>Ga0302275_10002848_pt1 | contig 17867 bp, 11 predicted proteins | sample III_Bog_N2_2_FD_200229 | JGI IMG/M metagenome (GOLD analysis project Ga0302275, IMG submission 200229) | Peat permafrost microbial communities from Stordalen Mire near Abisko, Sweden - III_Bog_N2_2 | ecosystem: Environmental > Terrestrial > Soil > Wetlands > Peat | place: Sweden: Abisko...
CAATCTTAAATCCCCTCCATCCCGAAGGGATTAAATCATTCAGCCCAGCGTTGCTGCGACGCAGGAGCGGCTACGCTGGGTAAAGCGCGCCAATCCCATCAACTCTGAAAGAGTTGCAGCCAACCCCCCGGGTGTCCTTCCATCTGAAATCTCCAACCTCCAATTTGCAATTCCCCATCCCACCGGGACCCCTGAAGTCAGTGAAATCGAATAGCGCTGCCGCGAGCCCGGCGTGGTAGGGCGCGTCACTCCGTGCGCGCCGCGCCTGCCACGAGCGGGTGCAAAATTTCCCTGCCGTCGCCTTCGAACCAATCGGTTCAACCACAGATGGACACAGATAAACACAGATGAAGAAATGTCAGAACGTCGTTCTGGCCCGGATTTTCGCCGGTCACTAAATGATGCGCTTTACGCGGTGCTTGAATACCACGTTTTTTATCCGTGTCCATCTGTGTCCATCTGTGGTTAAAAAATCTTTTACTGCATGGATACGGCTAAAGCCCGCTTGCTAACTTGATAAACGCAACCGCCGCCCGATGGCAACCGGGCGGCGGGAATTATTTTTGGGAGCAGGCGCTATGAACAGCCTGTCCTCGGTGTCCTCGCCGGGCACTTGTTTCAACCGGCGGCTAACTGGTTTTCGCGTCGGGATGCTCGTCCAACACCAGGACGCCGTGCGGTACGAGATCGTAGTTGCCCACGATGTTGTTACCGGTGAGGAAATCGTGCATGGGTTTGTAGAACTGCACGCGAATGGGGGAGTTCTGGTGGTTGAGCAGGAAATAGATCCGGGAACCATCCCGCTCGCGCATGGCCACCTCGATGTTTTCAGGCACTTTGAGCAGGGGATGCAGCCCGCCCATGTTGCGCAGCCAGGCCACCAAATCGTGATAGAAATGCTGGTGGCTTTGGGTGCCGATGTAAATGGCCTTGCCCAGACCGAAGGTGTTCAGGGTGATGGCGGGTTTGCCCGCGTAAAAATCCTTGGAGTAGGTGGCCAGGATCTGGCAACCCTTGGGCTCGATCAAATCACACCAGACCCGGGCCGGGTGCAAATGGCTGGTCGGGAACACGCCCTTGAAAGTCAGATGGTTTTCTTCCGTCGGGGGCAACATGTCGAACTCCTGCACCTCCAGGCCAAACAAGTCAATGAGGTTGTGCGGAATGCCGGAATCCGGCGCGATGCTGTGCTCGTCCACATGGCCCGTGTTGAAGGTGCCAACGAGCGTGCCGCCATTTTGCACATAGAGCTTGAGGCGGTCGGCGTCGCCGGCGGACAACAGATGGAGCGAGGGCGCAAAGACGATTTTGTACTTCGCTAAATCCTCGGTGGGCCGGGCAAAATCCACCAGGATGTTCCGGTCATGCAGCGCGTTGTAGATCAGCTGGATATGGTCGCGCAGGTTGAAATATTTGCTGGGCGGATTGGGCTGCTGCAAGGTCCAGTCATTGTCGTGCGTGTACAGGATGCAGGCTTCGGCCACCACGCGGGTGCCTTGCAGGGCCGGGGCCAGGATTTTCAATTCCTCGCCGATCTGGCAAACCTCGTTGAAGATGCGGCGGCTGCCTTCCAGATTGTGGGGCAGAACGGCCCCGTGGAATTTTTCCGAACCGAACCGCGGCTGCCGCCAGCGGAAGAAGAGGACGGCCGTGGCCCCGCGGGAAACCAGTTGGTACGTGAACATCCGCAGCACGCCGGGGCGCACGAGGGAATTGACATCCTGCCAGTTGACGTGGCCGGCCTTCTGCTCCATGACCCAGAACCCCACATCCCCGTCGGGGGTTTTGATGTTCTCCTTTTTCAGCGACCGCAGCATGTCAATCTCGCAGGCGATGTCCGACGGCTTGGTCTTGATCGCGGCGGTGCTTTCAATGGAGACAAAATCCAGCACGCCTGCCAGGTCAAAATGATCAAAGCGATGGCGCAGCGCGCGAAGGTTGGTGGTGATGGGGCGGTCCGGGGTGATTTTGCGCAGGATTTCCGCCTGCATGGCCACAAACTGAACGATGGTGTCGCTGCAAAAACGGTTCCAATCCAGCACCAGCGCGGGGTTGTGTACCGCCGGGGCGGACATGGGCATGGGCACCTGGTTCCAAGCCGAGACGCTCTGGCCCCAATGGCTCAGGCCAAGCTGGTGGTTCAGGCGCTCGATGGTTTCATATTTGGCCTCCAGCCAGCCGTGCCAGTCGCGCCGGGTGTCTTCATTGAAGGCGGCTTCCGTGAAATTGCCCCCCAGGCCGTTGTCAATCTGCCACGCGATCAATTGGGGATGGTTGCCCAGCGCGTTGGCCATCTGTTCCACCACGCGCTTGGAGTACGTCCAAAACACATCGCTGTTCAGGCAGGCGGCGCGGCGCGTGCCCGCGTGCTTGGCCAGGCCATGTTCATCCACCTGGAGGATTTCCGGGTGTTGCAACGTCAGCCAGATGGGCGGGGCGGCGGTGGGGGTGCCCAACACCACTTGGATGCCATGGTCGCCCATGATATCCATCACGCGTTTGAGCCATGCAAAGTCAAACTTGCCATCCTCCCGTTCACAGAGGCCCCAGGTGAATTCCGCGATGCGGACCACATTAACCCCGGCCGTGCGCATCAACTGGGCGTCCTGCACCCATTGGGCTTCGGGATTTTCGGCGGTGCCGCCATAAGGAAAGACCCAATGTTCTGGGTAATAATCAACGCCGAAATACATAGATTTTTCTCGGGTTCGAATTTTTTCAGACACTAAGAGCAAACCACCGCGCTGGCAACACAAATCGCTCAACGTGGAGGCAATAATTTTTCGACCAGCTTATTTTCCAAACAAGCCACCGAGCCCTTTTTTCAATTTATCCACGCTCTTGCTGGCGCCCCCAGTGGCACCTTGGAGCACATCCCTGGCGGCTTTGGCCGCATCCTTGCCCAGGCTGGTGGCGTAGTCGCCGAGGGTTTTGAGGGTGCCTGCGGTGATTTCGCCAAGGACTTTCTGGGTCAGATCGGCGGCGGTGATCCCCTCCGGCCCGGTGCCGAGCGCCGTCAGGTGGATGTCGGGCAGCGGGAGCGTGATTTCCGTGTTGACCAGGCCGGTGAGTTTGGCGTGGACTTTGGCCCCGGCAATGAGGAAATCGTCCACTTCCAGTTTCTTGGCCGCTTTCTTTTCCGCAGGCGCGCTGGCGGATCCCGCAGCGTTGGTGGTCGCCGTCCGGGAATTGACGTTGGCCATGATTTGGCTGAGGTTGTTGGCCCCGAACGGATTCCCTTCAAAGGTGATTTCGGCGGCGCGGACCTCAATCGAGCGGATGACGATTTTATCGGACAGCACCGAACCGGGCACCAGTCGGACCGTGGCGTTGCCGACGCTGATGGACTGCGGCGCGGCGTAGCCTTCGGGATTGCCCAGCACCAGGCCCTTGACTCCCGCCTGGCCTGCGAAGAGGGAGACTTGCACCTCGTCCACGGTCAGGGTGGTTTGGGTCACCTTCGGACCGACGGTTTCCATGGCGGTCTTGACGAGGCCGCCGAGATGGGTGCCCACGATCAGGGCGGCGATGACGAGCAGCACAACGAGCACCACCAGGATGCTGAGGATGATTTTGATTTTTTTCATAGAGTAAATGTGGGTTTTGGCGGGATGAACAATCGATGCCGGGGTCAGAATCCACAGCCGCGCCGGTCTAGCCGATGATCAGCGACCGGACGCGTTCGGCGAGTTCCGAGATTTGATACGGTTTGGAGATGAATTGATCCGGTTTCACGGCGGCATCGGCGTAGATATGTTCATCCACCGTGCCGCTGAGCAGGATCATTTTCTGGCGCGGGTTCAAGCGGCGGCATTCCCGGATCAGGTCCATGCCATTCATGCGCCCCATGGCATAATCGGTGATGACCACAATCGGGTTCACGGCGGGATATTCCTTGAGGGCGCTTTCGGCATCCCGAAACGTCCGCACCAAATAGCCTTGGGGAGTGAGAATGGCATCAGCCAGCTCAAGGAGCATGGGTTCATCATCCACCACAAACACGATATGTTGGGTGGCGCTTTTGCTCCAGGCGGCGTTCATGGTGCTTGTGGTTGCGTGCCTTGTACTCAGGCCAGCCTCACATCTCAATTTAGCATTTCATGGGTGAATGCAGCAAGCGGAGATTCATGCGACATTGTTTACAACTTGTTGACCACCGTTTACAGCTCGGTTCTCCTACCGCAGCGTCCAGGCGTTCAGGAGTTTGCCGGGGATTTCCGCCAGGAAGCGCGAAGGGGATTGGTAGGTGTCCACCCCGCTGGCCCCGAAGCCGCTGCGCGACATGGGATAGCATAGATACAACTCGTTCTTGGCCCGGGTGACCGACACGTAAAACAGGCGCCGCTCCTCTTCCTCGCCATCGGTGGTTTCCGTCGCCCGGCCGGAGGGAAACAGGCCATCGCAGAGCATGATCACAAACACCACGTCGAACTCCAGCCCCTTGGCCTGGTGGATCGTGGAAAGCCGGATCCGTTCGTTGTCATCGTGCGGGTCATCCTCCGCCTCCACGTTTGTGAGCAGGGCCAGCTGGGTGAGGAATTCCTCCACACTGCCAAATTGCTGCGCGAATCCGGCCAACTGCTGGATTTCATCCAGCCGCCGTTCGTAGTTGTCGTAGGTCTCCTGCAAATATTCATCGTAGCCGGCCTCCATCACCAGGCGCAGCATTTGGGCGGGGCGGGTGCGGACGGTTTCCGCCTCAAGCTGGGAGATGGTCGCGGCGAATTGTACCCAGCCGGTCACGGCCTTCTTGGGCACGGCCGCGATGGCATCCTGCAAGGCCGAGGCGAGTGGGCTTTGGCGGCGGCGTTCGGGGCCGGTGGCGGCGCGGGAGGACTGGCGGGCGGGAGCGTCCTGCTCCTTGCGTGCTTCAGCCTCGTTGAGTTTGCGCGTGGCCGCATATTTTGTCTGGAAGGCGAGCCAGAGTTTGTCCGCGCCCTTGGCCGCAATTCCCGGGAGCAGTTGGACCAGCCGTTTGAAGGAAAGTTCATCGCGCGGGTTGGCCACAAATTTCAAATAGGCCGTGGCATCCTTGATGTGCGCCTGCTCGAAGAAGCGGATGCCGCTGGTGATGGCGAAGGGAATCTGCCGGCGGGTCAGTTCGAGCTGCAATTCCAAGGCGTGGAAATGCGAGCGGTACAGCACCGCGATATCATTGAGACTCACGCCTTCCTCGCGCAATTCCAGGGCGCGCTGGGCAATAAAGGCCGCCTGCTGGCCCGCGTCACGGCACTGGACGAGCGCGGGTTTGAGGCCGGATTTGCGCGCGGGGGTGAGCGCCTTGGCGAATTGATTGACGTTCGCGGCAATGGCGGCGTTGGCCACCGAGAGGATTTCCGGCGTGCTGCGGTAGTTGGTCTCGATCTTGAACACCTGCGCGCCGGGGTAACGCTTGGGAAAATTCAGGATGTTCGCAAAATTCGCCCCGCGCCAGGCATAGATGCTCTGCGCGTCATCGCCCACCACCGTCACGTTGTGATGCCGCGCGGCGAGCAGGTCAATGAGGTCGCCCTGGAGTTTGTTCGTGTCCTGATATTCGTCCACGAGGATGAACTGGAAGCGGCGCTGGTAATGCTCCCGGAGGTCGGAATGCTCCTGCATCAGCTTGAGCCAGAGGGCGAGGAGATCATCGAAATCCATGGCGTTGGCCGCGCGTTTGCGGGCGATATAAGCCTTGCCCAGCCCCGCGATCTGGGCCGTGAACGGGGCGAAATAGCTGAACTGGCCGGCCAGCAGTTCCTCGATGGACTGGTGCGTGTTGCCGGCGAGGGAAAAGATCTCATTGAGCACGTCCAGCTTGGGAAAGTGGGTGCCCTTCGTCTCGATTTTCGCATCGGTGATGCAGGCCTTGATGAGGTCCTTGGAGTCATCGCGGTCGAGAATGGTGAAATCGCGGTGGAAGCCGAGGGTTTCGGCATGCAGGCGCAGAATGCGGGCTCCGATGGAGTGAAAGGTGCCCCCCCAGAGGGTGCGCAGTTCGTGGCCCAGCAGATCGCTGACCCGGCGCATCATTTCGCCGGCGGCCTTGTTCGTGAACGTCAGCAGCAGGATGCGGTCGGGAGGGATGCCCTGTTCCAGCAGGAACGCCACGCGGAAAGTGAGGGTGCGGGTTTTCCCGGAACCGGCCCCGGCAATCACCAGCGCCGGGCCCGGAGGCGCGGTGACGGCCGCGAGCTGTTGGGCGTTGAGTTCGCGCGGATAGTCTATGTTCAGCCGGATTTCCGGCGCGTACGGCTTGAGAACGTATTCGTGCGACATGCCGGGAATTGAACCGGCAAACCCGCTGGATCAAAAGCAAAATCGGGGCGCATTAAGCCCAAACTACCCAAACTCCGCAATTGCCCGGGGAACACACGCACCCCGCGAACGCACGCAAAAGGTCCGAGTGATTTTCCGGCCTCCGCGCGCCCGGCGCGGTAGGGCGCGTCACTCCGTGCGCGCCGCGCCGGCAACCGACGGGTTCAAATTATCCCCCGCGTTGCATCCCAACCCGTTGCCGATCAGCGCATTTCCCATGCTTCCTCGTCCCCGCTTCGAAGTTCAGGTTTAAGGCGTTTCAAAGTTCTCGTTGGCTTCATCGGAACGCCACATTCGGACCTTCACCTTCAAGTCAAAAATTCTGCAGCCCCCAAAAATTTGTGCCATGCAGGCACACGGCCGGCAAGAGGCTTCGGCTCCGGTGCGTCGCGTAACCCCACAATAACCCCAAAGGCACCATCTCAAACGCGACGCGAAGCGACTGCAAGCCATGGTCAGAACCCGTACTGAAATTCGGCACATGCAGGAACGACCAGATTACCGAAGCGGTCACCCATCCCGTCGCTGGACTGTTCAGCACGGCTCCCAAGCGCGTTTGCCAGATCATCCGCGAGAATTCCTCCGGCAGTGCCGCCACCAGGAAGCCAACGATGGGAACCAGCCACACCCGGCCATTGACTTCTCCCACCGCCTCGTGCCACGTACCCGAGTGGGTGAGATACGCGGTGGCCCCGAACCCCAAAACCACTGCCGGAATCGGAGCCAGCCCGCAGAAACGAAGGCCAAGGTCTTTCAAACCATACCGCATGACCACCAGTTCAAATAACGCCAAACCGATGCTGAATACCAACAACACCCCAACGCCCGCCCAAAGCAATCGGCCGGCCAAACTAGCGGGCGTGTAATGGCCTTGGAAATGCACCAGCAGCCAGGCCAGGCTCAAGCAGAGAAACCCGGCCGCGATCCCCAGCTCGAACTTCGGCCGGCGGACTGGCAGCGGCGACTCCTTGCCTGGCCAATACAAATAACATCCATCCAGCATGGCGATGGAAAAAAGGATGGCGGCCAGATAGGCGGCCCGACGCGCAAACTCTCCCAGCCAGTAGCTCTCCAGCAGGATTGTCAACCCCACCAGGAAAACGAAGGCGCTGGCCCAAGGATGCCGTTTCACCCTGGCCCGATGCAGCGCAAAAAGCTTTTTCATAAATCATACACTCCTGGGGCCATTTTCTCATCGCGTGCGCTATGGCCTGATGTGGAAAGGCGAACCGAGCGGGGGCGATGACGTCAACCGCGACCGCAGAACCGTGGCGTCCAAACGGCGATGGCTCCAGATATGGTCAGGCCGGTCAGCGTTTAGCTTGTCCATATTTTCCCCCCAGTCCATGACCTTTTTTAATCATTTTAAATTGACCTGTCCAGCGCAATTTGGACCGAAAATGGCTTGGCTTGGGGCTACTAACCACCCGGTTTTCGAGATTCCTGCCCGGGTGGTGGACAAAGTCGCGCTGCAACTTCGTTTGCCTGCGGAGCAGGCACGGCTTCGTGGCCCTTCCTCATTCGTGTTCATTCGTGTCGATTCGTGGTTGAACATCTTTTACTGCAGGGTTGCGGCTTACAGCTCGTTGGCAAACGCCTTGATCACCGGGTCCAGCCAGTTCAGCGTGAGCGGCTCCGTCAATTCCCGCGAACGCTGGAAGTCGGCCGTGAACAATTGCCGGTTCAACTCAGCCACCGTGGCCGGGTCGGAAAACGCGATGTCGAGCTCCTGCGAAATCCGCAGACTCATTTTTTCCAGGTTCGCCGAGCCGAGACAGGCCCAGCCATCATAAACCGCCGCCTTCACATGCGTCATTCCGGGATAGAGATACACGCGGATGCCATGGCGCAACATCTCGTTGGCCATCACCTGGTTGCTCGTGTGCATGATGCCGACGTCATTCGCCGCCGGCAGGATCACGCGCACGTCCACCCCGCGTTGCCGCGCCCGGATGAGTTCCCGCAGGATGGAGGCGTCGTTGAAATAGGCGCTTTCAATATAAATATAGCTCCGGGCGCGGCGGATGGCGGCGAGTTGCGCGCGGTAAATCTGGGCATTGCCCGTGGCCGTGCGCAGGGGCCGGATGTCGATGCCCCCGGTGATGACATTCTTCTTGGGATTGGTGCGATCAAACAGCGCCGCCCAGGCGTAGCCAAAATCACCGGCCGGGCCGGCAAAGGCCCAGGCCTTGCGGTAGTCCTTATCCAGTTTGCCGACAATCGGCCCGGTCAAGCCCACCATTAAATCATGCCATTCGTAGCGGTAAGCCCAGCCGATATTCATGCCGCCGAGGTACGCCTGGCGGTGGTCAATGATGATGCATTTGCGATGGTCCGTGGCGAGCCAGGGATCGGTCGTCACGCGCACGCGCACGCGCGAGCCGGCGGTCAGATAGGAGGCGATGTCCGATGGCGGAGCATCCTGCGGCACGGCCGCATGCGCCTCGCCGGTGGCGAACAACGACCCGACATCATCCATCAACACTTTCACCGCCACCTCGCGGGAGCGGTCTTTCAACACCTCGGCAATGCTCACGGCGTACGGGTCCCGGTCAAAAATATAGACCATCACATCAATGCTCTGGCGGGCATTTTCAATCGACTGGAGGAACGCGGGAAAGAATTGGTTCCCGTCAATAAAATATTGGACCCGGCCCTGGTGTCGCCGCGCGGAAACCAAGCCATCCAGCTCCTTCTCCCAGGCGGCAAGATCCATCCCGGGGCCGGCCTGGACCGGCGGCGGCGGGTCAGCGGTGGCCGATGGCACCGCATCCCACAAGGTCATGCCGGAATTGCCAATATGCCAGAGCCCCCGGCTCACCAGGGAAAAGGGGCTTTTTACGGCGGTGATCACAAAGCTCTTCAGCAACAGTTCATTCAGGGCGCGCAGCGTGAACGTTCCCGGGATCGCCACCGGCTGGGAATCCGGGTCGGCCGGATAACTCAGGAATAAAATGAACCGCTCCCGCAGGTCCACCAGCACAAAGGTGGGATCGTCTCCCGTCCGGAACAAGAACTGGCTTTGGCCCTGATCCAGCGCACTGACGCCGGATTCCAGCAGCTTGATGGCCTCCCGGGAAAAATCCGCCTCATTGTACGTGCGATCAATGACCATGCCGCCCGGTTTGTTTTCCAGCCGGGCCACTTTCAGCCCGCCGCCGGCATCCCGGTAAACAATGATTTCCATGGTTTGCACCAGAAACAGCACGCCGTGCCCGGCCTGTTCCGGCACCAGGCCCGCGAAAATGGTCTGGAGCATCTGCCGCCATTGCCTGGCATCACGCAGCAGCAGCCGGTGCCCGGGATTCACCACCGCCAGGCGCGCCGCCCGGGTTTGCTTCTCCAGGTCTAAAATGGCGAACTGACATTGATACTCGTTGGTTTTGGCGGACGACAGCGTCCAGGTGGCGTGGGCAAAGGTCGCCCGGCCGCCCAGCGGATACCCCAGTTCCAGCGTATTGCCCGAGCGATAAGCGGTGAGATTGGTGATGCTGTCAGGGGCGATGGCGGCAAGATAACGGTTGCGCGACATGGACGTCGTGCAGCCCGCCAACCCCAGCAGCAGCAACAGGCCGGCCGTCACGGCAACCCAGTTGAGAGCAGTAGTGTAAACTCGCATGGCACAATTCCCCTGCCAAACCTTCAGCGCGACAGCGGAATCGGGGACACCTTAGCGATAAGTGCGCCCGCGTAAAATGCAAAAGCGGTCCCCTGATTTTTAATCGCGCTTTGCGCCCCTGAACCGGTGCCAATCCAGCACTCCCAGATCGATCACAAAGGGAAAGATTTACCTGAACTCCGAAGTGGGCCGTACAATCGAATAGTTCTACCGCGCGCCCGGCGCGGTAGGGCGCGTCACTCCGTGCGCGCCGCGCCTGCAACCAGGACCCCTTTCCTGAAAAATGGCGTCCACTTTCCGGACGCCCAGCCGGGTGCGCTAGGATGCCATAACGGAGTGGCGACCTCTTCAGAAAGTTCGGATTTTCAAGGCATCCGATGACGATGACCCTATCCTGTTTGCCGAGCCAACGTTTCCATGTAACCAGCTAATTGCCCGTGATCACATAAAATCTGTGATCCGCGCGGGGGGTAAAATCCACCGCCTGCCCCTGGCTGCCCACCACGGTGACACTGCCATTCAACGGCTGCCAGACTGGATCCGTCAGATTGTCTTTGTACCAGACTTGATACGAATTTCCTCCGTTCACAGTCCACGTCAAGGTTGGCCCCACGCCAGCCTGGGCCAAACTTGGAAGGTAAATGATCTGCCCCACACTAAAGGGCGTGACATTGGTTGAACCCACCGTGTTCGTTGACGCCAACTGCACAATAAACGCATCGCTTCCCCCATCAAAGTCGTTGGTCGTCAGATCCGCGGCAAAGCTTTGGAACACCACCGTCTGGCCCCCGCCGGTAAATGCCGGGGTCTGTGAGATATAGTCGCCCGTGCCCGCGCCAAAACAACTGGGACTCAGCAGCATCGTCGTCCCCGTCTGGTGGTCATAGAGAAAAACATCTTTAAAATGGTTGTTGTCGGAAGGCACAAGATTATCCGCCAGGCTTTCATAGACCACATAGCGGCCGTCCGCACTGAGGTCGGGAAAAGTCGAATCACCGTCCCCCGGCAGGTTCGCATAATAGCTCCGGCTGACCAGCGTGTTGGAGCCCGTCCGGGCATCATAAAGAAAAACATTCTGGTGGCCGTTGGTGGCCGCCGGCACATTCGCCGCCGACGTGGCATAGACCAAATAGCGGTTGTCGCCACTGAATTTCAATCCCGTATTGCGGCCAAAAGTGCCCGAATTACCGATGATTCGATTGGTCCTGGCCAGCCGGTCAATGATCTGCAAGCGGGACGAGTTAACCACCGCCAGCCATTGACCGTTCGTGCTAATGGCGATCAGCGGAGCCAATGAAGCCAACGTACTGTTGGTATAAACGCGTTTGGCCAATTGCGCATCCCAAACATACACCAACTGATTGTAGGTGGAATCAATTGAGCCGATAAAGGCAACATAATGAGCATCCGGGGTCATTGCCGCAGCGCTTCCGTAGGTGGCAGTGAGAGCGTTATTGGTGACTACAGACCGGTCCCGCAACACATAATTGTTATTGGTGTTGAATAGCACGTACCGGCCATCAAAGCTGATCGTCGGTAGCGACGCACCATACCCGGCGTTGACACTCACCAAGCTGTTAGTCCCGGCCTGCAGGTCTTGGATGAATACATCGGAAACCTGGTTGGCGTCATTCTTCACCAGATTGGATGCATAGCTGGTAAAGACCACATATCGGCCGTTCCCACTGATCCTGGGCTCCGTTGACCAGCCATTGGCGTTGGCCAAACCGTTGGTGCTTGCGCTCACCAACCAGTTGGTTTGCGCAACGAGGTCGCGCACAAAAATCCCCTGGTAACGGTTGGTATACCCTGGAGTCATTTCCGTGCCAGAGGCGGCAAAGGCCATGAAGCGTCCGTCCGCACTGATGCTCACGTTATGGCCGGCATTCCCCGGGATGGTGGTTCGCGAGGCCAGGGTGGGATCGTGCGCGGAAATCAACTGCAGCGATCCGGCCACGGCATCACTCATGAACACATCCGCGGCAGCGTTATCGTCATTCGCGGTCAAATCTGTGCCGGTGGAATCAAAAACCACATATCGCCCGCTGGCATCCATGCCGGGAATCGAGAGCATGCTGCCGGCGGAAGCCATGGCATTGGTGTTCAGATCCAACTGCGTGGTCACGCCGGCTTGCAGATCGCTCCGGTACAGATGCTGCGTGCCATTGACGCTGCCATTGGCGGTCAAATTGCCGGCCGTGCTGCGGAAGCAGACATATTGTCCCGTCGCATCCATCAAGGGCGAATCACAAGTCGCGCCGGTTGGCGGCGCGGAATTGTTCATGCCCACACTCACCAGTATGGTGGTCGCGGTTTGCGCATCCCATCGCCAGACGGCGGATCCGGAATTGGTGATGCCCACGAACGTGATGAACCTGCCGTCGGGAGTCATATCCAAAGTCTGGACGTATTTATAGAAATCGGCCGGCAACGCGCCGTTGGCAGCCACCAGATCATCCGCCCCCGTCTGCAGATTGTGCCGCATAATGACCGCTGGCTGGCTGGAGGTGAGCGAATACGCCGCAAACGCAACATATTTGCCGTCGGCGCTGAGGCGCTGGCTGTAGCAGGCGAGATTCGAGAAAAAATGATCAGCATTGCTGCTGACACAATACGTCCGGTTATTCACCAAATCGCGCGCATAAATTTCCCCCACATTGGTGATCCCGGCAACCAAATTGGTGGCCGTGCTCAAAAAGGCCACGAACCTTCCATCCGGCGTGATCTCGGGCAAATCTGAGCCGGCTATCCTGCTAACATTCACAAAATTATACACATAATTGAATGCCGTTCCCTGGGCGCCGGGACTGGCCAGCACCGTCGTGCCACTCTGCATGTCCCGGACAAAAACATCCGCAATTCCATTGGTGTCATTCGCCACCAGATTGCTGGCTTTGCTGGAAAAGGCCACATACCGGCCATCCGGCGTCATCGTGGAGTCGGTGGAAGCATCGTTGGCGCATCCGGAATTGGTGCTGCTGCTCACCCGCAAAGTGACCCGGTTCTTCATATCCCGGACCAAGACGTTCGCCACCCCGTTCGTGTCCCCGGAAAACAAATTGGTTGCCGCGCTTTCAAACAGCGCAAATTGGCCGTTCGTGGAAACTGCGGTCGGGAGGGAATCCCCATTACCCCCCATGGCATCCGCCGGATCCGCACTCACCAGCAACATCGTGCCCAGATTCCGATCATAGCAAAACACATTCTGACTCAAGGGATGCAGGAAACGATACGGAGCATTGCTGGCATTTAACGCGAGGTTGTTCGCCATGCTGGCAAACAAAATGTAGCGCCCGTTGCTGCTGATGATTGGCAGGAATGAGTCTCCCCCCGCGCTGGCGGGCGGAACAAAGTCAGTGCTGGGGACCGTGCCCAGATCCAAGTCCTGGGCCCGGGAGGAAATCAGGGTGGCGGCCAGCAGCACCATCATCCACCCCCAGTTGAATATCATTCTGACTAAACGTCTCATCGCCCGGTTTTTCATAATCTATTGTGCACTTGAATACGAAACCAATTAGAGGCTGTCAAGCTGCCGGGTTCAGGACTGATTGGCGGCGGCGGCGCTCCAACGCGCCATGCCATCCATCTGTCAAGCGGCACGGCGCAAACGAACTTGCTTGATCACGGCAAAGATCAAATAGATGCCAGCCAGTAGCATACCGCCAGCCAGTGTCCATGTGCCAGGTTCCGGCACGGGCGTGAAATCGGTGAAACTGATGTCCAGCGTCGCCGGCTCTTTGCCCTTGATGGAATTACCATCCAATTCAAAAGCAATGCTGGATGTAACCAGGACGTCTGAAACGCTGAAGGGGCTCCCCACCACCGGGATGTCAGTGGAAACCCCATCAACAATGTAGTAGCCGAGCGGAGCGCCAGTGTCGCCATTCTGGGTCAAAGTCAACGAAATGTTAAGGGAAAAACTTTGACTCACGTTGCAGCCGAAAATGAGGTCTGAACTGATGCCTGAATCACCGGGAGACACAGCGAGTTCCAAGTTGCTCGGGGTGGTGAAGACATCACTATAACTGCCCTCACTGCTGGGATTTATTTCCCAATTGGCCGGGGCAAAGTCGCCGGTGAACGCCGCCGCGCCAGCAGGCCTGGCAGTCGACAACAGACAGCCGGCCACGGCGATTGCTAGAATTTGATTTTGCTTCATAATGTGATTATATAACGTTTAAAATCTTTAGTTTTCATGGATGCGGAAGAAACTGGACTGGCCGGTCAAGGGGACCGTTATTTCCGTATTGGTGGTGGCAGGCCCCACGGCCTGCCAAGCCGCGCCGGCACCCAGTGAAGTGGATTGTTCCACCACATAGGGAGGCTGGCCGCCGTTCCAACTCAAGCGGACGCCGCCGCTGGTAATTTGAAGACTCAGGCTCGGCTGGGAAGAAGTGGGTACCACCGAGGTGCTCAATGGCACGGTGGCAGTCGCCAGCCGCTCCATGGACAGGTCGTCATAATATCCATAGAGCTGGTAGGTGTAACCGCCAGCAATCGTTGCCCCGGCATCCAGCACCGAGTACTTGGCTCCGGCGTCCTGGCCGGAGGCAAAAACATAATCAGGAGTGACATCCTCAACCACTCCATTCGCGGCGGTTCGGGTCACATCAAAGGCCAGCAGCCCCGCTTCTGAATAGGTCTGCCAACTCAGCCAAATCTGACCGGAAACCACGGATGCCTGCAGGCCCACTTCCGCGACCGCGGTCGGGCTGGGCATAAATCCAGCGTTCTCGGTTAAATCAACTGTTCCCGGCGAACACACCAGAATGGGAGTATCGCCAGTTGTTGGATCCGCATGACTATTCATGGCCGGATTACTCCCCTGCAACGCCGGACTATAACCATCGCCAGCCGGAGCGATGAATCGCAGCTGGTACCCTCCCGGGGGCAGGTTTGTGAACTCGTAAGTCCCATTTGGGCTGCTCAGATCGGTGGCTATGGCGGTCATGGTCTGCGTCAGCGTATTGGTCTGAGACAACACCACGGCAACGCCGCCCAAGCTGGGCTCACCGGAGTCTTGAAGGCCGTTTTTATTGACATCCAGCCAAGTGTAACCACCAATGGTGACTGATTGGGCTATGCCAAAGTTGGCCGTCGCCAGTGAATGGGTCATTGTCACCGTGATCAAGCCGTTGGGCGTCCCGGCCAACGTGCCGTTGGTGCTTTCGCCCGTGTTCACCCAGTTCGCCGGCAGGGTCATCGCCGGGGCCGCCGCCCCAATCGCGCCCGCCACCGTGCTCAGTTCCACCGTGTACACCCCGCAGTTCAGGTTGATAAAGTTATACGCCCCGCTGGCTGCCACCGCCATGTTCGTCACTTCGTTGCCCCCGCTGATCAACACCGCGTACAGGCCGCCGGCATTCGTCCCAGTCCCGTTGACCACCCCGTCCAGCAACCCGTTCGTGTCGTCCAGCACCGTGCCGCCCAACGACAGGGCCGTGAACGTCAGCGTCACCGTGGCCGGGGACGTGCTGGGCTGGTGCGCCGCATCCTCAATATTAAAGGTGAAGCTGGCCGTGCCCGCGCCGGTAAAGCTCGGCGTGAAGGTCAGCAAGGATTGGCTGAAGTTCGTGAGGCTCTGGTTCGCCGTCACCGCCACCCCGTTGTACTTCAACGTCCCGTTCACCGGCAACGTCGCAATCTTGATCACGTTCGTCAGATCCCCCAGGTTGCCCTGTTCCGGGTCGGTCCCCAACAGGCCCGGCACCGTCACCGGCGTACCCGTGTTCACATAGCTCGCGTTGGTCGCCAGGCTCGTCGGCAACTGGTCGATGCCAAAGTTCGCCGTCGCCAGCGAGGTGACCAGCTTGACCGTGATCAATCCGTTGGGCGTCCCGGCCAGCGTGCCGTTGGTGCTCTCTCCGGTGTTTACCCAGGTCGCCGGTAGCGCTGTGACCGGTTGCGCCGCGCCGATACAGCCCGCCACCGTGCTCAATTGCACCGTGTACGTCAGGCTGCCCAGATTAGTGAACGTGTAAGCGCCGCTGGCCGCGATGGCCACATTGGTCACCACCACGCCCCCAGTGATCAGGTTCGCGTACAAGGTGCCCTTGATATTGGTGCCAACGCCGTTGACCAACCCGTCGCTCAAGCCGTTCGCGTCGTCATACACCGTCCCGCCCAACGTCAGGGCCGTGAAAGTCAACGTCACCGTCGCGGGCGCGGCGCTCGCCGCGCCGGCCAGATCCTCAATCGCAAACGTGAAGGTCGAAGTCCCCACTCCATTGAAGGCCGGGGCGAAGGTCAGCTGCGCCGGATTGTAGCCGGTAATGACCTGGTTCAGCGTCACCGCCGTGCCGCCATAATACAACATGCCATTGCCCGGCAGGCTCTTGATGACCACTTTGTTGGTCGTGCCACCCAACGCCCCTTGTTCGGGATCAGTGCCCAGCAAGGCCGGAACCGGGACCGGATTGCCGAGGCCCGGGTTCACATGGCTCGCGTTCGTCGCCAGGCTCGTCGGCAACCGGTCAATCCCGAAGTCGGCACAGGTAATATCGGCCTGGAGACAGATGGGCAGCCATCCATTCGGCGTGCCGACGATGATCCCATTGGTACTTTCTCCGGTGTACACCCAGTTCGACGGCAGCCCCATGGCAGGTGCCACCCCTCCCACGGTTCCCCAATTGGTGGTCAACTGCAAAACATAGGCACCCGTGGCTAGATTGTTGAATTGATAACTGCCGTTGGTGGCGACCGCCGTGGTGGCCAGCACATTGTTGTTGCTATTGAGCAAATTGACGTACAGGGGCAAGCCGGTGGCATTCGTCGCCGCGCCGTTGACCAAACCGTCAGTCAATCCATTGGCGTCATCATACACCGAGCCGCCAAGATTCACACTCACACTGCAGTTTGGCGTTGGCACATCGCCTCCGAAAGCAAACATGGCTACGGCTGCAAACGTCGCACACAAAGGCATCATTCGTTTTTTCATATCATAAATACAAATTCAAAACTCAACCCAAAACCGCGATCGGGTGAATCTGGAGCCCCCAGATCAGCGTGGTCTTGTTCGTGGGGTTGCCCGGATTCGGCTCCCAGCCGTCCGCCCCTTGGCCAAAATCAATCACCGGGTTATCCGACACCACATCAATGCGGATCGTCGAGAGAATGGCGGCCGCAGTCCCGCCAACCATGGACTTGTTGACTTGGTGAATCAGCGCCTCGGGCAGTGGCACATGGAACTCCTCCACCATGCCAGCGGCCTGCGTCAAAGTCAGCCATCCGGTGCATAAACAAACAGTAAATATGGTTCGCACTTAATTTAACAACACTAAGCCAACTTAAAATAAGCAAAGCAAGATGCAGAATTAATATTACTAATCACACAACATTTTTAAAGAATGTTAGACTCGCAGTGACGTGGCAAGACAAAAGTGGTCTTTTTTTGGGCAGTTCATGATTTGGGCACATTTGCCCAGAATTCACACACGCCGCCAACCAGATTACGCTTTGAAAACCTCCATGCCCCCGCTTTGGCCGCACTGCCAGGACTGTCCCTATACGGATCCATGTATCTGATCCTGAGCCATTTAGGAATCGAATTAAAAATTATCTTAGCAATCAAGATTGGCGTTAACGATAAGCGCCCCGGAAGCGACACCCAAAGACCATCGGCGCACCCCTGGAATCGGAAACGACTTCCCCGGCGGCGTTGGCCTCCCGCCTGCGGCGGAACGCCGCCGTCGCCAAAAGCCATGCAAACTGTCATTGTTCTAGCCCGGATATTTCATAGCGAAACCGGCAAAACCACGGCAAACCATTGTAGCGCAGGCTTCCCAGCCTGCCGTATCGCAACCCCTGAGCCGTTCCGTCAACGGAAAATCCATGGCTTTCTTCTTCCAGCATGGCGGTGCGAATACAAGGCCTGAAAGGCCGCCACAGGACAGCCCAGGGCAACGCCCTGGGTTTTGATGCCATAATTGCCATCAAGCGCTGTAAGCGCGCA
>Ga0302275_10002850_pt1 | contig 17865 bp, 1 predicted proteins | sample III_Bog_N2_2_FD_200229 | JGI IMG/M metagenome (GOLD analysis project Ga0302275, IMG submission 200229) | Peat permafrost microbial communities from Stordalen Mire near Abisko, Sweden - III_Bog_N2_2 | ecosystem: Environmental > Terrestrial > Soil > Wetlands > Peat | place: Sweden: Abisko...
TACGTCCTTGGCGTGAAACGCGAGCATCTCAAGCGAGTTTCCAGTGGAAGCCCAGGAACCGGGCAGATGCATGCGATCCATGCCTGCGCCGAAAAACTGCTGGGCAAGCGCGGCCACTTCGCTCTTGAAGGCGCCGGTCTCGCCTGCCAGGTGCAATGCAAAGTCGGCTCCACCGACCACGGCCCTGCAAATCGCCGCCAGCACCGGATAACCGATTGACGGCGGCACCAGGGAAACCAATTTCAGACTCGAACTGACGGCGGCAGTAAGCGCTTCCGGGGTCGAAGGCAACGACAGTTCATAGCGCGAAAGCGCGCCGGGCAGCCGCACGTTAACGCCGGGGACCGACCCTTCCGCGCCAATGGCCCCGCCTGCATGAAGGAACAGCCATCGACCATCGACGTTGCGCCAGCCGCTGTGGGTGTACACGTTACGCTCCTCGGCAGACATCGAAAACGATTGAATCGCCGCGCGCGCATACTCCTTCTGGTTCGGAAAAGTGATGGCGTGAGGTCCCATCTGCTCAATCGGCCAATCCATGGGCGCGAAGCGAGCGGCAGGAACGGTGAACCCGAACCGCCGGCCCGTCAATTCGCATTCGATCTCGAATTCCCGCTTCGTTTCCACGCCGTCATCCAGACAGAAGTTTGTGACGATGGACGCGCGATAGTTAGCGAGTTGGATTTCGACGAGTTGCTCGCCACGTGTCGTGACGCGAAACATCCCTTCCGGCTTCGATTGAAATTGCGGTGTGCGCACCACTTGGAGGGTTGTGCCGGAAGTGGTCTTTTCAAAAAGCTCCAGCACTCGAACAGGGCCCCAGGCGAACAGAAGGTCATCGACGCCGTTAACGCCGCAGTCTTCCGGAAGGTTGATGCAGCGCACCTCGGCGCGGCGGGTCGCCAACTCGCGCGAGATTCCTTTGCGCGCCCACTTCACACTGTCGTTTGTTGCGACGTTGGTATCGAAGAGGATGAAAACAGTCCTCCCGTTCCAGACGATCAGGTTGAGGTCGTTATGCACCAACCCGTTTCCAGATCGACGTGTTCCTTCTGGTATCGCAGCCAGTTCGGAAATGATGACAACCTGACCGAGACCGGAATCTACTTCCACATGCACAGCAGCTAACTTACTTCGCGCGACTTATTTTCGGATCGCGCTGCCGTTATTTCCCCTGGGGAGGGAGCGCGGCTGATCTCCAACAGGCGTAAGCGGCTGATTTTCCGGTTGACACCGATCAGATCGCCGCTTTGCGTAACTGTCCTCATTGCGATTCTCTGAGTCAGCTATTAATCAGGGTCCACGCCTCGGGTCGTAAGGCCCGGCGCAATGGGTGCCGTTCGGTGAACTGGCCTAACAGACAAGATCAAAGACCGGTCGAAAAATAAGGAGGCGAGGCGATCCAATGCTGTTCTGTCGCGCACCCCGTCCTAAGACCGGCTTGAACTAAAATCAAACCGATGATATTCTTTGGTCTACCAAAGACCTGTCTTTGAACTCGTCTTTCAGGAGGTAGTGATGACCGCCGCCGCGACAAACACTCACGATCCGATTATCGTCGACTTTGGAAAGAAAAAACGCAGCCTGATCGATCAGCTGCGAAGGGGCGAGGGCACCCTGGTGGAAGAAGTAACCGGTTGCATCGAAGAGCTGAAGGCGAGCGGGGCAATCTCGGCCGACGCCCAGCCCGTGGTGCTGGTGATCCGGGAAAAACCCAAGAGCAAACCCCTTTTCTGGCCATCGCTGTAACAATCCGCGCGGTGAAATCACTGTGATTTCATTAGAACGGGGTCTGCTATCAAAGAAGCGGTTCAAGATTGGCTGGCCTCGCGACTGGCGGCGGGGCTCGGCGTCGATCCGTCCGAAATCGACGTTCGGGAACGCTTCAGCCGCTATGGATTAGACTCCGCGGGAGCGGCCAGCCTGTTGGCCAGCCTCGGCCAGTTCGTCGGGAGACAGCTTGGTCCAACGCTGGTTTGGCAGTATCCGACGCCTGAGTCGCTGGCCCGGCACCTTGCCGGAGAAACACATTCAGAAGGCTCGAGGCCTGCCGGGGGACGCACACGCGCAAATTCATCTGAACCTATCGCGGTCATAGGACTGGCTTGCAGGTTGCCGGGCGCTGAGAATCCCGAAGCCTTGTGGCAATTATTGTGCGAGGGCGTCGATGCGATTCGGGAGGTTCCGGCGGACCGGTGGCCGATCGACTCTTACTACGACGCCGAGCTCTCCGCCGCGGGGAAAATGAACACCCGGTGGGGCGGCTTCCTCGATCGGATCGATGGCTTCGACCCGCAGTTTTTCGGAATCTCGCCGCGCGAATCCGGCGATGCGGACCCACAGCAACGCCTGATGCTTGAACTGGCATGGGAGGCGCTTGAAGATGCGGGTATAGCACCCGGCAGCCTTAAGGGCAAGGCTGCGGGAGTTTTTTTCGGCGCGATGTGGAACGAATATTCCCGGCTCTGTTCGGGCGATGCGCGTCAGATTACTCCGCACAGCGCCACAGGCGGAGATTCGAGCATCATCACGGCACGGGTTTCGTACATCCTGGGTCTTTCCGGGCCCAGCCTGACGGTGAATACCGCGTGCTCCTCGTCTTTAGTTGCTGTCCATCTGGCATGCCAGAGTCTGCGGACGGGCGAGTGCGATATCGCGATGGCGGGCGGCGTGAATCTGATGCTCACGCCGGAAAGCACGGTGGCGATGTCCAAGTTTGGCGCGATGGCGCCGGATGGACGGTCCAAGGCTTTCGATGCGCGCGCCAACGGCTATGTGCGCGGCGAGGGTGGCGGGGTTGTGATTCTCAAGCCTCTGTCGCAGGCCCTCGCGGCAGGGGATCCGATTTATTGTGTGGTGCGGGGCAGCGCGATAAACAACGACGGCTTCAGCAATGGATTAACCGCGCCAAATCCGCAGGCGCAGGAAGACGTCTTGCGGGAGGCATGCGCCAGGTCCGGTGTTTCGCCGCACCAGGTTCAGTACGTCGAGGCCCATGGAACGGGTACCATGCTGGGCGATCCGATTGAAGCGGGTGCGCTGGGACGGGTTCTGGGAATGGGGCGTGGGGCGGAGGGCGCGCTGAGGATTGGCTCGGTCAAGACTAACATCGGGCATCTGGAAGCGGCTGCGGGCGTTGCGGGGCTGATCAAGGTAGCGCTCGCAATGAAGCACCGGTTGCTGCCAGCGAGTCTGCATTTCGAACGGCCTAATCCGCATATCGCGTTTGAAGAGCTTGGCATTCGGGTGCAGCAAAAGCCTGGTCCGTGGCCGAGACCTGAGGAACCGGCGGTGGCCGGAATCAGTTCGTTCGGATTCGGGGGGACGAACTGCCACGTTGTGGTGGAGGAATTCCGCGTGGCGTCCCCTGAGGCGGCCGTTCCGGTTCAGTGCAGCGAAGTGGCGTTTGTGTTCTCCGGGAATGGCGCGCAGTGGCTGGGTATGGGACGGGGGCTTCTTGCGGACCCGGTTTGCTACGGAAAACTGCGGCAGTGCGAAGCGGCGTTTGAGGGGCTGGCGGATTGGCGGCTGCTGGAAGTGCTTGCGTCCGGTTGTGAAGGACGACTGGACGATGTGTCGGTGGTTCAGCCCGTCATCTTTGCGATGCAGGTGGCGTTGGCGGCTCTTTGGGAGTCCTGGGGAGTACGGCCCGGCGCAGTGACGGGCCACAGCTTGGGGGAAGTGGCGGCGGCGCATGTCGCCGGGATACTGACGTTAGATGATGCCGCGCGCGTGGTGTTGAACCGGAGCAGGCTTTTGAAACGGAAGTCGGGGCTTGGCGCCATGGCGGTGCTGGATGTTGCGGACGAGCGGGCGCAGAGTTACGTGGCCGCGTATGGGGATGCGCTTTGCGTAGCCGCGTTGAACAGTCCAGAGTCGACGGTGGTTTCGGGCGATCCGGAAGCGCTCGATGCGCTGTTGACACGTGTTTCGAAAGAAGGAGTTTCGGCGCAGCGGGTTCGCGTGGATGTGGCGTATCACAGCCCGCAGGTTGACGACCTGAAAGCGGAATTGCGCGAGTCACTGGAGGGGATCGTTCCGCGTCCCGGTGTTGTACCGATGGTTTCGAGCGTTACGGGCGCTGTGCTCGGCGGACGCGAGTTCGATGTGGACTACTGGGCCAGGAATCTCCGGGAACCGGTTCAGTTTTGGCGGGCCGTCGGGTGCCTGGCGGAAAGGTGCCGGGTGTTCGTTGAGATCGCCCCGCATCCGATTTTGTCAGAGGCGGTGCAGGAGACGCTGCAGGTTTTGGGGCGGCAGGCAGGCGTGTTGCCGTCGCTGCGCCGGGGTGAGGAAGATCTGTCGGGCCTGTTGAGGAGTCTGGAGGCTTTGCAAAAGCTGGTTCCGTCGTACGAGGCGGTTGTACCAGCGCGGAGAGATCGGCGACCGCTTCACATTCTGGCATTGTCGGCGCAGACGGAGCCCGCGATTCGGGATCTTGCCCGGAGTTATGCGAATTGTCTGGCGGTTGACGATACGGAGCAGATAGCGGATTTCTGTTACACAGCAAATACGGGGCGGGATCACTTCACGCATCGCGTGGCGCTGGCGGCGGATTCAGCGGCGAAGATGCGGGTTAGCTTGTCTGCGGTGGCGGATGGCGCGCCGACGGGTTTGTGGGATCGCCGGTCGCCACGGATCGCGTTTTTGTTCACGGGGCAGGGTTCGCAGTATGTCGGGATGGGGAGGCAACTGTACGAAACGCAGCCGGTATTCCGGGAAGCACTGGAGGAATGCCAGGAGATTCTGCGCGGGGAACTAAGCCAGCCCTTGCTTTCGGTTCTTTATCCGCGTGATGGCGAGGTTTCGCCGATCAATGAGACACAGTTCACGCAGCCGGCTTTGTTTGCGCTGGAGTACGGGCTGGCGCAGTTGTGGCAGTCGTGGGGAATCCGGCCGGACGCGGTGATGGGGCACAGCCTGGGCGAGTATGTGGCGGCCTGTGTGGCGGGCGTGTTTAGCCTGCGGGATGGATTGAAGCTGGTGGCGACGCGGGCGCGGATGATGCAATCGCTGCCGGCGGGGGGCCGGATGGCGGCGACAATCGTGTCCGAAGACCGCGTTCGGCAGGCTATTGCGGGATACGAAGATCGGGTATCGATTGCGGCAGTGAACGGGCCGGCAAGCGCCGTGATATCCGGGGATGGCGCCACAGTGGAGGAGATTCTGGGGCGGCTGAAACGGGAGGGGATTAGTGCACGGGGACTGACGGTATCGCATGCATTCCATTCGCCGTTGATGGAGCCGATCCTGGGCGAGTTTCAGAGGGTGCTGGAGAGGGTGGCGTTCTCTAAACCCGTCCTGCCTGTGGTTTCGAATGTGACGGGGCGGATGGCGGGCGGTGACGATCTGGCGACCCCGGCCTACTGGCTGAATCATTTGCGGCAGGCGGTGCAGTTTGCGCGCGGGATGGAGACGCTGGACCGCGAAGGGATCGGGCTGTTTCTGGAGCTGGGACCGGGGTCGACGATGCTGGCGATGGGTCGCGAATGTCTGCCCGAAGCGACCGGAGAGTGGCTGGCTTCGCTGAAAGAGAAAAGCGGCGACTGGGAGCAGATGCTGGGGAGCCTGGGAAGGCTCTACGTGCGCGGCGCGGCGGTGGACTGGGCTGGCTTCGATCAGTCGTATCCCAGGCGCAGGCTGCGCCTGCCCACTTACCCGTTTCAGAGGCAGCGATATTGGATCGCGGAGCACGATGCGGGGCCAGGAATCCATCCGTTGCTGGGCCGGCGCGTTGAAGGCGCGGTGCCGACGTTCGAATGGAACCTAAGCGCGGAGTCACCGGGGTTTCTCAAAGACCATTGCGTCGGGGGCGAGGCGGTGCTGCCGGCGACGGCGTACCTGGAGATGGCACTCGCGGCGGCGACTGAGGTATTGGGCGCGGGTCCGCACTTTGTGGAAGATTTGCGGCTGCAGGAAGCACTGCGGCTGCCGACGTCGGGGACCCGGGCTGTTCAAGTGGTGCTGGGCACGGAAGAGGCGGGAGCCGTTTCGATCCGGGTTTTCAGCCGGACGGAAGGGCAATGGCGACTGCACGCTTCGGCGAAGATTCGGACGGGATTGGCTGGCAGCGAGGCGGCCAGGGAAGCTCTGGCAGCGGTGTGGAAGCGATGCCGGGAGAGGATCTCCGGCGCAGCGCATTACGACAGGCTGTCCACGCGAGGCATGGAATATGGACCGGCGTTTCTTGGGATAGAGGAAATCGGCCGGGGAGATCGCGAGACGGTGTCGCGGATTCGGCTGCCGCAGTCGGTGCGGGATATCACGGGAGAGTACGGATTGCATCCGGCGCTGCTGGACGCTTGCCTGCAGACATTTCTGGCGACGCTGCCGGAGGAGGAAGTGCAGGGCTGGGCGGGCGCATTCATGCCGGTTCGGGTCGAGAGTTTTCGGCTTGTCAGGAAGCCGGAGCCGGGGGCGGACCGATTCCAATCGCATGCGAAACGGCGGGCCGGAATGGCTGGGCTGGATTTCGAACTGCTGGATGCGCGCGGCGCGCTGCTGGCTGAAATGAGCGGGGTTCATTTTGAGCGCGCGGCATTTCGGGCCAGTGCGGGTAAAGAGCGTGGCGACTGGTTGTATCGCATGGAATGGCGGAGTTGCGGTTTGGCGAATGAACAGCTCTTCGGTGAACTGGAGAGGCTGAGCTTTGGCTATGTGGTCGCCGCGTTTGGCAGGTTGGGATGGGCGTTTGAAGCGGGGCAGAGTTTTTCCGTAGAGGGGTTGGCGGAGCGGCTGGGAGTGATTCGGCGCCATTTGCGGTTGCTGGCGCGGATGCTGGAGGTGCTGGCGGAAGAAGGGGTGTTGCAGGGCGGGCCGTCGCACTGGGAAGTCGTAAAGAGGCCGGAGATTGAGGGCAAGACGGCGCTCAGGCGGTGCCCGGAACTGGCGCTGCTCGACAGGAGCGGAAGCGAACTGGGGCCAGTACTGTGCGGGGAGACGGAACCGCTGCAGGTGATCTTCGGGGAGAGCGCAATTACCGAAGCGCTGTATGAAAGCGCCGCGTTTGCCGCCGGCGCGAATGAACTACTGGCAGAGACAATCGCGCGGGAAGTGGAGAAGCGCGGACGCGGGCCGGTTCGGATTCTCGAAATCGGCGGGGGGACGGGGGGAACAACGGCGCACCTGCTGCGGCGTTTGCCGGCCGACCGGGTCGAATATGTGTTTACCGATCTGGGGCTTCTGTTTCTGAACAAAGCGCGGGAGAAGTTTGCCGCGTACGGCTATGTGCGGTACGAGGTCCTCGATATCGAGAAAGACCCGGCAGCGCAGGGATTCCGGGTGGCGGAATACGACGTAGTTGTCGCGTCGAACGTGCTGCATGCGACGGCCGATCTCCGAGCGACTCTGGAGCACGTCCGCAAGCTGCTCAAACCCGACGGAAGCCTGCTGCTGATGGAACTGACCGAGCGGCAGAGGTGGATCGACCTGATCTTCGGGACCACGGAGGGGTGGTGGAAGTGCACGGACCGGGCGCATCCGCTGCTGAATCGGGAGCAGTGGCCGATCTGGCTGCGGGAGGCGGGATTCGCACAGACCGGCGTGTGGGGAAGCGGCTGGCGCGGGCAGAGCGTGATCGTGGCGGGGGCCGCGAAAGAGGAACGGAAGCACTGGCTGATTCTGGCGGACAGCAAGGGAGTGGGCGCGCGGCTGGCGACCGGTCTGGAAGCGGCGGGCGATGTTTGCGATGTGGTTTCCGCGGGTGTCGGGCGTAGCACGACGGAAGATTACGAGCGGCTGCTGCGCGACGCGGGGAAATACCACGGAGTGGTGCACCTGTGGAGCCTCGACGGGAAACCTGGAGAGCCGGATATCGCGCAGTTGCATGAAGAGCAGGAGCGCGGGTGCCGGAGCGTGCTGCACCTGACGCAGGCGCTGGCGAAGCTGGAGGGTACGCGTCCGCCGCGGTTGTGGGTGGTGACGGAGCGGGCGCAGAGCGTTAGGGGCGAGGAGGCGGTGCGCGTAGCGCATGCGCCGATCTGGGGTTTGGCGAAGGTGATTGCGCTGGAGCACCCGGACCAGCGCTGTACGCGGATCGAGTTGGAAAACCCGTCGGATGCCGATCGGTTGTGGGAAGAGATTGCGCAGGGGCGGGGCGAAGATCAGGTTGCATTCCGGGACGGGCAGCGCTTTGTGGCACGGCTGGCCCGCGCCGATTCGACGGAACCGGGGCGGCTGGAAATAACGTATCGCGGCACGCTGGAGAATCTGGTGTTTCGGCCCGTGACGCGCCGCGCGCCGGCGAATGGAGAGGTCGAGATCCGCGTACGCGCGGCCGGATTGAATTTCCGCGACGTTCTGAATGCGCTGAGCGCGTCGGGAGAAACCGGCGCGCTGGGCATGGAGTGCGCCGGAGAAGTGACGTCGGTCGGCGGCGGTGTGCAGGATCTGAAGCCGGGGGATGAGGTGGTGGCGCTGGCGTCGGGTTGCTTCGCCTCGGTGGTGACGGCGAAGGCAGCGCTGGTGTGCCGGAAACCGGAGCATCTGAGCTTTGGAGAAGCGGCGGCGCTGCCGATCGTATTTCTGACCGTTCGGCACGCGTTCGAGGAGATTGCGAAGCTGCAAAAGGGGCAGCGCGTGTTGATTCACGCGGCGACCGGGGGCGTGGGCCTTGCAGCGATCCAGTGGGCGCGACGAGTGGGTGCCGAGATCTTCGGCACGGCGGGGAGCGGAGAGAAGCGCGCGTGGCTGCGTCGGGCGGGGGTCGAACACGTAATGAGCTCGCGCACGCTGGACTTTGCAGCGGAGGTGATGGCGGCGACCGGCGGAGAAGGCGTCGATGTCGTTCTGAATTCCCTGACCGGGGAGTTTATTGCGAAGGGCCTGGGTGTGCTGCGTGCGGCGGGGCACTTCATCGAGATCGGCAAGGCGGAAATCTGGAGCCAGGACCGCGTGCGCGAGGTGCGTCCGGATGTCACGTACACGGCGTTTGACCTGAACCGGATGGTTCTGGAAGCGCCGGACCGGATGGGACCTCAGCTGGCGTCGCTGATGGAGGAATTCCGGAGCGGGAACTGGCAGGCGCTGCCGGTGGAGACGTTCGCGCTTCAGGATGCTCAGCAGGCGTTCCGCCACATGGCGCAGGCGAAGCATATCGGCAAGATTGCGCTCACGGCGGAGGTGCGAAGACCGGATACGGTGAAGGCCGACCGCACCTACTTGATTACGGGCGGATTCGGCGGGCTGGGACTGCTCGTGGCGGATTGGCTGGTGGACCGGGGCGCTCGGCATCTGGTGCTGGCGGGCCGCAACGCGCCGGCACCGGCGGCGGCTGAAAAGATCGTGGCGTTAGTGAAGCGGGGCGTTGAAGTCTGGGCGAGGCAGGTTGATGTGGCGGACCGGAAGAAGCTCGGTTCCCTGCTTACGGAAATCGCGGAAACGATGGCTCCGTTGGGCGGCGTGATCCATTCGGCGGGCGCGCTCGACGATGGGGTACTGGCGCAGCAGTCGTGGCCGCGTTTTGAAACTGTTTTGGGACCCAAGGTGGATGGCGCCTGGAATCTTCATACGCTGACGAGAGACCAGCCGCTCGACTTTTTCATTCTGTTTTCTTCGGTAGCTTCGGCGCTGGGTTCGCCCGGCCAGGGGAATCATGCGGCGGCTAATGCCTTCCTCGACGCGCTGGCGCACCTGAGGCAATCGCAGGGATTGCCCGCGATGAGCATCAATTGGGGCGCGTGGGATTATGTGGGGGCGGCGGCGGAACGCCAGGTGAAGCATCGTATGCAGCGGCGCGGCATGGGGGTGATTCCGCCGGACGAAGGCGTGGCTGTGCTGCAACAGTTATTCGTGCGGACCGACGCACAGGTCGCGGTTCTCACGGTGGATTGGCACCGGTTCATCGAGGGTTATCCGGCGCATGGTAAGCCGTTTCTGGAGGACTTGAGCCGAGAGATGGAGAGTAGGGCGGCAACGCCTGTGAGCGCATCTCCGAAATCGGACCTTTCTGAGCGCCTGGAGTCTTCGCGCAGGAACGGTCGGGAAGAAACGCTGGCCGCTTTCGTTCACGAGCGGGCGCTGAAGGTCCTGGGGCTTGCGGCCGGCGCTGCGCTCGATCCACGACAGCCTTTGAAAGAACTGGGGCTCGATTCGCTGATGGCGGTTGAACTGCGAAATATCCTGGGCAAAGCGGTGAACCGCACGCTGCCCGCGGGTTTGCTGTTCGATTATCCGACCGTTGAGACGCTGACGGGTTATTTGAAGCGCGAGGTTTTGGCGCTTGAAACTCCGGAGCCAGTGAAGCAGGCTGAGGCGAAGCGGCGGGATTTGCGGGAGCCGATCGCGATCATCGGGATGAGTTGCCGGTTGCCGGACGCGCGCAATGTGGAGGAGTTCTGGAACCTGTTGCGCGATGGCGTGGATGCGGTGCGGGAAGTGCCGGCGGAGCGGTGGGACGCGGACGCTTATTACGATCCCGATCCGACTGTGTCTGGCAAAATGAACAGCCGGTGGGGCGGATTTCTGGAAAGCGTAGATGGTTTCGATCCCGATTTCTTCGGGGTTGCGCCGCGCGAAGCGGTTCACATGGACCCGCAGCAGCGGCTGGTGTTGGAGGTTAGCTGGGAAGCTCTGGAAAACGCTGGAAAGGCGCCGGGACGGCTGGAAGGCAGCGCGACCGGTGTCTTCCTGGGCATCTGCAACAACGATTATGCGCGGCTGCTGCAGGAGCAGGCTCCCAACGATGCTTATGTGGCCACGGGAAACGCGTTCAGCGTGGCGGCGGGACGGGTGTCCTATTTGCTGGGGCTGTCGGGGCCGAGCCTGGCGGTGGATACGGCGTGCTCGTCGTCGCTGGTGACGATTCATCTGGCGTGCCAAAGCCTGCATAGCGGCGAGTGCCGACTGGCTCTGGCTGGGGGTGTGAACCTGGTGCTTTCGCCGGAATCGACGATCAATTTCGCGAAGTTGCAGATGCTATCGCCTCGGGGGCGATGCCGAACGTTCGATGCGGGAGCGGATGGGTTCGTGCGCGGCGAAGGCTGCGGCATGGTGGTGCTGAAGCGGTACTCCGATGCCGTCGCGGATGGGGACACGGTGCTGGCGGTGATCCGGGGCACGGCCGTGAACCAGGACGGCCGCAGTAACGGATTGACAGCGCCCAACGGCCCCGCGCAGGAGGCCGTGATCCGGACCGCGCTGGCCGAAGCTGGAGTGGAACCGGACGATCTGAGTTATGTGGAGGCGCACGGGACCGGAACTCCGCTGGGCGATCCGATCGAGGTGAATGCGCTGGGGCGGGTGCTGGGTGCCGAACGGCGTGAGCCTCTTTTGATCGGGTCGGTTAAGACCAATCTGGGGCATCTGGAGTCGGCGGCTGGGGTGACGGGGCTCATCAAGATTGTTCTGGCGCTGGGGAATGAGCAGATTCCGCCGCATCTGCACTGGCGGACGCCGAGTCCTCATATCCCGTGGCAAGAATTGCCGTTGAAGGTTGCGACCAGTCTGGTGGCGTGGCCTCGCGCGGAACGGGAACGGATTGCGGGGGTCAGTTCGTTTGGATTCAGCGGGACGAACGCGCATGCGATTGTGGCGGAGGCTCCGGTGGCGGAGGCTGCGGCACCGGGCGTGCGGGAGCGGCCGTTGCATGTGCTGACACTGTCCGCGAAGAGCGAGGCGGCGCTGAGAGAGATGGCTGCGCAGTACGCAGCGCACCTGGCGACATCGAGCGACGACCTTGGCGATCTGGCTTACACGGCGAATGTGGGGCGATCGCATTTCGGCCATCGGATGGCGGTGGTCGCGGGCACCGCGGCGGAGGCTGCAGAACAGCTCACGGCAAGTGGTCGCGGAGTTTGGCAGGGCGAGGTGCAGGCCGGCAGGGTGCCGCGGATCGGGTTTCTGTTTACAGGGCAGCGTTCACGGCACGTCGGGATGGAGCGGGATCTGTGTGAGACCCAGCCGGTGTTCCGGGAAGCAATGGACGCGTGTGAGGAGATTTTTCGCGGGGAACTGGATCGGGCGCAGGCGGCGTTGTTTGCGCCGGAGTATGGGCTGGCGCAACTATGGCGGTCGTGGGGGATACGGCCGGACGTGACAATGGGGCACGGTTTGCGGGATGGGTCGAGGCTGGTCTCGGCGACGGGGGCCGAGGTCGACGACGGGATCGATCAAGTCCTGGAACTGGGGGTGTTATGGGACTGGGAGCAAATTCTGGGGTGCCTGGCGAAGCTCTATGTGTCCGGCGCGCCGGTGGACTGGGCGGAATTCGATCGGCCGTATGCCCGGCGCAAGTTGCGGTTGCCGACCTATCCGTTTCAACGACAGAGATATTGGATTGCGGCGCGCGAAGCAGGGCCGGGAGTGCATCCGTTGCTGGGGCGGCGGGTGGAAGGTGCGGTGCCGACGTTCGAATGGAATGCCAACGCCGGGTCGCCGGGATATTTGACAGATCACAGCGTGGCGGGCGAGACGGTACTGCCGGGAACGGCGTACCTGGAGATGGCGTTGGCTGCGGCGACGGAAGTGATGGGCGAGGGTTCGCACTTCGTGGAAGAGTTGCGGCTGCAGGAGGCGCTGCGGCTGCCCTCGTCGGGGACGCGGGCGGTGCAGGTGGTTCTGAGCACCGAAGATGCGGGCGCGGTGTCGATGCGGTTTTTCAGCCGGGCGGAAGCGCAGTGGCAGTTGCACGCTTCGGGGAAGATCCGGACAGGGCTGACGGGGAACGAGGCGAGGACGGAAGATCCGGCGGCGCTGTGGAGGCGCTGTCGCGAGCGGATTTCCGGGCAAGATCATTACGCGGGTCTGTCGGGGCGGGGGATGGAGTATGGACCGGCATTCCAAGGCATTGAAGAAATAGGCCGGGGCGAAGGCGAGACTATGGCGCGGATCAGCCTGCCGCAGAGCGCGGTGGGTCAGGCGGGACAGTACGGATTACATCCTGTATTGCTGGACGCGTGCATGCAGACGTTTCTGGCGACGCTGCCGAAGGAGGAAGTTGAGGGCTGGGCCGGGGCTTATATGCCGGTCCGGGTGGAGCGTTTCCGGCTGGTTAGGAAGCCGGAGCCTGGTGCGGAACGATTCCACGCGCACGCGATGCGGCGGACGGGGACTTCGGGGCTGGATTTCGAACTCCTGGATGAGCATGGCGTACTCCTGGCGGAAGTCAGCGGGGCTCATTTTGAGCGGGCGACATTGCGGGAATCGGCGCGTAAGGAGCACAGCGACTGGCTGTATCGGGTGGAGTGGCGGAGCCGTAAACTCACAGGCGGGCCCGCTGCGGCATCGGGTAAGAATTGGTTGATCCTGGCGGACGGCAAAGGAGTGGGCACTGGGCTGGCGGCGGCGCTCGAAATCAAGGGCGGCGTTTGCCACGTGGCATCGTACAGCGACCTGGACGATTACGAGCGGCTGCTTCGCCAAGCGGGGAAATTCGACGGCGTAGTCCATCTGTGGAGTCTTGATGCGACGCCTGAGGAGTTCGACACCTCGCAGGAGGGTGGATGCCGAAGCGTTCTTCATCTGACGAAGGGGCTGACGAAGCTGGAACGAGCGAATCCGCCTCGGTTGTGGGTGGTCACAGAACGGGCGCAGAACGTAAGCGGAGATGAGGCCGTGCGTGTGGCGAATGCGCCGGTCTGGGGGCTGGCGAAGGTAATTGCGCTGGAGCACCCGGACCTGCGCTGTACGCGGATCGATCTGGACAGCGAAGCGGATGCGGATCGGTTGCGGGACGAGATCGCGTATGGGGGCGATGAGGATCAGGTGGCGTTCCGGCACGGGGAGCGCTTTGTGGCCCGGCTGGCGCGCGACTTTGCGACCGGTGCACCGGTTGTTTTGCGCGACGACGCAACTTATCTGGTCACGGGGGGACTGCGCGGGCTTGGCCTGCTAACGGCGGAATGGCTGGCGGAACGGGGTGCGCGGCATATTGTGCTGGCCGGACGCAGCAAACCGTCGGAAGCCGCTGAGGAGCGGATTGCGGAGTTACGAAAGCGCGGCACCGAGGTACGGGTTAGTCAGATGGATGTCGCCGCCCGGGACCAGATGGAACGGCTGCTGGAAGAGGTGGCCCATTCGATGCCGGTGCTCCGTGGCGTGATTCATGCGGCGGGAGCTCTCGACGATGGTATTCTGGCTCAGCAGTCATGGCAGCGTTTTGAGACCGTGTTTGCGGCGAAGGTGGACGGCGCCTGGAATCTTCATCTCCTGACGCGGGAACTATCGCTCGATTTCTTCGTTTTATTTTCATCGATGGCCTCACTGCTGGGGTCGGCGGGGCAGGCGAATTATGCGGCAGGGAATGCGTTCCTCGATGCGCTGGCGCACCGCCGGCGAGCGGAAGGGCTGCCCGCCATCAGCATCAACTGGGGCGCGTGGGATCGCGTGGGGCTGGCGGCGGAGCATCACGTATTGGACCGCCTCGGCAGGCGGGGCATGGGTGCCATGCAGCCGGAAGATGGGCTGGCGATGCTGGGGCAACTGCTCGGACACAGCGGCGCGCAGGTTGCGGTACTACCGATGGACTGGGGCAAGTTCACGAGCGTTGACGCCTCTCTATTCGTGGAAGATCTCAGGCCGCGAGCGGTTGCACTAAAATCGGAGCTTGCGCAACGCCTGCAAGTCTCCCGACCGAGCGAGCAGGAAGAGGCACTGAGCGCGTTTGTCCACGAACAGGCGGTGAAGGTGCTGGGGCTTGCGGTCGGATCGTCGATAGATCCGCAGTTGCCGCTGAAGGAGCTGGGCCTCGATTCGCTGATGGCGGTGGAGCTTCGCAATGCGGTGGGGCAGGCGGTGAAACGCACTTTACCGGCGGGCGTGCTCTTCGACTATCCGACACTCGATGCACTGACGGGTTATTTGAAGCGCGAGGTTCTTGCGCTGGCATCGGCGGCTCCGGCAAGGCAGGTCAGGCGCGAAGCGCAGACGAAGTGGGAGCCGATCGCGATTATCGGGATGGGGTGCCGGTTTCCCGGCGCGGACGGCCCCGATGAGTTTTGGGATCTGCTGCGCGACGGCGTGGATGCGGTACGCGAAGTCCCGGCGGAGCGCTGGGATGTGGAGGCATACTACGATCCGGATCCCGAAGCGCCGCGGAAGATGGCGTACCGGTGGGGCGGTTTTCTGGACGGCGTTGATGGCTTCGATGCGGATTTCTTTGGTGTGTCGCCGCGGGAAGCGATTCACATGGATCCGCAGCAGAGGCTGGTGCTGGAGGTGAGTTGGGAAGCTCTGGAGCACGCGGGGCAGGCTCCGGGACGTCTCGACGGCAGCGCGACGGGTGTGTTCCTGGGCATCTGCAACAGCGACTATTCACGGCTGCTGCAGGACCACGATTCGAGCGACGCCTATATCGGCACAGGCAATGCGTTCAGCGTGGCGGCGGGCCGGGTTTCGTATCTGCTGGGGCTGGAGGGGCCGAGCCTTGCGGTGGATACGGCGTGTTCGTCGTCTCTGGTGACGGTCCATCTGGCCTGCCAGAGCCTGCACAGCGGGGAGTGCCGGATGGCGCTGGCGGGCGGAGTGAACCTGGTGCTTTCGCCCGAATCCACGGTGAATTTCGCGAAGCTGCGGATGTTGTCGCCGGGTGGCCGCTGCCGGACGTTCGATGCCGCGGCAGACGGGTTCGTGCGCGGAGAAGGCTGCGGCATGGTCGTGCTGAAACGCTATTCCGATGCCATGGCGGATGGGGATCGGGTATTGGCAGTGATCCGGGGCACGGCTGTGAATCAGGACGGTCGCAGCAACGGATTGACCGCGCCCAACGGACCTGCGCAGGAGGCGGTGATCCGGACCGCGATGGCGGAGGCCGGGGTGGAGCCGGACGAACTGGGGTACGTGGAGGCGCACGGCACGGGAACGCCGCTGGGCGATCCGATTGAAGTAAATGCGCTGGGCCGGGTGCTGGGCGCGCGGCAGGAACCGCTGCCGGTCGGGTCGGTGAAGACGAATCTCGGACATTTGGAATCGGCGGCGGGAGTGGCCGGGCTTATCAAAGTGGTGCTGGCGCTGGGGCATGAGCAAATACCGCCGCATCTGCACTGGCGGACGCCGAGCCCGCATATTCCGTGGGAAGAATTGCCGATTAAGGTTGCGACGAGTCTGCTGGCGTGGCCTCGCGGCGAGCGGGAGCGTATTGCCGGGATCAGTTCGTTTGGATTCAGCGGGACCAACTCGCATGCGATTGTGGCGGAGGCTCCCGCGACGGATGTTACGGCTGCGAGCTTGCGGGAGCGGCCGCTGCATGTGCTGACTCTGTCGGCGAAAAGCGATGCCGGGCTGAGGGAGATGTCGGCGCAATACGCGACACACCTGGCGGCGACTGGCGTAGGCTTCGCCGATTTGGCGTACACGGCGAACGTGGGGAGGTCGCAGTTCGGCCATCGGATGGCGGTAGTGGCGGGCACGGCTGCGGAAGCGGCGGAACGGCTGACCGCAAGCGGGCGGGGCGTTTGGCAGGGCGAAGTGCAGGCGGGCAGGGCTCCCCGGATTGCGTTTCTGTTTACGGGGCAGGGATCGCAGTATATCGGGATGGGGCGGCAGTTGTATGAAACGCAGCCGGTGTTCCGGGAGGCGCTTGACGAGTGCCAGGAGATTCTGCGAGAGGAGTTGAACCAGCCTCTGCTGTCAGTTTTGTATCCGGCCGATGGAGAGCTTTCGCCGATCGATCAGACGATGTACACGCAGCCCGCTTTGTTTGCTTTGGAGTACGGGCTCGCGCAGTTGTGGCAGTCGTGGGGAATCCGGCCCAACGCGGTAATGGGGCACAGCCTGGGTGAGTATGTGGCGGCGTGTGTGGCAGGTGTGTTCAGTCTGCGGGATGGGCTGAAGCTGGTGGCAGCGCGGGCGCGGCTGATGCAGTCGTTACCCGCGGGCGGGCGGATGGCGGCGGTTCCGGTGTCCGAAGAGCGCGTTCGGCTGGCTATTGCGGGGTATGAGAACCGGGTTTCGATCGCTGCCTTGAATGGGCCGGCGAGCGTGGTGATATCCGGCGATGGTGGCGCGGTGGAAGCGATTGTGGCGCAGCTCAAACGGGAAGGGATTGGTGCCCGCGTGCTGACGGTCTCGCATGCGTTCCATTCGCCGATGATGGAGCCGATGCTGGGCGAGTTTGAGCGGTTGCTGGATGGGGTTGAGTTCTCTAAGCCGGTCCTTCCTGTGATTTCGAATGTGACAGGAGGGGTGGCGGCGGGGGACGATCTGGCGACTCCCGCGTACTGGCTCAATCACCTGCGGCAGGCCGTGCAGTTTGCCCGGGGAATGGAGACTCTGCGGGACCTGGGTTGTACCGTGTTTCTCGAAGCGGGGCCCGCGCCTGTGCTGCTCGAGATGGGAATGCAGTGGGTCCCCGATGAGAGGTTGCGCTGGGTGCCCTCGCTGAGAAAGTCGAGCGGCTGTCTGCAGCAGATGCTGGAGGGTCTGGCGGCACTATACGTGGCCGGCGCTAACGTGTTGTGGCCGGAATTCGACAGCGCGTGGCCGCGCCGGAAGGTGGCACTTCCGACCTATCCGTTTCAGCGACTATCGTACTGGGTACAGGGAGCGCTTCGGCAGAAGGCGGTCCGCGAGACGGAGCCGCGATGGTCCGAATGGTTCTACGACGTGCAATGGCAGTCGAAGGCTCTGGTCGGGCATTCGGGCAAGGGCAGAGATACGACCGGACTATGGCTGATTTTCGCCGATGCGAGCGGGTTGGGCCGACAGGTTGCCGGGCAACTGAATCAGGATGGTCAGGAGTGCGTCCTGGTATACGCGGGTCAGGAGTATACGGCCTCGGCTGATGGCCCGTACACGTTAGACCCGTTTTGCAGTGACAATTACAGCAAGCTTTTCGCGGAGTTGCGGGGCCGGACAATCCGCGCCGCGGTGCACCTGTGGAGCCTTGATGCGTCGGGCGATGCACAGTCCGTGGCGATGAGGGCGTGTGGC
>Ga0302275_10002866_pt1 | contig 17790 bp, 15 predicted proteins | sample III_Bog_N2_2_FD_200229 | JGI IMG/M metagenome (GOLD analysis project Ga0302275, IMG submission 200229) | Peat permafrost microbial communities from Stordalen Mire near Abisko, Sweden - III_Bog_N2_2 | ecosystem: Environmental > Terrestrial > Soil > Wetlands > Peat | place: Sweden: Abisko...
TGCGTTTCTTTCGCAGCGTTCTGCGAAAGCGATACGACTCCGAACCGGTCTCGATGATGTGAGCTTGATCGGTCAACCGATCGAGCTCAGCCTTGCAGAGCCGTGCATTGGTGAAGACCTGCGGCCATTCGGAGAACGGTAAGTTCGTTGTGACGATAATGGCCGCTTTCTCTGCCCGCTCGGCGATCACCTGGAAGAGCAGTTCGGCGGCAACCTCAGCCAGCGGAACGTATCCCAGCTCGTCGATCACGATTAACTCCACGCGTGACCAGCGTGCCAGCATTCGAGTGAGGCTCTGTTCGCGTTGTGCCTCAACCAGTTGATTGACCAGTGCGGCGGCGGTAGTGAAGCGTACGCGCTTTCTCTGGCGGCATGCTGCAACGGCCAAGCCGGTGGCCAAGTGAGTTTTTCCGGTGCCTGGTTCACCGACCAGAAGCACTGGTTCGGAGCGTTCCAGATAGCCGCCTTCGGCCAGGGCACGGACGCGTGATGCCGGGATGTGGGGCGACTGAGCAAAATCGAACTCCTCAAGCGTCTTCATCCGGGGCAGGTGCGCATCCTTGATTCGCAGTTCAATCGAGCGCCGTTCACGCTCTTCAACCTCAGTCTGTAGCAACGCTTCGAGGTAATGAAGATGAGAGTGCTTCTGTTGTCTGGCTTCCTCCGCCAACGATGCGAACTGAGCACCGATGGCACTCAGTCGTAGAGTCTGACAGTGCTGAGCTATGCTTGCGGCTTCCATGCTCATGCCGGCACCTCAATCGTCAGCAACTGGTTGTACTCGGCCATGGTTGGCAGTGGGCGTTCGTAGGCAGCCAGTGCGCCGATCTCGACCGTCATTGCAGCCGCGTGTTGAAGCCCGTCACTCATGAGGAGATGACGGATTGCAGCCTCATCCGTGCAGCCCAGAACCAACGCTTGCGCGACTGACGATTCCAGCTTTGCGTAGCCAAACTCGCGTCCCATGCGGATGACTGCGACCATGGACCGCGTTCCACTCTGGCGGCCATGCTTCTCGTTCATCAACTCCCATAGCTGGTCATAGCTATCCGGCCAACGGCCCTGTGCTCTCCACTGCGCCAACGGCTTCGAGCCGCGCAAAGCTCCGGGCTTTCGCTCGAGCACTTCAAGATAGTGTTCAAGATCGAGGACCTGCTGCGAGCGCTTGTAACTGCGCTCGTGCTGCGCCACTGCAACGCCGTTCTGCCAAATCTCAACCATGCTGGAGTAGGCGCGTGCCTCAACCACTGAGCCTGCCTTCAACGGCACCGAGTAGAAGTTCGTTAGCACCTTCGCACATCCTGCCTGATCGACCTTCGGAAAGCTGACCTCGGCTAACTCGAAGTTCTCCACCGGGAGCGGTCGCAGATGCTGCTTCTCGGTGAGTAACAGCGTGCCCACACTCTCCGCGCGACCCGCTATGATGCGGATCTCGTCGTGATGGCAGTCAGCCAGAAGCTTCGCGTTAAGCTCTGCGAGATCGCGTGCTACAGGAATAGGAACCCAGTGGTTGCGCCGGAAGTAGCCGCCTTCGCCTTCTACGCCGCCTTTCTCGTGGCCCTCGCCGGGCGTGCAGAAATCGGCTTGATACTGCCAGTGAGAACGGAAGGCGGTGAAGCGCGCCGTCAGCTCGCGTTCATAACCGCGCAAGATCTTCTTCACTGCACTGGAAAGGTTGTCGTACCGAAGGCGACGGAAGACGCCGCCAAAGTAATGGAACGCTAACTCGTGTGCTTCCAGAAACGCCTGCTGCGTGGCTCGCAGATAGGCGCGATGATAGGCCGCTCCGCTGGCCATCGACCGCAGCGAGAACACCTGGAGTTTTATCCGTTCGCCGTCCAGATCGGCATACGCTTCATACCAATCGACCTGTGCTTCAATGCCCCAGTCGTAGCTCTGCGGCACAAAAGTTTCGTGACGGGTCAGTCCGAGCGCCTCTTTGCGGCGCTCCACATACTGCCGCACCGTGCGGCCAGCTGCCGTACATCCCGGCACCTCTGCGCGAATACGCTCCCAGATCCGCTTTGCTGTGTGGCGCTGTTTCCGCGGAGCCTTGCGATCTGCTTCCAGAATCGCGTCGATGAACTCGACCGCCGGAGCCATCTTCATGTGCGGTCGCTCCGTCTTCTTGCGCCGTGCAGGTATCGCGCTTTGGATCGCTTCCCGCACCACCCGTCGATGCACGCGCAGTTTCCGCGCCACACCCTGGATCGTGCCTACCCCGAACTCGTACTCCAACCGAATCTGCTCGAATAGCTCCACCTTGGCTCTCCAGTCCAACTCCCGCCTCCAGATCCAAGCTCACGCTCAAATCCAGAGTAGAAGTTTGCTGTGTCCAGGGTGGGCCAAAACAAATGTATGGTCCGCCGCTTTGTCGCAAGCGAAAAATGATGGTGACAGGTTGGTCTGCGCAAATGTATACGGCCTTTATTGGAGTGTGTTATTCCGGGCCTTGATGGAATGCGCTGCTCTCTCTCCTCAATAACCGCCTCAGTCTCATGAAGACTGCTTTGTTTTTCAGGTTTTGAGAACGCCGGGTTCGACCGTTAAGCCATCACATTGTTCGCCAGCAGACCTTGGCAAGAATCGTATATTCCGTAGTAGTCGCTGGGTTGCGGATGTGGGAATCGCGCATGCGATTTCCAAGCCTGGCTTCAGCCAGGCGTCATCTGCAGGCCAGTCAAACCGTCACCAGATTAGCCAACATCGGAGGCCGATATGGCTCATCCTTCGCGAGCACGGCCCAAGCCATGCGGGCCAGCTTGTTGGCTAACGCAACGGCAGCGACGTTGGTGTGTGTGCGAGCTTTTAGGTTCGCTAGCCACGCACTCAAACCGGACGTTTGCTTCGTGCTTTGTTGTAAGACTGCGCGCGCACCTTGTATGAAGAGCCTTCGTAGGTAGGAGTTACCGCGTTTGCTGATGCCGAGCAGCTTCTGCTTTCCACCGGTTGAGTATTCGCCGGGAACTACCCCCATCCAAGCGGCAAACTCTCGCCCCTTTCGGAAGGCTGCTCCGTTGCCGATGGCCGCGATAAGTGCGGTTGCCGTGACTGGCCCGATGCCGGGAATCGCCACCAGCCGTCGGCAGCTTGCGTTTTCACGTGCAGTCCTGTTGAGCATCATATCGGCCTCATTAATCCGCATCGCCATTTGATCGAGTTCCAGCTTCAACTGCGCCAACAGATTGCGGAGTGCACCGGATAACTTTAAATCGGCATCCTCCAGGATTCGGGGCAACAATGCATCCACATGTGACCGCCCCTTCTGCAACGTTATTCCACGTTCGAGGAGTAATCCGCGAACCTGATTGACTATGGCTGTACGCCGCACTACCCAACGTTCACGCACCCGGTGCAGCGACTGCATATCTAACTGATCATCAGTCTTGATCGGAACGAAGCGCATCCTCGGACGCGAAACCGCCTCGGCGATCGCTTCGGCATCGATGTAGTCGTTCTTGTTTGTTTTGACGTATGGCTTCACATACTGCGCTGGCATCAATCGCACTTCGTGCCCCTGGTCGCGCAGTGCCCGCCCTAGAAAATGAGCTCCGCCGCAGGCTTCCATCCCAATCAGTTTGACGCTCAGGTTTGCGGTGAAACGCAACAGCTGTGCACGCGAAACCTTCTTGCGCACCACAACTTCACCGAGCAGGTTAAGACCGACGAGATGAAAAACTGTCTTTGCAAGATCGATACCGACTGTGGATAGCTCCATGGGACGTGCCTCCTCCGTACGCTTTTTATACCTCAGCTGCTGGTTGGCTGGGTAAAAGCGGCGGACCATCCCATTACCGCCGAAGTGGGCCACTTCAGAATGCCAAAATCACGCTGGAACGGCGCCCCACCTCTGGCAGACGGCCCGATGCTCAGCAACTCCGCATTGACATTCTCCAGGAAGAGTTGAGGCCTCGCGAATCCAGAGATGCCGACCAGAAGTGGATGATTTCACTGATACAGGGACAGTTTGGCAGTGAGGAGGTCCGACGAGCCATTGGTGATGCAATCAGCCTGGAGGATGTTAACAATTTGCTGACCTGCATTTGTAACGAACCGCTAAAGTATCGAAATCGAGCGGTTGCGGTCCTTTCATATCATCGTCACATTCGACTCGGTCATGTTGCAGCCTTTCTCGGCGTAACCCATTCATCCGTTGACGACTGGGTTCGCAGGTTCACCCAACACGGTTGCGACTCGCTTCTGCCGGTCCGGCGGGGATGCTGCAGGCCTAACGACAAGACTTACCGAGATGCGGTTTTTGAGATACTACATGCCCCACCATCAGCACACGGGTTCAACCGAACAACTTGGAGATTGCAGGATATTCATTCGACTATGAGGCAGCGGGGACTGCCGATAGCACAAAGCAGCATCCGGAAAATCATCAAAGACGCCGGTTATCGATACCGCAAGGCTAGGAAGGTTCTAACCAGCACCGACCCGAACTACGAAGAGAAGCTCAAGGAGATCACGCGCACCCTCCAGAGCCTTGGTCCAAAGGAAAAATTCTTCTCGATCGATGAATATGGACCATTCGCAATCAGGATCAAGGGGGGCAGGTCTTTGGTGCCCATGGGTCATCCTCGAACCATCCCACAACGTCAACGCAGCAAGGGCACATTGATCATTACGGCGGCGCTGGAACTGTCGACAAATCAGATCACGCACTTTTACTCCTCTGCAAAGAACACGGCAGAAATGCTGAAAATGCTCCACAGACTCGTGGACCAATATGCTGACCAGGAATGCATGTACCTTTCATGGGATGCTGCATCGTGGCACGCTTCAAAGGCGTTCTATGCGAGCGTCCGCGAGATCAATAACGCGAAAGGCAAGGGCCCGCAAGTCAGACTTGTTCCGCTGCCATCATGTGCGCAATTCCTGAATGTGATCGAGTCAGTATTCAGTGGTATGGCTCGTGCGATCATTCACAACAGCAATTTCTCCTCCCCAGAAGCAGCTCGGGAGATGATCGACAAATACTTTGCGACAAGAAACGAAGAGTTTTCCAAGCATCCGAAGCGAGCCGGACAAAAAATCTGGGGAGATGAGCGCGTACCCAGCGAGTTTTCAGCTAGCCACAATTGCAAAGATCCGAAGTATCGCTGACGACCAGGGCTAGAACACCGTCGCCGACTGGCGCCCTATCCCTAGTTCTCCCATAACTGGCTTTCAGTTCAATCAAATTCTGCAGGCACGCACCGTTGCCGAAAACACACAATTCAAGGAAGAGGTTGAGAGCTATGAGAGTTTGAAGCGTACAGATTTAAGAAGCTAGAAAACACGCCTGCGTTTGAAAGCCCTCTAGGGTTGAACAATCGATCTTGCTGCTATGCCGCGGATTCAGTCCTGCAAGGCCCTTCGCATTCGAACTAGTTGTCATCGGACCTGCGTCTCCCTCCGTCTTCGCCCGCACGCTGATCGCGAGCTGCGAGGCGATGCGCGGCCACGATCATGGATTAAGAGCCTCGCGCTTACTATGCGGCCAGAGCGTCGACCGCGTGTATTGTGTATTGGGCAGGATGAGTGGTTTCGATGATGTCTTTTGCCTTGGCGACTTCCGCAGCTGTTCCGTGGGCGATCAGCAGGAATTGATCCGACTGGAGCGCTGTCTCGTACTTCACAATACTGTCCTTAGGAATTCCTATGCTGAACAGGCCCGCTCCCAGTGCGCTTACTAGGCCAAAATAATTCGGAGTTGATCAATATTGCTCAGATTTAGAAAAGCCACAGAACTACAAATGATTGTTGAAGCTCAGGACGTGTGGAATAGAAAGAACTGCCCGCCGCCCAGACTTCACATGTAGGGGCATTCATATCCATTCCTTGGGAGATCCAATGAAATTCAAGCCCGCACTCGCGACTCTGATCATAGGTCTTGCCCTTTACTTCGGTCTTCCGCACCTGTTGGGGGTGCCCCAGAGTTTTAAAGGCACACTCACGCCGCCCAAGGTTGCGGTCGTGGCCTCCAAGGCCGAAGTTACCGCTCCAACTGGGAGCGTGAGCCAACCTGAGTCCGGTGGAAATGCCATGACCGAGGCCGAGTCGAAGGCAAAGGCCGAGGTGGAAGGCAAGCGTCGCGCGGACTGGGTGAAGGGCCTGCATCTTTTGGCGATCTTCATCGCTACAATCGTCGGCATCATTCTCAAACCGATGCCGATGGGTGCCGTGGCCATTCTGGGCATCACTGTCACTGCCATGAGCAGGACGCTCCCGATCACGGATGCTCTGAGCGGCTTCTCGAACGAGGTGATCTGGCTCATCGTGCTGGCTTTCTTCATTTCCCGCGGCTTCATCAAAACCGGGCTCGGTGCTCGCATCGCTTACAACTTCATGGCCGTGCTCGGGAAGCGCACCCTGGGCCTCAGTTATGGTCTCGCCGCTACCGACCTTGTGCTCGCTCCCGCCATTCCAAGTAATACCGCCCGCGCGGGCGGTATCATCATGCCCATAATGACCAGTCTGGCCCACGCCTATGGCAGCAAGTCAGGCGACGGCACGGAACGCAAAATCGGAAGCTTCCTCACGATAACCGCTTACCAGGTCAATTGCATAACCAGTGCCATGTTCCTCACGGCCATGGCCGCCAATCCTCTGGCCCAGGAACTCGCCGGCAATCTCAAGATCAATATCACCTGGGGTGGCTGGGCTCTCGCGGCCCTGGTGCCGGGCGTGGTCAGCCTGATCGTGGTGCCATGGGTGATCTACAAGGTCTACCCGCCCGAGGTCAAGGAAACCCCGGAGGCCGTGAAACTTGCGAAACAGAAGTTGGCTGAAATGGGCCCCGTCTCCGCCAAGGAATGGAAGATGCTCTTTATCTTCGTCCTGCTCCTGGTGCTGTGGATCTTCGGCAAGCACTTCGGGGATATGGTTGACACCACCGCTGCCCTCATCGGCTTGTGCGCGCTTCTCATGTTCGGCGTGCTCAGCTGGGAGGACGTAAAAGCCGAAACCGGGGCCTGGGATACGCTGGTGTGGTTCGCAGCCCTGGTGATGATGGCAACCTACCTGAACACACTCGGCCTGATCCCCTGGTTCAGCCATTCCATCGGCGGTCTGATGGCCGGCCACGGTTGGATCTTTGCCTTCCTGGTGTTGAGCCTCACCTACTTTTATAGCCACTATTTCTTCGCCAGCAACACGGCTCATGTGGCCGCGATGTATGCAGCCTTCCTGGGCGTATCCGTGACACTGGGCGCTCCGCCCATACTTGCCGCCCTGGTGCTCGCTTTCTTCAGCAACCTGTTCGCAGGCATAACCAACTACGGAGCCGGGCCAGCCCCGGTTCTGTTCGGCACGGGCTATGTGGAGGTCGGTGCCTGGTGGCGAATTGGGTTCGTAGTGAGCGTCGTTAACATCGTGATCTGGCTCGGCGTCGGCGGACTCTGGTGGAAGGTGATCGGACTCTGGTAACACGGGACCAGATTGACGTCTGGGTTCCTTCCGCATCCGTAACTCCGACGCCAGTGCGTAACACTATTGATCGCCCAATGCTTTAAGAATCATGCCTCGGAGGGGGCGGAACCTGCACTAACCAAGGAGAAACAGAATGTCCGACATTCGCAAGGAAATCGATAGTCTGGGTGAAGTAGATGTTGCAGCCGACAAGCTCTGGGGTGCCCAGACCCAGCGCTCTCTTGAGCATTTCAGCATCGGCAAGGATTTAATACCACGCGAGATGATTAGCGCGTACGCCATTCTAAAAAAAGCTGCAGCCAATGCAAACTATGCAGGCAAGCTGCTCGACGCGCAGCGCCATAAACTGATCGTTCACGTCTGCGACGAAATTCTGGCCGGTCAGCATCAGGACATGTTCCCGTTGCACGTATGGATGACGGGCAGCGGAACGCAGTTCAACATGAACGTGAATGAGGTGATCTCCAACCGCTGCTGCCAGCTCGCTGGCACGCCGCTTGGGAGCAAGAAGCCGGTTCATCCCAACGACCACGTCAACATGTCCCAGTCATCGAATGACAACTTTCCTTCCGCAATGAACATAGCGGCGGCGATGAATGAGAAGCAACGTTTGATCCCGGCGGTGAAAGCGCTGCACGATGCCATCGCGGTGAAGGTCGAACAATGGAAGGACATCGTCAAGATTGGCCGCACTCATATGCAGGATGCCACGCCACTCACGCTCGGCCAGGAATGGTCAGGGTATGCAGGGATGCTCGCGGACAATCTCAAGCGGATCGAAGATGGGCTGCAGGGTGTATACCGTCTCGCGCTCGGCGGCACAGCAGTGGGCACAGGCATGAATGCGTGGGAGGGTTTTGCAGAGGCCGCTGCAGCGGAGATCGCCAAGCTCACGGCGCTGCCGTTCGTCAGCGCAGCGAACAAATTCGCGGTGCAGGGCGCGCATGACGATTTGGTACAACTTTCCGGCACGCTACGCACGCTGGCCGTGTCACTCTACAAGATCGCCAATGACATCCGGCTGATGTCCTGTGGTCCGCGCGCGGGATTTGCCGAACTGATAATTCCGGAGAACGAGCCGGGCTCGTCGATTATGCCGGGCAAGGTGAACCCGACCCAGGCTGAGGCACTGACGATGATCGCCGTACAGGTGATGGCGAACGACGTGGCTGTTGGCTTCGGCGGTGCCAGCGGTTACCTGGAGATGAACGTATACAAACCTCTGATGATCTTCAATATCACCCACTCCATCACGATCATGACCGACGGGTGCACGAACTTCCGCAAGTTCCTGATTGAGGGCACAAAGCCAAATCTAAAGAAAATCAAGGAGTATGTGGATCGCTCACTGATGCTCGTAACGGCGCTTGCGCCCGTGATCGGCTACGACAAGGCGTCCACGATTGCACACTACGCGATGGAGAACGATCTTTCGCTGAAGGCTGCCGCGCTGAAACTCGGCCTCGTCACAGAGAACGAGTTCGATCGCGTTGTCGATGCTACGAAGATGCTCCATCCGGACGTTGTGGCCGACAAATAGTGGATGGTCGCAGCTCGTGACTCGAAACGCTAGGGAAGGAAGGTAATGAACGTGATTAGAGACGCACTTCACCGACCCTTGGGCAAGTTAGATACCTTCCTTCTATTTCATGAACCTGGACGGCTACTTGTGTTCGGGAAGCGGCTGAAAGGAACGCCTATAGCATGCAGGAAGTCATTCATGACGTACTCATACTAGGAACCGGGCTCGCGGGACTTAGAGCAGCGGTTGAAATCAGCATTCAAACCAAGGGTAGGGCGGACATTGGAATCATCTCCAAGGTGCAGGTCATGCGCGCGCACTCGGTCTGTGCCGAAGGCGGAACCGCCGCGGTCATGCGCTCTGAAGAAGGCGACAACTTCGATCTGCACGAGTGGGACACAATCAAGGGTTCTGACTTTCTCTCCGACCAAGATGTAGTCGAGCGCTTCGTCAAGGCCGCGCCCGACGAAATCCGGCTTCTCGAGCACTGGGGCGTTCCCTGGTCGCGCCGCGAAGATGGCCGCATCATGCAGCGTGCCTTCGGCGGACACACCTTTCCCCGTGCCTGCATGGCTGCCGACAAAACAGGCTTCTTTGAGATGCAGGCGCTCTACGACACTCTCCTCAAGTACAACAATTTCAAGCGTTATGACGAGGGCTTTGTCACGTCGCTGATGGTGGAAGATGGGCGCTTTGCGGGACTAACGGTTTATGATGCGCCGTCGGGCGAGTTTCAGGTGGTTCGCGGAAAGGCCTTGCTCATCGCCTCCGGCGGCCTCGGGAATCTTTACGGCTTCACCACCTACTCCCAGACCGTCACCGGCGACGGCCAGGCCATCGCTTTTCGTGCTGGTCTGGCCCTGGAAGACCCTGAGTTCATCCAGTTCCATCCCACCGGCCTCGTGCCCTCGGGAATCTTGATGACCGAAGGCTGCCGGGGCGAGGGCGGATATCTGCGCAACAACAAGGGCGAGCGCTTCATGCAGAAGTACGCGCCCAAAATGTTGGAGCTTGCTCCGCGTGACATCGTCTCCCGCTCTGAGATGACGGAGATTCTCGAAGGCCGCGGTTTCAAAGGGCCGGACGGGCTCGATTACATTCACCTCGACCTCACCCACCTGGGCGCCGAGCTTATCGACACGCGGCTCCCGGGGATTCGTGAACTCTGTATCAAGTTCCTGGGTATAGATCCCATCACTCAGCAGATTCCTGTTCGTCCAGTGGCTCACTACTCCATGGGCGGCATTGAAGCCGACATCAATGGACGCACGAAGGTTGAAAATATCTGGGCTGCCGGAGAGGTTGCCTGTCTCTCCCTGCACGGCGCCAATCGTCTCGGGTGCAACTCCACCGCCGAGTGTCTTGTCTGGGGCGATATCACCGGAGGCGAGATTGCAAAGTATCTGGCCTGCAATCCACCCCTTAGCCCGCTTCCAGAAGCCAAAGCCCGTCGGGAAGAAGAACGCATCTTTACCGACCTTCTCAAGCAGCAGGGAACCGAGAGTCCCTCGGTCATTCGCCGCGAACTTCGCGCCCTCATGGATAAACATGCGAGTGTCTATCGAACCGGCGAGATGCTGGAGGAGGGTCTCGAAAAAGTTCATCAGTTGTGCGAGCGCTTCAAGAACATTCACATTGAGGACAAGAGCCGCATCTACAATACCAACCTCATCCAAGCCCTTGAAACTGAAAACATGCTACAACTGGCCGAAGTGTTGCTGCAGGCCGCGCTTGCCCGCAAAGAGTCGCGCGGAGGACACTCCCGGAAGGACTTTCCGGTGCGCGACGACGAGAAGTTTCTCGCTCACTCCATGGTCTACTACACCGGCGGCGAGCCGCGTCTTGAGTACAAGTCCGTCACCATCAACAAGTGGAAGCCGGTCGCGCGCAAATACTAGGATCGTTCACCGCAATACATATCGGAGATCGCAATGGTTGATGTTCATAGGCACGACAATCGACTCGGCCTTTGGGGCTGGCTAGGCGGTGGACGCTGGGGCGTCGAACGCTACGCCTACACCCTCCACCGCCTTACCGGATTGGGTATTCTTCTCTATCTCTTAATGCATATCGTTGTTACCAGCTTGCGCGCCAAGGGAATCTATCTGTGGACCGATGGTGGCTTCTTCCAGCGCCCCATCTTTCGCCTCGGTGAGTTTTGCGTGGTCGCGGCGTTTGCCTTCCACGCCTTCAACGGCCTGCGGTTGGTGCTGGTGGAACTGGGGTTTGCAGTCGGCAAACCGATTGAACCGGTCTATCCCTATAAGACATCGGTGGGAGTTCAGCGGCCGTTGCTGATCGTGATGATGGCGCTGGCTTTGATCCTCCTTGTAATAGGCGGTTACAACTTCCTGTGTTTGGCAAGGTAGGAGGAGAGATGAGTAACGAGACGAAATATTGGAGCTGGCACATGGCGGCCGGAGTGGTGCTTTTCTTTCTGCTTGGCCTGCACATGTTGATTATGCACATGGGCGGAACCATGCACATGTTCGCTCCTCACGGCCCGGACGCTGTCTCCATCGCAAACAGCCAGTGGCGCGACAGCAGATTCTGGTTCGCCATTACCTACATTATTCTCCTCGGCGTGGGCCTCTACCACGGGCTCTATGGCCTGCGTACCATCCTCTTTGAGTTGACTCTCAAGCCTGCGCTGGAAAAGGCCATAACCGCCGTTCTGCTTCTTGTCGGCATCGGGCTGTTCGGACTCGGTGGCTGGGCGGCATGGGCGGCGCATGTTGTCGCGCTCGCCGGAGGGAAAGGATAGTCATGGCCGAAAAGAAGGCGATCAAGCAGATTAATTTCCACGTCACGCGCTACAACCCGGAGAAAGATCCGAAGCCTTATATCCAAACCTATAAGTTCGAAGTCACGGATGGCATGACCGTCCTCGAAGGGCTGCACTGGATCAAGGACAACCTCGATCCTACACTGGCCTGGCGCTACTCGTGCCGCATGGGTATCTGCGGTTCCTGCGGCATGCTCATAAACGGCAGTCCGACGCTGGCCTGTAACACGCAGATCCTGCACCTCTCGCACTCGGACATCACCGTCGGCCCCTTGCCCAACTTTGAGATCATCCGCGACCTCGTCCCCGACCTGCTCTCGATGTTTAACAAGCATGCCTCTGTCAGTCCACACATCATCCGTAACGAGGCTGAAATTGTGGATCGTAAGGGCGAGTTCTACCAGACTCCCGAGCAACTCGAAGCCTACTTGCAGTTCACCTACTGCATCAAGTGCGGCTGTTGCATGGGAGCCTGTCCGACGCTCGCCACAGATGTGCGCTATCTCGGCCCCATGCCGCTTACCGCGCTCGAGCGCTACAACGAGGACTCGCGCGACGAGGGCTTCGCCGTGCGAAAAGAGATCGCCAGCGGAGACGGCGGCGCATTCCATTGCCACTACGCTGGAGAGTGTTCGCGCGTCTGTCCCAAGGGCGTAGATCCCGGCAAAGCGATCCAGCTTCTCAAGCGCAAACTCGTGCTCGACTACCTGCATCTTGCACACACCAAGAAAACCTGCAGAAAACTCGAAGGTCCAGGTCATGGCAAGCCGCTCCAAAATACGGCAGCCCCCTCCAGGACCATCCCTGAGTAACAAAGAAAAGGAACTCGTAGAGGAAGTTTGTCGTGACCAGCAAGCTTCGATTGCCTCAGCGAGAGATTAAGTCAGGCCAGCGTAAGATGACGCGATTAACCGAAGTTCGTCACGAAACTTCGAAAAACGGCTATTTTTTGGCTTTGTTGGCGTGTAAGTCTTTGTGGCTCAGTGCGGGTGTTTGAAAAATGCGATGTAGTGCAGACCTACCCTCTTGACTCTGGTCTGAATCGTGGCACCATGCGCACAGCATGTTTCTTCGTTCGCATCGACGATTGAAGGACGGCAAGCCGCATACCTACTGGTCTTTGGTCGAGACCGTTCGTACGCCCACAGGTCCGCGGCAGCGCAGTCTTTGTTACTTGGGTGAGTTGAACGGATCGGCACAATCGCACTGGCTGAAGAGCATCGAAGTATTCAACGAACAAGGTGAGAGCCGGCAGTTAAAGCTGTTTCCTGCGGACGCGGCTCCCGTGGAAGATGATGCGCAGGCGGCGCGGGTGTTGATCGATCGCGTGCGATTGGAGCGGACGCGTCGATTCGGCGAGTGCTTTCTCGGTCTGGAGTTGTGGCGGCGGTTGCAACTGGATCGCTTCTTCGAGTCTGCGATCGATCAGCCAGAGGATGAAGCCGAGGTTCCATGGTCGCGCGTGGCTGCTTTATTGTGAGTTTTCGGCAGCGCTGCTTACTTGAAGAATCCGGCCTATTTCTTCCTTGGCGGAGCCGCGAGGATACGGCGCACAGAGGTGCGACCGATGTTTAGGCGACGAGCGATCTCGGATTTGCTGAGGCCGGAGCGGCGTAGCTTGCTGACCTTATCGGCATGCATAGCTGCGGTTGCGGGCCGGCCAAGCCGCTTACCGTTCTGCCGGGCATGAGCCAGCCCAGCCCTTACGCGTTCTCCCAGTATCTCGCGCTCGAAGGCGGCGAAGACAGCAAGTAGTGCAGCCATTGCACGGCCCACCGGTGTAGTCAGGTCCAGCGCCTCGGTCAGCGATACGAAGCCGACGCCGAGATGCTCCAGTTCCTGCAGTGTGGCGAGCAGGTCGGTGACCGATCTTCCCCATCGGTCCAGCCGCCACACCAGCACAACGTCGATCTCCCGTCGTCGCGCAGCGTCCAGCAGTTTCTCACGCAGTTGGCGCAGGGATGCACCGGAGCCGACTTCCTTCACCTGCAAGGCGATTGTCCAGCCGCGGCGGGCGGCGTACTCGCGCATGGCCCGATTCTGCATGGGGAGCGTTTGCTGGTCAAGAGTAGAGACTCGTGCATACAGGCCGGCGCGGATCGTTTTAGCCTGAATTATTCACGAACATAAAGATGCGGGCGCTCAGTTGTGCTACAAACGTCTTGACTAGAGACGGTTCTAAGCACGAACAGAGGCTCCCGCGTGATCGACGATAGCACAACACAGTGTCTGTTGTTTCCTGAGATTTTCACCAAGCCCATTGTTGCTCGCTTCGACCAAACCAATGGCAGTTCTGATGGCGGAGCCATCCTGCTGAAGGCTGCTGACCGCCGTTACGGATTGATAGAATCTCTGGCCGGCTGTCTGCGCGACAAGCGGCAGGCTGGCAAGGTCGATCACTCCTTGCGCGAGTTGTTGGCGCAGCGCGTGTTCTCGATTGCCTGCGGCTATCCGGATACCAACGATTCGGCGCGTCTGTCTGCCGACCCCGTTCACAAGATGTTGCTCGACCGTGATCCGGTCACTGGCCGCGATCTGGCTTCGCAGCCAACCCTGTCGCGCTTTGAAAACTCGATCCGTCCCAGAGCACTCTATCGTTTGGGCGAAGCACTGGCCGACCTCGTGATCGACCGTCATGCGAAGCGGTTGCGCGGACGCGCCCGCCTCGTCACCATCGACCTGGATCCGACCGACGACCCAACCCACGGCGCACAGCAGCTATCGTTTTTCAACGGACACTACGACAGCTGGTGCTACCTGCCGGTGATGGGCTTTGTGAGCTTCAATGACGAGGTCGAACAATATCTGTGCGCGGCGGTGTTGCGTCCCGGCAATGTGACAGCGTCAGTAGGGGCTCAAGGGATACTGCGTCGCCTGATCACAATGATCCACTACCGCTTTCCCGGTGCGCCGATCCGGGTACGCCTCGACGGCGGCTTCGCACATCCTGATCTGCTTGATTTCCTAGAGGACGATCCTAACCTTGAGTACGTCATTGCGATGGCTAAAAACGCGGTGTTGAAGAGGAAGGCCAAGCCGGGCATGCGGCAGGCTCGCAAGCTCTCGCGGCAGAGCGGAGAGACCGAACACGTTTACGGCGAAGCTCGCTATGCGGCCAGATCGTGGCCGCAACAACGCCGAATCATCATCAAGGCCGAGGTGGTTCGCGCCGAGGAGAAGAAGCCGAAAGACAATCCGCGATTCGTTATCACCAACATGAACCAGAGTCCGCAGTGGCTATATGAAGAGGTGTACTGCCAACGTGGCGAGATCGAGAATAGGATCAAAGAACTGCACGATCTTCAGATCGACCGTACCAGTTGCAGCGACTTCTGGGCCAACCAACTCCGTGTCTTGCTGACCGCCGCCGCGTACGTGCTTATGCAGGAGCTACGTCTGAACGCCGCACACACCAACTGTGCCCGAGCTCAAGTCTGGACACTTCGTGAACGGCTACTGAAGCTGGGTGCCCGCGTGCTGAGTTCAGTTCGCCGGGTGGTCGTACACCTGCCTACGTCGTTCCCGTTTCTATCCACCTTTCGGCAAGTGGCCCAGACACTCGGAGCCTCGACGGGATAGCACTGAATCAGTCTTCCCAAACATAATTTTCGGAATATGCGGGCGTTTGGGGAAGCCCTGTGCCCGAAAACCTCCACGCCAGCCAACTCCAACAAACCAGTGATCTCTACAACTCACCGCACTGTGCGATTCATGCTGCCAACCGCAACATCGCCGCAATCTCGTTCCTCCTGAGTCCACCTCGGAAGTTTTCATGCATAAAGCGGGCTAGGCCGCACGCTGCTGGAGGTCAGCTTGCTTGATTCGGCCTATCAGCGCGGCAGTAGGAGTCCGAACGATTCGTTGTTGGAGGCGGCCAAGCGCTACCGTATCGACATTGCCAAGATCGAGAAGGCGGTGGCGCAGCAGGTCGCCGTACAGCAACAGAAACGGCAGAGCCGCAAGACGGCGGAGAAGAAGAAAGTCGCTGCCTGAGCCTAATCACTTTACAAACGGCGGGGTGCTCCGGCGCTCGCCGTTTTTCTATGCCCGTGAATAAAGTCCATGGCTGCACGCCCCCGAATCAAGCTCGCGTCTCTGGCCACAAAATGCCACTGCGTTAGCAAAAGCCGATCAAGTTCACTGATGGGCGGTTGCTTGAGCAGTCCTTCCCTCGCATTGATCTGACGAGTCGCGCGAGATGAGCAATAGCGAACAGTTTTCCAATCAGCGCGCTGTCAAGCTTGAATCTGGAATATAGGTCTGCTGGTCAGCAAGGCACGTTCCAGAGGAGAGTACATGTCAAAAGAAAATTCGGTTGTAGCGATATATTCCACGCATAACGGTGCTGAGGAAGCCGTAAAGGAACTCCAGCGCGGCGGAGTAGACATGCACAAGCTGTCAATCGTCGGCAAAGGCTACCACACCGACGAACAGGTGGTGGGCTACTACAACACGGGCGACAGAATGAAATATTGGGGCAAGACCGGTGCATTTTGGGGCGGCTTCTGGGGGCTTCTCTTTGGCTCTGCCGTATTTGTTATTCCTGGTGTGGGTCCAATTCTAGCAGCCGGACCGGTGGTTGCGTGGATCGTGGCGGCCTTGGAAGGTGCAGTGGAGGTTGGAGTGTTGGGCGCATTGGGCGCAGGTCTTTTCAGCATCGGAATTCCCAAAGACAGTATTGTTAAGTACCAGACGGCCCTCCAGTCGGATCAATTTCTGCTGATCGCCCACGGAACAGCTGCGGAAGTCGCCAAGGCGAGAGACATCATCGGAGTTACACACCCTGCACAGTGCGCAATTCACCTTCTCGATGCACTAGCAGCATAGCAACTGGCAACCTGCAATCCACAACAAATGATTGCTCAGTTCGGGTCCACACACCAGTCAGGGCTGTACTGGAGATGTGCAGGTGAGCAAAACCGCACAGCTTCGTGTATCCCGCTTGACAATACTGAACGTTGCCTAGTGGGAACGCACTTTGCCTGCGCGTCGGCATAAGTCAACGAACAAGGCCGATGCTAACAGAGAAGAAGGAAAACAACTTTCCAGGGGGAATCAGCGATGAAGGCAGTCATAGTACGTGGCTACGGTGACGTGAACCAACTCTTCTACGGGTACATTGCCGACCTTAAACCAGGGCCGGGAGAAGTGCTGGTCAGGATGATGGCGACGAGCATCAATCCGATTGATTGGAAACTGCGTCGCGGCGACATGAAGAACCGCATGCCCTTGCAATTCCCGCACGTTCTGGGACGCGACCTCGCGGGCGAAGTGGTCGAGCTAGGCGACGGAGTTATGACGAGGAAGGCTGGCGAGCATGTCCTTGGCTTGGTGAATCACGCCTATGCCGAGTACGTGCTGTGCAAGCCGGATGAATTGGCGCTGATGCCCGCCGGTCTTAGCTTTGAGCAAGCAGCCGCCCTTCCACTTGTGGTTCTCACCGGGGCACAACTGATTGAAAAAGGTGTCCGTCCGAGATCCGGGGAAACAGTGTTGATCACCGGAGCATTAGGCGGAGTCGGACGAACCGCGGTGCATGTAGCGCGACAGCATGGCGCGCACGTGATCGCGGGAGTGCGATCCTCCCAAAAGAAAGATGCGGAGGGTCTCGGGGCCGACCGCGTGGTGGCTCTGGATGACATTGCTGACATTGCCAGCCTCAACGAACTCGACTCCGTAGCCGATACGGTTGGGCATGAAGTGATTGTCGCTCTCATTCCTCATATCAAGAAGAACGGCGTACTCGCAACCGTTCTCGGCAAGCCCGAAGCGGCCAATGCGCGAGATCTGCGGGTCGTGGAGGTTTGGGCCCAGCCAGACTCCGCGAGACTGGAACAGCTCGCGCACGAAATTGCCGCCGGCAAATTCTCGATACCCATCCGACGGGAATTCAATCTCTCGGAGATCCAATACGCCGACGCTGAGGCGGAAAAAGGCGGAATCGGAAAGATCGTCCTCGTCGCTTAGGTCGCGCGGTAGCAGCACCAGGAATGCAGCTGGTTGAAAGGACTTTTATGTCGAGCCATGGATCTGCCCGGAAGAACGGAGCACATATATATCTGGTTGG
>Ga0302275_10002869_pt1 | contig 17778 bp, 29 predicted proteins | sample III_Bog_N2_2_FD_200229 | JGI IMG/M metagenome (GOLD analysis project Ga0302275, IMG submission 200229) | Peat permafrost microbial communities from Stordalen Mire near Abisko, Sweden - III_Bog_N2_2 | ecosystem: Environmental > Terrestrial > Soil > Wetlands > Peat | place: Sweden: Abisko...
CCGTCGCCGCGCCGTCCGGTTCGTGGCCTGCCTGGTTGGTGCCGACCGTGACGAACTCGACCACTGCGCCGTCACTTGCGGTGGCGTCGTCCACGATACCAGTATCCTATGGGGGTACAGGAACAACCTCCAGCACTGGGAGCGGTAGTGTCGTTCTTTCCACAAGCCCGGCGCTTACCGGAACGCCCACAGCGCCGACAGCATCGCCTGGCACCAACAACACACAGGTCGCTACGACAGCGTTTGTCTCAGCACAATTCCCCGCCTTTTACGCTTGCTCTATTTCGGTAACAATACCGGCCGCCGGTACTGAAGTATGTGGCGGAACCGCCATGGGGCAATCTACATCGGCTGTAATTACAACTTGGCAGGGATATTCGGCCACATATGCCCCGTTGATCGTCAACACATACATCTCCGCGCTAGGAGTCCCTTACGCTACCGTTTACAATCCGACTGGAGCGGGGATCGTTGTAAATTCAACGCTTACTGTTCAAGTCATTTATCAGTAAAGGTTGAAAAATGAAACTTCGAATTTGCGCATTTGCTCTACTCTTGATCGCAGCAACATCCCTAACCGCGCAGGTGCAGATCGGCAGCGGAGGCTCGGTGCTGATTGGCGCTAACACTACCATCAACGGCTGCGGCGCGGGTCCCGGGAATTGCACGATCACCGGCAACCTCAACGTCTCAGGCACCGTCGCGGCTGGCGCTATCACCTCAACGACTCCGGTTCCGGTATCGAGTGGCGGAACCGGGGCGAACTCGCAAGCAGGGGCCTTTACGAACATCGTGAGTCCTGGGGGTGCTCTTAGCGGGCCACTTAGCGGGCCAAGTATAAATTCTACAGTTTACGTAGATGGTGTTGTGCATCCTAATATCGCATCTGCAATCGTGGCCCTCCCGGCATCTGGGGGAACCGTCATGACTCCCCCAAACTACACAGAGACGCTGACCACCTTGGCTATAGGCTCCCCTACCCAAGTAGTAACGCTACTCGCTAGTACTGGAACTACTATTACGGTTACTGGCAACTCAGGGGTTACGATTGCTAGCGGGTCTTCCATGATTTGTCTTGGTTCGGTCGGGAATGCGTCTTCCGTGGGAGGATGTAACTTGGTATCAGCTCAAGTTGGGTCTCCTGTTTCTCTACTCACAAATCTTTCACACAGTACAGGGCAAGAGTTTTTCCTTGTGCAAGGGTGGAACATAAACTGCAACGGTCATTCTCCTACCAACGGATGCGTAGATCTTGATAATCTGTATGTACCATCTGCTCTCCGCGACGATCTTATTTATGGGTTCGCCTCATCTGTCGGACTTCATATTCGCTCGGACGCATTCGCAGTTGGTGGCTTAAACGTTCTTTCTTTTAACAACGTATGGGTGAACGGATCAGGAAATACCGGAGCGCAGCCTGTAGTTATCGACTACACAGGTACGGGTCAAATAAGCGCGGTAAGCTGGTTCGGAGGGGCGATAGAGCACGCTGGATCGGGTAATAACGAACTGTACGTCAATGGGTCCGGAAACAGTGACAAGATGTACAATATCGCTTTTTTTGGGACTCAATTTGAGGGTTTTTCTGGTAATACTACTGGGGAGATTCTTGTTAAAGATGCCGCAAACGTCGCGTTTTATAATCCAAACTTTTCTTACCACACAGCTTCTGCAAACCAGCCTTGTATAGAACTGAGTCAAACCGTATCGGGTCAGTTGAGGGGAATCACCGTGGAGAATGCACGGTGTAGTGCCTCCGCAGGAAATCCGGCGGTTAAGAACGATGTAACAGGATACGCTACTACATCGGGGAACTACATAGAGCCAGCCTACTACTACACACAAGGACCTACAAATTCCGTAGAGCCTTTTACCATCGACGGCCCATTGAATGTCAATTTTGGGTCTGTTGGTACGCCCGTCCGACTAGCACTTTGGGGAGGATCACCGACAGCTAACTCAACCAGCACCCAATCTGCATTTTTTCAATTTACTCCAACATCGAGCATCACAATACTCAGCATAGATGTTGGCTTTAACGTGCAGGCTGTCGGGTGTACCGCTGTCACAGTCGGTGTTATTGATAATGGATCGTATACCGCGATTGGAACCATCTCGAACTCGGTTGCTTCTCAGGTTATCTCCACAACTCCGTATGTGGTTGCGGCTGGGCACACCATCAAACTTGCCATTAATTCTCCCGGCGCATCTTGCACAACTACATACCCAACCGTAAGCATGATGGGCCAGTACAAAATGACGGGGATGCAATAGACTCCGGAGCTAGATAACCGCTACGTTACCTGAACGCGAAGGACGCAAATGAAAGGAATCGCATGACGCCCGGGCAGATGGCAGAGCAACTCGCAACGCACACAGAGCAAATCAAAGAACTCATGCTGGGCGTCTCTAACTTTCGCGCGTTTCAGGTAGAGTCCCGCGAATTCTACACCGAATATCGCGCAGTGCGCCAGGAACGCGAATCGGCCGAGAAGAAGCAGGAAGCAGAGCGCAAAGAGCGGGAGGCGCGCGCCGATGAGCGGAGGAAGGAAAGGCGCTCAAACCGGATCGCCATTGCCAGCATACTCGCGGTGATCTGCCTGCCGCCTGCAAGCTGGGTGGGCATGCGAGTTATTTATTACGCGTCGGACATTTACCAGATTGTGCAGGAGTGGGAGACTGTGCACAAGTCGGAGATTAGACAAAAGAATTCGACTGGGCAATCTGATCCAGCGTATTCTATGAACAGGAACACGCAGACCACAGAAGGAGAAAACTAAATGCCCAAAAAGATCGTAAAGAAGACCAGCGTAAAGCCGAAGCCAGCAGACAAGCCGTACCCGTTTGGCAAGCCTCCCGGCCCAGTCAACGCATGATTTTCCGCACTACAACCCGCAAGCAACGCCCCGCTCGACTTCCGCAGCCCGTTAGGTGGCCCCGGCTCATCGGCGACCACCTACCGTGCGTTCTATGCGCTGGAGTGCCATGCCATTGCGAAGCTATGCGCGAGTCTGACAAGGAATAATCTACTTCGGATTCTGGTTGTTGTGGTTTAGCCATGCATATAAGGCTTCGACTGCAATTGGCTTTGTGTCCTCATATTCGCAATGGTCGCCCGGAAGGTCTGCCGCCATCATAACTCCATCTAAAGCACTCGCCAGTTGCTTGGCCAGCGCTTCGATCCGCGCCATATCTACCCCGCTTTGTGCGTGCTGTTGCGCCAATGTAACCAGCGCATCGTCCTTTCGTTTGATTTCTTCGGTGTGGTCTTTGCGTTCGCGCTCCAAGTCGAGCGCCCACCCACAACAGCACTCACATTCTGCCATCCCGGTATCCGAATCGACGTAATGCTGGTTATGCTCACTCACTGCTCACCTCTTCTTTCTGGCACTCTGCGCAGTTCATCGCGTGTACCGCCTGCATACGCTGGGCAACGAGCGCCCACTGCGCGTAGAGCGCCTGCAAGTCTTTTGAGGGCATCTCACCTCGTCGCGTGTTGGCAAGCCAGTCTCTTGCATGAGCCTCGGCCATGTGAATCAATTTCATTTCTCTGCACATATCAATCCTCCTTGTCGTGCCATGTGCTTGAACTTCCGCTCTCGTAGCGGTCCACGAATCCACCCCACGGATTCGCCTTAATCCCAATCGGTTCTATCCCTTGGAGTTCGCGCATCTTGCCGATAAAGCAGAAGTCCTCTCCGGTGTAGCGCTTCTCTTTGCGCTCACGGTGTAGCAATAGGATCATCTGCGCGGCCTGCTCGAACTGGCTTGCGCCGAAGATCATCTCAATGTCGGGGTACAGGTTCAGGTCATTCGGTGGGCTGCGGCGCAACTGCGCCAGCGCAATCGTGCGGCAGTAGTCGCGGGCGATGTGCCGCAACGTCTCCGCTTGCTTTGGCGCGGCCTTGATCGCGTCACCCTTCGCCGTGGGCACGATAAGAAGCTGCGCATAGTCCACGAGGATCAGATCCGCCTTCCAGCGCTTAGTGGCCAATACCGCGCGGGATCGGTAATCGCTGCACGTCAGTTCGTGCGTGTCATCAATGAAAATCGGCAGGTCTAGAAGTTCTTCGCGGGCGTTGCGGATCGCCTGGCGCTCTTCCGGCCGCAAGCACCGAGGATCACGCATATGTGAAACTGGTATCCGCGCCATGTAGCGCAGCATCCGGCGCACAAGCTGCCAGCTTTTCATCTCCATTGACTGAAAATGAACGCGTAGCCCATTCCGCGCATTCTCTACCGCGATCTGGATTGCTGCCTCAGTCTTGCCTTGCCCTGGGCGTGCGCAAATCAGGCAAAGCTCATTGTCTTGCAGGCCGGCTGTGATGCGCGAAAGCTCTGGCGTAAACAGGCTGGCGCCAAGAATCCCGGTAAACGGCGCGTCGGCCTGAGCCTCGAACCGCATCGCGTCCTCGACCACGATAGCGTCGATCTGCCGCCCGTGGCTGGAAACGCGCGAGGATGCCTCCAGAACCGCGTCTGACATTTCCCCCGCTAAATCCTGCGCTGGAGTTCCACCGTCCGCAGCGCGGTCCTGCACAGCCCCGGCAATCTGCATCAGGCGACGCGCTAGTGACTTGTCGCGCACGATGTGGAGGTATTCGGCGATTACTGGCCTGCGCGGAAGCCCCTCAGTGAGCGCCGCGATAAAAGACACGCCGCCGACCGATGCGAGCTCCTTGGTGCCTCTCAGTTCGTGCGCAAGGGTCACGAGGTCAACAGGCTTCTGTGCGTCCATCAAGCGGCACATTGCGGACCATGTGCGCTGGTGGCTGTCGAGAAAGAAGTCCTGCGCCTCTATGCCGGACTCTTGCGCCTCGTAGAAGGCTTGGTTTTCGAGCATGATCGCGCCAAGGATAGTTTGCTCGGCTTGTGTGTTGCAGGGCATACCTGCGTCTAGCGTTTGGTCGGTCATGCCGCACTACCTGGCGCACTCAGTATGCGCGGCTTCGAGTTCATCTCCCCGAGGATCGTGCCAAGGTCAAGCAGCGCGGACTCTCCATCTTTGCGCGGGCGCTCCCCTAGATCCTTCAGCGCCCGGAACACTCGCGCTAGGTCTTCCTGCGCAAGTCTAGCGCTCATCAGGTTGAGGTACATCTCGTTCATCTGCGCCCCGCGATAGCAATGCACTTCCGTCAGTGCGTCCATTATTTTCAAGACTCGCCCGGCAGGCTGCGAGGATTTCGAGATTTGATTCGATCTTTCCAGTTTGTTTTCCATTGGTGCCTCCGTTGGTGATTGTTCTGCCGCTATCCTGCGATCGCGTAAGCCATGAAACGATAGCCCGGTTTATTCCCTTCGGAGTTTTCTTCCGTGTGGGGTTAGCGTCCATCCAGACTTTCGTCCGCTTCAGCTCTGATTTCACATCTACGCCCGGAAACGCCTGCTGCCATTCGGCCATTTGCTGCTTGGAAATCTCGTACATATCCCCTCCGAGTAGCGGAAGGGTTCCTGCCAGTTCTTCCGGCGGAACGCTCCGCGCAATAGTCTTTTTCTGTTCTATTCTGTTCTGTTCTGTTCTGTTCTGGTGCGTTTCATTTTGCGTTTCATCGCGTTTCAGAAACGTTTCAGACTGTTTCAACGCTTGTTTTGCGCGGAATTTGTTGACCCTTTCCGTGCTTGAGTCCGACACAAATTGGCGCTTATTCCAGTTCAAAACAGCCCAATTTTCATCGATAAAACCCTTCGCTTGAAACGCTAATTTTGTTTCAAGAAACGTTTCATCATCGTTACATCCAATTCCATATTTCAACTCGTCATAGGAAAGCTTTTCGGTGAGTCCGGAGCTGCGCAAGCAGAACAGTCTAACAAGCCGAATCTGTAGTACATCGCTCATGGTCCGAATTTTTGGGTCCGTGGAGAATTCAGCGTACATCCTGAACCACTGGTTCATTTCGTTCCCTTCTAAGTGGGGCTGGCGAGGAGAGCCTTAGAAACTCTCCTCTGCCACTTTCGGCTCCGCTGATCAGGCAGAGCGCCGTAGTCCTTCGCAGGCGCGGCGGACAGGATCAGTTTGCACCTTTGGTCGCGGACTGTCTTGGACAAAATGCTGGGCGGGATACTGCGCTGATTCCCGCCCGGTTTGCGTGTAGGTTGCCTAGCTGATAATTGGCAGATTCGCCAGTTCAGCCACTTCGGACGTTTTGATGCGGTTGCGCAGCCATTCGGAAATCATCCCAATAGCCGCAATCTTCCAGGCCCCGCCGTCCGCTTCGAATAGCGCCAACTGCGCCCCATCCTTCACGCGAAAAATGAAATCGCTGGCCGGCTGATCCAGTTCGCGGAACGTGCGGAAAGGTTTCAGTGTGACGCGCGCCTTTACTTCGACGCTTTCCTTGAAGGCGGAACCGCGCTGGACGGTTACCTCCTGAGTGATTCCGCTGTCTACCTGCTTCACGGTTTCCTTGCCGGTGATGTGGCTGGCGAGGTCGAGCAGTCCGGCGAGGTCAGGGGTGCTCTGGAAGTGGGATTGCAGGCCGATGATGAAGTCTTCTTGCGTCCCAAATCGATTGAAATATGGGAAGGTGGTTACGCCCTCGGTCAGTACCGCGGTCACGTGTGCAATGCGGCGGCCGTAGCTGTCCGCTTTGCGCTGAACGAGATCCACGCGGCCAAAGGTTGTGATGTGGATCAAACTCCCAGCAACTTCGAAGCCATCCACGCCAGATTCGAGCAAGTTGACAAATCCATCCAGCGTGCCGACAGAGAGCGCCGGAGCCGATGGGGTGGGAATAAGCGTGAGGGCGCGCGTCCCATAAGGCAGACCATGAATTTGGATCTGCGTTGCGGGCGCAAGGTCAACGATTTTCTGAATGAATGCTGCGGATTGGTCCAAATTACACCGTCTCTTTCTGCTGTTGTTCTGCTTCGGTTTCCCCTTCAAACAGGTCGATTTGGCTGGTGTCCTGCGTAAAGGCTTCGATAACGCCGTCAATCTTCTTGAGGTAGATGGTGGAGTCCACACCATTGACCGGTGACAGTTTGGTGTCAACCGAGCACACGACAGCGGCCCCGGAGCGGTCCTTGTATGGGACAAACTCGAAAGTCAGGGAAATCTTGCGGTGCTTGTCGAGCAGCGTGTTTGGGTCTTTGATGTTCGCGTTGACCGCCTCCAGAGCGTTCTGGAAAAGCGGATGCGCAGCGCCCCGGCAAATCGTGAACAGGTCTACTTTGGGAGCTTTCATTTCTGTCTCATTTCTGCGAATTCCATCGCGTGGGTTATGCGGCCACCTTGACGTTCAGCGCGTTGCAGTCCGCGTGCTTCTTCGTCCAGCAGTCCGGGCAGAAGAAGAACAGCACCTTGCGCCGCACGCGGGCCGCGCCTTGCACTGTGCGGTGGCCGCAATGGTTGCACGGTATCTTGCGGCCCACCAGGGGCTTGCGGCGCGGCTTCACTTCGTCACCGCTGCGCCGTGTTCTTTGCGCAGGTAGCGTTTCAGCCACATCGCCAGGGTGCGGTCGTCGGCCTCTGCGAGCTGCTTGATGCGCGCGTAGACCTCCGGGCAGTCGGTCAGATCGACGGTGATGGTCTTGCGCTCCGGCTTGGTGGGCTTGCTGTTGTGGGATGTATCCAGCGGAGGCAGGTCTTTGGTCTCCTCGCGGATTGCATTGATCTCTGCTGCGAAGGAGGGTTTGTCTGCGCTCAGGTTCATCGCTGCAACTCGCGGTGCGGCGGCCTTGATTGTCTCTGCGTCGTATTCAGGTGCGGGTGTGTGCTGCATGTTCATCCTTTCTGGTCGAGAAACTGTTGAAGCTCTTTCAGGCACTCTGTGATTTCCAGTATTTGCATCTTGCAGAGGCGCGGAGGTAACTGCATCATCTCCAAGCTCTGCTTGGCAATGTGCGCCGCTCTCAGGGCTATCCCGATCTGCATTGCGCTGTCTGTTTCTGGCATGATGACCTTTCTATTCTGCGTTTGTGCGCTGATCAATCTCTTCCGCGCGGTAACGTTTCAGCTCTGCGGGGCCGGACTTCATCGCATCAATCCGCCTTTTCAATAGAAATTACAGTGCGTTCTGGCAAGCCATAGTGCTTGACTGCCTTGATGCCTACGACCTGGCCGTCATCGACATACAGGATGCCTGTCAGCGCGTCCAGGGTGGCCCGGCATAGCTTGTCTATATCCGGCTTCGTTGGCGGGTGCGTCCATGTCTTGCGGTGACCCTTTGGGCGCTTGATGTAGAAGTCGCACTGCACAGAAACTGCAACGTGTGGGCCTGCGAAAATCGCATCACTGTCCCGCGCGGCGAGTGCGGCATATCCGACCGCTTGGCGATAGGGAATCGTGTGCGCGTTGTCGCAGGTGAGCTTAGCTTTACCGTTGACAACATAGCCACGCATACTTCCTTGTGGCGCGGCGCGTCCGAGTACTTCGAACTTGATATAGTCACTCATGCGCTCACCACCTCCACATTGAATGCACGCGCTTGCTTGTCCTCTTGAGGAACACGCCCAATCAGACCCTTTACGCGCGCGCCGATCTCTGGAACAGTGCGCGCCTTTGCATAGTTTTTGTGAGAGAACAGAGTCTCTCCCGCGTCTGTGAGCACCCAGAAAATGTCTTTGTGCGGTAATGCATTCTCTACCACCCCGGTAAACTTCTCGCTTTGTTTGTGCATGATTTCCCTTTCTTCTGTTAGTCCAAGAATGCAAGATCAGAATCCGTAATCCCAAGATCGCCGAAGTCATCTGTATCGCGCTGTATAACGGAAACCGCGGCAGGCAATTCAAATGGCCCGCAAATAGATCGCAGTTCTTCGATTGCCTGATCTGCTAGTTCGTTGAATTCGGAAACATTCCACTCTATCTCGGCGATACGTTTATCGTCGCGAAAACGGCGAATCGTCACCAATTGCATTTCTTTAGGAACGAGAGGGCAGAACATAGAGAAATCCCACCATTCTCGCTCGAAAACAGCTATGCAGGAGTCGATCTGGTCAATGTGATCTGGAGGTATGACCTGACTGCGAATCCAACGCTGATGCGTACTTGGTTTTGGGCACTTCAATTCCAAGCCTCCCGATAATCCGATCAAGCCATCTGGCGAAGCGCCGAACCGTGCAATAGTTTCATGCATCCCAAATCCAACCTCTTCTACCATCACATCTTCCTCAAGCTCATACGCGGCTCGCCCTGAAGCTTCGCGCTCTATACCGTCCATCATCTCCGTGCTCACGTAGTTATCTTGGACAACGATACCGGTTAGAAGTTCCCCGATCTTCCGATCAAGGTATGCTTTGCGCTTTGCTAGTGGCTCCCCGCCGCGCACTTCTCCGCTCTTCAAAACTCGCTCCTTGGAGAAACTAAGCAGAGCGGCCATACTTGATGCGGTTACAACTCCGCAGTGAGCTTGAAACCATGCGGGTGATAGTTGAGCGCAGTTGATAAGCTTCATGGAAGTTCCTCAGTACTGGATGCAGATGTTTGGGATTTCGTTCTTTGCGATGGCGATGAGCAAGTCTTGAGCGCGGTCCATTGGAATGTCGAGCGCAACAATTGCGCCCAATACCTCGTTGTCGATCTTGAGCCGGTGCGCACGGTTCTTTGCGCGCTTCTCAGCCTCTTCGAGTTCCTCTTTTTGCCGCGCCGCTACCCGCTGGCGCTCAGCCTCGACCGCCGCATACCGTTCGCGCTCTGCCTTTGCTACTGCTGCGCTGGCTGCAAGTTCTGCCGCTTCGGCCTCAGCTACGCGCCGCGCCTCAGCATCCCGTAGAGCTTGTTGCGCGCGCTCTTCCGCTTCCTCTGCTTCGCGGCGCTCCTTTTCCAATTGCGCCTGATAGGATTCGGCCTCTGCTAGGCGCAATGCTTCTGCGCGTAATTCCGCTGCGATCTTCTCCGCTTCGGCCTGCTTCGCGCGCGCTTCAGCATCCCGTAGAGCTTGTTGCGCGCGCTCTTCCGCTTCCTCTGCTTCGCGGCGCTCCTTTTCCAATTGCGCCTGATAGGATTCGGCCTCTGCTAGGCGCAATGCTTCTGCGCGTAATTCCGCTGCGATCTTCTCCGCTTCGGCCTGCTTCGCGCGCGCTTCAGCCTCTGCGCGCTCATTCGCCAACCTCTGGCGCTCGCGTTCGACTGCTTCGCGTGCGATACGTGCCTGTTCCTCTGCGCGTCGCTCTGCGGCTTCCTTGGCTGCCCTGGCGGATGCCTCCTCGCGTTCCTTGATGGCGCGCTCCGCGGCTTCGGCGCGAAGGCGTTCAAGCTCTTCTTTCTCCCGGATGGCTTCCTGGGCGCGGAATAGAGCTTGCTCAAGTGCGGCGACTGCCATAATTCTCGCCTTGCTCGCCCGCTCTATAAATTCCTGCCAGGAACGTGAATTGAAAATCTGCTTAACGAGCGCGATCTTTGATTCAATCTCCTCGACTGTCCACCCCATGCCCGCGCGCTGTTCTTCGTCTTCGATCAAGTGGAGCGCCGCCTCGTGGTTGGCTACCCGCTCTTTCTCTGCGTTCTCCCAGTCAGTCAAAGGCTTGCGTACTTCGATCTTGAGCGCCTCAAGGCGCTCATCCGCCTTGCGCCCCTCAGCATCAATGGCCTCTTTCTGCTTACGGATATCCTCGGTAAGGCCCTTGCGCAGGTTCTCCAGGGGCTTCTTCGAACACGCGACCTTGTGGGCGAGCGAGGCGATTGCATCGCGGCCAGCCTTGGTGCTGATGTCCAACTTTGCGGCCTGTGCGCGAACCTCATTTTCCAAGTTGGTAAGAATGTCGTTCGATCCGCCCTCCTTAAAGAATTCCACCGGCACGATGGTTTGCAGGGTTGCAATGGTTGCCAGTTCGGTCGATGCGCTGGTAAAGAGTGGAGTTTCTGCGGGTGCTTCCTGTTTGAATCTCACGTTAGATCCGTCCTTCCGATTGCAGTTCGCGATAGCGCTTGTTTTTGGCTTCCGCAAAGGTTAGAGTGCTCTTGGTGTCGCCGGTAGCGTCTGCGGCTGTCTGCGCTTTCATGTACATCTTGCGCAGCTCCTCTCCGTTTCCGGCGTTGCGGATGTTCTCAAGGTGCGTCAGGTGTTCGCGCTCATCGAGCTCCCCTGGCTGCTTCCCGTTCTCGAAAGGCTTCTTTTCGTCCTTGTCGATACAAATGGCAACGTTGAATATCTGCAGAATGAGATAGCGCTTTACTCGGGATGCAGCCGAAGTCTCCGCGTCTGCTTTGGGCATGCCATCAAATGCTGCGGTAAGAGTCAGGCGCTTGAAGTACTCCCGCGAAACTCCGCTGCGCGAAACGATAGCCTTCATTCCGATATAGTTATCTTTTTCGTCTTGCACCTCGGAAAAGCCTATCGAAAATCCCTGCTCTAAGTAGATAGGACGCACGGCTTCGTCGAGCCCTTTGTAGTCCAGCCAAAAAATGTCATCCTTTAGCGCCGTTTTCCTGCTCTTTCTCCCTTGGTTTGTTTTCAGCGTAGCGATCTTGGACTGACAAATGGTTAGCGCGTTGTCGAAGTCAATCTTTGCCTGTCGCTCCTCGCGCTCCCACGCGAAACGCTCAGAACTTTGCTGAAGATCAACGATTGATTTAGCCACGGCAACGGCGACGGTAGGATCTTCGCTGCGCCGTGCCATTTCGGCCAATATCTCCATTGGCTGCATAGGAGCGAGTGGTTCTGGCTGCTGTTTGGTCAGTGCGCTGTCTGTCATGCCTTTACCTCGGTAAACTTACCGCCCTTGAGCGAGTAGAATGTGTCGGCCTTGAGTTTTCCGCGAACCTGAGCGACACTCATGGCGATGATTTTTTCGTCTTTGTCGTATTCCGCGAGCACAATCCAATCACCTTTTGCTGCCTTAGCCTTACCCTTGATCCCGAGAGATGCGGCAATTGCGTTTTTGCCCGACACGCTAGATTCTGCGTAGTTGCCAGTGGTGGCGCTGTGAGCGGAGTCGCCAGTGGTGGCGCTGTGAGCGGAGTCGCCAGTGGTGGCGCTGTGAGCGTAGTTGCCAGTGGTGGCGCTGTGAGCGGAGTCGCCAGTGGTGGCGCTGTGAGCGGAGATGCCAGTGGTGGCGCTGTGAGCGTAGTCGCCAGTGGTGGCGCTGTGAGCGTAGTTGCCAGTGGTGGCGCTGTGAGCGGAGTCGCCAGTGGTGGCGCTGTGAGCGTAGTTGCCAGTGGTGGCGCTGTGAGCGGAGTCGCCAGTGGTGGCGCTGTGAGCGGAGATGCCAGTGGTGGCGCTGTGAGCGGAGTCGCCAGTGGTGGCGCTGTGAGCGTAGTTGCCAGTGGTGGCGCTGTGAGCGTAGATGCCAGTGGTGGCGCTGTGAGCGGAGTCGCCGGCAGATGGTTTTACCTTACTGAAAACAAACTCAACCGCAGCCTTTAGGAGCGCCGGAATCTTTACCTCGGACTTAACGGTCAGAGATGAAGCGGCGCGCTTGCTATCCCCTTCGGCCTTGTCGGATACATCATCGGCTTCGACTTCGGCGTAGTGGCTTCCGTCGAGTGGTTTGTAATAGTTCCATGTATCGAGCGGGTGCTCACAGAAGTGAAGACCCTGCTTGCATAGCGAAACCGTTCCGTTGTGTGTGAACTTCTTGCCGAACTCGTACTGCATCGATCGGCACTTCATATTCTTGTCGAATCCTTTATAGCCCTTCATGCTTCGTCCTCGTCAATCTCGCGCTGCCGTGCGCGTTCGTATGCCTCGTCTTCGTTGGGAGTGGAGTAGCTGGTTTCCAAGTCCTCTGGGCACGTCACGCCATAGAACTCATCTGCGCTTTCGCCTCTGTATTCGCGGCTCATGCTGCGGCCTCTTCCCGGCGCTTGAATTCAGCCACAAGCGTGCGCAGTTGGTCAAGGTGATTGCGGTCGGAGCGCAGAGTCTTCAGCGCTTCCAGCAGGTTGCGTCCGCATTCGTCCACGCGATATTCAGACGCCTTAACGTCTTCCTCCCGGCCTGCGAGGATCTCTGCGTAATCTTGTAATTTTTTGGTGGTTGATGCGGGCGAAGAAGAAAAGGAGTTAGTCATGATGTTCTCCGGTACTGCGGTTGATTGTTTTGGTTGCGCTCTAGCGTGATAACTAGCGCAGATCAAATCTAGCACGATTTACGCAGTGTGCGCATGTTTATTTTGCGTGCAGTGCGTGTCGCTACGGTGCCTAGCCCCATTGCTCAGCCATAGCAGTTGCTACGCCTTCAAATGTTCTACTTCTCTCTCTCCAGCGTTCCGGGGACGGAGGCATCATGTGTACCCGATTCTCTCGCCCCGATACGATGTTTGTCGGTTCCAGTTTCGGCAATTCCTTGAGCCACAGGCACGTTGATTTCGTCTCACCGTGACCAAACATCCACGGCTGAATAATCTGGTTTGGCTTGCGGAACTGTGAACTAATAATGGAAACCGGATTTTCAAGCGCCCACTTCGGAATGCCGCAATTCATGAGCCTTCCAACGAATGCAAGTGCCTCTTGCTGCTCTGTGCGCTTCTCCTTGAACCACCGCGCACCGCTTACGGCAAGGTGCGTGCATGGCGGGTGAAAGATTGCCAAGTCCCAGGTCCAGTCAATCACTTCAAGTAGATCGCGCTGTAGGTGCGGCCCCGGCCTTTCCGTTGGCAACAGATCACAACTCCACGCATCGTGACCGCGTGCGATAAATGCGTCTCTCACAAGCCCGCTGAATTCACAACCGATAAGGACTTTCATCTTGCCTTTCTTGGTAACGTAGTGCCAGCGGCGTTGTTACTTGCGTGGATTCCTTGCACCGCACATAGGGCAAGCGGTGCGCCTCTCTCGTGCGCCGAGCAACAGTCCGCAGCCAACACATCCTTTCTTTCTCTTAGGCTTCGGATGATCGTGTGCGGTGCGCCGGTTCACCTCAGCGCGGATCTGCGCGGTAGGCAGTAGCTCCAGCGGTGGGCATAGGCGATCAAACTCCGCGACCATCGCGCACCAGTCGCTATCGTCCCATGCCTTGCGACCAGCGCTGCGCATGTGCTCGTCTGCGTAGGCTACTGCGGCTGTCCAGATTGATTCTCGATCCAAGTTACCACCCCACGAACGCGTGATAGATCGCCCATACTGCTACGCCTTCAACCACCAGGCAGAATAAAAGGCAACCGATCAAGTGCCATTTCATATCGCGCACAAAGCGCCATAAGCTCCGAAGCCAAGTCTCGCGCAGGATGTTTGCAAAAGGGTATACGTTGAGCGAGTGCGCAGTGTCGGCGTGATCTGGGCAGTCCAGCCACTCGCCGACGACCTGTTTGGCAATCTCTGCGCGGATCTGCGCGTCTTCTGCCGACTCGCGCAGGACTGATAGCGGTACGCCTACTGATTCTTGTATTCCGTGCCTCCAATCCAGGTGTCGCGGGTGATCATTGCGCCGATGAAAAGAATGCCGATCAACGGGAAGATTGCGAGTACTGCTAGTGCTTGCATGGTGCCTCCTTAAAAGCTTGCGTTGATGTTGAACTGCGCCCCGCCTGGATGCGTCAAGGATGCTAAGCACTCGTTGAGCTGTGCGAGCTGGGCTGTTAACTCGCGGAGTAGGTCGGAGTTCCATTCGCCGTTGATTCCGTCTTTCACACTGCCATCGTCCATGACAGTTTTACCCATCATCCTGATCTCTTCGCTGGTCATAGAATCCTTTCCCTTTCGCGCATGAGCGCCAGTTCGTCCGCGAGAATGTTTGCGTGGCAGGTAAGATCGTCAGCGCTGGTGAGTGCGATCTCGTACGCCTCTTCGTATGGTTCTTCTGAGATGCTCCCTTCATATGCGCACAGGAGCGCGTTGGTGTCCATGTTGTCATTGTGCAGCGAGATGTGAATCAGTGCGTCGATCATGTGAGCTTATCCTCAGTTGGTGAAAAGTTTAGTGAAATCGCACCGCTGACATGAGCACGAGTCAGGGTGAGATTGTGATGGTCCGCCACAAAAGCATAGGCCACGTACGGCATCTGTTACTTTCGTGTTTGGGCATATTCCAAGTGCGTCGAGTTGCTGCCCGCAGTAAGGGCATATATCCATCGGATCTTCTGCGACGCTCTGCATGATGCTGTTAATAAACCCTTGTGTGTTCATGCGCGGTTCCTTTCGTAGGTGCGCCACTGCTCTTCGATCCAGGCTGGCGCGGGTGGTATGCGCTGTGCGGTCGGGTTCATGTCTGTCATGTCCGTACCTACTCAACAACATAACCATCATACGCCACATTCCGGCATATGCCAAGAGGAATCTGCGATTATTTCCGAGAGTGTGCGCGCCGTCACAATGTGCGCCGTGGTGCGTATGTATGTCGCTGTAGATATTGGAGTTACGTAGGAAATCGCATAAGAGGTGCGTGTGTGCGGATTGCTCCCATCTCTCATCCCAGCATCCCAAACGCGCGCGCGAGAAGCGCAAAGCGGGGTCCTGGGAGCAGCACTGGAATTGTGCTGATATGTAGTAGAGGGGGTTGAGGTACCGCTGGAATCACCTGAGTGATGGGCGGCGATGTCGTCTGTAAGCGCTGGATTGCTTTGTCGCTTTGCTTCTGCAATCAAGCATACTGGTAATGTCAAGTACCTGCGTGCACGTTTTGTGCAAGTAGTGGCCATATTGTGCACAAATTATGCAATACTCGCCCAAAGAGTGCACATTGTTCATAAAATAAATAAAGTTTTCCATGCGATCAACGCGATATCACGCGAATTGCAGCGACTCGGCGCGGTGCAAACGCACATAATCCGGCGCAATATCAGCCCAGAGCACCGCCAGCCGCCCGCGTTCGGCGCGCAGCACGGTGCCAGGTTGGCCGCAGATCGCATATTTCAGGTAGACGCGTGCGCCGATAGGGATATCGCTCATTTTTCCAGCGTAGCACTGGCTCGGTGGTAGAATCTTGGCATGTTGCAGCCTAGCCAAAATTGCCTCGACCTAATCAAGCGCTCCGAGGGCCTGCGCCTAAATACATACGTGGACGTGGCCGGTGTGCCCACGATAGGCTACGGCCATCGAGTGATTCACCCTGAATTATCCTCTCCCTCCATTGACCAATTAACAGCCGACGCATTCCTTCAGAGCGATTCTATGTATGCCTGCGCGCGAGTTCGGAGCCTTGTGACCGTGCCGCTCACTCAGGGCCAGCTCGATGCGCTGACGGACTTCGTTTTCAACCTCGGCGGCGGCCGCCTAGCAGGCTCGACACTGCTCAAACTGCTCAACGCTGGAGACTACGCCGCAGCCGGCCAGGAGCTGCTCAAGTGGGACATGGCCGCAGGCGTGCATCAGCCCGGCCTCACTGCTCGGCGCAAAGCTGAGCTTGCGATGTGGGAGACAGCATGACAATCTCGCGAACTTTTGCGATTATGGCCGTCGCGATCCTGGCGCTTGCGCTGGTGCTCGGCGGCTATGAGCTGCTTCAGGAGTATGACGCGCGCCTCAAGGATGAGAGTATGCAGTCTGCGCAGCAGCAGGTAATCACCGCGGCGCAGAAGTCCATCGACCAGGCCAAGGCCGACCAGGCGCAGACTGCCAGCACCCTTAGCGCTCAACTCTCAGCAATCGCCAGTCAGCGCACCATCGTGGTCACGCCCCAGCAGGCGGCCGCAGTCGCCAATACGCTTCCCAATCTCCCCGCGCAGGTCCAAGTCCAGCAGGTTCCGGCCACGGCCACTGCGCCAGCATCGCAACAGCTCGTGGTTCCGCAGGCCGACATACCCGCCTTTCAGGCGTACAAACTCGATTGCGACGAATCCAAGGCCAAGCTCAATGCGTGCACGCTCACCGCGGCCAGTTCTGCGATCATCCAGACCAGCACAGATACGCAGCTCACGGCGATGACTAAAGAGCGCGATACCTGGCGCACCACAGCCAAGGGTGGAACATTCTGGCATAGGCTCGGACACGATGCGCTACAGATCGGCATCAGCGCTGGAGTAGGCTATGGAGTTGGGAGGCTGACCAAATGAGCGGCAACTGGGCAGCAGGATTCCTCCGTTCGCAACTGAGCGACAAAGACGGCACGGTGAGCAATACCAAGGTCTGCGTGTTGATCATCGTAATCGCTGTAGTTTCATGGGTTTCATGTCTGCTTTACAAGTTACACGCGATCATCACCGTGACCGATATTGTGACCTTCATCGGAGCAGCCGGCACATTCGCGACAATGCTTTGCGGTACGCTTGCGGCGCTCAAGTACGGCGCTGATTCGATCAACAACCGGGCACCCAACGCGCAGGCACAGGTACAGCCTCCGGACGCGCCCTGCCCCCCAACCAAGCCAGAATAGGGAGGCATCATGGTTTACGTAATCGTTGCAGTCGTGGCATTTGCGGCAGGCGTTGTCCTGACCGCTATCTACAAGAGCGTTGTGGTAAATGCGCTCACCAAAGAGCGCGATACCCTGGCTGCATCCGCAAAGGCTGAAGCCGATAAGGTCGCCGCAAAACTCTAATGGCAACCACTCAATACAAGCCAGAGTACGTAGAGCGCACGAAAGAGATGTGCGCAAACGGTGCGACCAACGCCGAGCTCGCCAAAGAGTTCGGCGTATCCACGTGGACGATCCGGCACTGGGCATCGCAGTTCCCCGAGTTCCAGGCGGCGATGGTCGCGAACAAGCCCATTGCAGATGCCCGCGTCGTGCGGTCGCTATATGAGCGCGCCAACGGCTACAGCTATGAGGCTGTCAAGATATTTTGCGGGAAAGACGGCACTGTTACGAAAGTTCCGTATACTGAGCACGTTCCGCCTGATGTGACTGCGGCAATCTTCTGGCTTAAGAATCGCCAGTCACAGGATTGGCGCGACAAGCAGGATCTAGAGTTGAGCGGCGGCGTGAGCCTAGCGGACGCGATCGCAGAGGCGCGCAAACGTGCCA
>Ga0302275_10002871_pt1 | contig 17772 bp, 15 predicted proteins | sample III_Bog_N2_2_FD_200229 | JGI IMG/M metagenome (GOLD analysis project Ga0302275, IMG submission 200229) | Peat permafrost microbial communities from Stordalen Mire near Abisko, Sweden - III_Bog_N2_2 | ecosystem: Environmental > Terrestrial > Soil > Wetlands > Peat | place: Sweden: Abisko...
CGGCTGCGGCAATTCCTGGTGACAGCGCAGATCGCTGCAAGCCTCGTGCTGCTGGCCGGCGGTATGCTGCTGACGCGCAGCTTCAAGAATCTTGAGAGCCAGAAGCCGGGAATGAATTACCAGAATGTTCTCACCGCAAGCCTCTCCCTGGGGCAGACCGCGTATCCCGATCAGCAGCGGCAGATGGCCTTCTTCGAGCATTTGCAGCGCAACCTGCGCTGGGGACCCGGAATCAACGCTGTGGCCATCAGTGATTCGCTGCCTCCAGGTGGCCCCCACCGCGACCGGGTCTATGCATCGCTGCGAGTTGAGGGGCAACCACGGTTGGCTAGCGGCACGGGCGGCAATGTGGCCTGGCGCTGGGTGACTCCGGACTACTTCCGCGCGTTAAACATTCCGCTGATAGAAGGCCGCGGATTTACTGATGAGCAGGTCGCTTCTGACAATCGCTTCGTGGTGTTAAGCAGCTCGCTTGCCGATCGCATGTTCCAGGGAAAGTCACCATTGGGTCGGCAGGTGCATCTGGCCAGCAACGCTCCCGCAGATCAGGATCCGCCCTTTACCGTGGTGGGCGTTGCCGCAGACGTAAAAAATGGCGGGCTGGCCGCTGGCGAGGAGCCGGAATATTACCAGCTGCGGCGCAATCGGGCGGAAGATTGGGATCGCGGCGGAGTGGTGATTGTGCGATCGAACCTGCCGGCGGACACGCTGAAGAACTGGATGCGTACCCAGATTGCGTCCGTCGATCCCACGCTTCCAGTCGAAATACGAACGCTTGAAGAACGAGTCGAAAAATTAGCCGATCAACCGCGCTTCGAAATGTTGCTCGTTGGATATTTCGCGTGCACCGGACTCATGCTTTCGGTCATCGGCCTATACGGCGTCACTATGTTTTTGGCGGTTCAGCGCAGGTCTGAGGTTGGTATCCGCATGGCGCTTGGGGCGCGCCGGATCGATATCGTGCAACTGGTGCTGGCCGCAGCGGGACGCATGGTCATTCCCGGTCTGGTGGTTGGCATAGCGCTGGCCTTTGCGCTATCGCAGGTTTTGTCGGCCCTGCTGTTTAACGTGAAGCCACACGACCCAATTACCTACCTTGGCGCAACGGCCATTCTCGCCGCGGTGGCTGTAATTGCAACCATGATTCCTGCAATCGGCGCGTCGCGCGTAGACCCAATCGTTACGCTGCGCGAATATTAGCGCGCCTGTCGATCGCTAAACGCCAGCTGCTAGAGCCTGCTATGAACTTTCGCGCGGGCGTCGTTGCGCACGAAAACGCCCCGGCTTCGGACGCATCGGGCATTTGCCCTGCCAATGTACGGCTGGAAGTCTGCGGCTTTGCCAATGTGGAAGCAACGTAACAGGCTTCAAAAGACCCACGGAACCAGCCGCTTGGTGTGGCTGCTATAGACCAGATAGGAGTCGCCGAATGCGGTTTTGAGAGCTGCTTCTTCCACGTTGATACGGTAACTCAGCGCCGCGATGGGCGGGATGACGACAATCGCAAAGCCGATCCAGTTATGGGTGTGGAGGCCGACGGCAACAATAATAAGCAGAAGTCCGAAATAGGACGGATGACGGACAAACCGGTAGAGCCCGCCGGTTTTGAGCTGCTGCTCGGCGCGGATGGCTACATTAGCGCTGAAGGACCTGCCCAGCGAGATCACCGCTGTCCAGCGAATCGCGAGGCCGATGATGAGACACGCCAAGCCGGCGTAGCGAATCCACTCGGCGTCGCCAAACATATTGGGCGTGTGTGCGTCAGCATAGCGCGGCCCCAAATAAAGCGCGGTGAAAATCGTGACCCAAAGAAGAAGGAGCGAGCCTCGATCTTTGACTTCGCCCCCGCCCGACCAGGTGCGGGTAAAGATGAAGATGGCGATCTCCGACAGAACCCAACAAAAATAGAGAGCCTTGCCGACTTCAGATACCGTCATATTCATCCCCAGTTGCAGAGCGGTGCTGTCTCTAACGGCATTGTCGATATCGACAGGTGAAGCGAAGATGCTCTAGTAACTGCCTCTCTTCAGCCTCTCGCAGGCTTCGTCGAGTTCATCGTCTTTCTTGGCGAAGCAGAAGCGCAGCAGGTCTTCTCCGCGGCCCGGACGGAAGAACGCCGACCCAGCAACCGCAGCCACGCCTGTCGCCGCCAGCAGCCCGCGCGCCTTCTCAGCGGCCGTCTTGCCCTTGAGATTCGAGGCCCTGGCCAGAATGTAGTAAGCTCCGCCCGGCGCATCAGCCTCCATGCCCGCAGCCCGCAGCGCGTCGAGCAATCGCCCGCGTTTTGACTGATGATCTGCGGCGATCTGCGTATAGAACGAAGGTGGCAACTGTTCCAGGCCCGCAGCCGCTGCCACTTGCAGCGGCGCCGGCGCGCACACATAGGTCAGGTCGTGGAAATGACCCATCGCGGGCATCCATTTCTTGTCGGCCACTGCATATCCAACACGCCAGCCGGTAATCGAGTAGGTCTTCGAGAACCCCGAAATCACAATCGTCCGCTCGCGCATGCCGGGCAGCGTGGCCGGGCAAACATGCTTCGCGCAGTCGTAGACAAAGTATTCGTAAATCTCATCGGTAAACAGAAACAGATCGTGGCGCTCGCACACTTCTGCGATCTGTTGGAGTTCAGCCAGGCCAAAGATCTTGCCGCTGGGGTTGGCCGGCGTGTTCACCAGGATCGCCCGCGTTTTCGGCGTAATGGCCGCACGCAACGCATCGATATCGAGATGCCAATCAGGCTCAGCCAACGCCACGGGCACTGGCGCCACTTTCATAGACTTGAGGGTGTTCACGTGGTAACCGTAGAACGGCTCAAACAGGATGACCTCGTCACCGGGATTGAGCAGCGCCATAATCGCCACGTGGTAGCCGGCGGTGGCGCCTGAGGCCACAAGCACCTCTCGCTCGGGATCGTACTCAAGGCCATAATCGCGCTGCTGCTTCTTGGCGATGGCCTGGCGCAGGCGGGCGATGCCGTCGCAGCGGGTGTAGATGTTGTAGCCAGACCGCATGGCCTCGACGGCGGCGGCTTCAACCACGGCTGGAACCGGAGTATCGCACACACCCTGGGCCAGGTTAATGCCGCCCATCTGGTCGCAGAGACTGGTCATCGCCCGGATTTCGGACTGGAAGGTTGCTGGGGCAAGCTCACTGAGGGCAAGCCGGCTGGCGGGCAGGGTTGTAGGCATGGGGAAGTCCTTATCGGTAAATGGTATAGCAATGTGGCTGCTGAGGCCAGACCCGGTCTTCCTGGAGGGAAGACACGAAAATAGCCCAGGGCGGAGTCCGCCGCGGCGGACGGAACCCTGGGGTTGAGTCCCACAAGAATTGGTCGCGTCCCGTAGGGCCGCGGCGAAACGGGTTGTGTTTCCCCGGTCCAACTTCATGCGTTTGCCCGTCCAGGTGAGCCAGATCACACCAGGACCCACTTGCGTGCGAGAGAATAGGGCTGTTCAGCAGGCCTCAGGTTTTTTTGGCCAGCGCGATACGTTCCCATGCATGAGCTATCCATCGTCGAAAGTGTTGTAGACGCGGTCACTGAAACGGCTGCCAGGTATCCGGGCGCGCAAGTGAAGTCGGTAAAGCTGCGCGTGGGTGTGCTGGCGGCTGTGGTTAGGGAGTCGCTGGAGTTCTGCTGGGAGCTGGCAACTGTAGGCACACCGCTGGCGGGCGCGGCGCTGGTCGTGAATTCCGTTCCAATTGTGTTGCACTGCGCAGCTTGCGGACAAGACGCGGAGATTGACGGCGTTCAGAGTTTTCGATGCCCGAATTGCGGCGAGTTGGCGTCTGACTTGCGCCGGGGGCGCGAGCTGGAGATTGAGTCGATTGAGATTGAGGAGCCGGAAACTTCATCGGAGAATGCTCTCGTCCATACCCAGGAGACGAAATGACAACGCGGATTGTGGAGTTGCGGCGGGGAATCCTGAAGAAGAACGACGAGCTTGCGGCGGCACTGCGCGAGCGGTACAGCCGCGCGGGCGCGCTGGTGCTGAACCTGGTATCGAGCCCAGGAACGGGAAAGACGGCCTTCCTTGAGCTCACGCTGCGGCGGCTTACGCAGGCGGGCGCGAAGGCCGCGGCGCTGGTGGGCGATCTTGAGACTGACAACGACGCGCGGCGGCTGGCCGCGAGCGGAGCGCCGGTGCGTCAGATCAATACGCACGGCATATGCCACCTTGACGCAGAGATGATTGCCAAGCATCTCGACGACTGGGCAAGCGCTGAGAATGGCGTTCAGCTTGAGGCTCTGGATTACCTCTTCATTGAAAATGTCGGCAACCTGGTTTGCCCGTCGAGCTACGACCTGGGCGAAAAGATTCGCGTTGCCCTGCTGAGCGTGACCGAAGGCGAAGACAAGCCGCTCAAATATCCCACGCTATTCAACTCAGCCGACGCGGCTGCGATCACCAAGATCGATATTGCCGAGCCCTGCGGATTTGACCGCGAGCTGGCTCTCCACAACCTCAACGAGATTCGGCCCGGCATCCGCATCTTTGAAACCAGCGCGAAAACCGGCGCGGGTATCGATACCTGGCTGGAGTATCTGGCCGAGCAGCGAGACACGATCAGCCGTCAGTGACTGGTGGTCAGCAGAGTTTCGACCCCGCTCAAGCAAAGCTTGAACGGGGCACCCCGTTTCGTGCTGAAGCTTGGATGGGGCACACGGCCCGGAGGCTGCTTCTTACGGCTGAAATCCTGTTTCGCCGAATTGCCAAAACAGGAAGCTCCAGATGTCGGCGTAGCGATCTTCAACTTGCTCCTTCGTTGAGCCAAAGCCGTGTCCGCCGGCGTAGTCGACGCGGAGCAGGACGGGCTTGCCGCTTGCCGTTGCAGCCTGCAAGCGCGCGGTCATTTTGCCGGGCTGCCAGGGCGCTACGCGAGGATCGTTCCAACCGGCTGTGAGCAATATCGCCGGATAGTGTTCGCCGTCGCGGACGTGAAGATAGGCATCCATGGAGTATAGGTCTTCAAATCCCCACTGGTTCTTGACAGTGCCGAGCTCGACTTCGTTGGGCGGACCGTTGGGGGTGAACTCGAAGCGCTGTGCGTTGGAGACGCCAACGTCGATAATCGCGGCAGAGAACAGGTCGGGCCGCTCAGTAATGGCGCGGCCGATGGTGATGCCGCCCGCACTGGTTCCCATGCCGGCGAACCTGGCTGTGCTTGTGTACTTCTTTTCGACCAGGTAGTCAGCGCAGGCGATAAAGTCGCGCCAGGTGTTTGGCTTGGTAAGCTTGATGCCGCCCTGGTGCCAGTCTTCGCCCAGCTCGCCGCCGCCTCGGGGATGCGCCCAGGCGTAGATGCCGCCCTTCTCGATCCAGGCAAGCAGCACGGGATCGAATTCGGGATCGATGCTGATGCCGTATCCTCCGTAGCCCTGGAGGAGTGCGGGATTCGATCCGTCGAGCTTCAAATCGCGCTTGTGCACGATGGAGAGCGGGACCAGGACGCCGTCCCAAGAAGGCACCATCACCTCTTCTGAGACCACGTCCTCGGGGTCGCCGAATGGGCCCAGGGGCTTCAGTTTTGTGTCCGCGAGAGATTTGGACTCCGGGTCGTAGAAATAGGCGCGCGAAGCGCGGGCCCATGAGGTCATGGTGACAACTACGCCAGGAATGCGTTCGTCGGAAGTGTCGATTGAGACTGCACCCTCGAAGGGAAGGGCGATCTCTTCAGGCTTGGCGTCGCCGTAGCCTAAACGCAGCAGCGAACCGACGGTTGCGTTGGTCTGCTGGATGTAGAGAGCGTCCTCGGCTGCGGTGATGTTCTTGATGACGCCATCGCCTTCAGGAATGACCGTGGCGGCGTGCGCTACGTCAGGGTGTGAAACGCTGGTGAGAATCAGCTTGAAGTGCGGTGCGCCGCGATGGGTGAGCAGGTAGAGCTGGTCGCCGTGGATGGCGAAGTTGGTGACAGCGTCGGAAACGTCGCAGATTTTTTGCCACGGGATGCCGGGCTTGCCGAGCGTATCGACGGGAGCGCCGTAGACAGTGACTTCGTTGCGCGTGCCGTGAGCGATGACGCCGAATGCCCAATTAGCGCCGATGGTGCTGCTGACGAATGGGAGATCGGTGGGGTTGATTTCGGTGCGCGGCGAAAGGCCGATTCCAAAGATGGCGAGATCGCTGTCAACCTGACCGCCGAGAACGTGAAGATAGACCGTGCTCTTTTGCTCGAAATCGGTCTCAGGCTGGCCGGGCGCGAGCTTTTGCAGGCGGTTGTAGGTAAAGGCTTGATCGCCGGGGAGCCACGCCACGGAGCCGAAGCGGATGCGGTCGATGGTGTCGGGAAGCTCCTTGCCGGTATCAACTTCGATGATGTGAATGGAGCCGACCTCGGAACCCCCGGGCGCAACACTGACGCCGACCAGTTTGCCGTTCCATGAGGGGGAGTAGTCGGCGATGGCGTTGTGCGAGCCGGGCGGGGCCGGGTACTTATCGGGATCGAGAAGCAGGCGCTCGCTGCCGATGAGACCGTCACGGACGTAGAGCTTTGCGACGATTTCGCTGGGCATCGTTTTCTCGTAGAAGTAGCGGTCGCCGGGAGTCCTGTTGATGCCTTGGACTCGCGCTGGAACAGAGTGGTCAAGCTCCTTCATACGCGCCAGAAGCGCATCGCGGCCGGGAATTTTGGCGAGCACACCGCGCGTGTACGCGTCCTGCCCCTTGAACCATGCGTCGACTTCTGGATCCTGCAAATTCTCAATGTAACGGTACGGATCGGTGACGGTAATGCCGAAGTATGTGTCGGTGACAGGACGGGTGGGAGCCAATGGGGCGCTGGTGGGAGACGGGGCGGGCGTTGCGGCCGCGGAGGACGGGCCGTTTTGCGCAATTGCCGCGGAGATAAGAAACGATGCGGCCAGAAGTGGGAAAACGAGTGCATAGCCGCGCGATCGGAGCAAGCCGTTTCTGATGTTCATGATGACCTCAGGGAGCGGGAGTGGGGCCGGGGTGTCGCTATTTTAGCTTTACTCCGCGGTCAATGGGTATAAGCAGTTGTGATTGGCCCAGCGATTATTGCGGCTGGTACGGCCAGCCGTGCGGATTGCGTAGCAGCGCCATGCGCTTCTTGTCCACAAAAAGCCGCGCCAGCACTACGCCGAACAAAAATCCTGCGATGTGGGCCAGGTATGCTACGCCGCCCGTCTGTACATCGCTTGACACTGCTCCGAATTGGAAGAGCTGGGTGATGAACCAGAAGCCGATAAGAAACACCGCGGGGATGTAAGTGACGCGGAAGAAGATGAGGATCCACAGCAAGGTGCGGATGCGGTCGCGCGGAAACGTGATGATGAACGCGCCCATTACCGCGGCGATGGCTCCGCTGGCGCCGAGGCAGGGGACGTGCGAATTGGGGCTGCCGAGAACTTGCGCGCACATCGCGAAAACGCCGCCGCCGAGATAAAAGACTAGAAAGCCGAAATGGCCCATGACGTCTTCCATCGCCGGTCCGAAGGCCCAGAGGAAGATCATGTTGCCGATGATGTGCATCCAGCTTGCGTGCATGAACATGGACGTGAGCAGGGTGATGGCGTGGTGACCGTGGGTGATGCGGATGGGAATGGCCGAATACGCATGAACGAATGCGTCGCCGCCAATGAGCTCGAGGAAGAAGACCCACGAGTTGACGATGATGATGAGGATGGTGATGCCGGCGGAGACGCCTGGCCGGCGCGATGCGTCGCCAAGGGGGACCAGACCGCCCATTACATGCCGCCCTTTCCAAGCAGGATGCCGATGCCGTAAGTGACCGCGCCTTCGAGCGCGCCAACGACGGTCATTTCAAGTCCCGAAGACCACCAGGAGCGAACAGTGATGAGGCTCTTGGCTGCACCGACGGCGAAGTGCGCAATGAGTGAGACGATGGCGGCGGCGATGACGGCGGGAAGCCCCTGCATGAAGAAAAACGGGATTACGGGGATGATGGCGCCCACGGCGGTTGACAGCGCGCCGGAGCTGGCCGAGACCAGGGGGTTCGAGAGCGACTCCTCGGTAGTGCCGAGGCGCTCGCTGGCGAGAGCTTTGAGAAGCTGCTCGGGATCGCTGGCGATGTGATTGACCATGTGCAGGGCGTCGGCTTCGGGCAGGCCCTTCATCTGGTAGTAGAGCGAGAGTAGCTCGCGGGCCTCAGGGCCGTTCATGGCGATGGCTTCGCGCTCGCGGGCAATTTCAGCGTGGTAGATTTCGCGCTCGCTTTTGGCGGCAAGATATGCGCCGGAGCCCATGGAGAGCGCTGAGGCGATCATGCCGGAGAGGCCGGCGAGAAGGACGTATTTTGAATCGCCCGAGGTAGCGCCGGAGACGCCGGAGACGATGCCGAAGATTGCGCCGAGGCCGTCGTTGACGCCATAGATGGCGTCGCCGATCCATGCGCCGGGCTGCTTGCGGCCCTGGTTGCGCTTGGCCAGCATCTCGTCGAGGACGGCTTTTGTATCGACTTTGAGTGCGCCGGCCGGGGAATGGTAATGGCCGCGGATGAGCGAACCGAGCTCGCGGTAATGCTCCTTCTCGTCTTCAATCACGTGTTCGAGGATGGCGATGGAGGCCTCGTCGCCCAAGGCCTTGAGCTGCTCGCCGTAGCTGGCAATGGCTCGGCTTTCTTCAATCTCAAGCCGGCGCAGAGCCATGCGGATGCCGCCTGCGCGGCTGGCGAGCGAGTCGGCGTCGCCTCCGGGGTGGCCTTTGTAGACCGGCGACTGGCCTCCCAGATCCTTGATGCGGCCTTCCCAGAGCGCGGCGTGCTCAAGCTCAGACTGCGCCATGTGGCGCAGCACCTGCGCGCGCACGGGATCGGAATCGCGGTCGGCCAGGGTGGTGTAAGAGTGAAATCCCTCCATCTCAGCCTGCCAGTTGCCCTCGAGCGCAGCCAGAATCTTTTTGGTTTTTGCACCGCTCAGCATCGCAATCGGCATTGGTCTTTCCTCGCTTTGAGAGAAGGATAGCGGAAATTGGGCCGGAGCGGGTAGAAGGCACATCACAGCCCCGAGAATCCACTTTCCAGCTACGCGGCTTGCCGTATAGTGTTGTGTGCAGCAAGAAGGCCGGTTTTTCGCTGATGAAAGCGATCGACCGGGGCGTGATGTTGAATTTGAAGAAAGCGGGACTCTGGGTTTATGGCAGCTGATAGCAAGCATACTGGCGCGCTCACGTCGCCGGGATTTGTCATTCCGTTCATCACCGTTACGGCGTTGTTTTTTGTTTTTGGATTCATCACCAACCTGAACATGGCGCTGGTGCCGCACCTCAGGCACGTCTTCACTCTGCCTTACGGGCTGGCAATGCTGGCGGAGTCGGCATTCTTTCTGGCGTATTTTGTTTTCGCCGGACCGACAGGGAAGTTGATTGAGACCATCGGCTACAAGAAGACCATGGTTGTTTCGCTGTTCATCCAGGTGATTGGCTGCCTGCTGTTTGTACCGGCAGCAAAGCTGGTCAACTTTCCGCTGTTCCTCACGGCCGTTTTCGTTGTGGGTGCGGGCATTACGGCGCTACAGACCGCGGCAAATCCGTATGTATCGATCCTGGGGCCTGAATCGACAGCGCCGATCCGCCTGACGCTGGCGCAGGCTTTGAACTCGCTGGGCGGCACGCTGGCTCCGCTGGTGGCGGGCGCCTTTATCCTCACCAGTAAAAGCGTCGACGAAAGCCAGGCTGCCGTGGCCAACACGGTGCGCGGGCCATATATAGCAATCGCGGCGGCACTGCTGATTCTGGGCCTGGCCGTGGCATTCTCGCATTTGCCCCCGGTGACTTCGACGCAGGAGTTCAGGCCCGGCAAGGCAGGCGACGAACTGCTGAAGCGCAGCATCTGGAGCTACAAGCACACGGTGCTGGGCGCAGTGGGCATCTTCTTTTATGTGGGCGTTGAAGTTGGCCTGGCATCAATCGCCGTCAATTACTTCAGCCTGCAGGGAATGAGCACTGCCAAAACTGCGTCGTTCCTGGTATCGCTCTACTGGCTTGGTGCGCTGGTTGGGCGCTTGCTGGGAGCGGGGATCCTGACCAAGGTGAACTCCGGCAAGCTTGTGGGAATATTCGGTTTTGCAGCCGCGGCGCTGATTACCACATCGATGTTTACGACCGGCAATATGGCTATCTGGACGCTGGTGCTGTGCGGGTTCTTCAACTCCATCATGTTCCCGAACATTTTTACGCTGGGCATTCATGGCCTGGGGCCGATGACCAGCAAAGGGTCGGGACTGATTATGACGGCGGTTGTGGGTGGCGCGATCATTCCTCCGGCGATTGGAGCGCTGGCCGACAAGGTAGGCATTGCACACTCGTTCATCATTCCGGTGATCTGTTATCTCTACATTGCGTATTACGGAATGTGGGGATCGAAGCCTACGAGAACTGTTACGACGTAGGAGAAGTTGTTAGTAGTTAGTTTTGAAAGCGAATACCCTCCGGCGTGGCCGGAGGGTATTCGCGTTTGCGGCGCAAATTCGGCGTAAGATGTTGGCGAGTTTCGGGGAACGGCGGGATGAAACGCAGAGCTAAAGAGAATGGGAAGCCAGGCGGGCAGTTTGGGCCGGCTGTGTTGATTACGATTCTTGCGGTGGTTGCGGTGCTGATCATCCTGCTGCGGATGGTTACGTTTGTGGCTCCGCACGCACGGCACTAACCTGCATTTCTGCCATGCTGGCGAGGAATATTGCTCGTGCCTTTCCGCTTGTCAATCCCTCCTACTCCATCTTTCGTCCCACGGCGTTCATTCAAAAAGACTTCGTCCCAGACTGCCGTGCGGGTTAATTCCCAGGTCGCTGTATCCTGAATCTTGAGACCCGCTTTCATGCAAAATCGCGGAGACCAGTTGGACCTAACTGCCTGAAAGCAATAGATCTAGATGGCAATTCCACACTCTATCGCGCTGAAAACAATAGACTTTGAGACTTTTGGCTGGGAGAGGGGGTACGAAAGGGGGGGGAGGGTGGTTACACCGCAGACTGAGAGAAATGCGGCACTAAAGGCAGGGAACAGATACGAGCCATTCGAAGCCGGCCTATCTCTATTGGCTATTGGCTACTGGCTACTCCCTGTTTCTCTGCTCTTGCGGATCTCTTCCATTACCGACTGGATGAGGGCTTTGGCGCCTTCCATGCCGCTCAACACGGCCTGCAGATCGAGCGCGGGTTTTGAGGGGTTGCGCGACGAGGCGCAGTAGACCCCGTGCTGGCCGACAAGGATGAGGGAATCGGTGAGCAGGTCGAGGGCCACGGCGAGGCGGCCACGCTCCACGCCCATCATGAACTCGTGCCGCTCGAGCTCGGTGCGTTTTTCGTCGAAGATGTTCATGACTCCAGCCTAACGGAAATCGTACCGCCGGTCTCCCGGCCCTCAAAAACCGAGATTTGACATCCGCAACCTATTGGTTGCATTATTTCAACGTCACGGTTGATATGCAACCTGGAGGTGGCAGTTTGGTTTCGGACAAAATTGAGAAGCGGATTGAGCTGAAGGCGCCGGTGGCGCGGGTGTGGCAGGCGTTAACTGACTCCCACCAATTCGGCGAGTGGTTTCGCGTTGCGCTCACCGAGCCTTTTCTTGTGGGCACAACGGTGCGCGGACACATTCTGCACCCCGGCTATGAGCACGTGGTCTGGGAGGCGCATATCGAGCAGATGATCGAAGAGGAACTCTTCTCGTTCACGTGGGCGCAACCCAAGTCGCTAGCCAAAGAACACTACAAGCCCGACTACACCGGCGAGCCGAGAACGCTGGTTGAGTTCCGGCTGCGGGCTACCGAAACGGGAACCCTGCTGACCGTGACCGAGTCAGGCTTCGACAAACTGCCGGATGACCGCCGTGAACAGAATTTCAAGAACAACGATGGCGGATGGGCGCAGCAGATGACGAATATCGAGGTTTACCTTGGCGAGTACGCGTAAGCCGCGAACGCGGCGGCCTGCGCCCGCAGTTGTGTTTGCCGCGTTGGGCGATGAGACGCGGCTGGCGCTCTTGACGCGGCTGGCCGCGGGCGAGGCTGCGTCGATTACGGAATTGACGCTGCAATCGCGGCTGACGCGGCAGGCGATCACAAAACACCTGCGCGTGCTGGAGCGGGCGGGGATGGTGCGATGCAAGCGCGAGGGGCGAGAGAGCCGATTCGAACTCGACCCGCGCCCGCTCGGCGAGATTGAAGAGTACGTTCAACGCGTTTCGCGCGAGTGGGACGCGGCGCTGGCGCGGCTGAAGGCATTTGTTGAGGAGTGAGTCGCTCAAAAGCGGTACTATTATCGCCGTAGTTTTCACGTCACTCCAGGAGTGCTGACTTATGCAGCAAGTTCGCCATATCGCCCTATCCATCGCTTTGTTTGCAGCTTCAACCGCGGCATGCGTGGCCCAGACCACGCTCTCTCCCAAGTGGGAGGAACTGACCGGGCCTGACTTTATCCAGGCGGTTCACCAATCGCAGGGCGTCTGCGTTTTGCCCTTCGGCATTCTTGAGAAACACGGCCCACATCTGCCGATCGGCACAGACCTGCTTGACGTTCGCTTTGCCGTAATGAACGCGGTGAAGCAGGAGTACGCTGTCGTTTTCCCCGAATATTATTTCGGCCAGATTTTCGAAGCGAAGCAGCAACCGGGAACGGTGGCTTACAGTCTCTCGACGCAACTGACGCTGCTGCAGGAGACAGCCGATGAGATGGCGCGCAACGGCTGCAAGAAGGTCGTGATCGTAAATGGCCACGGCGGCAACGAGCACCTGCTGCCGCTTTTTGCGCAGTCGCAGATGGCATCGCCGCACGACTATGTCGTCTACGTGGTAGGCCTGATCAATTTCGCCGGCCCCGACCGCCCCAAGTTAACGACGCACGTTGACGGGCACGCCGGCGAGGCTGAGACCTCATTAATGCTTGTGGCCCGCCCCGACCTGGTGCACCAGGATCGCGCTCAACAGCAGTCGGGTGCGGATCTCGATCGCCAGTCGCTACCCGGCACCGTTTACACCGGCATCTGGTGGTACGCCAAGTTCCCCAATCACTACGCCGGCCAGGGCGAAGCAGGCAACAAAGAGCTGGGCGAGTACGACCAGAAGCAGTGGTCGCAAAAGATCGCCGAGGCACTTAAAGCCATCAAGGCAGACGACGTGAGCCTGAAACTGCAAAAGCAGTTCTATGAGGACTCACAGCACCCGCTTGATACGAAGCAATAGTTCTTCAGCGTGCCTCAGAAGTTGAAGTTCCTGATGTAGTCGGCATCCTCGCGCAGCTCTGCCAATGGGTCGCCGTCGAATTTTTCCTGCTCAACGAAGTAGTACTTGAGGTGCGTGGCCGCGCGCAGGATGGGCTTGTAGTCGATTTTGCCTTTGCCCATCACCGTCAATGTGGGCTCGCTTTGGCCGGGCACCAGGATCATGTCTTTGATGTGCAGCAGTTCAAAGCGGCTGGGATCGCGCGCGATGAACTCGGCCGGGCTGTGGCCGGAGTCATAGACCCATCCGCAATCCATTTGCAGCGTGACGTATTTGGGATCGGTGAGCTTCATGAATTCGTCGTACACCAGAACGCCATCGATGGTGGCGAACTCGGGTGTGTGATTGTGCAAGCCGAAGGTCATGCCGGCGGCTTTCACCTTTTTGCCGATGCTGTTGAACTGATCGATCCTCCAGTGCCAGTCGTCGAGGGTAGTAGTCTCCCCATGGGCGTTGGGGTCGCGGTGCATCCCGTCGGAAGACGAGCAAATGATGTACTCGAGGCCGAGCGTATTGGCGTAGCTGATGATGGAGTCGAGTTCTGTTGCAAGCATCGAGAGTGGGTAGTGGGCGCTGATGCAGCGCAGTTTGGCCTGATCCATGGCAGAGCGGAAGTCGGTGGCCGAACGTTTGTAGAAACCCGCAGCCTCAACCACGGTGTAGCCCGCAGTGTGGACATCGTTGAGCGAGCTTTGCAGATCTTTGGCCATGAAATCGCGCACCGAGTAGAGCTCGAGGCCCACCGGCGCCTTGAGTGTGCGTGCGTGTGCCTTGGCCGTGGTCGCAATAACCGCGGTAGCTCCAGCCACTTTCAAGAAATCCCTACGCGATGCAATTGTCATCTGGTTCTCCCTGTCGTTTTCGGTTTAGCTCGACTCGTTCCCTGTCTTTACGCCGTGATGGTCTTTGTTGCAGGGTCCCACTTGGCGATGGAGCGATGAAAGTAAGAGTGATTGGCCATGTGGCAGCCGATCGCCGCATGATTTCCGAAAACCTCATTCTCAACCACGGGTTGGCGCGAGACCACGGCGCTGAAGAAATTTGCGATGTGGTCGGCGGTGTCATCGTATCCGTTCGGCAGTTTGAAAACTTCCACCTCGGGCAGCGGCACTGCCATCGGCGCGGGATGCGCAGCTGTCCACTCCTCCTCTCCCTTCTCCTTTTGCGCTTGAGTCATGCCGCCCCAGCCGTAGGACTCCCAGCGCGGGCGCACATCCTGCGGTGTAAACATAACAGTGCGGCCGGTAAGCAACAGGGTGCCCGTTGAGCCGTAAAAGACAATATGTTCGTCGTCGGTATCGTTGTTCTGGTTGCAGTGCAGATGAATCTGGATGGGGCCTGTGGGCGTGGCGAAGTCGTAAACGGTTTCGATGAAGTCAGGAAAATCGCGGCCGTCTTTGAAGTGGTAGAGGCCGCCTGAAGAGTAGGCGCGCGTGGCCGGCGCGTTAATGCCGGTAATGAGCTGGATGCCGCTGAGCAAGTGAACGAAGAGATCGCCGCCGAGGCCCTCGCCGTAGTCTTGAAAGCAGCGCCAGCGGAAGAAGCGAACCGGATCGAAAGGGCGTGCGGGCGCATCAACCAGGAAGGCCTTCCAATCGACGGTCTCGGGGCTGGCATCGTCACCGATGGGATAGATCCATGCGCCGCCAGGTGAGTTGCGATTCCATTGCGCGTCGATCGAGTGCACTTCGCCCAGGCGGCCGGAGTCGAAAGTCTCTTTGGCCTTCTGGTAGAGGACGGAACTGACGCGCTGACTGCCGGCCTGGAAGATGCGCTTGTGCGACTGAACGGCCCCGAGCATGGCGAAGCCGTCAGCGACAGTGTGCGACATGGGCTTTTCGCAGTAGACGTCTTTGCCCGCGGCAACGGCGTCAAGCGTCACGCGACGGTGGTGATGGTCAGAGGTGGCGATGAAGATGGCGTCGATATCTTTGCGGTCGAGCAGGTGGCGATAGTCGCCGGAGGTTTCGAAATCGGAGCCATAGGCCTCAATGCCGGCCTTGAGTCGCGTGGAGTAAAGATCGGCCGAGCCCACGCATACGCCGGTAGGCACTTTGCGCGCCGAGCGCAATATGTCGCAGCCGCGAATGCCTGTGCCGACGATGCCAAAGCGAATTTTGCGGCCGTCGGGCAGCGTATCGGAAGCGTGCTGCTGCGCGGTAAGTACATTGGACTGTGCGGCGGCTTGCGCGGCGGCGGCGGTGGCAACAGCGGCGCCTGCTCCAAGGCGCACAAAATCCCTGCGGGTAATTTCGTTCATCTTCATTGGTTGGTCCCTCGTGCGGAGCCAATTCTCGCTCGCTATGCCGAGGTGTGTCTAGCGTGCGACGGTTCGGCGTCTCAAATCTGCGTGCGCAGCATCAATAAACAAAGGGAATCAGCCGCCAGGAGCGTGCGAAATAAGCTTCGTATTCAGCGCCGAAATGCGCGCGCAACAAGCGCTCCTCGGCATGCATGCGGGCCATAAGTGGAATAAGCCCAAGCGCGACAACGCCTATCCCAATGAGAGAACGAAACGTGAGCGCCCAGCCCAGCAGGTGAATCTCCATGCCCAGGTAGGCTGGATTGCGAACCCATGTGTAGACTCCGCGCGTTTGGAGCGTGTGCCCGGACTGGATGGCGACCAGCCCGCTGAAGCGCCGGCCCAGCGCGAAGACCGCCCAGAGTCTTAGCGCGCCGCCGGCAGCAAACAGCGCGACGCCCACCCAGGGCGTGGCGTCGCCGTCGATGGTCAGAAAGCCAAGCCGGTCAGTCAGCGGCGACAGAAATGTGTTGAGCGCCATCACGCAGAAAAGTGCCGGAAGCACCCAGCGGTTGCTGCGATCTTCTTTATCGCCCGCGCTGAAACTGCCGCCTGTGAACGGCATCACCAGCATGATGCAGACGACGACCGCGGCCAGCGCAACGAAGGCAGGATGTGCGAAAAAGGCCCTGAACCCGCCCCATGCAGATATGGCCAGCGTCCACTGGAAAGCAATCACTGCCAGGCCCGACACAATTACCTTTGGTCTCGGCGCCATAAGTTTTCCCCTGGATTCGCTCACAGCGTAATTTCCGGCCGGCGGCCGCGCAGTGACGGCTCATACAAGTGTGTGTGTCCGTTTTAGAAGTCTGGACGAGGATCGCCGCGTCAGGCTCTGAGGAAACTCGCCATCTGCGCGTGAAACAATAAGAGCCGAACCAGTTATGAGCGACGAAACCATTACCGAATCCAAGCCTGCTGCCGAGCCTGCTACCGAGGCGGCGCATGAAGCCGCAACCCAACCTGAACAGGCACCAGTGGTGGCCGCAGAGCCAGCCCCTGCTGCGCAGGATCCGTTAACCCCTGCCGAAGACCCGGCGGCTGCAAAGCCCGCGCCCGCGATTGAAGAACCTGTTGCGGAAGAGTCCCCAGAAGAATCGTTTGGCGACTTGCTGCGCGACTTTGAACGCACGCACACGCATCGCGCCGCGCAGAACCGGCTTGAGGGCACCGTGATCTCGGTCTCTGCAGACCAGGTGTTTCTTGATGTGGGCTACAAGATGGAAGGCGTGCTGCCGCGCTCGGCATTTGAGAACAATGCTGATGGTGTAAAAGCGGGAGACAAGTTTCCGGTGTCGATTACCGGGCGCAACGAAGAGCACTACTACGTGCTTTCGCGCTTCAAGGTCGCGCAGCCGCGGGATTGGTCGGCGCTGGAGAAAGCATTTGCCGACAAGACCGCCGTGGCTGGAACCGTGACGGCCGTGATAAAAGGCGGCCTGAGCGTTGACGTGGGCGTGCGGGCTTTTATGCCCGCCAGCCGCAGCGGAACGCGCGAAGCGGCAGAGCTTGAGGCGCTGGTGGGGCAGGAGATTACGTGCCGCATCACCAAGCTCGATACCGCAGACGAAGATGTGGTGGTTGATCGGCGCGTGGTGCTTGAAGAACAGTCGCGCGTCGAAATGGAAGGCCGCCGCGCCTCGCTGAACGTGGGCGACGTGGTGACAGGAACGGTGCGCACCATCATGCCTTACGGTGCGTTCGTGACCCTTGGCGGTGACGAGCCAGGCAGTTCGGGATTTGGCGGAATTGACGGGCTGCTGCACATCAGCGATATTTCACTGACGCGCATTGCCAAGGCCGAAGACGTGCTGACTGTAGGGCAGGAGTTGACGGTCAAGATTCTGAAAATCGATCCCGAGACCGGGAAGATTTCGCTCGGGTTGAAGCAGTTGCAGCCGGAGCCGTGGGAGACCGCGGTGGAGCGCTTTCCAGTTGGCGCGCGTGTTTCAGGCACGGTTACGCGGCTTATGGATTTTGGTGCGTTTGTCGAGATTGAGCCTGGACTCGAAGGGCTGGTTCACATCTCAGAAATGACGTGGGCCAAAAAAGTGCGGCACCCATCGGACTTGCTCAAGACGGGCGACCGCGTGGATGCGGTGATTCTTTCCGTCAAGCCGGAAGAAAAACGTATCGCGCTCGGGCTGAAGCAGACGCTCGCTGATCCGTGGGTTGAGGCGCAGCGCCGCTATCCGGCCGGTTCGCAGGTTACGGGCACAGTGACCAAAATGATGGCGTTCGGCGCGTTTGTTGAAATTGCGGAGGGCGTT
>Ga0302275_10002875_pt1 | contig 17755 bp, 18 predicted proteins | sample III_Bog_N2_2_FD_200229 | JGI IMG/M metagenome (GOLD analysis project Ga0302275, IMG submission 200229) | Peat permafrost microbial communities from Stordalen Mire near Abisko, Sweden - III_Bog_N2_2 | ecosystem: Environmental > Terrestrial > Soil > Wetlands > Peat | place: Sweden: Abisko...
GTCTACAGTTCCAAGCTCACCGTCCGTAGCTCGGATCACAAGACCTTTTAAATGCGTAGCGTTCGTCAACATTGTTATCGCCCTCCCAGGCGATTGCTTTGTGTTTCTTGAATGCCCATGATATACATATCAAATCTCTATGTTATTGCTAATTCAACTGACTTGATGGAATGCAGTCCCACGTTGATGGCGCCTGTGCCGTCCATAATACCTTTCGCTTTTGCAACTTCCTCTGCCGTACCATGCGCCATTAGCAGAAATTTATCTGTTTTGAGCGCCATTTCGTATTGAAGAACGCTGTCCTTTGGAATGCCCATGCCATACAGCCCCGCGCCGATGGCGCTCAGCCCTCCAAATACCACGGCGCCTTCCAACGCTGCTACAATCCACGCCACCAGCGGGCCCGCCACGAGCACAGCACCGATGCCCGGAATGGCGAAAAAAGCTGACCCAAACAGCAATCCCCAGAAGCCGCCCCAGAACGCTCCGGTCTTGCCCCAGTACTTCATGCGGTCGCCGGTGTTGTAGTAGCCCACCACGTGTTCATCAGTGTGGGAATCTTTGCCAACGATGGACAAGATGCGCATGTCGATTCCTGCGCGCTGAAGCTCTTTAACGGCATCTTCTGCTGCGACATGCGTGGCGTAAACTGCTACCACCGCGTTTAATTCAGACATCTCACATCTCCTCTTCCACTTGCGATCGTTTTGCGTGTTTGGCGACGACGGTCCTGATATGGTCGCAGCATGGTGTCAGTGCACGCGCAGCACCATCCGCTTCTTCGTGAGGACAACTCTTTCGCACCGCTGGTTCACAGGGTTTTGTGCCATCGATCGGCTCTCAAGCCCTAAAGACGGGTGCAAAATCTGCCATTGAGCGTGCAAAATCCGCACCGGGAAGACCGTCCGTGAAGCATCAACAAACGACTCTTGCCGTCCGGCCTTTTCCGCGCTAGGCGCGTTCCATTTCGATAGGCCTCCAGTGCGCGTTCTGCTATTGCAGGCTTGACGATTCTCTTGAGTCTGGCTTAAGCCGCCGGATTGCGCGGTCGTCGAGATGGGGGTGGTCCAGGGCCTTTGATGGCGGAGATCTGCGATCCCGAAGAGAGTGGTCCACTTCGTGCACATGCGATGGCGAGTTGACGACGCTCCCACAGGAGGAAGCCCCATGCACGAGGAACACCGGGAAGCCGCTGAGCGGCACGAGCTTTCGGCACTGGCTCACAGGAAAGCCGCCGAGCAGCACGAGTTTGCTGCAGAGGCGCATCGAACCGCTGCCGAACATAACGAAAAAGGCGATGAGGCGAAGGAAAGTTTTCATTCGCAGCGAGCGATGGAATACTCGGATCACGCCTACAAGCTCGCAGAGGAAGCCCACACTAAGTCGGGACAGATAGAGGGCCTCTAATGTCCACTCGCTACAACAACGGATCGCATTACGAGAATCATCAACGCGCCGCCGAGTTGCACGATATCGCTGCCCACGCGCATCGCAGTGCCGCGGTAGCCCATGACAAGCAAGATCACCAGACCGGGCAAGAGCTTTCCAGGCAGGCTCTTGAGCATTCCCAAACGGCCCACCAGCATACCGAGGAGGCGCATCGGAAAGCTGTGAATCAACATGGCACTTAGTCCTGTGCCTAACGCTGGCGCTCAGGCCACGGCAAGCCAGAGGTTATCCGGAGGGATCACCGGAAGAAAACCGGTTCCATGCCGCGCAAGAATTGCCGGGCCGCAAACCTGGCGCCGAGAAGTGAATGCACATTGAAAGGATCGAAATCCATGAAGCGCTCTTGTTTATCGTCATTCCCATTGTGGGGCGTTGTCCTTGCCGCCCTGCTACTTGCACCAGGAGGGCAGCTACTGCTTGCCCAACAGCCCCCAGAATTGCCCCCTCCCACTCAGGCATTGGCGCCCAATCAACTTGACGACCTGGTAGCGCCAGTCGCGCTCTATCCGGATCCGCTGGTAAGCCAGATCCTGGTAGCGGCCACCTATCCGCTCGAACTTGTCCAAGCCTTGCAGTGGCTCCAACGAAACCCGGGGCTCAATGGCGCGGACCTGACCCAAGCGGCACAGCAGCAAAACTGGGACCCGAGCATACAAGCTTTGGTGGTCTTCCCAGACCTCGTCAAACGCTTGAACCAAGACATCACATGGACTACAAATCTTGGCAACGCGTTTCTGGGTCAGCAAGGCGACGTAATGGACGCCGTGCAACGAATGCGATTAAAAGCGCAGCAGGCGGGGAAACTGTCCTCAACAAGTCAGCAGACAGTGACCAACACAACGGACTCCGGGCAACCCGTTATCGAGATCCAGCCCGCCAATCCGCAAGTGATCTACCTGCCGAGCTACGATCCAGCCTACATTTGGGGTCCGCCTCTCTACTACCCGTACGCGAGTTGGTACTACCCTGGCGCTTACTTCGGCTTTGGCATGGGCATCCCGATCGGAATGTATTTTGGTGGCGGTTGGGGCGGTTGGGGCGGCTGGGGATGGCATCCCGGATGGGGCAGCCACACCGTGATCGTCAATAACAGCTTCATTCACCGCAACAACTTCAACGCGGGCCGCGGCGGCAGCCTGAGTGGAAGAAGCAATTGGTCGCACGATGCATCGCATCGCCAAGGCGTGCCGTATTCCAACTCTGCCGTTTCCAGCCGGTATGGAGGCGGCGCGCGGCAAAGTCTACAATCGCGCGCGGCGGCCGGACAGTCGCAGGTCCGAGGCGCCAGCCCCCAATCCGGAGGCGAGCGAATGGGCAACCGGCAGGTTCCCCGGAACGCACCCAGCCAGAACCGGAGCGCCTTCAGCGGCGTCAGGGACGGTAGTGCGGCGAAGTCGCATAGCGACCATGGATATTCAAGCCTTGGAGCGTCCCGGAGCGGCGGAGGCGCCTCGAGCGGAGGAGGATTCAGCCGCGGCGGTGGCGGCGGTGGCGGCGGCAGGCACAGATAGGAGAAAAGGAAAACCATGGCAAGAATGAATTTCGTTTATCTCAAGAATATCTCGCACGGGCTAGCGCGATTTGTGGCCCTTGGACTAGTGTTTGGAGCAGTTCTTCTACAAGCCGGCCCAAAGGACGGACAGCGCACATTTGCGACACCACAAGAGGCCGTGCAGGCGGTGATCGATGCAGCGGAGCACAATGACACGGCAGCCCTCCTCCAGTTGTTTGGACCCACGGGCAAGGATATTGTCGAATCCGGAGACGCGGCGCAGGACAAGGATCATCGCGCCGAGTTTGCGCGCTCTGCTCGCGAGAAGCTCGAGTTTGACACGGACCCAACGACGCCCGACAGGGTGACTTTTGCGGTGGGTGAGCAGGGCTGGCCGTTCCCGGTTCCCGTGATTCGCCGGGACGGAAAATGGCAATTTGATTCTGCCAGCGGGAAGTTCGAGATTCTCGCTCGCAGGATTGGCAGGAACGAGTTGAACGCAATGGAAGTTTGCCGGGGCTACGCCGAGGCGCAAATGGAGTACGCCGCGGGGGTGCGCGATGGTGATCGTGTCCTGAAATATGCGCAGAACATCGCCAGCACAGCGGGCAAGCAGGACGGACTGTATGCGGATGGTGTTCCCGACAGCCTGGTTTCGCGAGCTTTTGCCGAGGCCTCGGCTGCCAACCTGTTTACAGGCAGCAAGAAGCCAACGCCATATCACGGTTACTATTTCCGAGTACTGAAGTCACAGGGGCCGGACGCTGCCGGTGGCGCAATCGACTATGTAGTGAACGGTAAGATGATTGGCGGCTTCGCCCTGGTGGCTTGGCCCGCGGAGTACGGCGTGTCCGGAATCCGGACTCTGATCATCAGTCACTGTGGCGTGGTTTACGAGAAGGATCTGGGAGCCGGGACGGCATTGCAAGCGCGGCAGATGACGCGTTTCAATCCCGACAAATCCTGGCACCAGGTGGTCCTCGAGTAGAAACGCGTTCTTAGAGAAGATGATCCAATTCGCTGGGAATCGGCCGGGCGCTGGCGGGCTCATGACGTCGCAGGACTCGCATGGGCCGAGGCCCATCATGTTCATGCCCCGTATGCGCAGTGCCCGGCCGGCACCCGTGCCTTTGTTCTCGAAGCGTCTCGGGTTTGGCAGGCAATTCGTCGAAGTTCCAGATGATGCCGCCCTGACAACGGATTGTTTGGGGAGAACAGCTCGTTTGAGCGTCTTCAAGTTGCTTCTTATCGACCGCAAGGTCCCGCGAGAGGCGCCGCATGCCAAAGCGCATCAAGCGCAATTTGCGGCGGTCATCACGGCATACAGGTGATGTTAAGAACTGTCCAAACGGGAATTCACGGTGACCCAAATGGCAGTGCTTGAATCTGCACCCGATGTGTCGAAGGAAATGTTGATTATGTCAAAGACTATCAGCCGCGAGATTCGTCTGGCCTCTCGTCCCGACGGGCTTCCAACCGCGGCTAACTTTACCCTGGCGCGAACCGAACTGGAGCCACTGCAAGATCAGGCGGTACTGGTTCGTAACCTCTTTATGTCGGTGGACCCGTACATGCGCGGCCGCATGAATGAGGGAGAATCTTATGTTCCGCCCTTCGAGTTAGGCAAGCCGCTCGACGGCGGCGCGATCGGCGAGGTTGTCGAGTCGCGCGCTTTGGAGTTTAAGCCGGGCGATGCAGTTACGTCGAACCTTGGCTGGCGGGAATACTTCGTTGCCGCGCCGGGACAGTTGCATGCGGTCAGCCGCGAGATCCACCCGCTCTCGGCTTACCTCGGCGCCTTGGGTATGACTGGAATGACAGCCTGGGCCGGATTGCGTCTGGTGGAGGTCCGGGCGGGAGATACCGTTTTCATTTCGGGAGCCGCCGGTGCGGTGGGAAGCGTGGCCGGCCAACTGGCGAAAGTGCGCAGGTGCCGGGTAATCGGGTCAGCCGGCTCAGAGGAAAAGCTCACATTTCTGCGTGAAGAATGCGGGTTCGACGCCGCTTTCAATTATAAGACCGGTCCGCTTCTCGAACAGTTGCATCTCGCCGCGCCGGAGGGAATCAATGTCTATTTCGACAATGTAGGCGGCGAAATGCTCGAAGCAGTGCTATCGGCCATGCGAGTGCATGGCAGGATCATCGCCTGTGGCGGGATCTCAGGTTACAACGAAGAAAAGCCGCGACCCGGCCCGTCCAACCTATTCAACTTCATCACCAAACGTCTCACCATGAAGGGTCTCATCGTTTCGGATTGGATGGCCCATCAAGCCGAGTTCGAGAAGGAAGTCGGCGGCTATCTCAAAACGGGCCGAGTGAAGCACCAGGAAACGGTCGTGAAAGGAATCGATAAAGCGGTGGAAGCTTTTATCGGCCTTTTCGAAGGGCAGAACATCGGCAAGATGATCGTGGAGTTGGCTTGAGGCGAACACTGAACCATGAGCGAAATAGTGCTGGAACTCAAAGACCTGACTCGCCGCTTCGGGGCATTTACAGCAGTCGACGCCGTGTCGCTTTCAGTGAACGCCGGTGAGGTCTTCGGTTTGCTTGGCTCCAATGGGGCCGGCAAGACCACGACGATCAAGATGCTCACCACGCTGTTGCCGCCCACCTCGGGCGAGGCGCGAGTAGCCGGTTTCTCCATAACAACGCAGGCTGTCGACGTTCGCCGCGCCATCGGTTATGTGCCGCAGGCGGTTTCCGTGGACGGTTCGCTGACCGGCTACGAAAACCTGCTCATCTTCGCCAAACTCTATGATGTTCCACATCGCGAGCAGGAGGCGCGCATCCGCGAGTCGCTGGAGTTCATGAGCCTGACGGCCGACGGCGGACGCCTTGTCGGCCAATACTCCGGCGGCATGGTCCGCCGCCTGGAAATCGCCCAGTCCATGTTGCATCGGCCGCGGGTGCTGTTCCTCGATGAGCCGACAGTCGGGCTGGATCCGATAGCGCGCGATGCCGTCTGGACACATCTTGTCGATCTGCGGGCCAACTACGGCACGACCCTGTTCTTCACCACCCATTATCTTGAGGAGGCGGAGAGCCATTGCGATCGCATGGCGATCATGCATCGGGGCAAGGTGGCAGCGCTTGGCACGTGCAAAGAACTCGAAGCCTCGTTTGGCGGCGGCCACACCCTGAACGAAGTCTTCACCCACTATGCCGGCACCGCTCTCGACTCCGGGGGCACCTTCCGCGACGTATCCGCCGAACGCGCAACAGCCCAGCGCCTAGGTTAGCCACAACCCTATGACCACTACTTTCATCTACCCCATAACCGGCTTCGTGGAGAAGACGTTCGTCATCACCGAGTTTGAGTTGCGCAAGCTGCGCCACGATTTCACGGAGCTCATCACGCGCGCCTTGCAGCCCGCGCTTTGGCTGCTGATCTTTGGGCAAGTGTTCTCACGCAGTGGGGCGATGCACACGGGCAACATTCCCTATCTGGATTTCATTGCCCCCGGCATCCTGGCGCAAAGCGTTCTCTTCGTTGCCATATTCTATGGCATCAACGTCATCTGGGAGCGCGACCTCGGCATTGTGCAGAAATTCCTGGCCAGCCCAACGCCGCGCGCGGCACTAGTGCTCGGCAAAGGCTTCTCCGCTGGCGTCCGCAGCCTGTCGCAGGCTGCCGTCGTCTACGGCCTCTCGCTGCTGCTCGGCGTGAAACTGAATTGGAGCCCGCTTGCAATCCTCAACGTGGTAGTGATCGTCGTGCTTGGCGCCACGTTGTTCTCGACGTTCTCGCTGATCATCGCGTGCATCGTCAAGACGCGTGAACGCTTCATGGGAGTCGGCCAGGTGCTCACCATGCCGCTTTTCTTTGCGAGCAACGCGATTTATCCCACCGACATGATGCCCGGCTGGCTGCAGACCATCTCCCACCTGAATCCCTTAACTTACGTCGTCGATGCGCTGCGCACTTTCATGCTGGCCGGAAGTACGAGCACCTTCGGCCTGAGTCTCGACTACACTGTCATGCTCCTGACCACGACCATCCTGGTCTTCATTGGCGCGCGATTGTATCCTCATCTTGCAACGTAAACTCGACCATCAAGCGATCACGAAAATCATGAGTATCCCAACTCTTTTCACTCCCATTCGTCTCGGCGCCATTGAAGCGCCCAACCGCATTGTGATGGCGCCTCTCACGCGGATGCGCGCGGGTCCGGGCCGGGTACCAACACCGTTGATGGCTGAGTATTATACGCAGCGGGCGGGCGCGGGCCTGCTCATCACGGAAGCCACGGCGGTTTCCCAACAAGGCACGGGCTGTCCCAACACGCCCGGCATCTACACAGACGAACAGGTAATCGGCTGGCAGCGGGTCACCAAGGCCGTGCATCAGGCCGGCGGCCGCATATTCCTTCAACTCTGGCATATGGGCCGGATCTCCCACCCGAGCTTCCAGCCAGACGGCGGGTTGCCGGTCGCGCCCAGCGCCATCGCACCCAGGTCTGGTCAGGTTCTCACTGAAACCGGCATGCAGCCTTACGTTACACCGCGCGCCCTGGAGACGGAGGAGTTGCCTGGCATCGTGTCGCAGTATTCCGCCGGCGCTCAACGCGCTCAGACCGCGGGCTTCGACGGCGTCGAGATTCACAACGCCAACGGCTATCTGCTGGATCAGTTCCTGCGCGATGGCACGAACCGCCGCACCGATGATTACGGCGGTCTCGTCGCGAACCGCGGCCGGCTCACGCTGGAAGTGGTCGAAGCCGTCAAGAAGGTGTGGGGTGCTGACCGCGTGGGAATTCGCTTCTCGCCTGGCGGCGTGTTCAATGACATGCACGATTCGAACCCGCTGGCCACGTTCAGCTACGTCCTCCAGAAGTTGAATCGCTTTCGACTCGCCTACGCACATTTGATCGTGTCTACGGAAGACGACGTGCGCCACGGCGCGGTGCTCGTGCCCCTGGTTGCGCTCCGGCAGGAATTCGATGGGCCGATGATTGTCGCCAACGGCTTCAATCGCGAAACCGCGACGCGTGCCATTGCGGAGGACGCAGCCGACGCGGTGGCGTTTGGGCGGTTGTCCATCGCGAATCCCGACCTTCCTGAGCGCTTCCGGCTGAGCGCGCCGCTCAACACCCCGGACGAATCGACCTTCTATGGTGGAGGCGAGAAAGGCTACACTGATTATCCAGCGCTCGAATCGATCGGGAGAGCACATGTCTGATTCCCTGACAAGCTTGCCAAGGACGCCGAAGCTGATCGGCATCGCCGCCGACCACGGAGGCTACGAGTTAAAGGAGCATCTAGTCAGAATGTTGCGCGAAGCCTGTCATGAAGTGATCGAGTTCGGGGACCAGCAACTGAGACCGGACGATGATTACCCCGATTTCGTCATTCCGCTGGCCCGCGCAGTTGCCTCCGGAGAAGTGGATCGCGGCGTGGCGATTTGCGGAAGCGGTGTGGGGGCATCGGTTGCCGCCAACAAAGTCGCGGGAGTTCGAGCCTGCCTGATTCATGAAGGCTTTTCGGCGCACCAGGGCGTCGAGGATGACGACCTGAACATGATGTGCCTCGGGGGCCGGGTAGTTGGTCACGCACTCGCCTGGGAATTGGTTGAAGCATTTCTCGCCGCGCGGTTCAGCGGCGCTGAGCGTCATCGTCGCCGACTAGCTAAAGTGGCGGACCTGGAAAGACACGCCATGACCAGAAAGTGATGTGGCAAGTCTCCTCGTTGGAACGCCAGCCTGTCTCGTCACGACATACTACGCCGAAGCGCCCGGCCCCACCGGATGATTCGAAGATTCGCCAGGAGCCAGAATCATGAGCAAACAGACCCGCGCCAGCCACCCTTTGTACCAACTCTTACCTACGGAAATGGAGGGGTTCGATTCCCTGGCGGAGCTTGCCCTGGATATGCATTGGTCGTGGAACCATGCCACCGACGAAGTATGGCGGCAGCTCGATCCGAGACTGTGGGAGATCACGCACAACCCTTGGGTCGTCTTGCAGACGGTCTCGCGCGACCAGATTCAGCGGGTATTGGCCGATTCTGTCTTCCGGAAGAGCGTGGATGCCTTGGTCGAAGCCAGCCGGCGCGTGGCGGAAGCTCCGGCGTGGTTTCAGCGGGATCATTCGCAGGCTCCGCTGACCTGTACAGCGTATTTCAGCATGGAGTTCATGTTGAGCGAGGCGTTGCCGATCTATTCAGGCGGGCTTGGCAATGTGGCCGGCGATCAACTCAAAGCCGCCAGCGATCTGGGCGTGCCGGTAGTCGGCGTGGGCCTGCTATATCAGCAGGGTTATTTTCGCCAGGTGATCGACAAGAACGGGGAGCAGCAGGCTCTCTACCCATATAACGACCCAGGACAGTTGCCGATCACGCCGTTGCGCCAACCAAACGGGGAGTGGTTGCGATTGGAGATCGCCTTGCCTGGCTACTCCGTTTGGCTGCGGGCCTGGCAGGTCCAGGTCGGCAGGGTGAAGCTTTACCTGCTGGACAGCAACGACGCGGCAAACTTCCCCGCTCACCGAGGCATCACGAGCGAGTTATACGGAGGCGGGCCGGAGTTGCGCCTCAAGCAGGAAATGCTGCTCGGGATCGGCGGGTGGCGGCTGTTGCGCGCGCTCGGAATCCAACCGGAGGTCTGCCACCTGAATGAAGGGCACGCGGCTTTCGCCGTCCTGGAACGTGCCCGGAGCTTCATGGAAGATACGGGACAGCCTTTCGAAGTCGCACTGGCGGTCACTCGAGCGGGGAACCTGTTCACCACTCACACGGCAGTGGCCGCAGGCTTTGACCGTTTTGCTCCCGCCCTCATTGAGCAGTACCTGCGGGCGTATGCCGAACACAAGCTCGGCATTACAATCTACGATTTGCTGGCCTTAGGCCGCCAGAATCCCGGCGACTCGGCTGAGAGTTTCAATATGGCTTACCTGGCTATCCACGGTAGCGGGGCGGTGAATGGCGTGAGTTGGTTGCACGGGAAAGTCAGCCGGCATCTCTTTCAGCCCCTTTTTCCAAAATGGCCAGAAGACGAAACCCCGATCGGACACGTGACCAACGGAGTCCACATGCCGACGTGGGACTCCGCTCCGGCCGATGAGCTTTGGACGGAAGCATGCGGGAAAGACCGCTGGCTCGGGACGACACAAAGCATGGAGCAGGACATCGGCCGCATCTCCGATGCCAGGCTCTGGCAATTTCGCATCGCCGCGAGCAAGACACTTGTGGAATATGCGCGCGAGCAATTATCCCTCGACATAGCCGCGGCAGGTGAGCCATCGGAGCAGATCGAAGCCGCGAGGCATCTATTTGATCCCAACATCCTGACGCTGGGCTTTGCGCGCCGCTTCGCGACTTACAAGAGACCAAACCTGCTGCTGCACGATCCGGAGCGATTGCTTCGCCTGCTAACCAATCCGCAGCGGCCTGTGCAACTTATCCTCGCCGGCAAAGCCCATCCGGCGGACGAGGCCGGGCAGTCTCTGATTCACGAATGGATACAATTCATCCGGCGGCCCGAGGTGCGACCCCACGCGATCTTCCTGGATGATTACGACATGCTCTTGACCGAGCACCTCGTGCAAGGTGTAGACGTCTGGATCAACACGCCGCGGCGGCCCTGGGAGGCGTGTGGAACTAGCGGCATGAAGGTGCTTGTCAACGGCGGCATCAATCTGTCAGAGCTGGATGGCTGGTGGGCGGAGGCCTATACGCCGGAAGTCGGGTGGTCGTTGGGGGACGGCCAGGAGCATTACGATGATCAGGCTTGGGACGAGGTCGAAGCCGAAGCGCTGTATGACCTGCTCGAACAGGAAGTGATCCCCGAGTTCTATGCCCGCGACGAGCAGGGCATTCCTACGGCCTGGGTGGCGCGGATGCGAAAGAGCATGGCGAGCTTAACACCCCGCTTTTCCGCCGACCGTGCGGTGCGCGAATACACGGAGCAATACTACCTCCCGTGTGCGGCAACCTACCGTGGCCGCGCTGCCGGCAAGGGCATAGTGGGCAGGCAATTGGTCGATTGGCAGCACGCCCTGGAAAAGGAGTGGTCCGCTCTTCGCTTTAGTGAAATGAAGGTTGAGACCAACCAGGAGCAGCACGTGTTTGAGGTTCAGGTCTACTTCAATGGTCTCGACCCGAATGCGGCGCGAGTTGAACTTTATGCCGACGGCGTCAACGGCGGCGTCCCAGTACGGCAGCAGCTGGAGCGCGAAAGGCAATTGGCAGGCGCACCAGGAGGCTATAATTATCGAGCACAAGTGCCCGCAACACGCTCGGCTGCCGACTATACGGCACGCGTGATACCGTACTGCGACGGCGTCGCGATCCCATTGGAAGACGCCCGAATCATCTGGCAGCGATGAGCCGATCGATGCGAAACCTGATGAGGACAGCGGCCGCAATCACTTCCAGATTTGTGGATTTAGAGGGCTGACCAATGACCACATCCGACGCAGCTCTTTTCATGGCGTGATGGGTACAATCTCCGGACCCTCGACTAGGGGCAATGCCACAAGCGCGGCAAAGACAGTTTGCGGAATACTCTGGCAACCCCGCAGAATCGTTGTCGCTCGCAGAAGGGCGAGGTGGCCGCAGCGGTGCAGGTCTTGCCACCGCAAGTGCAGAAGTTGCCTGGAGTCTTCCAGACAAACTTAGCTCAAGCAGCAATCCCCGGTCCTTCGGCAAACGAAAGCTGCCAGCGCTCTGCTTCGCCGTATGGAAAAGAACGCGGAGTTTCTAAACTTCGCATCGAAGATTCCGCGTCATATGACCTTCAGTCGTCAGCGGTTCCGCCCTGCAGGGCGCAACTCGCGGGAAATGCGCTGCCAACAAATCCAGTGGCGTGAGCCGGATGGAGTGACGAGGCGCCGATCGGACGCCCGATGAGCCGCTTGGTCTTCCCCGCCTGAGCAGCTTGGCAACGTGCGTGCACTCAAAAGTGCCTGTGTTTCTGCGCAGCGACCGCGCGCAGGGATGGTCGTTGCCAGGTTCACAGAGCGAGCGCAAACACCAAGGGAGATATGAAATGCCTGAATTGAACGCGGTGGTAGCAGTTTATGCCACGCATACCGGAGCAGAAGAAGCGGTTAAGGAGCTACAGCGCGCGGGGATCGACATGCGCAGCTTGTCCATTGTTGGCAAGGACTCCCACACAGATGAACACGTGGTGGGCTATTACAACGTAGGCGACCGCATGAAGTACTGGGGTAAGACTGGAGCATTTTGGGGAGGCTTCTGGGGGATGCTGTTCGGGTCGGCCTTCTTTGCCATTCCGGGACTAGGCGCAGTGCTGGTGGCGGGCCCGCTGGTCGCTTGGATTGTAGGGGCATTGGAGGGCGCCGTGGTATTCGGAGGTTTGAGCGCCATCGGTGCGGGGCTATACGGCATGGGGATTCCGAAGGATAGTGTCGTTCAGTACGAATTGGCTCTTAAGACGGACCAATTCTTGTTAATGGTGCATGGCACATCTCTGGAAGTAGAAAAAGCAAAGGCTATTATTGACGACACGCAGCCAATCAGTGTCACGCTCCACTCCCACGAAGTAGCAGCAACAGCCGCCAGATAGTGCACATGATTTAGATTCCTGTTGATGCGGATAAGACTCTTAAGAAGCTACGCGGGAGAGACACAAGAATGCTGAAGAATGCTAGTAATTTGAAAGGTCTGGCAATCCAGGCTAAGGACGGCGAGCTTGGAATCGTAGATCAATTCTATTTCGACGATGAGACATGGGCCATCCGCTACCTCACAGTAGAAACCGGCGACTGGCTTGGCTCCAGGCGAGTACTGGTCTCGCCATTTTCCGTGGTCCATACGGACTGGAAAACCAAGCGATTGGATGTGTCACTGACGAAAAAACAGGTTGAAAATAGCCCTGACGTCAATACGCATCAAACCGTGTCCCGGCAGCACGAGGCTGCATACCTCGGCTCATTGGGGTATCCCTATTATTGGAGCGGTCCGTATCTTTGGGGCCCGGCATACTACCCTGGGGGGTTGGCTATTCCAAAGTCTGCCCCTACGGAAGCGCTGGCGGACAGGGTGCGGCGCGAATCGACGGATTCGCATCTGCGCAGCGCAGAAGTTGTCACTGGCTATCACGTGGCGGCAACTGATGGTGAAATCGGCCACCTGGACGGGTTTGTCTTGGACGATCAAGCCTGGGCTGTCCGCTATGTCGAGGTAGCAACGCGAAACTGGTGGCCGGGCAAGAAGGTACTGATTTCACCCGGATGGATCGAACGGGTGAGTTGGAAGGATTCCAAGGTTCGCGTGGGCCTCTCACGGGAAGCCATCATGAACGGCCCGGAGTACGTGGAGTCCCAACCGATCACTCGAGAGTACGAAAATCAGCTGTACTCTCATTACGGCAGGCCGCCCTATTGGCTCTCTGAACCCGCACATACTTCTTCTTTGTCTTTAAGCGGCGTTCAAGCTTGCCAATGAGCGTCCTGTAAGGCAGATACCCATGCCGTGCGCGTGATAACTGCAAATTGTACGTACCGTCTTAGTTTTTAGCGGGAGATTGGTGTGAAAGCCACTGAACAACTGCATCACATGGGACAGAGCCTCTGGCTCGACAATATTACACGGGGTTTACTCATAAGCGGCACGCTTGAACGCTACATTCGTGAACTGTCAATCACTGGACTGACTTCCAATCCGAGCATCTTCGATCACGCGATCCGGGATACCGGGTTCTATGATGATGCGATTCGGGGGAAGATGCAAGCCGGGCAGCGCGGTGAGAAGCTGTTCTTCGGGCTTGCGATAGAAGATCTAACAAAGGCCGCCGATCTGTTCCGGCCCACGCACGATGCCACGAATGGCGTGGACGGCTGGGTGTCCTTGGAAGTATCCCCATTTTTGGCGGACGAGCCAGTGAAGACGCTTGAGGCTGCGAAACAGTTATTCGCAGAGGCGAACCGTCCGAATCTGTTTATCAAGATTCCAGGAACTCCGAAAGGACTTTCAGCGGTTGAAGACGCCATCTTTGCCGGTATTCCTGTCAATGTAACCTTGCTCTTTTCCAGCGAGCAGTATTTAAAAGCCGCCGGTGCTTACATGCGGGGAATTGAGAGGCGGATCCACGCCGGTCTCAATCCGGCTGTCCATTCCGTTGCGTCCATCTTTATCAGCCGCTGGGATAAAGCCGTCGCGGGTAAGGAGCCCGAGGGATTGAGCAATTGTCTGGGCATCGCCGTCGCCAGGCAGGCGTACAAGGCCTATCGTACACTGCTGAAATCGCAGCAGTGGCTGGAATTGGCCGCCCATGGCGCCGCCGCCCAGCGCCTGCTTTGGGCAAGCACCGGTACGAAGGATCCGAAGGCTTCGGACACGCTATACATCAATGACCTGGCGGCTCCGGACACGGTGAACACGATGCCGGAGGCCACCCTGCTGGCGTTCGCCGATCATGGGCAAGTTTCAAATGCTCTGCCCGTCGATGGCGGTGATTGCGAGACCGTGCTGGACCGTTTCGCTCATGGTGGCATTGACGCCCCCAAACTGGCCGGGCAGTTGCAGCGTGAGGGTGCCGTGGGTTTCGTCAAATCCTGGAAGGACCTGATGATGTGCATCGAATCGAGGGCGCATGCCCAAGCGGGAGCTTAAACAATGATTGCAACTAGCATCGTCAAACCTATAGATACATCAACGCCTGTTGAAGCTAAAGACATGTTGAGAAAGGACGTGCAAGCTACACAGACGGATAATCCATTGAGCCCAGAACTACTAGGGAAAATGAATTCCTACTGGCGCGCCGCCAACTACCTGTCGGTTGGCCAGATCTATCTTTACGACAACCCGTTGTTGAAAGTACCGCTGAAACTGTCACACGTGAAGCCCCTTGTGGTCGGGCATTGGGGGACGACGCCGGGCCAGAACTTCATCTACGTGCACTTGAACCGGGTGATCAAGAAGTATGACTTGGACATGTTCTACATCGCCGGCCCCGGTCACGGCGGTCCGGCGATCGTGGGCAACGTATACCTCGAAGGCACCTGGAGTGAAGTGTATCCAAACGTCACCCAGGACGAGGCCGGGCTCAAGGAACTGTTCACACAGTTCTCGTTCCCCGGCGGGATTTCCAGCCACGTTGCACCGACGACGCCGGGGTCGATTCATGAAGGGGGCGAACTGGGGTACTCGCTCAGCCATGCATTCGGAGCGGCGTTTGACAATCCCGCTCTGATCGTGGCGTGCGTCGTGGGCGACGGTGAAGCGGAAACGGGCCCTTTGGCGACCGCGTGGCAGTCCAACAAGTTTCTCGATCCGATTACCGACGGAGCCGTGCTGCCGATCCTGCATCTCAATGGCTATAAGATCAGCAATCCGACCGTCCTTGCGCGCATCGAGCATGAGGAATTGGAGCAGTTTTTCCGAGGCTGCGGCTGGACGCCCTACTTTGTGGAGGGCGATGAGCCGGAAGCGATGCACCAACTGATGGCCGCTGCCCTGGACAATGCCATCGAGGACATCCGGAAAATCCAAAGCAATGCGCGGAGCAAGAACGACACGTCCCGGCAGCGCTGGCCAATGATCGTGCTTAGGTCGCCCAAGGGCTGGACCGGACCCAAAGTCGTGGACGGCTTGCAAGTCGAAGGTACCTTCCGGGCTCATCAGGTGCCGCTTCTGGTGGACGCCGAGCATCCCGATCACATCCAGCAGCTTGAGAGCTGGATGAAGAGCTACAAGGCCGAGGAATTGTTCGATGAAGACGGCCGCCTCATGCCGGAATTGGCCGAATTGGCGCCGAAGGGCGACCGCCGGATGGGCTCCAATCCGCACGCCAACGGCGGAATTCTATTGCGCGACCTGCGCATGCCGGACTTTCACGCGCACGCGGTGGATGTACCTTCACCCGGCGCCGTAGATGGCCAGGACACGCTCGTGCTGGGTAAGTTCCTACGCGACGTGGCCAAGCTGAATCAGGATCAGCGCAATTTCCGTGTCTTCGGTCCCGATGAGACGCTCTCCAATCTCCTGGGCGCGGTTTTTGAAGTCACCAACCGACAGTGGGACGCGCGGGAAGTAAAGACCGATGAATTCCTCGCGCCTGCCGGACGCGTGCTCGACTCGATGCTCAGCGAGCACCAGTGCGAAGGTTGGTTGGAAGGATATCTGCTCACCGGGCGGCACGGGCTGTTCAACAGCTACGAGGCATTCATTCGCATCGTCGACTCGATGTTCAGCCAGCACGCCAAGTGGCTCAAAGTAACGTTGGAATTACCCTGGCGCCGGAAGATCGCGTCGCTCAACTATTTGCTCGCCTCCCACGTCTGGCAGCAGGATCACAACGGATTCACGCACCAGGATCCCGGTTTTATCGACCACGTGATCAATAAGAAGGCCGACATCGTGCGCGTATACCTGCCGCCCGACGCCAATTGCCTGCTGTCGGTCTTTGATCACTGTCTACGCAGCCGGCACTACGTCAACGTGGTGGTTGCCGGCAAACACGCACTCCCACAGTGGCTCACCATGGACGCCGCGGTCGTCCATTGCACGGAAGGAATTGGCATCTGGCAATGGGCCAGCAACGACCAGGACGGCGAGCCGGACGTGGTGATGGCCTGCTGCGGAGACACACCGACGCTGGAGATTCTGGCCGCCGTTTCCATCCTTCGTGAGCATTTGCCTAAACTGAGGATCCGGGTGATCAATGTCGTCGATCTGATGAAGCTGCAATCCAGTAGCGAGCATCCGCATGGGCTAAGCGAGACGGACTACGATTCACTCTTCACGAAGGACAAGCACATCATCTTCGGCTTCCATGGATACCCCTGGCTGGTGCACCGCCTGACCTACCGCCGGACCAACCGCAACCTCCATGTTCGGGGCTACATCGAAGAAGGCACGATTACGACGGCCTTTGACATGAGGGTGCAGAACAATCTGGACCGGTTTCACCTGGTGCAGGACGTGATTGACCGGCTGCCCCATTTGGGTTCCAAGGGGGCCTACCTGAAGCAGACGATGCAGGACAAGCTCATCGAGCATAAACACTACATCGACAAACACGGCGAGGACCTGCCGGAGATTCGAAATTGGAAATGGAGCAACCCCAAATGAACACACAAGAGCTTACGAGTACCGCGATGGCGATGGTCGCTGGCGACAAGGGCCATCCAGCAGCCGGCTTTAGAGATTTGGAGAGGCGAGCAGGCGCACGCGTTGACGGCTCAAAAGGCGCTTTATCATCGTGCCAACTGCAACCGGGCTGCACGGCGCGGCGAATACAACGCCGCGATGGAAAGCATAGAAGCATGACAAACAGTGCTTTCTATGGCTTATCTATGGGATAACATAACATCATTATGTGCTTAGGGAAGCGGCTTGAAACAGATGGTGCAGGCCAAGTTCACGGAGTAAATGTACTACATTCACTAATGGGAGAAAGACTTGCCAGACATTCGAATCCGGAAATGGATGAATCCGCGGATTATTAACGTAATATCAAGATCATTCAAGATAGAAACGAGAAGGCCCGAAACCAATGAGCGAGAATAAACACAGTCACCCAAAGCATGATGAGCTGAATCCCGATAGCGTTGAGCAGCGCCAGCTTCCTTACTGGAAACGCGCGCATCGCGATTGGCGTTTCTGGGTCGCCTTATTTCTTATGTTTGTTGCCATCACAGTCTACGTCATGAGTGACAACTTAGCTTTGGTTCCCCGCCGCCACCCGGAGCGGCCGTTACCGGGTGCTATTGGGCCGTAGCGACCGCCTCTGGACTATTACAATCGAGCAGCTATCTCAAGTGATAAGGGGAACCTGAAACTTCGGCGTAGGAAGTAGTGGCCAATGTCAATGGCATACTGGCTATGCCCAGGGTGCAGAAAATATTCCATGA
>Ga0302275_10002882_pt1 | contig 17722 bp, 12 predicted proteins | sample III_Bog_N2_2_FD_200229 | JGI IMG/M metagenome (GOLD analysis project Ga0302275, IMG submission 200229) | Peat permafrost microbial communities from Stordalen Mire near Abisko, Sweden - III_Bog_N2_2 | ecosystem: Environmental > Terrestrial > Soil > Wetlands > Peat | place: Sweden: Abisko...
GGTCCATGATATATTATTCCAGTTGGATCAAGCCAGCTTAACGACCATCTTGCCCACATTCTTTCCTTCAAAAAGACCGATAAAAGCGGCGACTGCGTGGTCGATTCCCTCTACCACCGTTTCTTTGTTCTTCAGTTTCCCCGCTCGGAGATAGCTGCCCACTTCTTCTTCGAATTCGCTTTTTCGATCCAGCCAATCGCGAACGAGCAGCCCTTTCATCGTCAGCCGCTTGGTAATCATGTTAAATAAATTGGAAGGGCCGGGTTGTGGCTTTTCGTCATTGTAACCAGCGATGCCGCCGCACGCGATGATCCGGCCATGCACACGCATCGCCGAGAGCGCCGCTTCGAGTGTAGCGCCCCCCACATTATCGAAATAAACATCGATCCCATCCGGCGCCTCCAAGTTCAATTGTTCGAGGACGGGAGCGACGTTGTAATCGAAAGCAATATCGAATCCGCATTCCTCTCGCAGAAACAAGACCTTTTCCATCGACCCGGCTGACCCAATGACACGGCATCCTCGCAATTTCGCGAGTTGACCGGCCACATTTCCAACAGCGCCTGCGGCGCCGGAAATATAAATTACGTCGCCAGCTTTGACATCCACCAAATTCAATCCCGCCCAGGCAGTCATACCTGTCATGCCGAGGACACCGAGGTAGGCCGACAGCGGCTGAAACTCGCGCTCGACTGGTTGTAACTCTCGCGGTGAAGCGATGAAGTATTCTCGCCAGCCAAAGTTGGACGTAACGGCATCTCCAGCCTGGAATTCGTCTGCGCGTGATGCGATGACTTCTCCGACAGCACCGCCTTCAAGTGGTTTACCCAACTCAAACGCGGAAACATACGATTTTCCCTCGTTCATGCGCCCGCGCATGTAAGGGTCCACCGACATGAAAGAATTGCGCACCAGCACCTCCAGTTCCTGCAGCGCGGGCAAGTCGACCCGGGCGAGAGTAAAGTTGGCGGACGTTGGAATGCCATTTGGGCGTGAGGCCAGCCGAACCTCGTGACTTACAATATTAGACATAATGTCCATTAAAGCAGCGATTCAGGCCCTACTCCCACGACCACTCAACTGCGAGTTGACTGTCAACCGAGGACACTCCCGGTGCGGCCCACGCGACTCGTTCCGCTTCTTCCCGTTCGGAGTAGTTGCGAACCTTGCCAGTGAGGGTCACTTTGTTTCCGGAGGACCCCACCTCGATTTTCTTTGCGTCCAAGACGGCGTTGCGTTCAAAAGCCGCCTTTATGGCTGCCTCTATTTTTGCCGGAGTCGCTTTCGGTTTGATAGTGATCAGGTTAAACACCCGGTTCACTCCGGCCAGGTACCGCACACTATCTTCGGCAGCTTCCTTCTGATACCACCACTCCACGTTGCCCTCCAGGGAAATCCGGCCTTCAGTGACAGTCACCTGAACAGATCCTTGAGGAATCGTCGTCGACCACTCTATTTGATTTGCAGCGGCTGTGGCGATGTCTCCGTCGCTACGGTGCAGCAATTGAGGAAACGTGACTTCAATATCGTCGGCGACTGCTCTTACCCCGGCGACGCGCTTAGCCGCCTTTACCGCATCCCATTTCTCGCCATAGTTGCTGACAAACCCATTAAGGGTCACTGTGCCGTCCTTCACTAAAACGCCAATATCGCTGACCTTGACCCTTGGCTCATACTTGAGTTCGGAAAGAACGTCGTTCTTAAGTCCTGTGTCTGATTTAAATGTAATGGTTGACATGTGATTTCGTTACTTTTTGTTTTCCGCTTCGTCTTCTTGCCCTCTGGCTCTGGCCGCTTGAAACATTTGATCGTGCTCGGCTTCGGCAATTCCCTCTTCCACAAGCATGGCGCTATCGCTTTTCCCGTCCTCATTTTCGTCCTCGCTGGACGACTCCGGTGCTTTGTGCCCCATTGAGCCGTGCACCGGGTCCCATCGCTCGGATTCTGGCGCGGCTTCGAGGAGAGCATCGTTCAAGTCCACGTCCGATCCCCCTGTGAGTTCACTCTTGGCTTGTTCCCAATCGGATTGCGATACCTCCAGGGCGGTGCGTCCATTGATCAGCGCCAACTCTACTGCGCGCTCCTTCACCATCCCCCGGGTCACTGTTCCAATACCTGTCCCATTTTCGGTTATTTGACCGTCTTTGAGTAAGTTTTTCATAGATTATCAATTACTTTCCCCCGCGCGGAGATTCTTTGCGGATCGTTGTTTTGATTTGCCGCACACCGCGATCTTCACGAATGTCGCGCGATTGAGAGAAATTGTGGTCTTCCTTCTTCGGCTTTGGGCCGCGGGTCGTTTCTTTGGTAGCAGGAACGCGTTTCTGGTTTGTGTTTGCGAGAGAATCAGCCGTGTGCTCGGGAGTGGTTGGAGGTGCTTTCATGGATAAGTTGTTTGTTTGCTTTCGGATTGCGCCAGAGAGAGAGCCATCTCATTCGCTTCATAATGGCTCTTGGGAGATGGATGATTTCTCAATTTCGTCTTGGTCATTGCTATGCCTTTTGGGGCAATCCAAGCGCTCGGAAGACTTCCTCTTCCTCGCTCAGGTCGCCGATGATTTGTTGCTCCGGTAGCGGGGAGAGTTTGACAAGGGTGGGCGTGACAAGGATTGCCTCAGCCAGCGCGCGCATCGGTTCCTTCAGGACATCAATCACCTCGATACGATGGCTCTCGGGAAAATGCTTCTGGCAGATCGCGTAGAGATTCGCGAATGCCCGCACGGAATTTGGCGCGCCTCCAGCGAGATAGAGCCGGAAAACATAGGCCCCCTTCGGCTGATCGCCATCGTTGAGCGCATCATTCATTGGCCGTTTACCTTTCCGATATGCACGGCGTTCTCTTTTTCCATCCGTAATGTCCCCATGAGCACCTCGCCCCCAGCCGTGTAGGGATCGGCGAGGGTGATGCCGGAGTCGCTGAATATCAGTTCGCGCAATTGATTGGAGTGCTTCGAGCCGCGGGATTTGATGATCGAGAGCGCGCGGTTGCGCTCACCATCGAGGAGCGCGTACGAGATCTGAATCCATGAATCGGAGATCGTCGAGACGTGAAGCGTCGTTGTCTCCAAGTGCGGGTCGATCCCTTCGAGCAGGCTCGTGAAGAGAACGGTAATCCCCTTGTTGCGGCAGAGGTAGATCAGCCGCTCGGCAACGGCGCGGGCCGCAAGGCCACCGCCGACACGGGCAAGCGCCGATAATGGATCGATGGCCACGCAGCGAGGGAGTTGCTCCGTGATCAAGCGCTTGATGTGCATGAAATGCTCCTCCGAGGAAGCCGACTCCGTGCGCAACGCTTCCATCCGTAGGAGACCGCTCTCCAGATGCGGCGCGAGATCAATGCTCATCGTCGCGAGATCGCGCACGATGTCGCGGGAGTTCTCGTCGAAGGAGATGAAGAGGGCGCGCTCGTCGCGGAGGCAGGCTGCTTCGATAAAGGCCCCGGCAAGCGATGATTTGCCGCCCCCGGAACTGCCGGTAATCAAGGCATTGGTCCCGCGGTAGATACCACCGCAAAGCATGTCGTCCAGGCGTTCAATGCCGGTGGATACTTTCTCGTTGAAGGGCTGCGGCTCCGGATGGACACCGTTCGAGGAGCCCACTTCCACGCCCGCCGGTCCGATAACAAACGGCACTTCATTGAGCACGTGAGGGGAACCCCGGTATTTGAGCACACGCATTGCGCGCACCGCCACTCGATCCGCGACGCGCTGGGTGAGAAGCACGGTGCAATCGGCCATGAAGGGCATAAACCCGTACCGTTGCGAGATGGCCGACTCCCCCTCCTCGACCTTCATGGTCAGGATGCCAGTCAGCTTGTGAAGCAAGAGCCATTCATGAAGCCGGTAAAGCTCTCGGCATTCGGCTGCCGGGTCTTCCAGCAGGCTTAGCAACACGTCAATCGCATCGAAAACGATCAGCTTTGCGCCCATCTCGTCCGCTTTTTCCTCCAGCGCCGCGAGCAGCCCAGTAAGATCGAACGCGCCAGACTTTATGACATCGGACCGCACGCACGCGTCGATAAAATACAACTGCTTCTTCTCAAGTGCGGCCATGTTCCACTCGAATGTCTCCCCATTGGCCGACACTCGGCGCGCATTCTCTTCAAACGCGACGAAAATGCCCGGCGTGCTGTGATGCGTGGTGGCGCCAACCAGCGTCTGGAGAGCAAGGACAGTTTTTCCAGAACCCGGGCCACCCATTAGGAGGGTCGTAGCTCCGAGCGGTAATCCACCGCAGGTGATGTCGTCGAACCCCTCGATTCCGCTTGAGATTTTCGCAAGAACCGCCGCGTGCTTTTTGTCGGTCATTTAGCCTCCATGTTTCTAAAGTCCAAAGAATATTGGGGTTCACCGCCGGAGTCCTTGGACTTGGATGAGCATGATGCCACCGCACAAACCTGGCCAATACCTCCTCGGCGTTCGCCCCATAGCCGAAAGCTATGCGTAAATCCACATCTATTACTATCTCTCTTAAAATAGGGCCCATCTCCCGAAATTTCAGATAGCTATTGGCTATAACCCTCACAGTACTCCGCGGTCTGCTGGCGATGTGAGGCCGTTATGCGGAATGCGGCTGATTACCTGAAGGATTTGTTCACGCGCGTGCCCCTGAGCCAAGATTACCGAGATTCAGCAGTTCACGCCGGCGGAGTGGGCCAAAGCGACGGAGAAAGTAGTTGCACATGCCGCTTGAGCAAGTTGGCAGTCGGCCACATTTAACATTTTGCTTTAAACTTCTGGGCTAAACCAGAACGGGTGCTATCTCCCCTGCGTACCAAGACCTCAGCCAGGCCCTCGAAGCGCCTCCGCAAGAATCTTTAGTAAGGTTTCGGCGGTATACGGTTTCGGTACGAAATGCTTCACCCCTGCCACCGCCGCCTTGGCAACATCCCCATCCGAGGGCAGGCCGCTGGAGCCGATGATTTTTAAGTTTGGATTCATCGATTTCAAGGCGACGATCGTCGCCGGCCCATCCATCACGGGCATGGCCATGTCCGTAAGTACGATGGCGATTTGCTCGCGATGTTGAGCATAAAGCGCGACCGCTTCCGCTCCATTGGCTGCGAGCAACACCCGATAGCCAAATTGTTCCAATGTACCTTGCACAACGGTGCGCATCCGTTCCTCGTCATCCACGACCAATAACAATTCCCCATTGCCGCGAGGTAAAGGATTTTTCACGACAGCGACATCCTCGACCCCATTCGATGTCGTGGTTGCAGGCAAGTAAGCCTTGAAAGTGGTTCCCTTGCCCATCTCGCTGTAGACCCGGATGAATCCACCATGACTCCTCAAGATGCCCACCGTGGTTGATAATCCCAATCCCGTTCCCTTGCCGATTTCCTTGGTAGTAAAAAAGGGTTCAAAAATCTTGTCCCGGATGTCCGCTGGGATGCCGCTGCCGGTGTCCGCCACCGTCACCATGACATAATCTCCAAGCTTGGCCTCAGGATTCATGTCCGCATACATTTGATCCAGCACCACGTTTTCAATGGTGACCTTCAACGCGCCGCCGTTAGGCATGGCATCGCGGGCATTCACGCACAGGTTTGTGAATACCTGGTGCAGTTGGGTTGGGTCTCCCGTCACCGTCCACACACCGCGGCGGGGATCATAACTGAAATCTATATTCTTCGGAAAAGTATCCCGAATCATGTCTTGAATCTCGTTCAAAATGTTGACCGGATTGAGCAAAATTCTTTTCCCATCCACTCCGCGCGCAAAAGCCAATACCTGCCTCACCAGATCGGCGCCATGTTGCGCACTGTCTTCCAAAACGTGCAGCCATTTTCGACCCTGGACATCAGTGACCTGACTCTTGAGAGCCTCGGCAATCATGAGAATGGGTCCCAGCACATTGTTCAAGTCGTGGGCAATGCCACCGGCCAGCGTGCCGACGCTTTCCATGCGCTGTGCCCGAAGAAACTGGGCTTCGAGCAGCTTTCGCGCAGTGATGTCCTGCTTGACGGCAATAAAGTGTGTAACCCCGCCTCGGCTGTCTTTCATCGGCGTGATTGTCATTTCCTCGGTATAGAGGGTGCCGTCCTTCCGCCGGTTAATAATTTCGCCATGCCAGACTTTGCCGGTGGAAACGATTTCCCAGAGGTTCCGGTAGAACTTCTCATCGTGTTTGCCGGACTTCAGCAAACTTGGAGTCTTGCCGATGGCCTCCGCGACACTGTAGCCGGTAATGGTGGTGAAGGCGGCGTTAACCCACTCAATCAGGCCCTTGCTGTCGGTGATTACAATGGCATTTGCCGCTGCTTCGAGAGCGCCGCTTTGCAAACGCAGACGCGCTTCCTTCTGCTTGCGCTCGGTGATAACGTCGAACACGGCGACAAAGTGTTCTTTCTCCGGACAATACAAGGAAATGGCAAACCACATCTTCAATGCCGCGACGTACATCTCGAACTGCTCAGGCTGACCGGTCAGAGCTACCCGGCCATACCGGTCGAGCAACTCCGGGTCAGACTCGCGGATGCCCGGAATCACTTCAGACACTTTCCGCCCGACCACATTATTCAGGCCGGTCAGGGCTTGGAACGCCTTGTTTACTTCGAGGTAAATAAAGTCCTTCGGCTGGCCGTCCTCGAACAGCATCCGGCAATAAGCAAAACCTTCCACCATGTTATCGAAGAGCGCGTGATAGCGCGCTTCACTCTGGCGCAACGCCTGCTCCACCCTCTTGCGCTCGGAGATGTCGCGTACCATTTTGGAAGTGCCGATGATCTGGCCCGCGGAATCTTTAATCGGAGAAACGGTGAGCGAGACATCAAAGGGGGTGCCATCTTTGCGCAACCGCACAGTTTCATAATGCTGCACAGTTTCACCGCATCGTATTTTATCAAGGATTTCATCCTCCTCGACCAGGCGCTCAAGCGGAAATAGACAAGAAATCAACTGTCCCACTATCTCGTCCGCCGGATAGCCGAAAATCTTTTCCGCACCGGCATTCCAACTCGTGACGATGCCTTGCAGATTCTTGCCTATAATGGCGTCGTCCGAGGATTGCACGATGGCAGCCAGATGTGCCTGCTCCACCTCCGCCGATTTGCGCTCGGTGATATCCGTATACGTTCCGAGCACGCCGCAAATCTCCCCCTTGGAATTGCGCAAAGGTAGCTTGCTTGATAGAAGGGTAATGGTGTTCCCTTCGGGGGTTGTCTGGGATTCTTCGATGAGAAACTTGGAGCAGCCGCTCTCGATGACCTGGCTGTCATCGCTGCGATACAATTCCGCCTGATGACGCCACCCCATCTGGTAATCATCTTTTCCGACGATGTCCTTCGGATCGGCAAACCCAGCATCGCGCGCGAACATAGTATTACAGCCCAGGTAAGTAAGATTGCTGTCCTTCCAGAATACCCTTACGGGGATCGCATTGAAAATCCCTTCCGTGAGCTGCTGTGATACACGCAGAGCCTCTTCTTGCCGCTTGCGCGCGCTGATGTCGCGGATGTTGCATTGAATCACCTTGTGATCGTTTTCCAGATAGACGTTGCTGACAAACTCCACCGCGATCTCCCGCCCATCGGCGGTTTCCAGCGGCAGGTCTTCGTACCGGACGTATTTGCGCGCTTGCAATTCCGCGAATTTGGCCTCGTTGGCGGCAATATCCTTGAAGATGCCCAGTTCCCAAATCTTCCTGCCGAGAAAGACTTCGTGTGAGAGCCCCAATAAATCTGTCAAAAACGGATTTGCATCCAGAACCATCCCCGTCTCGGCATCGAGGATCAGAATGCCGTCCTCGGCTGCCTCAAAAAGCCGGCGATACCGGAGTTCTGAAACACGGAGCGCTTCCTGCTGATCACTCACGCTGCGGGGGGGGGGGTACCTCGTGTTCATCAGGATTAGAAGCCACGATGTGGCCTGAATCATCCGCCAATGGCTTGATCTGCATAAAACCTCTATGGAGGCATCGAATCGTCTGCGTTCGGCGGTTTTGCCTGGAATTGCTCGGTGCTTTGCAATAGTTGCGCCCGTCTGAGGTGGCCAATCCGAGATTTCTCGTGCCCACAGCCTTTGCCGCCGTGGCGCGCCATTACATCCCGACCACGTTCCAAAATACGTGCCGCCTCAACATGAGGTGTCACCCGGGTTGGAACGTGTGCGTCAAAACGTAGGCATTGGGATCGTTTTAACGCCAGAATTCAAGATAAGAGCCGAGTTCAGTTATACTGCCTGCTCGGATCTGAGCGGGGGGCCGGAGGCAACTCCGGTCCCTACCGCGACCGTCAGGTCAATCTCGGCTCCGCAACCGCTCGCGCAGCAAGCCGAGGTCAACAGGTTTCACCAAGTATTCGTCGAAGCCGGCGTCCCGCGCTTCGGCACGGTCTTCGTCGCTGCCGTAGCCGCTCATTGCCACGAGGATGGCGCCGGCTAGCGCCGGCATGGCGCGCAGGCGGCGGGCGACTTCGAAGCCGTCCATGCCGGGCAAACCAATGTCCAGCAGCACCACCTCGGGCGCGAACTCGGCAGCGGCGGCGACGGCGGCGGGCCCGGTAAAGGCGGTGCGCGTCTCGTAATTGCGCCGGCTCTGGAGCATCGCCATGCTGCGGGCGGAGTCTTCGTTATCGTCCACGATGAGCATCCGGTGGCGGGTCTTTGGTCCGGCGGACGCCGGGGACAGCGCGGGTGGCGGCGGCGCAACGACTGGGCCGGTGAGGATCGGCAGACGCACAATGAATTCGCTGCCCTGGCCGATGCCGCTGCTGCGCGCCTCGACGCTGCCGCCGTGCAGCTTCACGAGCCGCTGGACGAGCGTGAGGCCGATCCCCAGTCCGCCATGCGCACGATCCAGCGCTCGGGTGGATTGCACGAAAAGATCGAATATGTGCGGCAATAGCTCAGGTGTGATGCCCATACCGTCGTCGCGCACACGCACGACGACCTCCGGCGGTTGCGAAACTCTTCCATCATCCCCTTCCGGGCCTCGCCCTTCTGGATCCTTAGGTTCAGAAGATAAGGGAGAGCCTGCCAACGGGGCCATCTCCGCGCTGAGCCAGATGTGGCAGCCGGGGTCGCTATATTTACAGGCATTGCCCAGGAGATTGCCAAAGACCTGATCGAGACGCGTGCCGTCGGCATTCAAAAGAATCGGCTTGGCGGGCAGCGAGATGACCAACTCCTGGCGGCGCGCTTTGATGGCGGAGCGCGCGACGCTCGCCGCAGCGGTGAGGATATCCGCTAGCGCTACGGGCTGCCGGTGAAGCTTGATCTTTCCCTCGGTGATGCGCGAAACGTCGAGCAAGTCGTCGATCATCCGAGTCATGTTTCCAATCTGCCGACCGATGATACGCTGCGCCTGGCCGCATTCGTCGGCGCGCGCGCCGGGGGTCTGCAAGATCTCCGCGGCATTGCGCAATGGTGCCAGCGGATTGCGCAGTTCGTGCGCGAGCATGGCGAGGAATTCGTCCTTACTGCGATCGGCCCGGACCAGGTCCGAGGCGCGTGCGGCCAGCGAGTCCTCCAGCATACGGCGTTCGGTGATGTCCGTGTAGCTGGTCAATATCGACTTTGTACTCCGGTCCAGCACCCAGCGACAAAGCACGGCCACACGGCGACCATCGCGAATGATCTGCACAAGCTCGCCGCTGAACTCGCCTTCACCTTGAAGCTGCGCGAGGATTTCCTCCATCGGCTTCGGAAATTCCGTCTGGAGCAGGGAGTCAATCTGCTTTCCGATCGCTTCCTTGGAAGCCCAGCCGTAAAGCTTCTCCGCACCCTTGTTCCACGAACTGATTTTACCATCGAGATCGCGAACGATGATGGCGTCATTGCTCAGGTCGAGCAGTCGCGCCTTCTCCGAAAGGTCTTGCTCCGCCCGCTTTCGCGCAGTGTTGTCGGTGCCAATGAGTAGATAACCGATGATGGCGTCCTGCGCATCGCGCAACGCCGTAACCGATACGATGGCCGGGAAGCGGCTGCCATCCTTGCGGATGTAGGTTAGCTCGTAGATGTCCTCAATCCCATGCGATGCCTTGAACACCAATGCGTCAAAGCCCGGCGTAATCGTGGTTCCGAGTTCGACGCTGAGCGCGCTGGCGCGCGCAATCAGTTCCTCCGAATCGGAAATCTCGGCTGGCGTGAACTTGTTCATCACTTCGGCGGCTGCGTACCCCAGCATCCGCTCGGCGCCGACGTTGAATATCTGGATAACGCCATGTGCATCGGTGGCGATACTTGAGAAGTTGGCGCTGTTGAAGATCGCGCTCTGTAGCGCCCCTGCCTTGACCAGCGCCTCTTGCGCTTCCCTACGATCGGAGATGTCGCGGCAATCGAGGACGACGCTCGCTACGGATGCTTCGCGCAATTTGTTGATAGTTGCTTCGAGCATGCGATAGGAGCCATCGCGAGTCCGATGACGGAACTCCACCATGATGTTAGTGAGGAATCCGCTAATGACGTTGTGGAATCCGGAATAGAGTTGCCGCTGTTCGTCGTCGTGGACGAAATTGAAGAGGATCTGCCCCACCAATTCTTCCTTGCCATAGCCGAGCAAGCGCCTTGCAGCCAGGCTCTGCGAAACAATCAAACCACCGGAGCCGATCACCATGATCAGATCGGAACCGCTGTCGAGCACGGTCTGGAGCCGCTCTTCATTTTGCCGCAGACTTTCCTGCGCTGAGCGCAGGAGATAAGGACGACCATCGAGATCGACGATCGCATCGACCTGATCAGAGGTGAACGCCCGCAGTTCATTTTCCGCGTGGGCCAAGCCTAAGGCCAACGCCAGCACCTTTTCGGCGGGGTGCGCGGATAGTTGGGGGGGTACGAAAATCGTGTCTGTCAGCAGCATCGTCGGTCCCATCGGCGTCCTGCCTCCGGGGATATCGACGAATCTCTCGACTCCGCTTGATACCTCCTCCGTGACTGCCGAGTGATTATTTTCGTTCATTTGAGGCTTCAGGCTTTCTAATGGCCGGGGAATGAAAGGGCTTTTTCGGCCGGAAACTTGAAACAGCATGAGTATGGGGCAAGTTCCCGACTCCAACCAATGCCTCCTCGTCGTCCAGCCCATAGCCGCTGGCTATGCGTTGAGCGGACCTTGCAGACTATCGCCCTAAAAACTCTCCCCTTCGCATATTCTCCGATAGCTATTGGCTATGAGCAGGGCCATCCTCACGGAAATCGGCTTTCGTCCCCTGCGCTGATTTAGTGGCTTTTGATTCAGGGAGCATTTCCGCATGGGTCATTTCCGCGAGCGAAAGATAAAAGGCGAGGCTCGATTCAGCGCCGAGATTCTGGCTCAGACGATCCTGATGCAACGCATCGCGGCAGCCTCCAGTGCTGGAGTCATAAAGCGATTGCCCAAGGTCGTTGCGGCCGAGAAACCACTCAAAACAACGGCGCGCCGCGCGGCGCCAGTATTCGTCCCGCGTAAGAGAGTGGGCTTCGAGGCAGGCGGAAATCATGGAATGAGCTTCCAGCGGTTGCTGGTCGAATCGCGCTCTCTCGCCGCCGCGTGACCAGAAGCCGTTGCAGCCAATCGGCGCGAAATGTCCAGCATCGGCCTTCTGTGTCTCAACCAGCCAACGAAGGGACTGCAGCCCCGCATTGAGTGCGTCACCATGGGATGTCCAATAGCCGCTCAGAATCATCGCGTGAGAAAGTTTTGCATTATCGTAGGTGGCGACTGGCTCGAACCATTGCCATTCCTTTGATTCATTGGCGCGAAAGTGATCCAGCAACCTCTGGGTAAGCAGATCGCGCAACTGGTTCACTGTGCGATCGCCTGAAAAGGTGCGCAAATATTCCTGCATTGCGAGCAGCACGAACGCCCATGCTCTTGGCGAAGTAAATCCCTCGACCACCGGCAGCCCTTGCTGAAAGAGCAGCGCGCAGAGATTGCGATGGCCCTCGTTCTTTGAGCGGCCCAGAGCCATGCCCGCAGCCCAAAGCGCACGCGCGTGGCTGTCTTCAGAACCCATGTCTTCCAGCCAATCCCTCCCGTGGCTCATGAAATTCCGAAACCGACAACTCTTTTTGTCAAAGGCATCCCAGAGAAACGCCAGATAGATGCTGGCCAGTCCTTCGAGATCGTGCCGCGTAACGCGACTCGTCATTTCCGGCAGCAACAAGGTAAGGATAAAAGCGCGCGCATTGTCATCAGTGCAGTAACCTTCCGCGTGATTGGGAACATTAAATATAGCGTGCTGAAAAATGCCGGTGTTGTCGCTCATCCGAAAAAGGTGGTCCAGTTTCAGCGGCGGAAGCTCATACGGTCGATTTCCCAGCGTCCGTACTGCGAAGGCTTTGCGCGCTGGCACGCTAAGACTGGCGCGTGCACGGTTGAAGCTTTCCATGTAATGCTGCGCCACAACCGGCCAGATCATCCCCCGCCCCAGTTTCCACGCCTTCTTCCGCATCCTATTCATGAGTGCTGAATCGGCGAGAAATCGAATTACCCCGTCGGCGATAGCCTGCGGGTTTGCGAACGGCACGAGGATACCACGATCCTCCGCTAGCAATTCACGGGCGTACCAATAGGGCGTGGAGATCACCGCTTTTCCCGCGCCAATGGCGTAAGCGAGCGTGCCGGAAGTAATCTGCGCTTCGTTAAGGTAGGGCGTAATGTAAATGTCCGCCGCACCGATGAAGTCCGTCAATTCCGCGAGAGTGACAAACCGATTGTAAAAGATCACACTGCCCGTCACTCCCCGATCCTCTGCTAGCCGCTCCAGTTTCAGCCGGTAAGATTCCCCCTCGTGCGCGATAAGATTCGGATGCGTTGCCCCAAGCACGATATAAACGACATTTGGGTGCTGTTTGAGAATTGACGGAAGCGCCTCGATGACATTTTCAATCCCTTTGTTCGGCGAAAGCAGGCCGAAGGTCAGCAGCACCGTCTTCCCCTCCACGCCGAACTGGTCTTTGTGAAAACTGGGATCAATGAACTGCACATCCGGCACGCCATGGGGGATGACGTCGATTTTATTTGATGCGACTCCGTAGCATTTTTCGAGCAGTTCCCGGCCTCGCTCGGCCATCACGATGAAGCGGTTCGAGAGTTCATCGATCTGTTTCATCACCGCCCGCTGATCGTTGCTCGGATCGCCCAGCACCGTGTGCAGAGTTGTCACCACTGGCATGTGCACATCTCGTAGAAACGCGAGCAAATGGCTGCCCGCGGGGCCTCCATAAATTCCGAACTCGTGTTGAACCGAGACGATCTCGACGTTGTTGATGTTCAGGAAATCAGCCGCCCGCCGATACGAGTCGAGTTCCTTTTCATCAATCTCGAAGCGTATCCGTGCCGGATAATTGTAGCCCTCGGGCCGGTCATTGACCGCCCCCACCAGACAGTCGCATTCTGGAAATTCCGCCGCGACCGCCTCGCAAATATCTGTGGTGAACGTCGCAATCCCGCATTGCCTCGGCATGTAATCGCCAAGGAAGGCAACACGGTTGATGTTTGCGGAAACCATTGGTAAGCAGGAAGTCGTGTCTGTTCTCACGGACTGCACGATGCGCGGGGAGAAAGGCGCCGGCTCCTGTCCCATGTGTTTGTGATAAAACCGCATCGGAGCGATGGCACGGCTCCCGTATTCATTGTCCTGCCCATAAGGCTCGAAAACACTCGTACATTGAATCCGTGACTCTTGTGGATTTCGAACTTTCGGTGCCAAAATTTGGGACGCGAATGTATCGGTGGAGGCATGTGCTTCTTGTTTTTTCTCTCCAAAAACTATCAGGGCGCCCCCTTAATCCGGCCAATACCTCCTCAGGCGTCGCGCCATAGCCAAAAGCTATGAGTAAGGTGCTTCACCTCCGCTTGCCCTCCAAAATGCGCATTTTTTCCGACAAGATTCGTGATAGCCATCGGCTATGGCCCGGGCGATACTTCGAGGAAATGGAACTTCGACACCTGCGGTACTTCGTCGCCGTTGCCGAGGCACTGAGCTTTACGAAAGCCGCCGAAAAGCTGCGGCTCGCCCAGCCCTCGCTCACCCGGCAGGTGCGTAATTTGGAGGACGAAATCGGGGTAAAACTGCTCGACCGCTCAAACAACCAGATCGTGCTCACCGAAGAAGGCAGGCTATTTCTTTTCGATTCGAAGAAACTGCTCTCTCAGTGTGCCGAAAGCGTTGCCGCGGTCCAACGGATGAATCGGGGAGAAAGCTCCGACCTCAATATCGGCTACGTGGCGAACATTCATTACGGGTTGCTGCCAGCAACCCTGGGAGCGTTCCGGAAACTCCATCCGGGTGTGGCCCTTAACCTTTTCGATATGACCAGCGCAGAACAATTTCTGGCGCTTGACGGCCGCAAAATCGACCTCGGCTTCGTTGGCCTCCGCCCCGCGCTCTCCGGGCACGCTTTGCTCTCCGAATGCGTGGCGCATGATACGATGCTCGTCGCCCTCCCGGCCAAGCATCCGTTTGCGAAGAAGCGAGAGGTAATTCTTGCCGAACTGGCGACGCAGTTCTTCATCGCCGGGTCTGCGCAAACCCATCCTGGTTCGCGTGAATGGCTGATCGAGACCTGCCAGGGCGTCGGATTCTCCCCAAAGATCTTGCAGGCAGCGGATCATGCGCCGGCCGCGATCCAGTTTGTTGCCGACGGGCTGGGCGTGGTGCTTTTGCCCAAGCAAATCACGGGACTGCCGCATGAAGGTGTGGTGTTTCGCCCGCTCGCTCCAGCGCTCCTGCGGGAATCGACCATCGCCTGGCGGGACGATAATCCGTCGAAACCGCTCCAGGATTACATCCGGATCGTGAAGGAGCTTTCACACGGCACAGATGTTCGGTAGCGCGTGAGAAACGATGCGAAGCTGCCCGTTTGGCAATACTCCCGGGAGTGTTTCGAAGCCTCTATGATCAGGAGATGAAATGAACGCAATGGTGCTCAGGGAAATCGGTAGTCCACTCGAATGGACTGAGTCGCCCGACCGGCTACCCGGCGAGGGCGAGATTCGGGTAAAAATAACAGCATGCGGTGTCTGCCGCACGGATCTTCATGTCGTCGATGGCGATCTTCCAAACCCGAAGATACCCATCATTCCCGGTCACGAAATCGTTGGCCGGATCGATTTGCTCGGAGCGGGAGTCGAAGGGCTGAGCATCGGTGAGCGCGTCGGAATTCCCTGGCTCGGTCACACATGCTGCGTCTGTCCCTATTGCGTAGGTGGTCATGAAAACCTCTGCGACCACCCGATCTTTACAGGCTTCACACGCGACGGCGGTTTCGCAACGGCGGCGATTGCAGATGCACGCTTTGCATTCCCGCTCGGCGAGGCTGGCAATGACGCGGCGCTCGCTCCACTGCTCTGTGCTGGCTTAATCGGCTGGCGGTCACTGATCATCGCCGGCAGCGGCACGAAGCTTGGTCTTTACGGTTTCGGCGCCGCGGCACATATCCTTGCACAGGTGGCGAAGTGGCAGGGGCGGTCCGTCTTCGCATTCACGCGCACGGGAGACACCGCTAAACAGGCTTTTGCCCGCAGCCTCGGCGCGACTTGGGCGGGCGGATCGGATGAGATGCCACCAGAGCCACTCGATGCGGCGATCATCTTTGCGACTGTCGGCGCGCTCGTGCCGCTAGCCTTGAAGGCCGTGCGGAAAGGTGGCCGCGTCGTGTGCGCCGGGATCCACATGAGCGACATCCCGAGTTTCCCCTATCGGCTGCTATGGGAAGAGCGGCAACTCCTCTCAGTCGCCAATCTCACACGGCAGGATGGAATCGATTTTCTACGCCTCGCGCCGGAGATAGGCATCGTCACCACGACCACGCCTTATCCCCTCACCAAGGCCAACCAGGCTCTTGCCGATCTCCGCGCCGGCAGGTTTGAAGGCGCCGCGGTTCTCGTGCCATAGGCCCGATCTTTCAAACTCGCCGGTATAATATCCAAAGGCAGTCCCAAACTAACACGTCACCCGGCTCGAAAAAGCGCAGTCACGTTATGACTGAGACAATTTCACTCGAAACCGCTCCGGGATTATATCCGGATCGTGAAGGACCTTTCACACGGCACAGATGTTCGGTAGCGTTTTAGAAACGATGCGAAGCTGCGATACTCGAATCAGGCTAGGGCGCCTGCGGCTTCCAGGATCGGATAATCCGTGTATCCCTTTGATCCGCTCGTATAAAAGGTAGAGGGATCCGGTTCATTGAGCGGCGCGTTCAGCGCAAACCGGCGCGGCAGGTCGGGATTCGCTATGAAGAGAATGCCAAAAGCAACCGCGTCCGCTTCTCGCGCGGCAAGCACCTGTTCCGCGGTCTCCTGTTCAAATTTCTCGTTTGCGATAAAGACGCCTCCAAATGCCTTCTTCAATGCCGGGCCGAGCCGGTTGGCGCCCAGCGATTCCCTGGCGCAAATGAATGCGATACGTCGGGAGCCCAACTCCCGCGCGACATATTCAAATAACGCAGCCGGATTGGAATCGCCCATGTCATACATGTCACCTCGCGGAGCCAGGTGCACCCCGACGTGACCGGCACCCCAAACCGGGATCACCGCATCGGTGATGTCCAACAGCAGGCGCGCGCGGTTTTTAACCGGACCCCCATAGAGGTCTGTCCGATAATTGCTCTTGTCCTGAAGAAATTGATCGAGCAGGTAGCCGTTGGCTCCGTGTATCTCCACGCCGTCAAAACCTGCAATCTGGGCATTTTCCGCTCCTTTACGGTAAGCCTTTATAATGCCCGGGATTTCGTCCAGTTCCAGTGCGCGGGGCGTAACAAATGATTTCAAAGGACGAACGAGACTGACATGCCCGGTGGCCGGAATTGCGCTGGGCGCCACTGGCAGCGCACCATCAAGGAACATGGGATCCGAAATGCGTCCGACATGCCAGAGTTGGAGCAGAATCCGCCCCCCGGCCTTGTGAACGGATTGGGTAACCAGTTTCCAGCCTTCCACTTGTTCCGGCGACCAGATACCCGGGGTATCAGCATAACCGACACCCATCGGGGTGACTGAGGTGGCCTCGGAAATGATCATTCCCGCTGTGGCGCGTTGCGCGTAGTATTCGGCCATCAATGCATTGGGAATGCGTTGGGCACCGGCGCGCGAGCGGGTAAGCGGAGCCATGATGATGCGATTCGGCAGGCGCAGGGCGCCGACCTGGATGGGATCGAAGAGCGTGGGATGATTCATTAATGTATTGATGGTGTGGAAAGCTGCGGTGCGTCAGCACTAGTCAGAATGCTGAGCCGCGGGCCGCTATGGGTGGTGATGCTTACAGGCTTATCGGTGAGAATCAGGCTGGTTCCGGCGGTAATTAGAGCGCGAGCATTTGCAAGAAATTGCTGGTCCAAATTAACATGCCCAATGAGAGCCTTGATGTTCGGCGGGGTGCCACCGGCACTCGCTATGGAGAGCCAACTGCGGCGACCTTGAGAATCCACATCGGCAAGGGCTGAGTAGACATAAGATCCCTTCACGTGAAGCCCGCGAACCGAAGCGCGGCCTATTTCGATCCCATTGCGATAAACATAGGCCACACCATCCGCACTGCTGACGACGACGGAAACTGGCCCCGCAGGCGCTTTCTCCGGCTGCCAGATAGTACCACTGGGCGGTATTGCCTCGTTTGGTGTCATGGCGAAGAGCAAACCGGGGCCGGCAGTGCTGGCGGTTCCTGATTTGTGTTCGGCAACGATGACCGTGGTGCCGTTGGTTGTGACGGTGTAAAGCTGCTTCGCGAAATCGAGCGGTATATGTACACATCCGTGCGATTCGGGATACCCGGGAAGATCGCCTGCATGAATTGCAACTCCGC
>Ga0302275_10002883_pt1 | contig 17720 bp, 20 predicted proteins | sample III_Bog_N2_2_FD_200229 | JGI IMG/M metagenome (GOLD analysis project Ga0302275, IMG submission 200229) | Peat permafrost microbial communities from Stordalen Mire near Abisko, Sweden - III_Bog_N2_2 | ecosystem: Environmental > Terrestrial > Soil > Wetlands > Peat | place: Sweden: Abisko...
AAGGCTGAGTGGAGAGAACTTCTGGACCTAGTCAGAGAATGCTGTTTGATTTGGCGAAAGGGCTTGATCAACGGGGTGTTTTCACACTGGAATCCAAGACGGAATCACTGGAAAGACTGACAAGAGTAAGCGCAGTACTTGAGACCAGAGTATTTATTGATCGATCGATATTGAAACCTCTGATCAGCCAATATGCGGCCATCTTCGCCAGTGTCGAAAGCAGGTCAAGAGCCACGGACGATTCGGTCATTGTGGACGGATTGTATAGGGATTATTTGGCTTTAATCGAAGCGGTACGCGAAGCTGCCAAGAAAGATCTGGAGACTTAAAGCAAGCAGACGAATCCTAGCTCGCCAACCGCTCCTCCCGCTCCAGCGCTTCGTGGATCAGCATTTTGAGATAGGTCTGGTATCGCAGGCCGCGGCGCTCGGCTAGCGTCCGAGCGCGGGAGATGTCTTCCGGTGCAAGCCGGATCGTCGTCGGCGGGGTTTCGCCGCGCTGTTTCAGCGTTCCTTGCCGCACCCTGCCCTCCTGCGCAGCCTGCAAGAAGGCAGCCGCCAGACCCTCGCGGTTTTCGAAGGCCCAGTTCGCCTCATCTGTTTCGTTGTCAAACTTCGGAATCTTCAGTGTCTCCATAGCGCTGCCTCATTTCGGCCAAGTAATAGGATTTGAGTTGTTTTGGCGCGTCCCATGCGGAAATCACTCTGACTTTTCCGTCGCGCCAGGTTGTTAGTAACTGCAGAATCCGCCCGTGCGCTGTTTCGCCAATTTGAAGCAGACGCTCTTCCGCCTCGGATGTCTCATCGACCTGCATATCGATATCCAGCGGGTCCCCCAGAACTACCTGCTCAGCTTCTTCACGCGTCACTTCATGCTGGGCAATATGGCCCAGATTCGCGGCGTCCCATTCGAAACTCAGCGAGCTGTCGGTCATAAATCAGTCTCGATCAGTGCCGCGCGAACCGCCAAAAGCACGAGGCCACGTATTCTTTTGTAATTACAACGTATGCCGATCGACGGAATCAGTCAAGATGCTGCTGCGAGACTTTGCTCGACGTCTACAGGCAACAAGTTGACAAACTAAACTAAACCGTTCAGTATTGTCCTTCTGGAGGCCTGGATGATTCGCGTCCAAAACCTGGTGAAAACCTTCGGCACATTCACTGCCGTCAACGACGTCTCCTTTAACGTGGCGGAGGGGGAGATTTTTGCCTTCCTCGGGCCGAATGGGGCGGGCAAAACCACCACCATCAAGATGCTCACCACGCTGCTGAAACCCACCAGCGGACACATTGAGCTGGATGGGCTCAACCCCGAGACAAAACAGAACGAGGTCCGGCAGAAATTTGGAATCGTGTTCCAGGACCCCAGCCTGGATGGCGACCTGACCGCCGAAGAGAACATGGAGATTCACGGCGTCCTTTATCACGTCCCGCACAAGGTTCGCCGCCAGCGGACGGAGGAGCTGCTGAAGCAGTTTGAGCTGTGGGACCGGCGCAAGGACCAGGTGAAGAAGTTTTCCGGCGGCATGAAGCGGCGGCTTGAAATTGCCCGCGGATTTCTGCACACGCCCAAAATCCTCTTCCTCGACGAGCCCACTCTGGGCCTCGATCCGCAGAGCCGCAACCAGCTCTGGTCGCATGTGAAGAAGGTCAATGAGGCGGAGAAAGTCACCGTCATGCTGACCACGCATTACATGGACGAGGCGGACCGCGTGGCGCATCGCGTGGGGGTGATCGACCATGGCAAACTGGTTGCCGTTGGCACGCCTGCCGAGATCAAGGCGCAGACCAACACCGAGACTCTGGAAGAGGCGTTTCTGGCGCTGACTGGCTCAACCATTCGCGATGAGAGCGCGGGATCGGCGGACCAGATGAGGCAGTTCGCAAAAATGTGGCAGGGAGGCAAGCGATGAGCGCGATTTATATTTTGTGGCTGCGCGAGATGAAGCGGTATCTGCGCTCGCGCGTGCAGATTGCGGCCAGCCTGGGCCAGCCGCTGCTTTATCTGGTGGTGCTGGGATTTGGGCTGGGGCCGGTCTTTCAAAAAGCTGGCAATGGCAGCTATCTGCAGTTTGTAGCTCCGGGCGTAATCGGAATGACGGTCTTGTTTTCGTCTATCTTTTCTGGGCTTGGGCTGCTGTGGGACCGCCAGTTCGGGTTTCTGAAAGAGACGCTGGTGGCTCCGGTGCCGCGCCTCCAAATCATGATTGGCCGGACGCTGGGCGGGGCAACGGTGGCAGTCCTGCAAGGGCTGCTGATTACCCTTGTCTGCGTCATCGCAGGGTTCCGGCCGGTGCACCTGAGCAGCGTTCCGGTGGCGCTTGGCTTCATGCTGTTGATCGCAACGGTCTTCGCCGGCCTCGGCGTTGCAGTTGGCTCAAGCCTGCAGGACATGCAGGGCTTTCAGCTCATCATGAACTTCATGGTCATGCCGATCTTCTTCCTCTCCGGCGCACTTTTTCCACTCGACGGTTTGCCCAAGGTGCTGGCGGCAGCCACGATGATCGATCCACTGTCTTATGGCATCGACGGAATGCGCTCAGTGCTCTTGGACAAGGGACATTATGGAGCGATGATCGATTTTGAAGTGCTTGCGGCGTTTGCGACTGTATTCATTGTCCTCGGCGCGTATCGCTTTTCGAAAATCGAGATCTAGCCATGGTGCGACCACGGAGCGAAGAAGCGCATGAACGGGTATTGCGCGCCGCGCTTGGCCTTTTCGGCGAGCGCGGCATCGATGCCACCAGCATGGATGCGATTGCGCAGTCCAGCGGCGTAAGCAAGGCGACGATCTACAACCACTGGCCCAACAAAGAAGCGCTGCTGATTGACGTAATGCTGATGGTGAACGGCCTGCACCGCGACCCGGAGGATGTGGACTCAGGCGACGTTTGCCGCGATTTGGCGACCGTGCTCAGCCGCCGCCCTCCGGACGAGTTTGACTCGGCGCGGGAGCGAATGATGCCGGCGATGATCGCATACTCGGCGGTGCACCAGGAGTTCGGGGAGGCGTGGCGGCATCGGGTGATGGAGCCATCGCGCGTTTGCCTCAGACGGATCTTGCGGCGGGCCATCAAGCGCGGGCTGCTGGCTTCGGCGCTGGACCTGGACGCGGCGATGGCCCTGCTGCTGGGACCGATGCTCTATGGACACATTTTCAACCGGGGCATGGAGCTGGGATGCCGCGACCTGGGCCAAGTCGCGGCCAAGTCGTTCTGGCTGGCTCATGGAATTGAGGGGGTCAAGGCCCGGACCAAGGCTGTTCCCTCGACGGCTGCGCGCTTGAAGGCCGAAGCCTGATTGTTCGGCATCCTTCGGCCGCGTGTGGCATCCAAACGTGCATGGAATATCGACTGCTCGGAGGCTCAGGCCTCAAGGTTTCCGCACTCAGTTTTGGTACCGGTACATTCGGCGGCACCAATGAGTTCTTCAAGGCTTGGGGACAAACCGAAGTCGAAGAGGCGCGCCGCCTGATCGATGTCTGCCTGGACGCGGGCGTCAATTTGTTTGACACCGCGAATGGATATTCAGACGGCCGGTCGGAGGAAGTTCTAGGCAAGGCGCTTGAAGGCAAGCGCGACAAGGCGCTAATTTCCACCAAATCCGGCTTTCCCACCGGGCCGGGGCCCAATGAGGAAGGTTCCTCGCGCTATCACCTGCGCAATGCGCTTGAGGCCAGCCTGCGGCGCCTGGGCACCGACTACGTGGACATCTACCACCTGCATGGCTTTGACGCGCTGACCCCGATCGAAGAGGTGCAGGATACGCTGAACACGTTCGTGCGTGAGGGCAAGGTCCGCTACATCGCAGCCTCCAACTTCTCCGGCTGGCACATGATGAAGTCGCTGGCAGTGGCAGAGCGCTATGGCTGGACCCGCTTTGTCGCCCACCAGGTCTATTACTCGCTCATTGGTCGCGAATACGAGTGGGAGCTGATGCCGCTGGGCCTCGACCAGAAGGTTGGCGCGCTGGTGTGGAGTCCTCTTGGCTGGGGACGGCTGACTGGGAAGCTCCGCCGGGGACAGCCGCTGCCAGAAGTGAGCCGGTTGCACAAGACTGCCGAAGCCGGGCCGCAGGTTGCCGATGAAGTCCTCTACTCCGTCGTCGATGCGTTGGACCAGGTTGCCACGGAGACCGGGAAGACCGTTCCGCAGGTGGCGTTGAACTGGCTGCTTCAGCGGCCCACCGTTTCCTCCATCATTCTGGGCGCGCGCAATGAGCAGCAGTTGCGCCAAAACCTGGGAGCGGCGGGGTGGAATCTGACCAAAGAACAGGTGGAAACCCTGGAAAAGGCCAGCGAACAACCGGCGATTTATCCTTACTGGCACCAGCGGAAGTTCTTTTCCGGCAGGAATCCGCTGCCGGTGTGAAAGGGTGGGGACTCAGTTCCTTATCCCTGGACCCCTGGTTTTTGGCGCTTTGCGCGTCAGGTGCCAGGCTGCCATGCCCAGCGCTAGAGCAGCAAGCCCGTACGCCTCCCAGGCATGTGCGCCCGTGTGGATTCGCCAGCCTTTCCACGCGGCAAAGCCCGCTGCCAGCAGCATCACAAACCCACGCACATGATTCATTGTCCCTCGCTGTCCTCTCCATATCGTAAGCTCAATACATAGAGGACCGCCCATGACCAGCCCCGCCATCTCCGTCCCGCCCGAACTGAAGAAGACCCCCCTGAATGCAACCCATCGCGCGCTCAAAGCCAAAATGGTGGACTTCGGCGGCTGGGACATGCCGGTTGAGTACCCCGGTGCTGGTGGCGGACTCATGGCCGAGCATCTTGCCGTGCGTAACTCCGTCGGCCTTTTCGACGTCTCGCACATGGGCGAAATCCAGTTCCGCGGCCCGGGCTCCCTCGCCGCCGTACAGCATATCACCATGAATGACGCTTCGCGGCTCAAAGACGGCCAGGCCCACTACTCCGCGCTGCTAACTCCGCAGGGTACTTTTGTCGACGACATCCTGGTCCATCGCCTCAGCCCCAACGACTACCTGCTGGTGGTCAACGCCGGCACTAAAGACGGCGACTACGCATGGATTCGCCGCCAGGTGGGCAGCTTCCCCTCCATCCACATTTCCGACTACTCGCCTTACTACTCGCAGCTCGCGGTACAAGGGCCCAGGGCGCTGGCAACTCTGCAAAAGCTCACCAAAACCGACCTGCCCGCGATCAAGAATTACTGGTTCGCTTTTGGAACGGTAGCCGGCGTGCCCAACGTGATGATCGCCCGCACCGGCTACTCCGGTGAAGATGGTTTTGAGGTCTATCTGCCCGCCGACGAGCCCACGACAGTCAAAGTCTGGAATGAGATTCTTGCAGCCGGCGAGGAGTTCGGCATTCGCCCCTGCGGCCTGGGCGCGCGCAACACTCTGCGCCTTGAGGCCGGCATGGCCCTCTACGGCCACGAAATCTCCGACCAAATCAACGTCTTCGAGGGCAACCTTGACCGGTGGCTCAAGCTCGACAAGGGCGACTTCCTCGGGCGCCAGGCCCTGCTCGATATTCAGGCCGCCGGCGGCCCCACGCGCAAGGTCATCGCCCTTGAAATGGTGGAACGCGGTATCGCCCGCGATGGGTACACCGTCCTCGATCTCGAACGCCAGCCAATCGGCAGCGTGACCTCCGGCTCGCCCGCGCCCTTTCTGAAAACCAACATCGCCTTCGCGCTGGTCCCAGCGGCTGTCGCAAAGTCTGGCGAGGATGTTCTGATCCAGGTCCGCCCAAATCAGACGGCGCGCGCCAAACAGGTGCCTGCGCCGTTCTACAAGCGGCCCAGGCCGTAATCGCGCGGGCGCACCCGGCCTTTGACCAAGTCCGGCGGGCGAATACTTGTTCTAACAAGTTTCTCCCTTCGAACCGAATCTTTCCCCGCCTCGCCGAATCGAACAGCAGATAGCGATTTTGCCATGGAGCCCTCTGAATGACCCTTTCCGCCGCAGAAGTGAACCACCTCAAGCACGCCCCTGTTGTTGACGGCGTCTTGCCCGCAATCCTTCATCGCTGGAGCCCGCGCGCATTTGACGGCCGGCCCGTGAGCCCCGCCGACCTCAACCGTGTGTTTGAAGCTGCGCGCTGGGCCGCTTCCTCGAGCAACGAGCAGCCGTGGCGTTTCATTGTCGGAGTGCACGGCTCAGACACTTACAACAAGATTTTTTCCACCCTGGTTGGCTTCAACAAGGCCTGGGCGGGCAGAGTGCCGGTTCTAATTGTTGGCGTCGCCAGCGCAAAATCATCGAGCGGCAAACCCAACGCCTACGCCCTCTATGACCTGGGCGCAGCCACAGCCTACCTCACTCTGCAGGCCGCCGCGCTGGGGCTTGTATCGCACCAGATGGGGGGCTACGACCACGATGCCGCCCGACAAGTTCTTGAAATTCCGGACGATTTTTCCCTCGGATCGGTGGTCGCGCTCGGCTATCAGGCCGAACCCGCCACCCTCGCCAACGATCAGTTGATCGACCGCGAGGTCGCACCCCGCGAACGCAGGCCGCTGCACGATTTCGTCTTCTCCGCCTGGGGAACACCCGCGGACCTTGCCTGAGGTCCCTGGCTGCACTGTTTGCCCGACTCAACCAAACCACCCTCTCCCGCCTCCCGCCTCCGGTACATTGGAAGCTGGAGGCGATTTCCTTTTGGTCCACAACACACCCATCCGGAAACGCAGACGCCCGCGCATCCCTGACCCAACCAGGCACGACCCGGGCAAACAGGGCCCGCGCAGGCCCCGCAGTTGGAAGCCGCGCGTCATACTCGCCGCCATCGCGGTCTCGGTCCTGCTGCTCGCCTGGGCGGTCGTCGCCCGCGGCCTTGCTCCCACATCGAACACCAGCCCGGAGCGAGCAAGCCCGGACCAAACCGGCCCCGATCGAACCAGGCCAGACCGCTTTGACGCCATCATCGTCCTCGGCAGCCCCGCCGACAGCGACGGCAATCCCACCCCCGAGCAGCTTGCCCGCGTCACCGAGGGCGTTCACGAGTACCAGCGCGGAGTCGCGCCACACCTCATCCTCACCGGCGGCGCTACCAAATACGGCTTTGTCGAAGCGCGCGTCATGGCCCACGCCGCCCAGGCCCTGGGCATTCCAGACTCCGCCATCTTCATGGAGCCCGAGGCGAAAGACACCATTCACAACGCCTGCTACTCCGCCCGCATCATGAAGGCGCACGGCTGGCGGTCGGCTGAGGTCGTCTCGACCGATTGGCACCTGCCCCGCGCCGGAATCATCTTCGATGCCCTGCCCATTGAGTGGCGCACCCACGCCGCGCCGGCCCTGACCCCGGAGTCCCCGGCTTACCTTAACTACCTTGCATCCGTCGAAGTCCTGAAGACTGCACGCTACCTGGTTTGGGCGCGATGGGCAGACTCCTGCACGCCCTGATTGCGTCAGAACTCGATCAAGGCCTGCTCAACCCAACCGACTCAATTGTCCCGGACGCGCATTGTTCCCCCCGGCGCGGTCCTGTAAGCTGGATAGTGATGCGTTTCCCAGTAAGTTCTATCGCCTCTATTGCTGCCGTCGCCGCCCTCGCCCTGGTTGTGAGTGCGCGTGGACAGGCCCAGAGTACCGTGGCCCAGAGCACCGACGCCCAAACCACCGGCAATGGCACCTACGTTGCCATCGACCCGCTGGCCAAGGTCCGCTACAACAACCGCTTCGACATCTCCGTCGGCCTCGGCTATGACCACATGAAGGCCGGCCCCACGCTCCTTCAGGGCTCCAACCTCGGCGGCCTGGACATCTCCGGCTCCTACTGGCTCACAAAGCATTGGGGCATTGAAGCCACCAGCCGCGACTATCTCGGCTCCAGCGGCGCCGGAATCAACCATGACGGACCCAACGGCGGCGCCATCAAAGGCCCGTTTGTGGCCCAATACATGTTCCTTGGCGGCGCCGAATATCTGGGACCGCACAACAAGCACGGCGCGCTCATTCCCCATGTGCTGATTGGCGGATCCTACGGCGATTTCGAGAAGGACCTGCTGGGCAACTCGCCCTCGACCGTCGACTTCTATAACAATCAGATCGCCCTCGCTGGAATCATCGGCGCACACATGGACCTGAACCGCTCCGAGCACTGGGTCTTTCGCATCACCCCGGACGCCATCATGACCCACTACGGCATCAACTATCCGCCCAGCACCAAGCAGTTCGATGTCAACTTCGCCCTGTCCGTCGGGGTTGAGTACAAGTTCAAGAAGAAGCGGTAATCGGTATTCGCAGGCTGCGAAAAAACTCGATCCAAGCCAAGGTTTGAAAGGGCACGGCTTCAGCCGTGCCAATAAATCCAATCAAAACTGTTGGGCTTTACAGGCTGCGGAAAAACTACCAAATGGCCGAAGTTTTGAAAGGGCACGGCTTCAGCCGTGCCGCAAGTGGCTGAAAATAAACGCTGGGCTTTAGCCCCCGAGGGATGTTCTTTGTGAATCTTGACTCAAAACCCGACTTTTTCCGCAGCCTCTTTAGCCGTGCTGTTGGGTTTAGCAGTGCCGCTCTGACCACCTCAGCTACGGTGTCTCTGCTGATATTTTTCCGCTTGCAGTAGGGCGATTCAAGCCAAACTTCCAACAATCTGGAACCCTTGCTGGAGTTGCAGCCCCTGCAGCACAAAACGATGTTTCCCGGCGCTACTAGTTTGGCGTCGTTAACGATGTGTTCCCAGCTCCTGCCCTCCCGAAAATTCTGCGGCTCATCGCTGAAGGGAATCCCGCAGTAGACGCACGACTTGTCCCGTTGGAGGACTGCCTTCTCGATCAAATTCGGAATATTCCAGCGGTTCATTAAAATCCCTTGCAGATTGGACTTGCAGGAGGAGCACAAACGATGAATAGACTATAGCGCGCAGGCGACATATCTCCGATTCGTCGGATGGCTTTTTTCATCGCACGGCTCCCTTCGCCGCCCCTGCGAAGTGTCCCGATGAGAGTCGAATTTCACCCCAGCGCAACACCCCTGAAACGAACAGGCTGTCAACTTCATCTGCGTGTGGTATTCTCCACCGTTCAGGGACGGCTGTGGAAAAGTGCCGCCGGAAAAGATGCCGTCCCGAATTGCGGAACCAGCGACGTAGAGCTAAGCCTTTCAAAAGGCAAATGAAAAAGGCAGGTCCATATTGGATATGAGAGACACACTGGGAGTATTGCTTGCGGGTGGACAAGGCGAACGCCTCTTCCCGCTTACCCGCGATCGCGCCAAACCGGCCGTCCCCTTTGGCGGCCACTACCGCATCATCGACATCACGCTCTCCAACTGCATCAACTCTGGCCTGCGCAAGACCTACATCCTCACCCAGTACAAAGCCCTCTCCCTCAATCGGCACATCCGCGAAGGCTGGACCAGCATTGTCGCGCAGGAACTCGGCGAGTTCTTTGAGATCCTGCCGCCGATGCAGCGCACCGGCTCCGCCTGGTACATGGGCACGGCCGATGCCGTCTATCAGAACATCTACTCGATCGGCAGCGAACAGCCCAAGCATATGATCATCCTGGGCGGCGATCACATCTACAAGATGGACTACAGCCGCATGCTGGCTTATCACAAGGAAAAGAAGGCGGAGATCACCATTGCCACCCTGCCTATCGCTCCCGACGAGGTCCGCCAGTTCGGCGTTGTCGAGGTAGCAGCCAATGGCGAAGTGATCGGCTTCCAGGAAAAGCCCGTCTCCACCAGCTTCCGCTCGCCGTTCAATCCCAACGCAGTCGACGCCTCCATGGGCATCTATATCTTCAATACCGAGACGCTGCTCAAGGCGCTGATAGCCGACGCGGAAGACCCCAACTCCAAGCACGACTTCGGCCACAACATTTTGCCCAATCTGCTGGGCGAGAAGAAGATGATGGCCTACAGCTTTGTGGACGAGAACAAGCAGCAGGCGCTCTACTGGCGCGATGTGGGCACGCTCGACTCCTACTACGACGCCAACCTCGACCTCTGCTCGGTATCGCCGACCTTTAACCTCTACGACAAAAGCTGGCCCATCCGCACCCGTGTCCGCCAGTACCCGCCGGCCAAGTTTGTGTTTGGCGAGCCCGGCCGCACCGGCATGGCCGTCAACTCGGTCATCACCGCCGGCGTCATCATCTCCGGCGCCTCCGTCTCCAACTCGGTGCTATCGCAGGATGTCCGCGTCAACTCCTACTCCGACGTCGACGCCAGCATCATCTTCTCCCACGTCAACATTGGCCGCCACTGCCGCATCCGCAAGGCCATCATCGACCGCGACGTCCACATCCCCGAAGGCACGGTCATCGGTTACGACCCCGTCGAAGACAAGCGCCGCTACTTCGTCACGCCAAGCGGCCTGACCATCGTGACCCGCGACGCCTCGCTGTTTGAAAATCCAGTGGACCCGGAGTTCCTGCAACGCTACTAAATCCGCATCCCGACTTACGAACTGGGTGCCCCCGGGCCGGGGTCCCCGCCGACAGGTCTTCGTCCGTGGGGTGGGGGCTCGCCTTTGAGACCGGGAAACAGCCTGCACAAAGGCCTGTTGAGCAAGCGTCACTTCCGGGCTGCCGACCAACCCGCCCTCCTCCCCAAAGCACTGTCATCCTGAACGAAGTGAAGGATCCGCGGCTGCTTTTGGGAGCCCAAAGTGGCGATACTGCCGAGCTACCGACCAGCCGCCCGCTTCCCCTATGCACTGTCATCCTGAACGAAGTGAAGGATCCGCGGTTGTTCCTGAAGACTCGAACTTCTCCAAAACCTCTGGATAGCCGACCATACGCTCGGAACCACGCCTCCAACTTCGATTGAGCGTAAAGACCGCGAAATAGGCTCTTCGTATAGAGTTCAGTGGGACCGTCAGCGACCCTCGGAAGCACCCGCGCGCGTACATATCGATCTTTGAAATCTCGGTCTAATGCATGTGGAACACATAGATCAGGACGAGCAAACTAACGATCATAAACGCCAATGCGATTTCGAATTTACGCCATTCCTTTTTCGTTTTCGGCCACCACCTGTACATGACAAAGTAAAACAGAACACAATTAGGCAGCATAACGGCTACCTGCAACCATCTGGGCCAGTCTGCATACGGAGTGATCACGCGTCCCATTCTAGTCTTGAATGCAAGAGGAATAAACATCCCAGGCGTTTCACCGGCAATCCTGGCATAACCATTCCCAAGACGTGTACTACAGCCTCCGCATCTCCCGCGCATTCACACAACCTTAAGGTTGCAGCCTGTATCCTCATCTCCGACCAGTAGCATAGGTCCGTCCTCGACCCGAACTTGTTTCATAGCCCGTCCGCCTCAACAATTCTGGAGAACTCACCATGCATCTAAAACCACTCGTCCTTGCCACACTGGCACTTGTATTGCCCTTTTCTCTCTCAGCCCAGACCCCCGACGCTGGCCCCTACCATGTCCTCAAGATCCAGCTCGTCGGCGGCGAAGGTGGCATGGACTATGTGACCGCGGACCCCGACGGCCGCAACCTCTACGTTGCCCGCTCCGGCAAGACCGGACACATCGGCGTCTTCAACCTCGACACGCTGGCCCAGGTGGGCGACATCCCCAACACCAGCGCGCATGGCGGGGCGGTGGACACGGCAACCGGCCACGGCTTCGCGACCTCCAGCCCGGTCACCATGTTCGACGCCAAGACCTTCGCGATCATTAAAACCATAGACACCAAGGGCCGCCCCGACGGCTACCTCAACGACCCTTACAATCACCACTTCTACGTCCTCAGCCACGAGGAGCCGAACATTATCGTCCTCGACGACAAGGACGGCTCCATCCTCGGCACCATCAACATCGGCGGCGCACCCGAGCAGGCAGTCACCGACGGCAACGGCAAAATCTATGTGGACATTGAAGACAAGGACGCCATCGCCGTGATCGACGCCAATACCATGAAAATGGTGGGCAAATACGACGTCTCCAGCAAAGGCGGAGGTTGTGCAGGACTGGCGCTTGACGCCAAGAACCAGATTCTCTTCGCCACCTGCCGCGACAAGAACAACATGATCATTCTCTCGGCGACGGATGGCCACATCCTCACCGACCTGCCCACCGGCAACGGGTCAGACGGCGCAACGTTCAATCCGGACACGATGGAGGCTTTCAGCTCGCAGGGCGATGGCACGCTCACCGTGGTGAAGGAGAACTCGCCCACCAGCTTCGAGGTCGAGCAGACCGTCCCCACGCCCGCCCGCGCCAAGACGCTTACGCTGGACACGAGAACCGGCCATATCTTTGTCATCACCGCGGAATATGGCCCGGTGCCGGCAGTCGCACCGAACGCCCCGCCGCCGCCGCCGGGAATGCCGGCCTGGATGCGCGGCCCGCGCCCACCCATGATTCCCGGGTCATTCCAGATCATCGAAATCGGCAAGCAGTGATCGATCGGGAAAAGTATCGTGCCGGAGCGGGCATGTAACCTTTCCCTCGCCCGCGCATCTCACAGGCGGGTCCAGACATGATGGATTTGAAACAAACCGAGCCGGGGAATCCCGGGGCCAATCTTGCTCGCCGCGCCTTCATCCTGTCCGCCGCCGGAGCGGTAAGCGCCATCGCTTTCTGGGGATTGCGCCGGAGCACGGTTGCTGCGGCCCGGCCGCTCGCTCCCGACGAAGGCCCGGCCAGCGTCACCATCGCCCAGTTTTCTGCCGACGGCAAGCCGACCGGAACCGTGACCGTGCGCCGGATCATCAAAACCGACGCTGAATGGAACCGTGAGCTCTCCGGCGACTCCTATTGGGTGACCCGCCACGAAGACACTGAGCGCCCCTTTACTGGATCTCTTTTGAACGTCCACGACCGCGGCATCTTCCACTGCATCTGCTGCGACCTGCCGCTTTTCCGCTCCGAGGCCAAGTTTGAGTCCGGCACGGGCTGGCCCAGCTTTTACGAGCCCATCGCCGAAGAGAACGTGGTGAAGACAGTAGACGGCAGCCTCATGGAAGTCCGCACGGCTGTCTCCTGCAGGCTTTGCGACGCGCATCTCGGCCACGTTTTCGACGACGGGCCGCCGCCCACGGGGCTGCGCTATTGCATGAACTCGGTCTCGCTGAAGTTCACCAAGCTGGCCTGAAGGGAATCAGATCCGCAGCCTGCTACTGCGGCGGCTTGGCCCCTGGGTTGATCCCCGATTTACCCAATGCCGGTGGGTGCGTCGATACCGCAACCGGCGGAACAATCCGCGCCAGCGCGATTTTGTCGATCTTTGGGAAATTGGCCTTGATATAAGCATCGCCCTGGTCGGTAATCTGCCCCTGATCCGGAGATTCGCCATAGCCAGGATAGATTTTGTCCACCACGTCCATGCCTTCGATCACTTCCCCAAATGGCGCGAAACCCATGGCGTCGAGCCGCGAGTTGTCACCGAAGTTGATGAATAATTGCGTGGTGCGGGTTCCGGGGCCAGCGGTGGCAAACACCAGGTATCCGCGCTTGTTGCTTTGAACCACGGGATCGTCCTCGATCTTGGCATCCTTCCAAACCTGGTTCACGGCTGGGTCGGCGCTCAGTCCAAACTGCACCACAAACCCGGGAACAACGCGAAAGAACGACGCGTTGGTGAAGTAGCCGCGGCGGACCAGGTTGTAAAAGCGGTCCGCGCCCAGCGGCGCCCAGGCGCGATGCACTTCCACCACAAAGTTCCCCGCGGTGGTGGTGAACTTTGCCTTGAAGACCGCTGGCGCCTTGGCCTTGAGCGTTTCCGGGTGCAGCAGGGAAGGGCGCGCGACGGCAGCGGCGCTGTGGGCGGTGCTGTGCGTTGCGCCCGGCTTCGCGGGAACGGTTTTGGGAGCCGGGGTCTGGGCTTGCGCGAGGAGGCTCGCACATAAAGCAAAGGCGATTGCAATAGCTTTCATAAGCAACGATTGTACGAAACAAGAGTCGATTTGGGCGAAAGAGCCACAAAAAATAGCAGCCTGTGCCGGCGGGAACTAGAGCTTCGCCAGAGCCTGTTTCATAGCCTGGATCATCGCTGACTTCAGCGCTGGCGTCATTTTCCCCGGCACACTCAAAAGCACAACCTTGGCGTGATAGCCAGCGGCCAGCACATTCATGTTGCCCGGCCTCATGATCAGCACCGCTGGACCCGCGAGACCGGAGACCGTCTCCGTTGTAACCCCTGGGCCGACGGCCGATTGCTGAACCTGTACTGACTTCGCCTCATCCCCCGGCTGAATCGGCTGAAACACAAGGCCGACGGAGCCACCGGACTTCAGTACGTAGGCGCACATCGCGCCCACATCCATCGCCGATCCCACCGGGCCGCCCGCCAGCGCCGCCGCGGTTTGAGGAGGAAGCGCATCGCAGGCCTTGGGATCAGCGGCACTCGCTTTGAATGGCGTCGCAAGAAACAAAAGACAGCCTGCCATTGCAGACAGAGCGGCTAGTATACGCATCCGGTTTGAGCCTCGAACGTGGATTTGAGAAGCAGCCAGCACAAGTCTAGAAGACTATAACAAGCCAGGCCCAATCCCCTCGTGAATTCGGAATCACTTCCCCTTGTAGTCCTGAAACAGCTCCGGGAACTGCTGTTTCAGCGCCGCGATCTTCGGCCGGTCGCAGACCTCGATATACGGATTGTCCGGGTTGTGGTCCGCATAGTGCTGGTGATACTCCTCCGCCGTGTAGAAGCCCTTCAGCGGCGTCACCTCGGTCACAATCCTGCCGCCAAAGATGTGCGCCGCGTCCAGTTGCGCAATATAGGCCTGGGCAATGCCGCGCTGTTGGTCATTCTCAAAGAAGATCGCCGACCGATACGACGTGCCCTGATCCGGCCCCTGCCGGTTCAACTGCGTGGGGTCGTGGGCCACCGAAAAGAAGATTCGCAGCAACTGCCCGTAGGTGATTTTGGACGGATCGTAGACCACCTTCACCGATTCCGCGTGCCCCGTGGTTTCCGTCCCCACCTGGTCGTAAGTAGCCGTCGAGGCCGACCCGCCGGCATAGCCAACCGTGGTGTCGATGACGCCTTTGACGCGCTCGAATACCGACTGCGTGCCCCAGAAGCAGCCGCCCGCAAACACCGCCGTCGCCTTGCCCGGAGCAGCCGCCAGCGCTCCATCTGTTTTGGCCGCAGGAACCGGCGACCGCGTAGCCGCATGGCAGCCAACGCAAACCAAAATCGTCAACAAAAGAGGAAGAATCGCGTTTCGCAGGGGAAGAGCTTTCAGCATGGTCGTCTCCGGGGCCATCGAGTCTCTGGCCCCCGGGTTTAATGATGCTTTGCGGCGAGAAAGGTTACCGGCGCGGGCTCTGTTTCCGGTCCCATCCCTTCGGTGTCACCAAATCGGGCCTTCCAAACCCCCTGGCACCTGCCTTTTCATCACGATCCCGAAACTCTCGTGCCGCTCCGGGAACTATCTGTGTAAATCCAGCGTATTACCAAACTATGCAATGCGCGGGTACATTAAGCTGGAGCGTGACAGGGTTGGCGATGCCAACTCGGCCGTCGCGTCGCAGCGCGGAAGCTCCCAATGCCGTCTCTTCTGGCCGGCAGGACTCCCCACCGGTTCGCAACGGCCAAACCCCCGGAGCGTTTGGCGCTCCGGTTGTTCGCACGCCGCGCCTGGAGGGTAATCCGCTGGAGATCGACTGGTCCCAAGTCGTCCGTCTCTGCATGAACGGCGATTCCGGCGCCTGGGCTGAGCTGGTTCGCACCCACCACCGTCGCGTCTATGGGCTCTGCTATCGGTTTACCGGCAATCCCGCCGACGCCGAAGACCTCACTCAGGACGTCTTCCTCAAGATCTATTCCAACCTGGCCAGCTTTGATACCGCCCGCGGCAGCCTCCAGGTCTGGATCACCACCATGACCCGCAACCTGCTGGTCGATAACTTCCGCCGCACACGCAACCAGCGCGCAACGGGCTCCCTCGACGAGGGTTGGGATTCCGCCGAGGAACTGAGCCCCATTGACCGGCTCACCTCCCGGAACCTCTCCCCCCACGAGTCCGCCGCCCAGAAAGAAATCGCAAAGATGGTCCAAAACGCCCTCGCCAAGGTTTCAGTTGAACTGCGCGAGGCGGTCATTCTCAGGGACCTGCAAGATCTTGACTACAAAGAGATTGCACAAGTGCTTGGCATACCCGAAGGGACCGTGAAGTCCCGCATCAGCAGGGGTCGCGCGGAACTGGCGCGACTGCTGGAACGTAATAAACGGGAGGTAATGTAATCATGGTAGAGCGCACAAACATCCCGAGCTCCCCCGAATGCGGCCTGTGGGAAACCCTGCTGGCCGATGCGCTCGACGGGCTCCTCAAGCCCGAAGACGAGGCAAAATTCACCGCACACATGGCCGTGTGCCAATCCTGCTCGGCCCTCTTTGAAGAGTCCCGGCGCGGTCGCGAATGGCTTGAGTTTCTTTCTCCCGAGCCGGAAGTCCCCGCCGGCTTGCTTGACAAGATTCTCGCCCAGACCGGCCCCGGGCAAGTCGCCGGCTACGGCATCATTGACGGTCCCAGCGACATCCTCGCTGCTCGCCCCCGCATTGTTCCTGCCTGGCAGCGGCCCGGCTTCATGGGCCAGATTCGCCGCTTCGCCGAGCCCCGCCTGCTGATGACCGCCGCGATGGCCTTCTTCTCCATCGCCCTCACCCTCAACCTGACCAACGTCAAGCTCAGCAGCCTGCGCCTCAGCGACCTGAAGCCGTCCTCCATCCGCTCCTTCGTCGAGCGCCGCGTCACCATGGCCTCCACGCCCATCGTTCGCTATTACGACCACCTCCGCTTTGTGTATGAAGTTGAGTCCACCATGCGCCAGTTGCGCCGCAACTCCGAGGACAACAGCGCCCAGCCCAAACCCAAGGAGTCCACCCCCGGCGAGTCTCAAAAGACCCCCGGCCATAAAGACGGAGGCTCCCACGTGGACCCTCCCCAGCAGTCGGGAAGCCCGACGCCTTACGATTCTGAATTTCTGGAAAGTTCCCTCAAGTTTCCTGCCTTGGCGGCTCCTTCGAATCACCAGTCTCAAGCCTGCCAAGCCCGGCCCGCGCAAACCGGCGGCTCCGTAATGGAAGTTCGGGAAAGGAGCACAATATGGACTGCGTAAATCACAGTGGTGTCAGCGCCACCGCCTTCTGCCAGAACTGCGGCAAGGCCCTCTGCGCCGGCTGCGTCCGCACCGCCCCCGGAGGTCAGGTTCTCTGCGAGCCCTGCTTCGCCTCATGGCAAACCTATCAGCAACCCTTTGTCGCGGCTCCAATCGGTGGCCCCAATCCTGCCGCCGCGGCCGTACTCGGCATCATCCCCGGCGTCGGCGCCATGTATAACGGCCAGTTCTTCAAAGGCCTGATCCATGTCGTCATCTTCGCCGTGTTGGTCAGCATGTCGCACATTTCAGGCATCTTCGGCATCTTCATTCCGGCCTGGATCCTCTACCAGTCGTTCGAGGCTTTCCACACCGCCAAGGCGCTGCGCGACGGCCTGCCTGTGCCCGATCCCCTGGGATTGAACAATATCGGCGACTGGATCAACCTGGGCAGACACCCGCAGTATCCCGGCCAGCCGCCCGCTCAACCCGGCGCAGGCCCGGCAGCGGGCGCAACGCAGCCCAACCCCGGCGCGCCCACCGGAACCTGGTCTGCCCCTCCGCCGCCACCACCGCCCAGCAGCGGTTGGCAGCCACCCTTTACCGGCGCCGGTTACCAGCCTCCATACCAGTCGCCCTACCAGGCGCCGCCGTACAACCCCGTCCAGCCGGGCCCTTTTCAACCCGGGCCATTCGAACCAGGCTCAGCTCAACCCGGCCCTCTTGATCCC
>Ga0302275_10002885_pt1 | contig 17707 bp, 17 predicted proteins | sample III_Bog_N2_2_FD_200229 | JGI IMG/M metagenome (GOLD analysis project Ga0302275, IMG submission 200229) | Peat permafrost microbial communities from Stordalen Mire near Abisko, Sweden - III_Bog_N2_2 | ecosystem: Environmental > Terrestrial > Soil > Wetlands > Peat | place: Sweden: Abisko...
GTTGGTCAGGTGAAAATTGATCCCAATAACGCGCCCAATGATCCTGCCAAGCTCGCCGCGTTTGACCAGGCTCAGGGGCAGCTATCTTCCGCTCTGTCCCGTCTGATGGTTGTGGTGGAGCGCTATCCCGATCTGACCGCCACCGAGAATTTCCGCGAACTCCAGGCGCAATTGGAAGGCACCGAGAACCGGATCAGCGTCGAGCGCCGCGACTTCAACACGGCCGTCCAGAATTACGATACCGCCATCAAGTCCTTCCCGGCCGTTTTTTACGCCGGCATTTTTAATTTCCACGAGAAACCCTATTTCGCCGCTGCCCCGGGCGCCGAGAACGCGCCCAAGGTGCAATTCAATTTTGGCCAGCCCGCGGCGACCAATCCTTGATCCTGTGCGTCGACTCTGCGCCATCTTCTGCCTGCTGCTGGTCCACTGCCTGCTGACTGGCTTCCGGCTGCTGGCCGATGAAGTCATTCCGCCGCCGCCAACGGCCTACTTCAATGACTACGCCCATGTCGTCCCGGCCGGCACCGCCTCACAACTCAACCAGACCCTCGAAGATTTTGAGCGCCAGACCTCCGAACAAATTGTCGTAGCGGTATTTCCCACCATGCAGTCGGATTCTTCGGTGGATGACTATGCCGTGCGCGTTTTTCGTTCCTGGAAGGTGGGTCAAAAGGACAAGAATAATGGAGCCGTCCTCTTCGTCTTTGTTCAGAACCACCGCATGTTTCTGCAGGTGGGTTACGGATTGGAAGGGGTTCTGCCCGACGCACTCTGCAAGCGTATCATCGATGAACAGATCACTCCGCGTTTCAAAGCCGGAGACTTCGACGGCGGATTAACTGCGGGAGTTCAAGCCATACTTGCTGCCACCAAAGGTGAATATCAAGGCAATGGCCAAACAGTCGCGGATAATAACGGCGGCAATCATCCGGATTTGACCCTGATTTTTATCATCATCATCGTGGTGGTCATCATTGCCGCCCGCTTTGCCCAAGCGCGCCAGAATATTGTCTATGGTAGTGGCGGTCGGCGTTATGGCAGTTGGGGCGGCGGAGGGTGGGGCGGGGGTTGGGGCGGTGGAGGGTGGGGCGGCGGCGGCGGATTTTCCGGCGGCGGCGGTGGCGGGGGATTTTCGGGCGGCGGCGGGAGTAGTGGTGGCGGTGGTGCGGGCGGAAGCTGGTAAATCGAGCACTTATGCACGCGCGAACTTTTTCAAAGGATCTGCACCACCAGAAGATCGTGGCGGCGATCCACGAGGCCGAGGGCAAAACCTCCGGTCAGATCCGCTTGCTGATCAGTTCCAAACATGTCGAGGACCCGGTGGCCACGGCGCAGAAGGAATTTGTCCGGCTGGGGATGGATAAATCGCCGGAGCGTAATGGCGTGCTGATTTTTGTGGCGCCGCGGGCTCGCAAATTTGCCGTGGTCGGTGACCAAGCCGTTCATGCCCTTTGCGGTGATGAATTCTGGCGCAGCCTGGCGGAGGCAATGAGCGGTTATTTCCGGCAGGGTGATTTCTCTGCCGGCATCGCCCACGGAGTCCAAAAAGCCGGTGAATTACTGGCCCAACATTTCCCCAAAAAGATTTGATCGCAGCGGGGACGCTATTTAGGGCTTAAATTTCTTCCTTTGATCGCTGCGTCATCGCGGTTTGGGCACGCAACAAATCGTGCAAGGTCACCAATCCCACGACCTGACCGCCGGGTTGATCCAGCACCACCACAAATTGGGTGTCCGATTCAATGAGTAACAGTTGCAACCTGCCGATGTTCTCGTCACGGAGGCAGACGGTTGCGGGTTTTAGTCTTACTTCCCGATTTTCACCCAAGGCTTGCTCGGCCTCTTCCCGCAGGAGCATTCCTTGAAGTTTGGCATCTCGCACCACTGGAAACTGTCGGTAAGGGTGCGCTGCCAGTGCTGTCCGCAGCTCTTTCCCCGAAAGGCTGCTGAGGATCACCGGTTGAAAATTTGCAATCGCGGAAACGGATAATTGTTCCCAGCTCTGTAAATCGCGCGGCGGGCGCACGTGTTCGATGCGATGCCCGTCCTGGTGCAACAGCGCGTCGTAGAAATTATGCAGATTCATGCGGCGAGCGATGGTCTGGCTCACCAGCGCTCCCAGCATCAAGGCCGGCACCAGGGCGAACTTCTGGGTCATTTCAAAAACGATCAAAATGCCGGTGACTGGCGCCCAGACCACCGCTCCCAGGCAGGCGCTCATTCCCACCACGGCCAGGGTGACACTGTCTCCCCGGCTGACCGCAAATTCCTGATTCAGCAGGCTCGCGATGACCACGCCCACCATTGCTCCAAAAAACAGTGTCGGTGAAAAAATGCCGCCACAACCGCCGAAGCCGTAGCAACTGATCGTCGCCACAAATTTAGCCACCAGCAGCAGTGCGGCCAGCTGCCAGCCGACGTCACCCGCCAGTGCGCTCGATAAATCGTCGTATCCCAGACTGAAAACGCCCAGGTGGCCGGAGTGCAAATAAACACTTAGCCCCAGAACCCAGGTAATCAATCCACCGATTAGCGGCACCAACCAGCGGGGGATGTTTTCATATCCCTTCATCCGCAGTCGCAAATCCAGCGACAGCCTTTGAAAATAAACCCCGACCACGGCCGCCAGCGCGGCCACCACCGGAGTGAACAAATATCCCAGCCAGGTCGGCGCCTGCACTACTGCCAGCCGGAAGGAAGGTTGCTGGCCAATGATGCCGTGGACCACCAGCGCCCCCAGCACCGACGCGAGGAGCACGGACCCCAGCAACCGGCTGTTTAAATCCCCGATGATCTCCTCCAACACAAAGGTCGTCGCTGCCAGCGGCGCATTGAAGGCCGCCGCCAGGCCCGCCGCCGCGCCTGCCGCGGCTGCAGTTCGCCGATTCTGTTTGGCTTCTCCTGCCAGCCCCGCCAAGTTCGAGGCCAGCGTTCCCGCAATTTGCACGCTGGGGCCCTCCCGCCCGAGGCTGGCGCCGCCGCCCACACTTAAAATTCCAGCCACAAATTTCACCCACGCCACTCGCCAGGGCACAAATCCAAAATCTTTCCAGAAAGCCAGCTTGAGTTGCGGAACCCCGCTCCCCGCCGCATCTTTTCCAAAGGTTTGCATGAGCCATCCGACGATCAGCGACGAGGCTGTTATGATCGCCAGACTCCCCAAGGCGGAGGTTGTAATTGAGTCGTGCGCGAGCCGGCCTAGACCCAACTGATAAACCCAGTTAATACCAAGCTGGAAAGTCACCGCCGCCGCCCCCGCACTCAATCCATACAAGCACGAAATCGCCACCGTGCGGCCTCGACTCGGCAATCGCTGCCACAACCCTCTTAAGCTAGAAAAATTCATCAAATTTCCCTCTCCCAAACGTCCGAATGGGCAAATCCAAGACTATCCAGGCGCCGTTCCCTCAACCTGAATCCGGAACTTTCCAGATACTGGTCTGGAGGCGTCAACCGGTTTGCAGAAATTCGGGTGGTCAGCTTGAAGAACGCATATAGCATAGCCAGCAAGATTTTGGCCCGCCAGCGTCGCCATCCTGACTCCGGTTCGCGAAAATCAGTCAGCAGCCAAACCGCCCCGGGTCGAGTGCTGCCCGCCAGCAAATTCACCAGCTGTTCCAGTTGGTCCGTCCGAAAACAGTCCAGAAAAAAATGGGTGGCGACCAGGTCATACTGGCCCCGCGTTACCGACCAGTCCAATGCATCCATCTCCCAGAATTCCACGTGAGATTCCTCCAGTCCCGCCACCCGCAACCGGTGACGCATTTGACGGATCATCCCTCCGCTCTGTTCAACACAGGTAACCCGGATCTCCGGATTCACTCGCAGCAACTGTGCCAGAAATTTTCCGGTTCCTTCGCCCACTAACAGGCCATGCCGGCAATGAGTAATCTGGTTCAAAAAACGCGTCCGGCAGCGCTGCATTAAACCGCCTGCAAAAGCCAGTTCCAACCATGGATAATGAGCCGCCAGCCGGTCAAAGTTCATGCCCTCACTCCCGGGCGGCGGCCTCCCTTAATGTTCCACCATGCGCACGCGCCAACGCCACCGACCGCGAAACAGAGGACGTCCCACGGATCCGCCACGCCGATGTGAAGGTACCGCGGTCCGACGAACTTGCAGATCACTGACCAAAGAATCAGGTGCCCCGCCATTTCATCCCAACCTGGCGGTCCGTCGTGCGCCCGCCACCTGAGTTGTCTTTGAATCCACAGCACCACGGGCAACGCTGCCGGCATCATCAATAAATCGTCCAGATGACTGTGCACGAAAGACCAACTCCACGAGAGATGCGAGCGAAAGAATCCGCCCAAATGGGGAAGAATCAACAGCCGGTTCACCGCGTAGGTGCTCAGCGCCAAAATAAACAGGCCGTCTTGCAAATAATCAAAACGCCTCATAATGCCAGCAACACCATGCCGGTTCCAATTGCCAGCAAGATCTTGAACCACAAAATCATGACCTAGGTTAACGCAGCCGCCCCGCGCCGTCAGTTGGAATTTTCTAAAACCCCGCCACTGATTTTCTTTAGTTCTGCGATGGCCGTCGGGCTTCCCTGGTCGGCTGCCTGTTTCAAGTAAGCGCGTCCGAGCGCGGAATTTTTGGGGACGCCATCTCCTGTCGAATAGCGCTCACCCATCCGTAGTTGACCATAAGGATCATTTTGTGCTGCCAATTCTTCGTTTTCCGCCAAGGCCTTCGCTGCAGCCTTGGCCGCAGCGCTGTTCACGGAGAACAATTCCTCATTTTGCCGTTCTTTTTTCGCCGCGAGCAGCTTGCTGGCAGCGTCATTCCATCTCGCCAGTTGATCGTCTGATATTTGCAAATTGTTTGTGTCGGCATAATCGATGCCGTTTGACGGCACCCGCCTTACGCCAGTTATCACCCAAACCGATCTGTCTGCTGACTCACCATCATCGGCGATCAAGCTGCCGGCCAGGCTGACCAGTTTGGTGACCGGTATGATTTCGGTGATGGGAAGCTGGCCCACCACTGCCAGTTCGCCGCCGCCCTCGCGCGTGTATGGCTCGCCAATCTGCACTTGCGCCTCATGGGCCGCGTGACTGATTTGTCCCGCGCCAGGCGTGCTGTCAAAATACAGCGTTGGCCCTTCTGCCGTTGGAAAGCCTGCCACCGCATGACCGGCCCACTGGCCTTTGAACAGAATCCCGATAACCTGTGCCGGAATACCGTTCTCACGCGCCCTCATGACCAGATCCTCCGCAAATTCCAGGCAATTAAATTTTTCGCGGCCGGTTTTGAGGGCGGTACGTTCGCTCGTGTAGGGGATGGCTGGTGGACGATAATCTGCAATGAATTGGCGAACGGTTTCCGCCGGGGCCGCACCGGGGTTGACAATTGGAAGTTCCGCCGGGGCGGCCTGCAAGTCCAGCACCCGCGAATAAACCACCCGCCCCTGACGATGGATGGCCGACTCGGTCGCGCTGACCGTCCCGTCCGCATTCGTGGAAAGAGTCCACGCTCCGGGGAAATTACCCGGATCAAAAAGGTCTGCCGCCCGGGAAATCGCCGGAAACAGCAAACCGCCAAATATCAACAATCCAAGGAAAAAACGTCTGATCAGCATGACAAACAAGGACTCGCCTCCAAAGTCGGCGACTCCGCGAAAAATCACAAATTATTTCTTACGGCAGCAGGGCGGTGGTTGGAGCCTGGTAGGCCTGTTTAAAATCTACCACCAGCAATTGTAATCCATCTATTAATTCCGGGAAATTCTCGGTTGGCCGGATAAATCCAGCTTTTAAACTCGAACCGCCAGATTGCGTGCTTTAATTCATCGATGTCTTCCCTGGGCCTAACATTAGCTGTGAATTTTTTTCGGCTGGCGGGGGGATGTTGGTTGTAAATGCCAGTATGCTAGTTGGTTGCGTGTTTGTAGCGACTCTTTGAATCATGCGAAAGCCACGCCAAATCTACTTCCCACAAATTTGCGGTATTTACGAACAAGATCCAAACATCACGAGTGACGCCTCATCGCCGTGTCGATACTGCTTCCGACCAAGTGAATGGATCCAGTGATCACTCACCACGGTTAAAATTTCAACTTCGTTTTTGCAGATGGATAAGCGGAAAATCGTCGGTGCCACGATCGCTGGACGTGTTTGATGTGTGGCAGCTTGGTGGTCCGTATCTTTCACCAGCAAGGTTATTCAGAAAGAATGTGGTTTCGCCCCATACCGCCACTCGCACTGGTGTCGGGGCCGGGTTGCCCTGAACTCCTTTGATATCGTGGAGAGACCCGACAAAACGAGTCTCCCCACGCTCCTACCCCTTCCGAACCTTGCCAACACCCCCTGGCTACGCCCTCATGAGTTTCCTTCTCACTCATATCTAAAAGAATTTCGCCGGCAAATTACTGGAAAAATTAAAAAAGTTTTTGAGGCTGGGACCGGGATTGCCTCATCTCAAGAATTGAAATTTAACGAGAGCAACCTGCTTCAAAATCCTTCCAGCACAACCAAACTCCAACCGGTTGTTGAAAAGTCCGGCCTGGCCCTGGTTGCGGATGAGAACAGGATTTACCTTCGGCATCCATGGTCAAATTCTGATGGATGGCCATAAAACGCTTTGGGTGTGATAAGGCAGGTTGAATCAGCCTGCGATTCTGCCCCATCAAAGCACTGTCAGACCTGTTTTATCATGCGGTGGAGAAACACCAGTGGTATGGGATGGCTCGTGTATATCTCGCCTGATTGTTCGACGATGATAATCTGGACCAGCCGGAATGTCGCTCAAAAGAGATTTGGAACCTCCAGCCGTGTTCGCTAACATTCGTGAATATTTATTTTATGTCAATCTCACCGCTCGCAGGCAAACCGGCGCCCCAGTCTTTGCTCGTTGATCTTTCGAAGCTGGAAAAGGATTATTATCAAAGGACGCCCGACGTTGGCGACCCGAATCAAATGGTGGCCTTCGGTACCAGCGGGCATCGCGGCACATCGCTTAATGCCACGTTCACCGAAGCGCATATCCTCGCCATTACCCAGGCCCTGTGTGATTACCGCGCCAGTCACCACATCGATGGTCCGCTGATCATGGGGCGCGACACCCACGCCTTGTCGGCCGCATCTCAGCGCACCGCCCTTGAAGTCCTGGCCGCCAACCATGTCCACGCGATCATCCAGCAGAACGATGGGGTCACGCCAACACCTGTCGTTTCCCGGGCCATAATCGTCTACAACCGTGGCCGTACGAGCGGCCTCGCCGATGGCATCGTGATTACCCCATCCCACAATCCGCCGGAAGATGGCGGATTCAAGTACAATGCCACAAATGGCGGACCCGCTGACACGGATGTGACACGCTGGGTTCAGGACCGGGCCAATGAACTCTTGAGAGCGGGTAATTCCGGCGTGAAGCGCATGCCCTATGACCGGGCCCTGACCGCGGCAACAACGCATGAACAGGACTTTATCCTGCCCTACGTCGAAGATTTGAAAAATGTCGTGGACATGGATGCGATTCGCGCCAGCGGATTGAAATTGGGAGTGGATCCGCTTGGGGGGGCGGCCCTTCCTTACTGGGAGCCGATCAATTCCGTTTATGGTCTCGAGATCAAGGTGGTGAACCCAAAGCTTGACCCTGCATTCTCGTTCATGTCCGTGGATCATGACGGCAAAATTCGCATGGATTGTTCGAGCCCGTATGCCATGGCCGGACTGGTCCGGCTTAAAGATCAATTTCGCGTTGCTTTTGCCAATGATCCGGACTCCGACCGGCATGGCATCGTCACGCCTTCGGCGGGTTTAATGAATCCCAACCATTACCTGGCTGTCGCGATTGGATATTTGTTGACCCATCGCCCGCAATGGCCGGCCGGCGTGGCCATCGGCAAAACCCTGGTCAGCAGCAGCATGATTGATCATGTCGTAAAAAAACAGGGCCGCCGTTTGTGCGAGGTGCCGGTGGGTTTCAAATGGTTTGCCCCCGGCCTCTTTGAGGGAGCGCTCGGCTTTGGTGGCGAGGAAAGCGCCGGCGCCAGTTTTCTCCGGCGCGAGGGCAAGGTTTGGACCACGGATAAGGATGGCCCCATCATGAATTTGCTGGCGGCGGAAATCACTGCCGTCACTGGCAAGGACCCGGGCGAACACTTCCGCGAATTGGCCTCTGAATTCGGCATGCCTTACTATACCCGCATCGATGCCGCCGCCACCCCGGAGCAAAAGGCGAAACTCGCCAAACTTTCGTCGGAGGCCGTGAAGGAAACCACCATGGCCGGCTCGCCCATCACCGCCAAACTCACGCGTGCTCCCGGCAACAACGCGCCGATTGGCGGATTGAAAGTCGTGACCGGCGATGGCTGGTTCGCGGCTCGTCCTTCCGGCACCGAAAACATTTACAAGATTTATGCGGAAAGTTTCCGGAATGAATCGCATTTGCAAGCCATCGTCGGGGAGGCCCGGCAAATCGTGAAGAACGCGCTTTCGGGCGGTTAACCTGGAGCACCGATGCGGGGATTTTACGAACAACTTGCCGGCGCGTCGACCGATGATCAGCCGTTTACGCTGGCCCTGATATCCGGTGCCCGGGGTTCCAGCCCGCAGCGTGTCGGCGCCAAGGCCCTTTTCTTTCAAGATGGACGGATCGTCGGCACCTTGGGCGGGGGTTGTCTTGAAGCCGAGGTCCATGCGCGAGCTCGTCGGGCCTTGAAAACAGGGGAATCCGCCGTTTTTGAAATGGTACTCGACCACGATTTTGGCTGGGACGACGGACTCATTTGCGGCGGCAGTGTGACCGGATTGATTCTGCCCCGGGCGCGGCAGGCCGCGGCTTTGTGGCCCACGCTGGTCAATGTGGAGGAACCGGTTTCCTGGGGGGTCAAAAAAGATTTCTCCATCGAGCCCGTGCTTGACGGCGCTGCGGAATGGCTCTACCGCGAAACCGTTTCACCGCCTTGCCCGCTGTGGATTGCCGGTTCCGGTCACGTGGCCCAGGCCGTCGCACCGCTCGCACTGCAACTGGATTTTTCCGTAACCGTTTTTGACGACCGGCCGGAGCTGGCCAATCACCAGTTTTTCCCTGCGGAAACCAGACTGCAAGTCGGCCCGTGGCACGAGCTGTTGAAGGAGCCCGCGCCAAAATCGCCAGCCTTCGGTCTGGTGGTCACGCGCGGTCATCAGCACGATGCCCTGGTGCTCGCCGAATGGATTCACCGGCCCTTCGCTTTTCTCGGCATGATTGGCAGCCGCCGCAAGGCGCGGGTCATCCGCGAACAATTTGTCCGCCAAAAAATTGCCAGCGCCAGTCAAATATCGGCCGTCACCTGCCCGGTGGGGGTGGACATTCATGCCCAAAGCACCGGCGAAATCTCGGTGAGCATCATGGCCCAGTATATCCAAAAACGCTCGGAATTCTTGGCCGCGCGACGTGGCTGATGCTGCTCCCCCAAAAAATATGGATCTTTCGTTTCCCGCCTCAAAAGCTTGCTCATTGGGCGTGATTATTCTGGGGGCCGGCGCTTCATCGCGGATGGGGCGGCCCAAATTATTGCTCCCATGGCACGGGTCCTCCATTATCGCCCACCTTATCCGTCAATGGCAGGCTTTGGCGGCCGCCCAGATTGTGGTGGTTTGCCGGCCAATGGACGTGCTGATGTCTGCCGAATTGGATCGACTGTCATTCCCGTCCGCGAATCGCATTATCAATCCTGATCCGGAGCGAGGTATGTTCAGCTCGATCCAATGTGCGGCGAATTGGGAAGGCTGGCAGCCGGACCTAAGCAGCTGGGCCATTGTCCTTGGCGACCAGCCGCATCTTCAAGCTGATATGCTCCAGACTTTGCTGGCTTTTCACGCCCGACATCCTCAATCCATGTGTCAACCGAGCCATGAAGGTCGCGGTGGGCACCCCATTTTGCTGCCCCGAACAGCCTTCGCCCGGTTGCGCAGTGCCCCAACGCAAACTTTGAATCTTTTCCTGAAACAAAATGCCGATGCTTTGGTCCAATGTCCGGTTGCGGACGCCAGGTTGGGCCTTGACTTGGATACGCCCGCGGATTACAAGCAATTGATACTCAACCAGCAGGCAAATGAAAAACGCTGAAACCACGGGCGGGAAAACGGGCGGGAAAACGGGGGGATTTTCCCGCAGGACTTTTCTCAAAGGATTGGGAACCACCGCCGCGACCGCCATGGCGGCCCAGACGGTCGCCGTCGCCGAGGAACTCGAAAAGGCAAATGCGGAACGAGTCTTCGGACCCGGTGCCATTCCCGTGACCCTCTCGGTGAATGGCCAAAAACTCAAACTCATGCTCGAACCGCGCGTGACTTTGCTCGATGCGCTGCGGAATTATTCCAGCCTCACCGGAGCCAAGGAAGGTTGCGATCGCGCTGCCTGTGGCGCCTGCACGGTTCTTTTTGACGGCGTGCCGGTTTATTCCTGCCAGAAACTGGCCCTTGAGGGGCAGGGGCACACTATCACCACCATTGAAGGGCTGTCTCAAGGCGGTGAATTAACCCCGCTGCAAAAAGCTTTTGTCGAAAAAGACGCGCTCCAATGTGGTTATTGCACGCCTGGCTTTGTCATGAGCGCCACTGCGTTACTGGCCAATAATCCAAGCCCGACCCCCGGGGAAATCAAACACGCCTGTGCCGGCAACCTTTGTCGCTGCGGCACCCATCCGCATATCGTGGCTGCGGTCCTGCAGGCGGCCGGAATTCAAAACGAAAACAAAACTGAGGTGGTGAATTATGCCAGCCTGGCCGACGAATAATAAATATATCAGCCAATCCACCATTCGCGTGGACGCTGTCGCCAAAGTGACGGGCCGTGCCCGTTATTCGTCAGATATCCAGGCCGAAGGGTGGCTTTATGGAATGATTCTTCGCTCCCAATGGCCGGCAGCGGATATTTCATCGGTGGACCTCGAGCCCGCTCGAAAAATCCCCGGGATCAAAGCCGCCGTGACTGTGAAGGAAGGTTCGTTTACGGTAAGATATTATGGGGAGGAAATCGCCGCCGTTGCCGGCACCACCAAGCAAGCGTGTCTGGATGCCTTGCGCGCCATCGTGGTGAAAGCCAGTCCGCATGATCAATTTGTGGTGAAAGAGGAGGATGCCCGGCAGCCCGATTCGGCGCCGGTCTGGCAAGGGTCCCCGAATGCTTCCAAGCCCCGGGTTCGTGAGACCGGCAATGTGGATTCGGCATTCCCCGAATGCGCCGCCGTCATCGAGGGTTTTTACTCCACCCCGATCCAAATTCATAATCCCATGGAAACGCACGGCAGCACCGTCTCGTGGAACGACGAGGGCGTGACTTCCTGGGCTTCCACGCAAGGTATTTCGAGCGTGCGCGACGGCCTCGCCGGGGCGTTGAGCCTCGACCAAAGCCAGGTTCGCGTCATCACCGATTTCATGGGCGGCGGCTTCGGGGCCAAATTCGGGGCCGGCGTTGAAGGAGTGCTTGCCGCCCGGCTTTCGCGTGAAGCCAAAGCCCCGGTGCGTTTGATGCTCACCCGTTTTGACCAGGCCCTCGCGGTTGGCAACCGCCCCTCCAGTTTTCAAAAAATCAGAATTGGCGCGCTCGCCGATGGCACATTGCATGCCTTCGAAATGGAAAACTATGGCACAGCGGGCATTGGCGCCGGGGGCGACAGCGGTGGCGGCGGCGGCGGGGCCAATATTCCCGCGCCTTATCTTTACAAGGTCCCCAACGCGCGGGTGAACCAATGGTCGGTCGCGGTCAATGCCGGTTCCTCGCGGGCTTTTCGCGCCCCTGGAAATCCTCCCGCCTCCTTCGGCATGGAATCAGCCATGGACGACCTCGCCCTCAAGCTCGGGATGGATCCCCTGGAATTAAGGCTCAAAAACGATTCCAACAAAATCCGCCAGCACGAATACCGTCTTGGTGCCAAAAAGATTGGATGGAAAGAGAAATATCGCCCGCCCGGCAGCTCATCGGGAGTGGTTAAAACCGGCATTGGGTGCGCCGCGGCCGCCTGGCCCGCCGGGGGCGGCACTCGCTCGACCCAGGGCGAGGCCCAGATCAGTCCGGATGGAAGTATCGAGTTTCGCATCGGGGTGCAGGACATCGGGACGGGCACCAAAACGGTCATCGCCGTTGTCGCCGCGGAATTGCTCGGCCTCAAGCCTTCGCAGATCACCGTCCGGGTCGGCGACACTAATTACCCCGCCGGTCCGGGTAGCGGCGGCAGCACGACCTGCGCCTCTGTTTCACCGACGGTTTATGACATTTGCTCCAATGCCCTAAGCCAATTGCAGACGTTGTCCGGTATCCCTGATGCCCGCGGGGATAATTGGTTTGCGGCTTGTAAAAAACTCGGTGTCTCCCCACTCACTGTCCACGGCCAGTGGCAGCCCGGCCTTTCTGCCGACCATGCCGGCGGCGTGCAGTTTGCCGAGGTTGCCGTTGACACCGAAACCGGCCTTGTCACCGTGCTCAAAGTGGTCGGGGTCCATGACTGCGGCCTGATCATTGACAGGCTGACTCTGGAGAGCCAGATCAACGGCGGCATCATCATGGGTATGGGTTATGCCCTCTATGAAGAGCGGGTCATGGATGACTTGTCCGGGGTGATGCTCAATCCCAATTTCGAAACCTATAAAGTGCCCGGAATCAGTGATGTGCCGGAAATCGAGGTTGTGCTCGTGAATATGCCGGAGCGCGGCGTCATTGGTATCGGTGAGCCATCCACTGTCCCGACGGCCGGCGCCATTGCCAATGCCGTGGCCAATGCCATCGGGGTGCGCGTGACGAGTCTGCCGATCACCCCCGCCAAAGTCCTGGCCGCCCTCGGAAAAGTTCCTCCCGCCATGAAATCATGAAAGCCTTCGAATACGCCACCGCCTTGTCTCCCGCCAGCGCCCGCGACCTCGTCGCGGATCGCGGTGCCTATCTCGCCGGCGGCAATGATTTGCTCGGCCGGCTCAAGGAATACATTGAGAGCCCCGAAATTCTGGTCAACATCAAATCGCTGCCCGGTCTGGACCAGATTGAACGGGGACAAAACTTTTGGACCATCGGATCGCTCGTCACCGTTGCCCGCATCGAGCAGGATGCGGAAATTCGCAGTGCCTTTCCCGGTCTGCACGATGCGGCTGCCGAAATCGCGTCGCCCCAGATTCGGAACGTGGCCACGGTCGGCGGCAACCTCGCCCAGCACTCCCGCTGCTGGTATTACCGCCAACGCGATGTCCAATGCCTTAAGAAGAACGGTGATCTATGCTACGCCCGCAATAGTGACAATCGCTATCACAGCCTGTTCTCGGGAAACGATTGCATCAGCCCCGTGGTGTCCAGCCTCGCCACCGCATTCGCGGCGCTCGATGCCACCGCCGTGGTGCTGCGCAACGGCGAGGAGCAGCGCTGGAGCATGGCCCAACTTTACGCTGACGCCTGGAAAATGCGGCTGGCCCATAACTCGCTCCAGCCGGGTGACCTGGTGTTGCGCGTGGAAATACCGGCCAATCGGCCCCGCAGCGTCTATTTGCAGGTCAGCGACAAGCACACCTTTGATTGGGCGCTTGTCAGTTGTGCCGCCGCCGCGGATTATGTGGACGGTAAATTGGTTCGTCCCCGCGTGGCGCTCGGAAGTATCTCCCCGGTGCCGCACCAGGTCGAGGCCGCGAATGATTTTCTTGAGGGCAAGGCACTGGACGACCCCACCGTGGCCACTGCAGCTGATATGATACTGGCGGGAGCTCACCCGCTTGACCACAACGCCTACAAAGTGCCGATGGCTCACGTGTTAATCCGGCGCGCATTGCTTAAATTGAAAGGTTGACGCCATCATGGACACGACTTTTTGCAAACATCTCCGGACCAAAACCCTCTACGTGGGTGCCACGCCGCAGGAAGCGTTCGCCGACCGGGAAGGCGAACACGAAGCGCCCTGCCATTTCTGGTGCAACCGCACCCAAACCGTCACCGGCCCGGATGACCAGCCCGTCCACAAGCACAGTTGCCAGGAAACCGGCCGCACTTGCTTCGAAACATAATTCCGATGATGTCTCGCCTCCAGCTCTGGCTGCTTGAGCAGCAATGTATTAGGAAAGTGAGGAAGCCGATGGCTAACAGTTTGGCTAACAATTTTTGGATTGTTCCAAGATTGTTTCACTATTCGGGAGCATTCTCCCGCTATTGCCTGACTGCCGGTATCTTCGCCAAGGTACGATGGATGACGCATGAACATGAAATTGCGTTACCGTCTATTCCTTCGTCGCAAGAGCGTCTACTACGCGTTTGACGACACCACCAAGACATTCACAAGCCTCAAGACCAAGGACAAGGCCGAGGCTGGGCCTCATGAACACTGCCTGATCGGTGTCATGCACAATCACCCCGCGGCGAAAGTTCCCCCTCAGAGGCGGACATCAAGGTGACACGGGACTTGATTCGAGGCGGTCAGCTTTTAAAAATTGAAGTCATTGACCATGTCATCATGGGCAATGGCAACCGGGCATCGCTCCGCGAACTTGGTTGTTTTGCCTGGCTCCGAGTAATGCCGAGTTGTTGGGGTGATTCTTCAAAACATTTAGGAATCACCCCCTTTTTAATTATTCGACTCGGCATGATCAGGCAGGGTCATTTGCTCACTCCTGAACGGCAGGCGCTTCCAATCGTGGCGTTAGCCAGTCACCGACGCGGCCTGCCAAGCCCACTGCGCCCAACATGCTGAGGTGCCCGTATGGCAACCGCCAGCGATCGGGCCGCCCCCACGCCTGCCAAAGTTCATCCACCGGTCCGCTCCCCACTATCAAATCATGCATCCCTTCGATCACTAAAATATTTTCCCGGGGGATGACTGGTTGAAACCGAATCAGGTTTAACGCCGTCCGGTCAAGCGCCTCATCGGCCGCGCGCCGCCACCGCACCAGTTCCCGGATGCGCGGCCAGAGGACCCGTTCGGCAAGCAAGGAAATTTGATTCATGTTCACGCGCGGCACGATCAGCACTGCCGCTGCCAGGCGTGCATCGTGGCAGGCCGCCAATCCCGTGAACCAGCCGCCGTACGAAGCCCCGGCCAGCGCCACGGCGGGACAACCTTCGCCCAACAGCCATCCCGTCAGCGCGCGAACTTCCGCCACCCCTTGCGCCATCGTTTGCGCCATCAGCAAGTAATGCCATTCCACCATCTGGTGCGGACGCCGCTGAAAATGGTAGGGCAAAACCAATGTCGCCGCGTTTAATCCCCTCCGGTTGCACTGACGGGCCACCCACGGAAATCCGAACCGATGATTTGGAAAGTCCCCTGCGCCATGCAGCAGCATGATCACCGGTCGTTCCTGCCAGCGCCCGCCACAGCGGTAGAGTCGACCATAAACGACGTTGTTCTTCGAAATGTCTCCGGGTCGGGGCGTGGGAAAGCGGAAATGCAACGGACCATCAAATTTAATCTGCGCCGGTCGGCTCTCGGCCGGAATGAAGTCCGGACCGTTCAGGAATTGCAGCGCTTGATCAAGATGCAAGGCTGGTCCCTTGGCCAACGGCCTGCGCCCCAAAAGGAGCTTAAGCTCAAGAGGAATGGTCACGCTCTGCACAACCGACCAATCGATGAATTTGGCTAAAGGCGCAATCATTCGCTTGTTGGTTTCTTTCTCTCGCAATTCGGCAATCCCGCTTCATGGTGGATTTCTTAAGATCCAAATCGTTTCACGCACCATTCCTTCCGAATTATGCCGGGTTGCAAAGTTAAGAAAAGGAGTGATTCCTTGAAAATATCAGGAATCACTCCTTGTATTTGGCATTATCAATTACACGACACAACCCTTATGCCGAGCCCGGCATAAGGGATATTTTTACGCATAGCCAGCCGATAAAACGCCGAACGATTGCGGCTGGTGAGAAATAGATGGGACCCGGCAAGGCCTGACCACCTGCCCGGCGCGAAGCGCCGGGCGGGTGGCAGGCCGGACGGGATAGCTTGTAGAATACCTATGCCCTGATGAGATTGACTGATTTATGACGGACGACTTGATGCAGACTGCCATGACGACTTGGGCCGCAAGGGGCTTGCCTGCCCGCCTCGATGTGGCTACTACGGCAAAACTATTGGGCTTTTCTGACGGCGACATTCCTATTTTGATGGCGGCTGGCAAATTGACCCCGCTTGGCGATCCCGCTCCGAATGCACCCAAATGGTTCGGGGCCGTCCAGGTCATACGGCTGGCGGCGGATCACGAGTGGCTGCACAAGGCTACCAAAGAAATTGCGAAATACTGGCGACAAAAGCGTCAGCGGTGCTTGCCATCTGAACAAGCTCACCCCTAGCCAAAATTGATCCGCGCCGCTCTTTCGCATTAGTTTAAGCCGCCCGCAAATGAATTGGGGGACGGAATTGAAGTCATTGAATAAACGTTCAAACCTATTCCCTCAACTCGTTGTAAATAGAAATTTGATAATTGTTGAAAGATATTGGGACGCCCACCGTATTATGTGTAGTGGCCTGTCTCCAGAAGATTGGAGTCGGGTGAAGTCGCCTAACTAAAACACGCAAACAGACAGGGCCGTTACATAATGGTTCAGATAGCTACCAATAAAGTTACGACAGCGCGCGAAATGTTCTTGACACCCGAACTTATTTTGAATACAAAAAAATCAATCAGCAGTCGATCTTAGCCAGTTGAGCCAAAGGAGGAGTGGTCACATTCTTTTGCGTCTAAAGAAATAAACATTGTGAGATTTTATAAAGCAAAAACGAGGTTATTGGCTCGGAGACTGGTTAGTATTATTCAGTCAGTCTTGTCTCGTCCAGTAATGAAACTTCCCATCAGTGCTCTCATTTGTTTCGCTTTTGCCGTAATTAATTTGCAAGGGCAATCTTTAGTAGCCCAGCCCCAGGTGAATGTACCTTCTCCTACGCCCTACATCATCGTCAGTCAAGACGGCAACAGCCGCGTTTGGCAACGCGAGGAGTATGCAGTCCAACCTGGTAGAGGCGTAGTGACAAACACTAGTAAATACACGGAGTTGGCAACGGGTTTGAATTATCTGGACATTTGTCTTGGGGTGCTCATAGTAGTCTCGGTGCTAAATATCCAACTAACGAAGTTTATTGGAATGGCAATTCTGGCTGGTGGCTTATTCGAACCGTGGAATCATTCAATGGAGACAGAGATACTTCAATCACTGGGCAAGGAAACTTTTTAGTATGGTTTTCTGGCAATGCATTTGGTGGCACAGGCTATTCAAATACACCGGTCGGCGCGGTATCTTATGTTGAAGAGCCTACTGCTGGTGCCACAAGTGACAACATTTATTTTGGCCTATGGGAGCAGGGGAAAAATCTTGGCATGTGTGCTTGGGGGTCTTATCAGACATTTGTCACGATTACACCCGGGCTGCAAGTCGTTGGTGACCCGTTCGTTCAAAAATAGAATCTTAAAATACACCATGAAGACCATAATACCAATATCAAATGTTTTATTGTTTTTTGCCTTGGCTGTGATCTCGCAGAAAGCGTTTTCCCGGCAATTTGTTAATTTGGATTTTGAATCGGCCAATTTGTCTGGCTACTCACCACCCAATGGGGTTCCAGCTTCTGATGCCGTTCCTGGGTGGACTGCGTATGTCAGTTCAACAGAGTTGACTACTATAGGCTATGATGTGCTCACTTTAGTCCAACAGGAAACCCTCCGGCTTTGCCGGAGGACTCCCGAAGTTTGACAGCTCCGGGAGTCGTTTGTGAGGCTGTCTTTCGTGAACCGCTCAAAGTTTACGAAAGGGA
>Ga0302275_10002889_pt1 | contig 17697 bp, 14 predicted proteins | sample III_Bog_N2_2_FD_200229 | JGI IMG/M metagenome (GOLD analysis project Ga0302275, IMG submission 200229) | Peat permafrost microbial communities from Stordalen Mire near Abisko, Sweden - III_Bog_N2_2 | ecosystem: Environmental > Terrestrial > Soil > Wetlands > Peat | place: Sweden: Abisko...
GGAATGCGTCCAGCAATTTCGCTCACCAACCCCGCAATCGTTGAGGACTCATGCCCCTCCGGGCGCAGGCCAAACAACTCATCCAGCCGATCCACGTCCATGTTGCCGGGAACGATATAAGAGTGATCGTTTTCCTGGACGACCTGCCCTTTTTCGTGTTCATCTCCGATTTCGCCCACGATTTCTTCCACCAGATCTTCGATGGTTACAAGGCCGGCGACTCCGCCGTATTCGTCGACCACGATCGCCATGCGTATATTGCTCCGCTGCATCTCGCGCAGTAAGTCACTTACTAACTTGCTTTCCGGGACGAAGTAGACATCCTGTCGCATCAAAGACGCAACCGTCCGCGTCTGCGCTTCGGAATCAGGAACCTGTAACACATCCTGTGTATGCAAAATCCCCTTGATATGGTGGATCGAACCTTCATACACAGGAATGCGCGAGAGCGGCCTCGCCTTGAGCAACTCCACAACCTTTTCCACGGTGGTATCCGATGGGACGGCCACCATCTCCGGCCGTGGCTTCATAGCCTCCCGTACCGTCTTGCCGCTGAATTCCACGACCGATTGAATCAGTTCCCGATCGCCTTCCTGAATGATGCCCTCTTCCTGTCCAGCTTCAATCAGCGCATCCACCGCCTCCGAGGATGTCTCCGGCTGCGCATCAGCGTGTTCCCGAGTAAGTGCGGCAACCGACTGACAGAATCCCAGCACCAACGTTACTGGCAAAACCAGATAAATCAGGCCGCGAAGAACTAATGCCCAGTGATTGAGCCAGCGTCCCTCAGTCCGCGAGAAAAAAACGAAGGGTAACAATCGATTAAAAACGATGATGATCAGGATCAGACTCAGCGTGGCCTCAAGCACCTCGTAAATGCTCCACGCATGATCGCGAAAGACCGTGAAACCGACGATCATGGCAATCGCGGCTGTTACTAACTGAGTCAGGATCGCCATCGATAGCGAAGCGCGCTGCCGAGTTACCCCCAGGCGCGGCTCAACGATCTGCTCAAAGGCGTCGATGTTGTCCTGAAAATCGCGAGAAAGGAATTTGCCGATCTCCTGATACAGACGGTCGACATACGAAACAAGCGTCAGCAGTCCAAAAAGCAGCGGCAAAGCTATGCTGACGCCGATCATCGCTCGGGCTTCCTGTTTCTATTGCCGCGCCCGTGCGCAGCGACCACCTTGTGCGATTTTCTCCTGCCCGTCATCGGCTTATCTTCTCGCTCACCCGCCCGTTCTATTAATCCAAGCGGAAGGCGGAGAGTCGCGCGTAACTGTTTTTCCCGCCTCGCCATCTCTCCATTGTCGCACTCGTGATCGTAGCCACTCAGGTGGAGCATCCCGTGCAATGCCAGGATTTTAATTTCCTCCGCGGGTAAATGCCCAAGTGCCCGTGCATTTTTCGCGGCGATTTCAACCGAGATCGCAATCTCCCCCGCTAACTGGTTGCGGATTTCGGGTGCCGCTGGAAAAGAAAGAACGTCGGTGGCCTTATCTTTTTTTCGGAAGCGCCGATTAAATGCCTTCATCTCCGCGCTGCCGGTAAGCAGCACGTTGACTACGCCTTTCAATCCGGCAGCGCGCCGGGCGCGCGTGACGAAGCGATCGAGCGCTGACTCCGTCAGACCCGCAACGCGCTTTTGAAAGATGACCATTGCGCCGCGAATGCACGCTCCATGGTGATAACAAATGTGTGGCGCGGGCGCCCTCGCCCGCGGCCTTTGACATTACTTTCGCTTTTCCCCGAAAAGAGTGTCGGTCCGAAACTACCCTAATTTCGCAATGGCGGTTCTTCCGGCAAGACGTGAGATCTCACCGGCTTTGGCTCCAGCAGCGACAACTGCTGCTCCGCTAAACGCGACTTGTGTTCGTCATACGCCCGTATGATTCTTTGCACCAGGTGATGACGGACCACGTCGCTCTCGTCGAAGTGCACAAAGCTGATTCCATTCACCCCTTGCAGAATGTCAACCGCTTCGATCAACCCGCTGCGCCGGGCGTTGGGCAAATCGATCTGCGTTACATCGCCCGTAATCACCGCTTTTGAGCCAAAACCCAGACGCGTGACGAACATTTTCATCTGTTCCGAGGTCGTGTTTTGCGCCTCGTCAAGAATTACGAACGAATCGTTCAACGTCCGCCCCCGCATAAACGCGATGGGCGCAATCTCAATCACGTTCTTTTCCAGATACCGTTCCACCCGCTCAGGATCCATCATGTCAAACAGCGCGTCGTACAACGGCCGTAGATAGGGATCAATTTTTTCCTGCAACGTGCCCGGAAGAAATCCCAAACGCTCTCCCGCCTCGACCGCCGGACGCGCCAGAATGATGCGGTTAACCTGCTTATTCAGCAACGCCGAGATGGCCATCGCCACAGCTAGATAAGTCTTGCCCGTTCCCGCCGGTCCGACTCCGAACACCATGTCATGCTTCTCGATGGCTTCCAGATAGCGCCGCTGGTTCGGACTTTTCGGCTGCACCGTTTTCCTGCCGAACGAGCGCTGCCGCCCTGCCTCCGCCAATCCGCGAAGCGTTGCATTCGGATCCGTGACCACCACCCGCAACATACTTCCCAAATCTCCGTTGACGAACTGGTGCCCCGATTTGCGAAGATGCTCGTAGTCCGCGAATAACTGCTCGGCGCGCGCCACATCGCGCGGTGCGCCTTCCAGTTCAATGCTGTCTGAGCGTAGATCGATGTTGATATTCAGGCCGTCTTCCAGCACGTGCAGGTATTCATCTCGTGTGCCGAACAGGGTCTCGATGTTTGGGCTGAGTGCAATATTTTTCTTCATGCTTGGGATGAGATTGTTATGCCGCCTCCAGCAGCCGGACTGGGCTCACTCGTTACTCTTGCAGTAGATTTCAGATGTGGTTTACCGGGAAGTGTTGTATGAGGAAGTAATTTCTTGACGCGGTTCGTTAATTCGGCCCCTATCCAACCGCCTCCATACCCACTCGCGCCCTTGTTTTTTGCACGCAAAAAGCTGATTGAGGAAGAGGAGACAACCGGATTGCGCACCCCAACTACGGGGCGGTTTCCAACCATTTGCAATCAGCGTAGCGCGGGCGGACGGGGGAGTCAATGGGGAGAAATCGCAATTCGCGCTTTTTTCCCTTACGGGGTGAAAACAAGTGGACTAACAGCCACCGACTTGACACTTAGCGTGAACGTATTTCTTATCCGGTGAAATCGCCCCTCTAGACAGTACCGCTCGCATCGACCTGTTGCCGGGGCCGCAAAAGTTCAGCACTACAAAAGCAAGGCCTACGGTTGACCGCTTACGACGCGAAAAGCCTTCTTGCTCGCGGCCGAGCCGTTGGGCGTCGTGATGGTGACCTTCCCGGTCTTAGCGCCAGCGGGAACAGTAGCCACGATCAAATTTGGCGCCTCTATGCTGAAATTCGGCGCTGGAATGCCGTCAAAAGCAAGCTGCGTGGTATTGGCGAATCCGCCGCCCGCAATGTTTACTTGCGAGCCAACTGCACCGCGAGGCGGATCGAAATTGGTGATGGTGGGCAGGATGTGCAACGTTTGAAAGCTTTCGACTTGTTCTTGCTCGCCAGCCGAGTTGATGGCGGTGACGATGACCTGTCCGTCGACGGCGGCGGCTGGCACTTGTGCCGTGAGATAGGTGGGCGAGTTCTGTTGAAATTGCGCGGGCGCCCCGGCAAAGGTTACCGATTCAACTTCCTCTAAGTTAATGCCAAAAATCTGCACCGGCTGATCGAGGACGACGAAATTGTTGCAACAGAGGGTAACGATGCTGAAGGGGTTGAAGGGCGTCACCCGGTAAACCACACCTTGTCCACCCGAGAGGATTGGCGGATCAGATATCCCTCCATAGTAAGTGGTCCCGTAAAATGAACCGTCGGGATATTCCAGGAGAGACGACTGAGTCTCGTCCCCGGGAACAGTTCCGGTTGTGCCGGTAAAGTCGAAGAGCTTCACAAAGGACCAACTGGATCCAGCCGGAACGAGTTCGAAAAGGGTGCCCAAGCCATTGGCGCCGCCAAAGCTCGTAGTTCCGTAGAGATTCCCATCTGTCGCAGACAGGAGGCCCGCGAGGGGATTGGCGCCGTCAGCGTTGGTATTGGTGGGTGATAAGGGCCCGAAATCGTGCAGATCTTGGAATCCACTGCCGTCGGGCGCGACCTTGAAGACATATCCATTACCGTCCGCACCTCCAACCCTCGTCACTCCAAACAAGAGGTTGCTGGTCGTTCCGGTTAACTGGGTAAGACCGCCGACGGGACAATCCGCGGTGGCAAACGAATAAAACGGGTTGATGACTCCGGCTACTGTCATACTGAACAAAGAATTCGTAACGGCGCTGCAAGTTCCGGCGTAGAAGTTTCCGTCCGAAGCCAGATACAAGGGACCGTTGGGCCCACCCGGTGCGTCAGGGGAGAATTCCTTAAAGGCATTGGTCTGAATATTGAGCTGGTAGGGAACGCCATTATTAGTGAGGCCGTACAGGTTTCCATCCTTGCCAACCGTCGGAGGCGTCTGGAGGTCATCGGGCTTCGCTATGTTGTGCAAGATCGTCATCGTGCCGCCGCTCGGGTCATAACGAAACAAGGTGGCAGTTTTTGCCAGGCCGCGGGAGGTGGTGCCGTAGAGATAGGTTTGCGAGGTTTTCGGGTCAAAGGCCGGGGTAAGTCCTGCCGCCGGGGAACACTGCTGCTTCGAGCCAACAGCAAAGGGGTCAAAAGAGTACACGTCGGTGTAGACACCGGAGTTTAGGTTGAAAATGGTGCCGCATCCCTCGTCGTAAACTGCGCTGCCAGCATATGCGGTGCCATAAACGCTGCCATCGCTCCAAACCGTTAATTGTCCAATGTCTTTTGGAAAGCAGCCTTGAGTAGTTGAAAGGTTAGGAACGCATTGAAACTCGTATAGAGGCGCGTAACTCTGCGCACAAGCGGAAGGAGCAAGCACAAGCAGCAAATAGCACAATGTAAGCAAGCCAAGCATGCTAAACGAGGCCCTTCTTACACCCTGGATGACAACCCCGGCGACTTTCATTGGTCTTCCCTCCTGTGAGAATTCGCAGATCTCCCCGATTTTTCTGACAACGGTCTTTAGCTTCTTCCGGGAAGGGAGTGGTAAACGTGTGCAGAATGCACTGAACTTGCCCATTCGTCAAGAGCGTTGGCTGCGATTTTTCTGCCAAAAAGACTCACGCTCGCAAACCGGCCATCCGAAGATTGCGAAGCGTCGATTAGCCCACGTAACCGTTCGCTTCCGAAGCGCTCGAAGCCCACACTGCCCGCTTTTTCGCCCACTCGCGCAACTCGCCAATCTCTTCCGCCCGGGTAATCGATAGTGGCACCGTCGAAGACAACGCCGTCAACAGATCTTCATTGCTGAGTTCTCGCTTCGCCGCAAATGCCGCATACAGCGCAGTCTGCACCGCCGATTCAATCTCCGCTCCTGAAAATCCTTGCGCCGCCTTCGCGACTTTGCCCAGATCGTAGTCGGCAGGATTTCGTTTGCGCTTTGCCAGTTGAATCGCGAAAACTTGCCTTCTTTCTGTCTCACTCGGCAGATCCACAAAGAACAGTTCATCGAACCGCCCCTTGCGGATCAACTCCGGCGGCAACACCGTCACATTGTTGCAAGTCGCGGCCACGAACACCGCCGGCTTGCGCTCCTGCATCCACGACAAAAACGAGGCTAGCAACCGCGACGAAACTCCCGCGTCCGCCGATGCCGAATCCGGACCGCTTCCCGCGAAAACTTTTTCCAATTCGTCGATCCACAAAACGCACGGCGCCAACCCCTCTGCCACGCGAAATACTTTCTGGATCCGCTTCTCCGTTTCCCCTATGAATTTGTCGTACACCGCGGCCGTATCGAATTTCACCAGCGGCAACTTCCACTCTCCCGCGACAGCGCGGGCGCACAAACTCTTCCCGCATCCCTGCACCCCTAAAATGATTACTCCCTTCGGAGCATCCAGCCCAAATTGAGCCGCTCCCTCATCCCACGCCCCGCGCCGCTGTTGCAGCCACTGCTTCAGATTGTCGAGGCCTCCAACATTCGCCATCGTGTCGGTCGAGTCCACAAACTCCAGCATTTCGCTGCGCTTCAGCAAAGCTTTTTTCGCGTCGAGGACATCGGTAATGCAGTCCGGCGAAAGCGCCAGACGTCCCACCACGGCTTGCGAAATGGTGCGTTCGGCGGCCTCTTCCGTTAAGCCGGATAGATTCCCAGCCATGGCATCCACCCCGCTGGCATCAATTTGCAGTTTTAAAGTGTGCGTACCGGACATTCGCTTAAAAGTTTCGCCTATGATTTCCCGCAACCGTCGCCGGTCCGGCAAGGGCAAGTCCACGAACTCCACCAGGCTTGCCAACTCCGGCGGCATCTCGATCGCCGGAGCGGTCAGCACCAGCGTTCTCCGATTTGCCGAAAATTTTTGCCCCACATCCCTCAACCGCCGGATCACAACCGGATTGTCCATGTGCCGGTGGAAATCCTTCAACACGAACACTGCTTCAATCGTCATGCTCTCGAGGTTCGCCAAGGCCTGCACCGGGTCGCTCGTGTTGTACATCGAGGTGTTATACATCGCGGTTTTTGGGCCCGCTCCAGCCCCGTCATCCGAAACCACCGACGACATTACGGACCGCATCAGCCGTTCGCCTTCACTGTTCCCTTGCGGAAGCGAGTTCGGACGCGTCTGCGCATACGACTGTCCAACTGACTGAGCGTGACTCTGAGCGCCCGTTTGTGCGACTGACGCTCCACTTCCTGATCGGACCAACCCATCCGCAATCGTCCATTCAAAGACCGCCATGTTCAGTTCTGAACACGCAGCGCGAACTAGCGCCAGCGCGCGCATTTCTTCGACCGTCTCCATAATCACGATCGGAGTCGACGAATTAATCAGAATCTTCATGCGCTCCACCGGAGTTTGCACCAGAGGTTGAGGCCCGGGTTGAAGCGGCGCCCTTTGGAGAGGGCTTTGAAGCGTATTGACCAGCGAAGTTGCAGGCGGCTTTTGCGGCGAATTCATATCTAGTTGACCCGGCGTGACTTGCTCCCGTAGAATACAGCTTCGGTTCCTACCGGATATCTCCCTAGCGCAATCTAGGACAAACAAAGGTAATCAAGTCGCATGGCAAACCATTTTTCGGCGCTCAAGCGCGCCCGTCAGACTACGAAACGAACCACACGCAATCGAGCCAACGCCTCCCAACTCCGCACCGCTCTCCGGAGCTTGCGTGAGAGCCTGGAAAAAGGCGACAAAACCGCCGCTGGGGAGACTTACCGCGCCACCGTCTCGGCGCTCGATAGAGCTATCCAGAAGGGTGTTTTGCACGAGAACACGGCGTCACGCTACAAGTCCCGCCTGTCGGCCCGTCTCAACGCACTGAAATAGATTGCGACAGGTACTCGGAAAGTAATCGGTCTGGGGCGGATAAGGTTTCAAATTCCTCTTGACCTCCCCTAGCGGTTTGTTATACTTAGGCCGTTCTCAGGACGTTAAAGCTCGTTCTAACCGGTCCCGGCGAACCACCGCCCGCTTTATTGCACCTCCTTAAAGAATTGAGCAACTTTCAGGGTGGGCGGGGCATCTATTTGGGTAATTCTGGCAAAATCCCTTTTGAACCGGCCTGAATTGCTGCTTGGATAGTCGTATTCAACCATCACCCCGTGCGCGGACGATGGGACCACGGCCTAAATTATTCCTTTTAAAGGAGAACTACCTAACATGCGATCTGATCGCGTTTTTGATGCTCTACATACCTTGCGGAACCGGTACATGCTTTGCCAGCTAGCTTCCAAGGCAACGCGCAAGTTTCACAAACCGAATACCCGCATCCAGGAAACCATGAATCAGGTGTTTGACAAGATCGCCGACGCGGAACGTCACGACATCCTGAGTGAACCCGAGAACTTTGCCGAAGCACAGCGGCGAGCTGCCTAGCAGCTCCGCCGTGTGCCCCGCACGGCGGCAAAGCACTCCCATCCCCGCGAGAGAAAAGAAAATCCCTCCCGAAGAAAAACAACCCAATAGGCTCATATGACCATTGCTGAACTGAAAGAAAAGAACATTACCGAGCTGACCAAGATCGCCCGATCCTTGGAGCTACCCGGCGCCAGCGGACTCCGCAAACAAGACCTCATCTTCAAAATCCTCCAGGCGCAAAGTGAAAAAGAAGGACACATCTTCGCCGAAGGTGTTTTGGAGATCCTCCCTGACGGCTACGGCTTTCTTCGCTCGCCCGATTACAACTACTTGCCCGGCCCCGACGACATTTACGTCTCCCCGTCGCAGATCCGAAAATTTGACCTGAAAACCGGCGACACTATCAGCGGCCAGGTCCGTCCCCCGCACGAGGGAGAAAAATATTTCGCGCTCGTCAAAATCGAAGCTGTCAATTTCGAATCGCCCGACGAAGCCCGCAACAAGATTCTGTTCGACAACCTGACGCCGCTGTATCCCCAGGAGCGGTTGAAGCTCGAAACCGTTCGCGAAAACCTTAGCGCTCGCGTCATGGACCTCCTCACCCCTCTCGGCAAGGGACAACGCGGGCTGATCGTGTCTCCGCCACGCGCCGGCAAAACCATGCTGCTGCAAAACGTCGCCAACTCGATCACCACCAACCATCCCGAAGTCGTGCTGATGGTTCTGCTCATCGACGAGCGGCCGGAAGAAGTCACCGATATGCAGCGTTCGGTTAAGGGCGAAGTCATCTCCTCCACCTTCGACGAACCCGCCGCCCGCCACGTGCAGGTTGCCGAAATGGTGATCGAAAAAGCGAAAAGACTGGTCGAGCACAAGCGCGATGTAGTGATCCTGCTCGATTCGATTACGCGCTTGGCGCGCGCTTACAACACGATTGTTCCGCCCTCCGGAAAAGTTCTCTCAGGCGGCGTCGATTCGAATGCCTTGCAGCGCCCGAAGCGCTTCTTCGGATCCGCGCGCAACATCGAAGAGGGGGGCTCACTCACCATTATCGCGACCGCCCTCATCGACACCGGTTCGCGCATGGATGACGTCATCTTCGAAGAATTCAAAGGCACCGGTAACTCCGAAATCATCCTCGATCGCAAACTGGTCGACAAGCGGACATTCCCCGCGATCGATATTCAGCGCTCCGGCACGCGTAAAGAAGAGTTACTGATTCCGAAAGAAGACCTGCAGCGTATTTGGGTGCTGCGTAAGGTGCTGAACCCACTGTCTCCCGTCGAAGCTATGGAACTGCTGATCGAGCGCTTGGCCAAAGCCAACACCAACAGCGAGTTTTTGGCCAAGATGAGCCAACTGTAGGATCGCATTAGCGTAGAGTGAAGATTGAAACAGGCGAGGACTTCGGTCCTCGCCTTATTTTTTTGGGGGAAAGAAAACCTAGGCAGCGAAAGACGTGGGCCTGCAAGATGTAAATATAGATAAAGTGATATTACATTGTTACATGGTAATATTGAGATCAGGGAGAGGACGTTTATGGCGACTACAGCGACCAAAATCGTACTGAAGGTAGCCGACGAGGTTTGGATAGCAACTGCGTTGCTGCATCGCGAGCATCCCGAAGTGCCAGATTTTGCGATTGAGGAGATTGTCCAACGGGCAGAGCGGGAAGGGCTGCACAAACCTCTCCGGCGGGGAGTCTATGTTCACGTCATTCAGCACTGCGTCGCGAATCGGCCCCCCAATCCAGCCCGCTACCGGATATTGTTCGAAACCGGCCCCGGCCGTCGACGACTCTTCCGCAAAGGTGATTCGTACCATCCGGACCGCGAGGGCGCAAAGATCACGCCAGAGCGCGAGAATGTCCCGTACGGCTACAACGGCCTGCTCAGTTGGTATCGCGGCTGGTCAGCGGTTGCGACTGACAACGCTTTAAAAGAAGATCCGTTGCTTGCGTTGCTCGGTTCCGGCAAGGGCCTTTGGGCGGACGAACATGCCGACGATTACGTACGCCGCCTGCGTCAAGGCTGGAAATGAGTCGCGTTTTCTGGGACACCAATCTCTTCATCTACCTTTTCGAGGACTATGGAGTGCTCTCCAAAGCCGTCGGGCAGCTTCGTTCCAAGATGCTCGACCGTGGCGATCAGCTGCTCACCTCAACACTCACCCTCGGCGAGATTCTCGTGAAGCCCATGGAGCGCGGCGACTTTGAGCTTTGCGGTAAGTACGAAAACGCAATTGCGGCCACCGCAACCTTGATTTCCTTTGATGTCAAAGCGGCCAAATTGTATGCGGCCCTGCGCTTGGACAGATCCATCAAGGCCCCCGACGGCATTCAGCTGGCCTGCGCCGCCAGCGCGAACGCGGATCTTTTCGTTACCAACGATGAAAGACTCCAGGGTAAGCACGTCGACGGTATCCAGTTCATCGTCCCCCTCGCCAGAGCACCAATCTGAATCGACAGTCACCGGCGTGTCTCCAGTTTTTCTTTGCCGCCCAGTGACCTTCGTCAGCCCTCACCGTCCCAAGAGTACTTCCGTAATCTACCCAAAGCTACTTGCATCGTTGAAATTCATTTCGGAGGTGCTAGTCCCATAGGACATGTCCCCCAGGAGGCTTTATGTCGTTCACCCGCGTTTCCAAGTTCGTTTTCTTCCCGCTCTTCGCCAGTGTCCTCGCCCTGGCCCTTACCGGATGCGGTTCCAGCAGCAATCTGGCCTTAACCCAAGGCAACTGGTCGATGACGGCCAACCAAACCGGGAGCGGCGCCACGCCCAACTCCACTTTCTATGTCGGCGGCAACCTCACGCAAAGTGGGGCAAACCTGGCAGGAACTATGTCGATTGTCAATTCTCCCTGCTACAGTTCGTCGCAGACCGTGACCTTCACCGGAACCGTAAAGGGCGATAACGTGACCCTCACTTCCGACAGCGTCGGCGGAGAAGTCATTACTCTCACCGCCACCGGAACCTCCGGATCATCCCTTAGCGGCAACTACGCCATCACCGGCGGCAACAGCTGCGACGGCGACACGGGCACGCTCGCTGCCACGCCGGTTCCTGCCATCAGCGGCACTTGGAGTGGCCCTATTTATAGTTCGGGGGGCGTCAGCCAAGGCGGTCCGAATGCCGCGCTTGCCCTTACCTTGACCCAATCCACGACCGCGTCGTCCGATGGAACATTTGCCCTGACTGGAAGCGGAGTCTTCTCCAACTCGAGTTGTTCCAACACTGCCACGATCACTGGCGCGTTCATCGCCGGTCCCTATCTCATAGTCAACGGTGCCACCGATGACGGTGGAACCTACTCCTATTACCAAGTGTTGTTAAATAACCCGGCTTCCCCTTCAAGTATGACGGGAGCGTATTCGGTTAGCGGCGGAAACTGTGACGGCGACTCCGATAACTCGACTTTTTCCCTGCAGCAGTAGAAGATAAACCAACAAAACAAGACGCCATCCAGTCATTGACTGGATGGCGTTTCTTTTTTCCCCGCTACTAACTTCTCCCAAATCTTCTCGCAGTTCGCTTATTCCGAGCTGATTCGCATCCCGTAGAACGACCGGTAAACGAAGAACACCGACACCGCAAAAAACGCGATCGCCAGAATGTGCGTCAAGTTCCCCGGATGATCCTTCGTCAACGAGACTGCCAACTCCACCGCCAGCAATCCGAACAGTGTCGTAAATTTAATCACAGGATTCATTGCCACCGACGACGTGTCCTTAAAAGGATCGCCTACCGTGTCGCCGATCACCGTAGCGTCGTGCAGAGGAGTTCCTTTCTGCTTGAGTCTCGTCTCTACAATTTTCTTGGCGTTGTCCCATGCGGCTCCGGCGTTCGCCATGAAAATAGCCTGGTAAAGCCCGAAGATCGCAATCGAGATCAGATAGCCGATGAAGAAGAACGGCTCGACGAAAGCAAAGGTCAACGTTCCAAAGAACACCGCCAGAAAGATATTGAACATTCCCTTTTGTGCGTACTTCGTACAGATTTCAACCACCTTCTTGCTATCGGATACCGAAGCCTTCTCGGCGCTCTCGAGTTTTATGTTCGCCTTGATGAATTCGACCGCACGATACGCTCCAGTAGTCACTGCTTGCATGGAAGCGCCCGTGAACCAATAAATCATCGCGCCGCCCGTAATCAATCCGAGAAAGAATGGAGCATGCAACAGCGAAAGTTTCTCCACATTGGTCGTCAGCCCATTAGTTAACGCCATGATGATTGAGAAGATCATCGTTGTCGCGCCGACCACGGCTGTCCCGATCAACACCGGCTTCGCCGTCGCTTTGAAGGTGTTGCCGGCACCGTCGTTCTCCTCCAGCAGATCCTTAGCGCGTTCAAAATTAGCATCGATGTTGAAGTCTTTCTTGATCTCCGCCTTGACGTTCGGCAGTTGCTCAATCGTCGACAATTCGTAGACCGACTGCGCATTATCGGTAACCGGCCCATAGGAATCGACCGCGATTGTGACCGGGCCCATACCGAGGAAGCCGAAGGCTACCAGTCCGAAAGCGAATACAGGCGCGGCAATCATCGTCGCGGCCGCCGCCAGTCCCATCCCGCTAAAGAAGTATGCGACAGACATCAGAGCCACCATCGCCAGACCCAGCCAGTAGGCCGAAAAGTTTCCTGCGACCAGTCCCGACAGAATTCCCAGCGAAGCCCCCCCTTCCTTTGCCGAGGTCACCACTTCGTTGACATGACGAGAATCCACCGAAGTAAATGCCTTCACCAACTCAGGAATCAGCGCTCCCGCGAGCGTTCCACACGAGATGATAGACGCCAGCTTCCACCACTGCGAGGGATCGGGAACCATGCTCGCCACGCCTTCGCCCAGCCTCGGAATAATAAAGTACGAAACAATGTAGGTCGCAATGATCGAAACGATCGACGTGAGCCAGACCAGCGTCGTCAGCGGCGTCTCGAAGTTCATGTGGTCCGCATGACCGAACCGCGCTTTCGCAATGGCCCCATTGATGAAGTAGGCCAGCGCACTCGATACCAGCATCATGATACGCATCACGAAAATCCAGACCAGCAGCTGCACCTGAATCGTCGGTTCCTTCACACCCAGCAAAATAAACGTAATCAGCGCCACTCCAGTTACGCCGTAGGTTTCGAAACCGTCAGCGGAGGGTCCGACCGAGTCACCGGCATTATCGCCCGTGCAGTCCGCAATGACTCCAGGATTGCGCGCATCGTCTTCTTTGATCTTGAAAACAATCTTCATCAGATCAGCGCCGATATCGGCAATCTTGGTAAAGATACCGCCCGCAATCCGCAGCGCCGCCGCGCCCAGCGACTCGCCAATGGCAAACCCGATGAAGCACGGTCCGGCATAATCGCCAGGCACAAATAGCAGGATGAAAAGCATGATCAGCAGTTCGACCGAAATCAGCATCATGCCGATCGACATGCCGGCTTCCAGCGGTATCTGATACACAGGGTACGGCTTGCCCGGCAGCGAAGCGAAGGCCGTTCGTGAATTGGCGAACGTGTTCACGCGAATCCCGAACCACGCCACTCCATAGCTGCCCGCAATCCCGACCAGGCTGAATACCAGAATGATCACTACCCGTGGAATCTCAAAGTGCCGCAATACGCCGAAGTACAGCACGATAATGGCGGCTATGAACGCCCACAGCAGCATCAGGAATTTACCCTGCGTCAACAAATACGTTTTGCAGGTCTCATAAATCAGTTCCGAAATCTCGCGCATCGACCGGTGCACCGGCAGGTTCTTCAACCGCATGAAGATGACCATGCCGAAGCCTAGTCCAAATACACAGAACAGCAGTCCAATTAGCAGCAGCTTATGCCCATCCACGCCAAGAAAAGAAACTGAAGAAAGGTCGGGCAGTTTTAGCGCCGCCTCACCACCTTCCTCCGCTGGTTGCGCCAGCGCGTGGCCCGCCATTAACAGCAGTAGAGACGTGAGTGTTGCTAGACTTTTCGCAAGACCGCTTTTCGCAAACCGGCGTCCTACGGACGCAAGCTTGCCGTTACAAGTGCGCATAAAAATCCTCCAAGAGATCTCTGTTCAGGGGTCATGGCGCGTGTTTTGCTTAAGCGCGCATACCGTCCGCCGCGAAACTTCTTACGACGAGACGCAGCCGCCACCCAGTTCCGAACACGCTCCGAACACGCTTCCACCGCCAGGCATATCAAAATAATAGGAGTGCCGATTTGGCCGCGTCCGAAAACCTGCGCCTCGATGAAAGCACTGCTGCCACTCCACACCTCGGCACAAAGCACTCGTTTATAGCATCTTGCCGGAAGTCGGGTCAATGATGTCCATCACCCACATTTGGGTCGGTTCTTCCCACAAGAACGCGGCTAAAACTACAGCGCCACTCTTTTCGCTGGCCACTCCAGCCATTCGATCGCCTCCACTGCCCGCGCCAATCAAGCCCTCTGCCTGATGCACGAACTTCCGTATAATTGAACCACGCTTATGCCAGCCTCCTTGGAAACAATTGTCGCTGCCACTCGCCATCGCATCGCCGATCGTTTTCCTCGGGCCCGGCGCACCGACGATCTGCGAGCTTTGGAAGACGCGGCAACCGCGCACACTCCTCGGGGATTCAGGAACCAACTCCGCCGTGTAGCTCACGACGGATTCGCCGTTATTGCCGAATTAAAAAAAGCTTCGCCGTCAAAAGGATTGATCCGCGAAGACTTTCGACCCGCCGAATTAGCGAGCGACCTTGAACGCTCCGGAGCCGCCGCTCTGTCTGTCCTCACCGATGAAGAATTTTTCCAGGGTTCGCTCGACTACCTCCGCGATGCCTCGTCGGCCACTTCGCTTCCCTGCCTGCGCAAGGATTTCATCGTCGACGAAGTCCAAATCGTCGAAGCTCGCGCCCATCGTGCCGACGCCATCCTGCTCATTGTCGCCGCACTCTCTCAAAAAGAACTAAATTCGCTTGCGGAGACCGCCCGATCCCACAACCTCGACATCCTCTGCGAAGCCCACGACGCCGATGAATTGCAGCGCGCTCTCGGTGCCGGATGCGACCTGATCGGCATCAATAGCCGTAATCTCAAAACCTTCGACGTCGATCTGCAAACCGCATTAAGCCTGGCAGAAAAGATTCCCGCTTCCTGCGTCCGCGTGGCCGAGAGCGGCATCCAATCCGCCTCAGACATAACAAGCCTGCGTTCTGTCGGCTATGAAGCGTTCCTGATCGGAGAATCACTAATGAAAGCAGAGAGACCCGGCGAAACCCTGGCAAAGTTGCTGGAAGACGCCAAACTTGTACCCAGTAGGTAGTTGAGTGAACCGAAGTCTGAGAGCTGATCGCTAACGGCTGTCCCTATGACGTGGATCAAGATTTGCGGAATTACGAACCTCGATGACGCCCTGCTCGCCTCCGATGCAGGCGCGAATGCGATCGGCTTCGTCTTCCATTCTAGAAGTCCGCGTTACATTTCGCGCGAAGCCGCGCAAGCGATTGTTGCCAAGACTCCTTCGACGGTTGAAAAAGTCGGCGTATTCGTCAATGAAACCGTCGAAGCCGTGCGCGATGCGGTGAAAGAGATAGGCCTCACCGCGGTGCAATTACACGGTGATGAAACCACGGAATTCAGTCAAACCCTCTTCCGCGGGCTTGCGAACGGTTCCGGTCATCGCCCCACGATTTTCCGCTGCTGGCCGGCAAGAATCTTCGACGCTCCTGCCGGACAATCCGTCGGTTGGGACCCAGTCGCCGTCGGACTGGTCGAAAAAGATGATGCCTACAAAGGCAAACGCGTCCACAAAATTCACGTCGCCAAAAACGGAGATCTCTTCCTCGAAACTCACGGCTTCCGCCCCGGCGTAATCTCCGGCGTTCTCCTCGATTCCTCGACGGCAGAAAATCGTGGCGGCACCGGCCAGCCCTTCGACTGGGAGCGCGTCCAGCCCTGGGCCGGCATCATCAACAGCATCAGCAAACTTATCGTCGCTGGAGGCCTGCGTCCCGGCAACGTGCAGGAAGCCATTCACCTGCTCCATCCCTGGGGCGTCGACGTTTCCACGGGCGTCGAACGCGAACTCTGCAAGAAAGATCCGCGAAAAGTCCGCGCCTTCGTAAAGGCGGTTCGAGCCATGGAAGAGGTAAGCTAAATCATGGCCACCGTCGCCGTAACCAGAAAATCTCGTACCCAAGGAACCGCGAAGTCAGCGACAAAAGTTGCCGGCAAGCTTCCGCCCCAAGCCGCACCTGGCCGTTTCGGCGTTTACGGCGGACGCTACGTCCCCGAAACCCTCATGGCGGCGCTCGATGAACTCGAACGCCAATACGACAAAGCCAAGCGCGATCCAAAATTTCAGCAACGCCTCGATCTTCTTCTTAAGACCTACGCCGGACGTCCCACCCCTCTATTTTTCGCACAACGCCTCACCGCGAAATTAGGCGGCGCGAAAATTTATCTCAAGCGCGAAGACCTCCTGCACACTGGCGCTCACAAAATCAACAACTGCCTGGGACAAGCCCTGCTCGTCGAACGCATGGGCAAGCATCGCGTCATCGCCGAGACCGGAGCTGGCCAGCACGGCGTCGCCACCGCCACCGTCTGCGCCCTGCTCGGCTTCGAGTGCGTCGTCTACATGGGCACCGAAGACATGCGCCGCCAGGAACTCAACGTCTTCCGCATGCGCCTGCTGGGCGCCGAAGTGCGCGGTGTGAGTTCCGGTTCCTGCACCCTCAAAGACGCAATCAACGAGGCCATGCGCGACTGGGTCACCAACGTCCGTACGACGCACTACCTGCTCGGCAGTGTCCTCGGAGCCCATCCCTATCCCACCATGGTCCGAGACTTCCACCGCGTCATAGGACGCGAAGCCCGCGCCCAGATCCTCAAAGCCGAAGGCAAACTTCCCACGACCATCATTGCCTGCGTCGGCGGAGGCTCGAATTCAATTGGCATCTTCTACGACTTTCTAAAAGATAAGAAAGTACAACTCGTAGGTGTAGAAGCAGGAGGTCGAGGCGAAGCTCTCGGCGATCACGCAGCGCGCTTTCGTGGCGGCTCCCCAGGAGTACTGCAGGGAACTTTCTCGTATGTCCTGCAAGATAAAGCCGGCCAGATCGCGCTCACTCACTCCGTCTCCGCTGGCCTAGACTACCCGTCCATCGGCCCCGAGCACGCGATGCTGAAAGACACCGGACGAGCAGAATACGTCCCCGCCTCCGATGCCGAAGCGTTGGTAGCCACGACCGTTCTCGCGCGCACCGAAGGCATCATCCCCGCCCTGGAATCCGCCCACGCCGTCGCCGAAGTCATCAAGCGCGCCCCCAAGATGAAGAAGTCCGAAGTGGTGATCGTAAATATCTCCGGCCGCGGGGATAAAGACATCGGCATCATGCGCGAGAATCTCAAGCTGGATTAAGAAATCGTCCAATTTGTCGGGCGCGAGTGCTTTCGCCGGACCGTAGCGCAACGGCGTCACCCCACGTCGGGCGACATCAATTCGGATTGTTTCAGCGACGACCGGCAAATTTTCGGGGGATCGAACTTCGCGCCCCGGGAATCCCCTACTGGACGATCGACATCCGCGCTTCGTTTTCGGCAGTCGAAACCTAGTAACCTATCCTTATGTCCTTTCACTCCGGATTCGTTTGCATTCTGGGCCGGCCCAACGCGGGCAAAAGCACGCTGCTGAACGCGCTCGTCGGCGAAAAGCTGGCCATCATTTCACCCAAGCCCCAGACCACACGCAACCGCATCCTTGGCATCATCAACGTTCCCAAGGTGAAAGGACGCGAAGCTGGTC
>Ga0302275_10002890_pt1 | contig 17690 bp, 15 predicted proteins | sample III_Bog_N2_2_FD_200229 | JGI IMG/M metagenome (GOLD analysis project Ga0302275, IMG submission 200229) | Peat permafrost microbial communities from Stordalen Mire near Abisko, Sweden - III_Bog_N2_2 | ecosystem: Environmental > Terrestrial > Soil > Wetlands > Peat | place: Sweden: Abisko...
GCCCAGCTTTCCACTCCGCGGCGGACGTGGCCGAGGCCGCTGCTGGCGATGGCGATGCGTGGATGGGGGTTGGGAATAGCATTGCAATCAGCGCAGGGGCCAACGGGGCTAGCGGATTCGATCAGGGCGTTATCGGCTTTCACATCTTCCTCCGAAGGGGCGTGACCGCTGGCAGAGACAGTCCGGCCGGCATTTGTCCCTCATCGTTGGCAATCGGTGTCGGTGGCAACGACACCGATCCTGCTTCCAGTTCCGTCACGAACAACTCAAAGCGAAGAATGCAAATTAGATGGTACCCTATCCGGATAAGCGCGTTGTGAACGAAAGCGAGGTTGTAACCGGTTGCTAATGAACATGGCCAATCAAATGGTGTCCAATCAAATCGGTCCGAGGGCTTCTTTTGCCGGGAGGTTAGAAATGGAAGTTTATCCGGGCAGTCCTTCAGTAAGCGCGGTGATCCCCGCGTACAATGCGGAGCTAACGATTTCCGGCGCGATCCAAAGCGTTCTTGCCCAGACATACGAGATAGCTGAAATCATCGTTGTAGACGACGGTTCCTCGGATCGTACGGCTGAACTATCCGCGGCATTTCCCAGAACGCGCGTCATTCGACGGCCCAACGGGGGACCGGGAGCAGCCAGGAATACGGGCATCCAAGAGGCATCGGGCGAATGGATTGCGTTTCTCGACAGCGATGACGCCTGGGTTCCTCGAAAGACAGAGGTCCAACTGGCGCGCGTCTCGCCGGAGGTAGGAGTTATCCACTCCAATGAATTCGAAGTTATCCAATTTGGCAATCTCTGGCACAGGCAGGCTCATGTCACGCCCAGTGGAGCGTTTGTCCGGAAACGGGCATTGCGGGATGTCGGCGGATTTGAGGAAACTCGGGCAATCATGAGCGTGGAGGACCTGAATCTATGGCTGAAGATCGCATTGACGGATTGGCGCTTTGTGAGATCCGAAACCGATTTGTTTCTGTATCAGCCGACGGAGCAGAGCCTGTCCGGAAATGATTTCAAGATGGCGCGGGCGGAGTTGGCCAACATCGACATTTTAGGAAAACGCGTGAGCTGCCAGCCTGAGGAAATCGAACGAGTGAAGCAGGCGAGCAGGATCGAATACGCAAAGAACCTGATCGCCGGGCAGCGATGGGATGAAGCTGCCGAACTGCTTCAGGAGTGCACGCCTGGGCTAGCCTCCCGTTGGCTATCACTCGCAGGATATCTGAAGGTGAGCCGCCTGGCCCGTACAAACATAGTCAGACGCCTCCAATCTTTAGATTTAAATTACGAAGCGCACGAATGTTCGGGAGAGTGCAGTCTTCCTGAAGTCCACCGCAAGCAGTGCATGGCATCCTGTCACAAGCCCTATTCTCGTCCCGTTTGAGTTGGGTAACCCGGAGTCAGGCCAGTGGGGTTCGGAGCTTCAACGCGCGCTTTGCCCGCGGAGCGTTCCGATAGAGGTCCATATATGCATCGACCATCGTTTGCAACGTGAACCGCGAGCGAAATGCTTCTTCGGCGTTCGCCGAGAATTGCGCTCGTTCCGCATCATTGGTTGCCATGCGCAGAATCCCCGCAGCCATCCTGGGAGCGTCCGCCGCCGGAACCATGAGCCCTGCCCCCGCCAGCCGCACAACTTCCGCCATTCCGCCCACGTCGGTGACGATTGCCGGAAGTTCCAAAGAGAAAGCCTGCAGGAGCGATACGGGCAACCCCTCGGACTTCGAGGACATAATAAAAGCATCGGCCGCTGAGAAGAACGGCGCGACATCGAGCTGCTGGCCCCAGAATGTTACCTGGGAAGTAATGCCCAACTGCGCGGTCAGGCTCTCGAGCATCCGGCGTTCGCTGCCATCGCCTACCATCCAGAGCCTCAAACCCGGCATGGTCTTGAGCGCCTCGCAAAAGGCATTCAGAAGCAACGAGTGGTTCTTCACGGGCTCAAGCCGGCCGACATAGACCAAGGTGAATCCGGTTTTCGGCGGCCAATTGTCCCGCGGCACTCGCTCGAGCGGAGTGGCGCCATTGTAAACGCGCACAATCTTGCGTGCCGGAACGGTGTGAATGCTCTTCATGTTGCTCACCGTCGCATCGCAGATGCCGACAATCCAGTCGCAGAACGCAGCCGCAAATGCGTACTTCAACTCCGCAACCAGCCGGCGTGGAGGAGCCACCAGGCTGTGCCGGGTTGACACAATACTTTGCACGCCTGCCATCCTGGCAGCCATGGCCGCATAGACCGTAGGCGTTGGGTTATGAAGATGGACGACGCCGGGATGGGACTCTTTGAAGAGCCGAAAGAAATTCCGAGTGGCGTCCGGCAAGTTCCGGCCGACGTGCGAATGCACTGCGAAGCCTTCGCGCCGCATCTGCTCGCCGAGTGGGCCCAGTGTCAGAAGCGCGTAGACGCATGGATCGTGGCCTTGCTCTCGCTGCAGACGGCACATCTGCATGACAAGCGTCTCGGCCCCGCCAACCTCCATGGAGTCCACTACGTGAGCGATTCTCATACGGGTTGCCTGAACCTCCGAGAGTACGGCGAGGGCCTGTCCGCTGCTTTACAAGATGATGCCGGTAACTAATCGGCCGCCCAGGTGAATTCAATGCATCAGGTTCGTAAGCCGAAGCAAGATGTACATCAGCAACACCAGCGATATTGCGAATATGCCGGAATAAGAAAGCACGCGCGCCTTCGGCAAGCGAGGCGCAATCATCCCTCTTTGAAGAGCCATCTCGTAGACCACTTCAGCTATGCCTCCCAACAGGAAGAACGTCATCACGTAGGCGCGAGAAAGAAACCACCCCGCAACGAGAAAGCCGGTGAACGACAAAACCACCAACCTCCCCATGCGTTTGACTTCCGCTCTGTCGATCGCTTCCAGCTCTCCCGTCCCCTGCGGAGACGGTTCCCCCTCAGATGCAATCGGAACGGCTTCTCCTACCTTAGGCAGCGAAGCAACTGCCAGCGAATCCCTCAGCGAAGCAAACAGAAACAGAGACCAGAAGTACAATCCTGTCAGGCCGAGCTCTACCGCGCAGACGACCACTGTGTTGTGCGCGGTTAAATGCTCGCTGGTATATTCCTGCATTTGGCCTATCCCCACTCCAAACAACGGATGCGACTTCAGCAGTTCGAGCCCTTCGCTCCAAAGCGCCGTGCGATCTGACCCGGATTCCGCGGAGATATCCCGTCCGCCAGTGAAGTGCAAAGCCATTGCCGCGAAGAACAGTCCGGCCGCAAGCATCAACGCAGGTAAAGTTCCGACGCGGCGTCGCGCCGCCACAACCGCCAGCGCCAGCAAGGCCAGCAACGCCCCTCGCGAGTGCGATAAAAACACGCCGAACAGCAGAACTGATACCGGCAACAGCACCAAGACAATGTTCCGGACCATCCTCCTGGGCCGCCAAAGAATAAATACCAGCGGAATCACGCAGACGACCAACTGGCCAAAATCATTCGGGTCATTGATCAATCCCAGTCCCCTGAGCCGGTAAACCTGTTTTCCCTGATCCTGCCCCATTCTCAAGAGGTAAGGATGTTCTCTATCCCATAAAGCCGCCTCGGCGCTTCTGGTGTCCTCGTCCCGAGAAGCGCCGGCCTCCGGAAGTCCTTGGTGCAGATCAATGTAACCATGCGCGATTACAAACAGGCAGACGAATAAGAGCATAAGGACAATAACCTGCAACTTCTTCTTGGAGTTGCAGTGCAGACATATCACGAAGTAAGCCAAAGCGCTTGGCAGGAAATTCGGCAGCGCCATCAGGGCTCCGCCGGCCCATCCCTCTCCAAAAAGGACTGAAAAGGAGCCTGCAAACATTATTCCGACCACGGCCGCAGTCTGAATTGTCTTGAAAATGAGCGATCCCTGCAGCTTCGGCAGCGAAACAAAGAACAGCAGGGTTGCTGTGATCAACTCAACACGCGCCTGCGCCAAAGGCCCGAAGACAACGGGGGGCGTGAGGTAGTTGACCAAAAGATATAGAACACTGAGAACAAAGCCCATCGTAAATAACCCGCGGCTGCTAAAAGCAGAATAGCGCAGATGGCGCCGTCAAATCCATCGCTTTACACGGCTAAATAGCCTGTCCCTAAACCTGTGCGTCGCAGCGCCCGTTTTGAGTGCTCGCCGCAGGTGGAATAGATTGGCCAAACGCCGCCACCCGGGCAAGCACTCTTTGCGAAAGCGAGCTTACCCAGGCGCTTTCACAATTACCTGGCGGTAATGGGAGCTGTTCTCGAGGAACCGGCGTTCCACGAGATTCCACATAAGCACACCTGCGAGGCCGATGAGAAGCAGACTGACAGAAAGAAAAACCGCCGGGCTCGTTCCCGCAAACCCAATTGCTATCAATGTCTGCAAGATCGGGAAATGAACGATATACACGCCATAGGAAAAATCCCCATATTTCGCAAAGTTTCCGAAATAACGCCAAAAGCCGCAAACGAAAACAATCCCCGATATCCAGAAAACGTCGAGAACGCCTCGCGTGAACCAATGATCGAGAAGAAACAGACACGCCGTGATGCCCGCTATGCCGCGAAAATGGAGTTTCAACTCGTCAAAATACAGGAATAGCAGAACGCCTGCGCCAAAGTACACCAACTGAGACGGGAACTGCACGCTCAGTTTTGCATAGAGATTATGCCGTCCAGCGATTGTGTAAATGACGCGCGAAGGATTAACGGAGGCCAAATACTCAAAGCCATACTTCCATATGCAGGAAAAAGCGAAGATCGTTCCCATGGTCCTCCCGGTTCCGAAGCGCCTGCACAAATAATGGATAAAAGGGACAAAGAGATAGAAGGCAACTTCAAGCTTAAGCGTCCATAATGCGCCGTTCACAGCAGGATCATTATTTGCTGTGAAGACTCCGGGCAAGCCGGGGGCGAGAAAGTTAAGAAACAGCAGGTTTGCTCCAAGGTACTTCCAGAATCCAGCACCAAAGTATTTGAGGGCCGGCAGCGAACTCAGGGCGCACAACGCGACTGCCGCAAGAACAATAACAGTAAAGTAGGCTGGGTAGATGCGTCGAACGCGTTTCTCCAGGTACGAGGCGAGAGAAGATGATCGCGTATAGCTGCGGTAGATAAGCAGCCCGCTGATGACAAAGAACGATTTGACTGCAGATTCGGCCGAAAGATAATGGGCGAAGATCGAATAAGCGGAAATCTGAGTGAGCGCGAAGATATGAAACAAAACGACGATGCTGGCAAATACCAGGCGAAGACAATCCAGGTTGTTTCTGCTGAAGTCCGCGTTGCCTGTCATTCAATTACCTCTTGCATTCTTCGAGACCCTCATGCAAATCCGTGGTGCCAGTTTTGAGCCTTCCTTCATGCCGTTGCCCTTAACATGGCCGTGCCGGCTCATGTCCTTCTTGCACGGGAAGAGAAACTTGAGAGCGCCGCTGGGGGAAGCTGAGCTTTCTCCCGATTTCGATCAAAGGGGACTCAAGGAAGTGGTACGTGATAGAGGAGGCCACCATCGTGAGCGCGACGAAAAGCAATGGGCCAAAGACCAGATTCTTGATCCCAAGCACCATGAAGACGAGATAAAGGACAGGGACATGAAGCAGATACATGCCATAAGAGTAGAGGGCGATCTTCTCGACCACGACGTTGAGCGGCCTATATGCAGAGTCTCGGAAGGCATTGATGGCTAATCCGAGGACCAAGCAGAAGATCCAGCCGATCCAAAACTTCGGGTTGCCGTGAAGGTTGGTGAAGCAGTACCCACAGATGAGGGAAAGAACGAAGGGCGGCCAAAGCGCGGCAGGTATAAACGCCGGGATACGATCCCGGAGCGAATAGCAGAGGACCCCCCTGAGAAAGCATGGAACATAAGCGGCCATGTTAAGGTGGCCTCCAGATTCCCTCGCGATCAGAAATCCCAGGCCGCAGAAGAAGGCCAGTAGGCCGCACAGATAGAGGACACATCGCCTCTTCAAAGCGAGATAATAGAGAGCGGGCAACACGAGGTACATCTGGACCTCGTAGGGAAGGCTCCAAAGCGGACCGATAACGCTGATCTTGGTGATGAGATTCTGCACGAGCAGCAGGTTTGAAAGGACAATACGCGGGGTGATGATGTCCGCATTTTCCCAGGTGTTATTTGGGATGTGAAGAACAAGCGCCAAGGTGATGCAGAAGATAGAAAGCGGATAGATTCGGAAGAAACGGCGAAGATAGAAGCGCCGGGTGACGTTGTCAGCAGAACGGGCCATGCGTTCGAGAGAATACATCAGGACAAGGCTGGTGTGGACAAAGAAGGCTACCACGCCGGCGCGGCCGATATTGCTGCTAAACTCGATTACGGCAAGGTTATGAAGGCCAGCATGGGCAATCACCGTCGACACGAGATGCTGAACAAGCACACTCGTTACGGCGAAGGCGCGAAGGATGTCTAGGTTGGCGCTGTGGCGCATAAGTACCCTCGAAGGACAAAACAGAAACAAGAAACGCAAGCTGCATTATATCCGATGCGGATTCTGACGACGACTCAGGCTATTCGAGCGGGGATGCTCAAGGTGAACGAAGTTCATAGACCTTCAGTTCGCCGTAATAGGGGTCGGGAAAGTCTCCGACTAGCTTGCTTTGGGCGATTACCTCGGCCATGCTTCGGCGCAGGTTGTCATAGAAGACTTCGTCCGTTGGCAATCCGCCGGCCATGACAAGGTCGCCGGCGATGAAATACCGGGCGTGAAACTGGTTGGCCGCCATCCAGGGGCCGGTGCGCTCATAGGAGATATATGGATGGTCGTGGAGGGCGAGCCAGAAGGTGACTGTTCCATAAGCCGTCTGGCCGGAGGGAATTACGCTGCGCAATTCCGCCGCGACCTTGTTGTAATCCGCGTTGCGCGCCGCACGGAGCAAGAAGAGGTTGGCCGAGAACTGGGCCGCAACGACGACGCATGAGAGCGCCAGCATGAGGCGATGCAGTTTCCGGTTCGCGCCCGTGGCCGCAACAGCGGCGCCAATGGCCAAAGCAAAGACCGGCGCCAGCAGCGCAAGATAGCGCGAAGACTTGAACGCCATTTCCACGAACCAAAGCATGGAAGGAATCAGCAGGAGCAATTCAAGATAAAACCACTGCCGGCGCAGCTTGAACAAGAGGAAGCTGGCAGCCAGGAAGAAGAGCGGTATGGGAAGCCTGACGGGAAGGGATTCGAGTCCGTGCCCGTGCAGCATATTAAAGCCAAAGAGATCAGAGTAGCGATGGACCTCCTGCAAGAGTTTTGACGATAAGGGGACGCCCGTTGCGCGGCTCATGAATTCCTGCCGGAAACCGGCGCGGCCCAGTGGGGCGGTCAATAGCCAAAGAACCCAGGGCATCAGGCCAAGGCCGTATCCGATCGCATAGGCGATGGCGCCCCGCAATGGGAATTTCCCGTGCCTGCTATCCAGAACAATCGGCAGGATTCCGAAGGAAACGATGTATCCCAACACCGTGACATGGAAGATGGTTCCCATCGCGATGAGCAACCCGCTGAGAAAGGCCCAGAGAACAGCGTCGCTCTGGGCGTACTTCTTCATCGCCAGCAGCGAGGCGAAGATCGCCATGGCCGTAAGAGCCTCGGGCCGGGCCGAGCGGGAAGTGAGGATAATCAGGTTGTCGGTTGCCACAAGGAAAGCGGCCACCAAAGCGCCCTCTTGCCCAATGAGATCGCGGGCAAGGCGATAGGTGAGAAAGATGATTGTCAGCCCGGCGAGGATTGAACCCAGGCGGGCGGCTATTTGGCCGGTTCCAAAGAGCCGAAAGGCGGCAGCTATGACAATGGCCGTTCCGGGCGGACGCGCATCCAATCGATTCTCGAGGTCATTGGGGCCCATGGCGGGGTTCGCGATTCCGTTTCCGTTGGCGATCGAATAACCGGTTGCGGCATACCAACTTTCATCGGTAACCCAGCGGTGAGATAGATAGGGGATGGTCTGCAGCAAATACAGGAGAACGGCGAACCCCAACCATGCGCAGACGGCGCCACGGGTGAAAGATCGGCTAGAGCCTTGCGTTCCCCCAATCTGAGGAAAAGCCGGCTGCCGGCTCGGCGAACTGGATGCAGATGACATGAGCTTCTCCTGAGGATTGGCCAACACTGTCGAAAGTCTTATCAGAGTGAAACTCGTGCGTCAAGAAGGAACAAGCCTAGCCTGACTAACAGGCCCCGAGTGCTCAAATCAGCGAGCAAAAGTCGCTGTCTGAAACAGGATAACACCGGCGGCAGCGTCAAATCCCCTGAAACGCTCAGCGATCTTTTCCCCTGCCCCAATCGGGTGATTGGAAGGCGAGCAGCCATCATCGGTTCTTCGCACGCCAGCATCTTCGTTGCCAACCGGGCAGCAGCACTGGTAGCCTAGAATGCATGGTTGCCCCGTTGGACATGCGGCTTTTGAAGCGATGCCTGGACTCGTCAGACCCGGCATTCGGCAGCGAATTGAGGGCAAGGACAAGAGAAGCATCGGAGTTTTCCGAGGTGCTTCAACTGTCTACAATTCGCAGGCGGGGAATCGAGAAAGGGCTGCTGGCGCGACCGGAAAAGACACGGCGCGTGGCTATGATCGGGGGCGCGAATCTGCACCCGCTAGTTGATTTCATTGAGCACTTCGCGACCGTGCTGGGAGAAATGCACTGCGAATTCTGGGTCGGCGACTACGACAATTATCATCCTGAGATCATCGCCGAGGAAAGCCCGCTCTACGATTTCAGACCAGATACGGTTTTGCTATTGCCGCCGGAGCGCCGCTGCGTCTACAACGGCCCGCTTGCAAGTTCCCGGGCCGAACAGGAGGAGGCCGGCCGGAGTGTTGCCAGCGAGCTTCTGGCTCTGTGCAGTACGATTCACGCCCGAAGCGGAGCGGAGATTGTCATTGGAAACTTTCGCCTCTCGCCTTACTTTGATCCAGGGCCGATGCGAAGCGCCAATCTCATCTCGGATTATGCCTTTTGCAAGTTCGTGAACCTGGAAATCGGAGCAAGACTACCTGCCTATGCTCATCTCTGCGACATTGAATTCCTGAGCAATCGACGGGGCAACCTTTCCGGGGTAGACGATCGAAGATGGTTCGAGAGCAAACAACCGTTTGCCGCAGGTCTGCTGGTTGATGTGGCGCGTGAATACGCTCATATTCTCACCCATCTTGGCAGCGCGCCAAAGAAGGTTCTTGTTCTTGACCTCGACAATACAATTTGGGGCGGAGTTATCGGGGACGACGGCCTGGACGGCATCGAACTAGGCACGACTTCCCCTCGCGGCGAGGCCTATCGCGATTTTCAGTTGTGCCTGCTGGAGCTGAGCAAGCGAGGGGTACTGCTGGCCGTATGCAGCAAGAATGACTTCGAGATAGCGGTTGAGCCCTTCGAGAAGCATCCCGAGATGGTGCTCCGGTTGAAGGATATCGTTTGTTTCAAGGCGAACTGGGAGCCAAAGTCAGATAACATCCGGCAGATTGCGCAAGAGTTGAATCTCGGCCTCGATAGCATGGTGTTTCTCGATGACAACCGGGCGGAGATTGAGATCGTCAATCAGTTTGTGCCGGAAGTGGCGACAATCTGGGCGGGAGACGATCCGTCGGAGTTTGCGGCCAAGCTGAAGGATTCGAGGTTTTTTGAATTGCGCAGCGTCACCGTGGAAGATGTGCAGCGCGTGCAGCAGTACAAGCAGGAGTCGGAGCGCCAGCGGCTTCTCAGCGCCAGCACTGACATGGCTGCATATCGCGATTCGCTTGAGATGGTGGGAATCATCCGGCGGTTTGACAGGCTGGATGCGCCGCGCATCGCACAATTGATTTCCAAGAGCAATCAGTTCAATCTCACGACCCGCAGGAGGACCGAGTCGGAGGTTCTTGGTATTCTGGACGATGAACAGGTTTCCGCATTCACGATGCGCCTCTCCGATCGGTTTGGCGATCACGGCCTGATAGCGGTCGTGGTCGGGAATGCGCGCGGCGAGGATATCGTGATCGACACCTGGCTGATGAGCTGCCGAGTGTTGAAGCGGCAAGTGGAAGAGGAGGTTTTGAATGAAATTGTCCGTCTTGCGCGGGACCGCGGCTGCACTCGGGTAACCGGGTATTATATTCCCACTGCAAAGAACGGCATGGTACGGGATTTATATCCAAAAATGGGATTCGCTCACTTGAGAGAGGAATGCGGGACCCAGGTCTATCAACTGGATGTTGGCCCATATCAAATGATCCAGACCAAAATCAACATGAAGAAGGAGACATATGCAACAGCAGGAAGTCATCGCCAAGTTGCAGGAAGTTTTTGACGGAGCCTTCTTGCAGAGGGTAGAAGTCAGCCCGGAGTTGTCCGCCCGGGATGTTGAGGAGTGGGATTCTCTTACGCATGTCTCTTTGATCATTGCCGTCGAGCAGGCCTTTGGCATTCGATTTCGCGTGGGAGAGGTGGAGGGGACCAAGAATGTGGGCGACCTTGCAGACCTGATCGTCAAGCGCCTATCCAAGGGTTGATCATAAATGCTTCCTGCGTTCAGATCGAGATTCTCGGTCCTCGGCTATTGTGGACTGCTCGCCGTGCTGTTTTGTCTCCCGCTGGTGACCAGTTGGATCGGACATTCATCCCGCGAACAAGCCTATGCAGGCTTGTCGAACGATGCCGGGCGCATTGGCCAGCAGACGAGCGCCATTTTCGGCAAATCGCCCGATGCAGATGTGCTATTCCTGGGCAGCTCAATGCTAAAGGCGGGAGTTGATTTGCCTTTAATCGAGCAGGCGCTGTCTGCTCACCTGGGGCGGCCGGCGCATGTTGAGGTTCTCGGAATGAACTGGCAGGGCATGGATTTGCAGTACTTTCTTCTTCGCGATTATCTAAACACCCATCAAGCCGGTTTGATCATCTGGAACCCGCCAGTGCCGGGTTCGCGAATTCTGGAGCCGCACATCATGGCATACCGCTGGGTGCGTTTCGGCGAGTATTCCGATGCTCTATCCGGATTATCTCTTCGCTACCGGGTGGCGCTGTACGGAGACATGGTGCTCGGAGCGCCACGAGAGTTGCTTTCGCACATTCGTCCCAATCTACTGGGCGCGAAAGAGTTGAAGCCCGAGCCGAGATACCTGATGAGCGGATACTATGGAGCTGACTTTGTGCCAGAGCCTGTTGACTCTACGGCGCCTTTCCCGCTTGAGCAGTCATACGAAGACCCTCCATATAATTTTGTTTACTCAAAGAAGAAGCCCCTTAATTCTTATCAGGCCCACTTTGCGAAAAAGATTCTCCAACTGGCAGAAGAGAAGCATGCCGGATTCGCATTGCTGCATATTCCGATAGATTCCGAGCAGGGCCTGAATTACATGCCTGAGCTAGATAACTGGGCCAGCGCGCTTCACACGGATGCCCCGATGATTGGCGTGACCTCCGCGACGCTTTTTAAGAATGTCGACCGGGTCCGCTTCTATCATTACTATAAGGATCAGCATTTCAATGTCAACGGCAAGATGTTGTTTACCCGCAGCATAATTCCCGCCATTTTGAAGGCATATGACGAAAGGGATAAGCATGAGTAACCCGGCGCAGCAGGAAGCCACATCCGCACCGAAGAGCAGCCGCATGCTGCTTGTCGCCACCGGTCTTGCCGTTGTGCTATCCATAGCCTGTTGCGCGCTCTTTCTATCAATCCCCACGGAGTCGACAAGCGTTGACACTGTGTACCGGGGGTTTTAGCCCGAATGTTTGATATTGTTGATCGCTTTCCTCTTTATCCGCTAATTTTCTGCTTCGTGCTCTATCCCGCCGCAGCCTGGATGGCGCTGAGATTGTTGCCTCAGAAGATGAGAGTACAGTGTTTCACGCTCCTGAATGTGGCCGGGCTGGCGGCGATGTGCTGGTTGAGCGGTGCAAATGGGGTGCGAGTAAAAGATGCGTTATCGTACAGCAAAGTGCCTTTCATATTCTTTTCAATTTATGTCGCGCTCGTCCTGGCGAACTACGGCGTGCTTCGACGGTGCCAGCGTGACCACACGATCTGGCCGGCAGCGGCATTTCTGCTTCCCATTGCTTTTCTTGCGTACATCAAGTATGCCTCGGACCTTCTGAATCCGTTCACCGCGGTTCTGGCTCCGATAGGGCTGTCGAAGTTCGCCGGGTTCTTTATCGGAGTCTCGTATCTTTCGTTCCGGCTTGTTCATCTTGTGCAGGAAGTGCGGAATGAGGTGGTCGAGATGCCGACGGTGTGGGAGTATCTCTCCTTCGCCTTTTTTGTACCGACGCTCACCGTTGGTCCCATAAGTCCCTATAGCAAGTTCATCCGGTCGCTTAGAACTCCGGATCGGCAGGATACCCCGTTGGGGCGGTCTTTGCTGCGTATTCTTGTCGGTTTTACAAAGTACATCTTTTTGGGCTCTCTGGTCGCGCAGTTTACTTATGCCGGCTTGCTTGAGGATGGACATCCTCACGCGGTCATTGATCTTGCGATAGCAATTCCGGCATACGCTGTTTATCTGTATTGCAACTTTTCAGGGTATTGCGATATGGTCATCGGCGTATCGGGATTATTGGGAATTGCGGTCGCCGAAAACTTCGATCGCCCATTCATGACGCGCAATCTTCAAGAGTTCTGGACGCGTTGGCACATCACTTTGTCCCTCTGGATTCGCGATCTGCTTTTCACGCCTCTATCGAAGTGGATGATGCGAAAGTTCGGTCCCAAGTCTGCCAGTCACGTGATTGCGGCGTCCTTGTTCATTTCGTTTCTTGTCGTGGGAGTGTGGCATGGCAAGGGCACAAACTTTCTGACATTCGGCGCTTTGCAAGGCGCCGGTCTCGTGACGGTTCACTACTACACGGTGTGGCTGAAGAAGACGCTTGGGCGGGACGGATACACAGCATATCGGAAAAACAGGGTCATTCAAGTGGTTGCATCCGTAACAACGTTTTGTTATTTTTCACTCACCTTGTTCTTCTTCGCCAACAGGTGGGAAGAGATGCGATCCATTTTGGCCTCATTGCAGTGGTGATGGCCGCGCGATTATGGCCTGCCAGATTGGTTGAAAGGAGAGGAAGGCTTATGGAAGAGTTTGCTTTTCACCATGTTGGAGTGGCAGTGCCGAATTTGCAGAAGGCGATTCCAATTTTTGCGAGCCTTTTCGGTTATAAAGTGATTTCCGGGCCCTTCGACGATCCTGTTCAGAGGGTTTCTGTCTGCTTTCTAAGCCGGGGCGAGGGGGATCCGGCGATCGAGCTTGTTGCTCCTTTTGGAAGCGATTCCCCAGTCAATCGCACGCTTGAGAAAGGGGGAGGCGCATATCATGTTTGCTATCAGGTTCCGGATATCGCCGCGGCCATTCGGCATCTTACCGGAGAGGGATGTTTCTTGTTGAGCGGCCCGGTTCCGGCGGTCGCGTTTGATATGAGAGAAATCGCATGGCTCATGACAGGGGCAAAGCTGTTGGTCGAACTCGTGCAAGCGTAGCACGGTTACGGAAAGCAAGAGACAGGTAGAGCAAAATGGCAATTATGAAGCTTCCTCGACACGCGGAAATCTGGCTAGCGCCGTATCTGATGGACCGCTTGCGCAAAGTTGCGCGACGCTCCAAGCCGAGGCGCGCCTGGATTGCGATTACCGATCACTACGAACCGCTGGGCATGGGAGCATCGCTCGATACCGCGCTGGGCCGCGTCGCCCGCTGGCGCGACAGATGGCCGCGCATTGCCGGCGACGGGCCCCGAGACGCCGCAGGCCAGTGGCCGCAATATACATTTTTCTATCCGCAGGAGGAGTATCGGCGCGAAGTGCTCGATGGCATTGCCGAGATGGCGCGCGCGGGCGTCGGGGACGTGGAAGTGCATCTGCATCACGATAACGAGCAACCCGACTCCTTTGCACGAAAGGTCACCGAATACTGCCGCCGCCTGACGGATGACCACGGCTTGCTTCGCCAGCAGAACGGCCGGACGGTCTTCGGCTTTATCCATGGCAACTGGGCGCTGGACAACTCGCGACCGGACGGCAGATGGTGCGGCCTTAATGGGGAGATTGCCTTGCTTCGCGATCTCGGCTGCTATGCGGATTTCACCATGCCCTCGGCTCCGTCAGCGACCCAGGGGCGCGTGGTGAATCAGATTTACTGGTGCACAAGCAATCCTGATCATCGTCCCAGGTCCTTCGATTGCGGAATCGAAGCGACCGTTGACGGCGGCCGAGAGGGCGACCTGCTGATGATCACCGGCCCGATTGGCTTGCGATTTGGCGAACGGCTGATGCCGCGGCTGGAAACCGGCGAGCTGGCCGGGTACGATTTGGCGACAACGGCGCGGGTGCGGCGTTGGTTCGATCTTGCGCCCACCATTGGAGACGACCTCTTTTTGAAGCTCTATACCCACGGCGCACAGGAGCGAAACCTGGAGCCGCTGCTAAACGGGGGCCTTGGGGATCTGTTTCGCTTGCTGGCGGAAGAAGCGAAGCGAAGAGGCATCGAGATTCACTGGGCCACGGCGTGGCAAATGTACCAGGCCGCCGATTTCCTGATCCAAGACCATAAAAATATTCCCGGCTCGGCTGTATGTGTTGCGGCGACCAGCCAATGAATCACATCGGGAGAGTGGACTGCCCGGTATGCGAAATGTCAATGCCCTCCAAGGTTGTCACGACTTCATTGATCCTTTCGATCATGAGATGACACCTTCAGTTTTACCTCCATTCGCAAAGCCGGTCTGGCCGTCGTCGATGGCATGATAAAGTATGTCGACGCTGAACAGAACAGTAAAAACGATCCATGAAGCGGCTAGAATCAGCTTGCAGATCTGAGGCAAGGGAGATTCGACAGCAGTTTCAACGATAACGCACCCGAACGTGAATGTTGTCAGAGTAAGTAGCACGGAGTGAAGAATCCGTGGGCGAGGAGTACGAAGAGATTTTACCCAGTAAATTGCAAGCGCGATGAACGCAACGCTATAGCCATGCCGCCATGAGACAGGCGCGACGCACAGAGCAACCAAAGCGAAAACAGCGATCGTGGCCGCTCTCGATGCACGCTCGATTTGGCGACTACGCCATGCGAGAAACAGACAAAACAGATAAAAAGCTCCACTGACAGCTTTTTCCATGATTAGCAGACTGGTGGGTAAATTGGCAATTACCTTCAGCGCTAAATCCGAGTCAAAGGGTTTTCCATAAAATACCCAAGCCACCAGCGAACCAAGAGTTTTATTTCTCGCGGCTGGAATGCCGCCGCTCATGGCCGACATAACCGAAGGATAGACACTTATGTTTTGCCATCCGTTGATGGCGAGCATTGCCGCGACAAGACCGAGAGAAGCAGCCAGGTAAGAAATAATCCATCTTCGGTCTTTGCAAATGAAAAAGAGGGGAAGAAGCAGAACGGGAGTGATCTTGAATGCTGTAGCTAGAGCGAAAACTATTGCTGATAAGACTATGCGTCCGTCGAAATAGGCAGCGATGCCGGCAGTCCACAGCACAAGCATGATCAGGGTAGCTTGTCCAATCCAAAGGGATTCGTGAATGGGGAAAAAACTATATCCCGCTACGGCCAGTATCACAAACTCAAAACTAAGTAACGGCACGCGCATCATTCTGGCAAGAAACACAACGGAAACAAACACAAGAGTCAGATTCAAGACCCGCCACAGAGCGGCAGCCAGATAAACCGGAATTCCAGAGAAGGGCGCGATGATGTCGGCAAGCAAAGGCGGATATAAGTAAAGCATAATGCCGCTGACTCCCGCGGCCTTGGCGTGTACTGAAATCTCGCTATCAATAGGAGCATAGCGGGTTTGCGGGTTGCCGACTGTAGCGTCGGAGTATAAGTTGGCACGTGGATTGTCGTGAACAACTTGTGCGGCGAAGTAGTAATCGTAGAAATCAAGATTTGGCGTAGTCGTGCCACGGCCTAGATACTGCTGTATCAGGGAACCGATCAACAGTGAGGTTAGTGCAAATGCAAACAAGGTCTTGATCTCAAGCAGCTTTCCGAGATTCTTCATCTAACACCTTCCTGCCAATTTTTTAGCTGACTCCGAGTAGCTGCAAACAACTTTAACAAATTCAATTGGATTGGCAAAGAAACACGCGCCTACCTCGACGGCTCTGCAATGCAGACGCCGCAGCGGCTTTCGATCTCCTCGTAGCAGGAGCGCAGCCGCTCGGCGTCCCGTTGATCGAAATATTGAGGGTTGGGGCGCCAGCGTAAATCAGCAATGTCCTCGGTCCATTTGCCGCCGCTCGCGAGCGCATGCTTCCTTAGTGCCTCGTTCAGCGTCCCGGAACTGGCGACACAACCGACGCCGTTCTCCATGACCCACTTGCGAGGCTGGTATTGCGCGGAGGATTCGACAAACTCCTTGAGCTGCGCGGCCAGGTGATCGTGGCGGAGCAGGCGGCCGGTCTGCGAATGGATGAAGACGCGCGATCCTACCTCCGCATCCTCATAGAGGCCCACCGGCGTGTTGGCGAACATCGATTCCACCACCGCCACGCAGGAGCCCTCGCGCCGGGAGAGGATGAGGCTGGTTTTGGCGCGCACAAAGGAGTGGTGCAGCTCTTCGTCGGTGACGTTTTCGCGGATTTCAAAACGGTCGCGAACGCCAAAGGCAGCGGCCTCGCCGAGCAGGGTATCCCTGTCGCGGCCGCGCTCGCGCTGGCCGACGAGCAGAACTCGATAGTCGCGCGGAAGCTCGCGCAGAGCCGCGAAAAGCGCGTGGTGGCGCTTGTACTTGGCGAAATTCGCCAGCATGAAGATGTCGATGTTCTTCTCCGCAAAAGGAACCGGAGTGAATTCGCGCGGGTCAACCCAACTGGAGGCATAAAGCGGGATCATCCTGTATTTATCACTGATCCGCGGGAAGATTTCCAGGTCGCGCGGGTTGCTGATGAGGCAGAAGATCGAGTCGGGATAGAGGCGCGGGAAGAGATAGGAGGCGATCGAGTGCGGTGGCGACCACTGCGGGGAAAGGACCAAAGTATAGCGAGCGGCAAACTCGCGCAGCTTCCCGGCTTTTGCCAGCCGCGCCATCTGATTGTCGAAGGAGACGAAGACGACTCCCTTCTCGCGCTCGCTCACAAATCGCTTCAAAACAATTGCTTTTTGAATGCGAGGCTGATCGAAGTCGGAAAGGAATTCAGTCCATGGCACCTGCTCGGGATGGATGGCCGGAAGCTGACGGGCAATGGCCGCCTCGGCTTTGAGCATCATCGAATCAGTGGGGGCAAGGCGGGCAGCTTGACAGAGCTTGTGGACCCGGCGAACCGCCTCAGCCGTGCTCGCCGCAGGTCTTCCGGGAGTCCTCAAAAGAGTGGAAAAGGCAAGAAAGTTGCGAACGGCCGGGCTGTATCGGAGCACATCTTCGGCTTGAATCTTCAATCTCTTGAGCATGAAAGCACCTGATGGTTTTTGCTAGACGATCGTTCCTGCCGCGAGAGAATCCTTGAGCGTGAGCTTGGTGAGGTCGAGTATCTTGAGGCCGCTGGCGGTTATCTGAGCCAGGGCCGCGGGGGAGGGTTTTTGAGCGATGACCAGCGCGTCGGAGGAGGAGATCAACTCATCGAGGCTGCGCGTCATGAGCCTGCCGATGTGGGGCAGCGCAGAAACCACAAAGCTGAGATTGCTGCCGTAGATCTCGTCGAGCTGAATGTGCGGGTCATGGATTTTCAGGGCCCTGCCCTTGCCGATGAGATGCTCGATGAGCGTAATCACCGGGCTTTCGCGCAGAT
>Ga0302275_10002896_pt1 | contig 17664 bp, 7 predicted proteins | sample III_Bog_N2_2_FD_200229 | JGI IMG/M metagenome (GOLD analysis project Ga0302275, IMG submission 200229) | Peat permafrost microbial communities from Stordalen Mire near Abisko, Sweden - III_Bog_N2_2 | ecosystem: Environmental > Terrestrial > Soil > Wetlands > Peat | place: Sweden: Abisko...
GAACATCGTCGAAGAACTCACGCCGGAAAATCTAGGCAATCGCTGGCCGGAAATGGGCAGCCTGCGCAAGACCGCCCCGGCGTATGGCTTTTTTGCGCGCCACGTCAGCGGCCTCAAGCTGGACAATGTTCAATTGGAGGCAAAAAATTCCGACGCGCGTCCGGCGGTGGTGCTGCAAGACGCAAAAGAAATCACAACTGAAAAATCACCAATGCCGACAATACTTCCATGACACAAGCCGTTGCAAAAAACAGTTTGGTTTTCGCGTTCTTGTTTTTCTCTGCAAGCCTACTCGGCGTGGCCGACGAAGTCGCAAGTGCGACGATATCTATTGCAACTTCATCGTCCCCAGAGACTCTCACGCCGAGCGCGAGTGCGGTCACGCTGAAGATCAAAGGCGTTTTGCCCTCGTAATATTTCCGGGGAAACTCTCAAACGACACAAACGAATTCAAAAAATGATCTGGAAAATGGCTATGAAAATAAAGCGCGCGAAGAGAATTGCCTTTACGCTACTCGGCTTGCTTGGCGGAGTTGTCGCGGCGACGGCGGCCGATCCGGCCTATTGGTCATGGGCACAAATGCCGCCGATGGGCTGGAACTCGTGGGATTGCTACGGCGCGGGCGTCTGGGAATCCAACGTCATCGCCAACGCCGATTACATGGACACGAATCTCAAGTCGCACGGCTGGAATCTGGTGACGATTGACATCCAGTGGTATGAACCGCTGGCGCACACCGACCGTTATCGTCGCGGTGCCTGGGTGCAGATGGATGAATACGGCCGCCTGCTGCCCGCGCCGAACCGTTTTCCAATGACTGCCGAGACGCATTCCTTCAAGGCGATGGGCGATTACCTGCACGCGAAGGGTTTGAAATTCGGCCTACACCTCATGCGCGGCATTCCGCGACAGGCCGTGGACAACACGAACGGCACGCCGATTCTTGGCACCAGCTACAAGGCGGCGGACATCGCGGACAAGGCGCATTCCTGTTTTTGGAATCAGGACATGTATGGCGTGGACATGACCAAGCCGGGCGCGCAGGAGTATTATGATACCGTCTTCGCGCTGATGGCGTCGTGGGGATTGGATTTGGTGAAAGTGGACGACCTCGCCGGACATCGCGCCGAAATCGCGGCGATCCGCCAGGCGATTGACAAATGCGGCCGGCCCATTCTGCTTTCCATTTCCATGGGGTCCGGGCCGGACGACGGCGCATTTTTGGAAACCCACGCGAATCAGTGGCGCATCAGCTTTGATTTCTGGGACAACTGGCCGGCGCTGTATAATCAATTTGAAAATCTCCACGGCCATCAGCCGTTCCAAGGACCGGGCCACTGGCCGGACGCGGACATGATTCCTGTCGGCCATCTGCAAGTTTGGAAAACCGATCCGCCGCACCTGACGCTGTTCACCAAGGACGAGCAGACCACGGTGATGACGCTCTGGTCCATCGCGCGTTCGCCGCTGATCCTGGGCGCGGAGTTGCCGGACAACGACGCCTTCACGCTGTCGCTCCTGACCAACGACGAAGTTATCGCGGTCAACCAGGCATCGCTGAACAATCATCAAGTTTACAGCGTCAGCAATCACGTCGCCTGGGTCGCGGACGTGCCCAACTCAAAAGATAAATACGTCGCGCTCTTCAACACGTCGCCACCGCCGCCGCCCGGCAGCGGCCGTCGTCGCGGCGGCTTTGGTGGTCCGTCCGGCGGAGCGCCGGGAACCAATGCGCCCGCAACCAACGCGCCGGTGGCGGCGGCCACGACCACGAATGCGCCGGTAGTGATTGATCCGGCGGCGAAATTGCCCGCCGAAGTTTCGCTCACGCTGGCGGACATCGGCATCACCGCTTCCGTCACGGTGCGCGATCTCTGGAACCAGAAAGACTTCGGCAGCGCGACCGGCACGGTTTCGGAAATGGTCAATTCGCACGGCGCGGTGCTGCTACGGATTCATCCGGATAATTAAAACATTATCCCGCTCAAAAATCATTCGCATGAAAAAGTCATTGTTGCTGGCGGCCGCACCATCCACAAGAACCTGGAGAAAGCCGGCGTCAAGCACGTCTATTACGAATCGCCCAACACGGCGCACGAATGGCAGACGTGGCGGCGCAGTCTGTATCATTTCGCTCCGTTGTTGTTTCAGAACTAATAATTGAACTGTAATCAAATCCGTTACCACCAAAAGACAAATGAAAACAAACATCCTGTTTCTTGCGATCGCTTCTGCGGCATTGAGCCAGCTTTGCGTCGCGCAAACCAACCAGGCGGTGCTGGAGGACTTCAAGCCTTCGACCTTGAACCAGCCCGGTCAGCAATATCCGCAGGTCAACTCGCAAGGCTACGCGCGATTCCGCATCGTGGCGCCCCAAGCCCAAAGTGTCACCGTGGGACTGGGTCTCGGCGGACGTGGCGGCACTCCACTTACCAAAGGTGATGACGGTGCCTGGGTAGGCACAACCGCAAATCCCATGGAAGAAGGTTTTCACTATTACCATCTCACCGTTGACGACGGGACATTCAACGACCCTGGCACCGGAAATTTCTACGGTTCGACCCGCTGGGAAAGCGGCATCGAAGTTCCCGCGCACGACCAGGATTTTTACGCCCTCAAAAATGTTCCGCATGGCAAGGTTCAGCAGATTATTTTTCCGACCACCAACAGCGCCGCTCATCGCGCCTTTGTTTATACTCCGCCAGACTACGACAAAAAATCGAGCAAGCGCTATCCGGTGCTTTACCTGCAGCACGGCTGGGGCGAGGATGAAAATGCCTGGTTCAACCAGGGCCACGCCAATCTGATCATGGATAACCTGATCGCCGAAGGAAAGAGTAAGCCGTTCATCATAGTGACGACTTACGGCTTGACCAATGAAGGTCCTGGCCCGGGCGCGCGCGGTGGACGGGGCGGTGGACGTGGCCCCGGCGGACCTGGTGGTGTCGCCCCTGCTGGCGGGACAAACGCCGTGGCTGCCGGTCGCGGTGGACGGGGCGGGATGCCAGCGGGCTTCGGGAACAATGCGGGATTTGAGAATCTTCTCATTCACGACCTGATTCCGTATGTGGACGCCAACTTCCGCACCATTGCCGACCCATCGCACCGGGCTATGGCCGGACTTTCGATGGGCGGAATGGAGACCCACAGCATCACGCTGAAACATCTCGACACATTTTCCTACATCGGTCTTTTGAGCGGCGGCGTCATCTCGCCCACGGATGTCACCAATACGCCCGACTTCAAGAAAAAAGTTAAACTCGTGTTCTGTAGTTGCGGCAGCTTTGAAAATCCAAGCAGCATTAACTCCAACCATGAAGCCCTCGATAAGCTGGGTATCAAGAATGTCGGGTATGTGTCGCCAAACACCAGACACGAGTTCCAGACCTGGCGCCGTAGCCTGCACGAAATGGCCCCGTTGCTGTTTCAATAACAGAAAAATTATTCATTGCCCATTTTTACGAAGCTGGATCCCATACAATATTCCATGAAAGCAAAACTTTTGGTGGTTGCGTTGCTGCCCGTTTTGACGGCACAACTTTGTTTCGCACAGGCTGCGCCATCCGGCGACGACGCCAAATCGGCCAGCTCCAATGTGCCGGGGCAGAGCTATCCGAAAATCCATTCGGATTTGTCGGTGGATTTCCACCTGAAAGCGCCCGATGCGAAGAACGTGAAGCTGCACATTGACAAGGATTACGATTTGCAGCGCGGCAGCGACGGCACTTGGACGGTGACCACCACGCCGCAGGTGCCGGGCTTTCATTATTACTGGTTCATCGTTGACGGCGTGAACGTGTCCGATCCGGCGAGCGAAACTTTTTACGGGGTCAGCCGCGAGTATAGCGGCATTGAAATCCCATCGGCCGGCGAGGATTTTTACGAGGTGAAAAATGTGCCGCACGGCGAAGTCCGCGAGCGCAATTATTTTTCCAAAGTCACCGGCGCGTGGCGGCGCATTTTCGTTTACACGCCGCCGGATTATGACACGAGCAAGGCGCGCTATCCGGTTTTGTATCTCCAGCACGGCGGCGGCGAGGACGAGCGCGGCTGGCCGAACCAAGGCCGCGTAAATTTGATCATGGACAACCTCATCGCCGAGAAAAAATGCAAGCCCATGATCATCGTCATGGAAAAAGGCGCGGCCACGCGGGCCGGCGAAAAGCCGCCAACCTTCGGCGGCGACAAGCGCCCGCCCGCCGGATTCGATTTGATTGGCGCGTTGGACGACATGTTCGTCAAGGATTTGATTCCGATGATTGATTCGACTTACCGCACCAAGGCCGATCGCGAGTATCGCGCGATGGCCGGGCTTTCGATGGGCGGGATGCAGACGTTCGCCATCACGCTGAACCATCTCGACAAGTTTGCGTGGATTGGCGGCTTCAGCGGCGCGGGCGGGAATTTTGGCGGCGGCACGTTCGATCCCAAGACGGCGAACCACGGCGTGTTTGCCTATCCGGCGGCGTTCAACAAGAAGGTTCATCTCGTTTGGCTGGGCATCGGCACGGCGGAACCTGACTACATGCGCGCCAGCGTGTTGAACTATCACGACGCGCTCGACCAGGCCGGCATCAAAACGGTCTTGTATCAATCGCCCGGCACGGCGCACGAATGGCAGACGTGGCGCCGGGATTTGAAGGAATTCGCGCCGCGGCTGTTCCGTTGAGCGGTGGCAAATAATCCTCAATGAAACGTCAGCCTGTTTTTACAGTTTTCCCCTTGAAAAAATTCATCTTCCCGTTTGCCTGCTTGTGCCAGTTTCTTGCCGTCGCCCAAACGATGGTGGCGCAAGCGAACCTGCCGGTGTTCACGAACAATTTGGTGAACGGCTTTCAGGACTGGAGTTACAACTGCACGCGGAACTTTGCCAACACCAGTCCGGTCAACTTGGACACGCATTCCATTGCCGTGACCAATGCCGCCGGCGGCACGCTTTCGCTGCACTGCTCTACGTTTAATACGATGCCTTACGCCAATATTTCGTTTTGGATTAATGGCGGCCCCATTGGCGGTCAGCTTTTACGGGTCTATGGATTGCTTAATGGCAGTCTGCAGACGGCCTATAATCTGCCCGCGCTGCCGGCGAATGCCTGGCAGCAGTTCACCATTCCACTTTCCAATCTGGGCGTGGCCAACAAAGCAAATTTCAACGGCATCTATATTCAAAACGCAAGTGGCGGAACGCAGCCAGTGTATTTTGTGGACGATATTCAAATCGGAGCCGCCCCGGCTCCGGCAGTGGTCCATTTGAACGTGGATGTCACCCAGAGCCTTCGCAAGGCGGATTCGCGCTGGTTTGCAATGAACACTTGGATCAACCATGACGGCGACCCGACCATAGACTTGAGCAATCCGGCAACGGTGACATTGCTGCGGCAGGCCGGAGTCCAAACAACGCGCTGGCCGGGCGGCTCGAAGGCGGATTATTATTATCATTGGGCTGCGAATCAAACCGACAACAAGCAGTTTTACCAAACTGCCACCAACCTTGGGATCAACAGTCAGGCGTTCATCACTGTCAATTATGGCTCGGGCACGCCCGCCGAAGCCGCCGGCTGGGTGGCCGACGCCAACCTTACTAATCATTGCAACTTCAAGGATTGGGAAATCGGCAACGAGTGTTATGGCATTTGGGAACTCGATAATAACACCAACAACGGCGACGTCGCCCACGATCCCTACACTTACGCGGTGCGGGCCGCGCAATATATGCAGTTGATGCGCGCCGTGGATCCAACGATCAAGATCGGCGTGGTGGCCACTCCGGGCGACAACAGCAATATCAATAATTACAATCATTCCGCCTACAACCCGCGCACCGGTCAGACGGTTTATGGCTGGACGCCGGTGATGTTGCAGACGCTGAAGAATCTGGGCGCGCAGCCGGACTTTTTAATTTATCATTACTACGCCCAATTCAGCGGGCAATCCCCGCCCGGCCCCGGCGGGGACAGCGATCCGTTGCTGCTGCAACAGTCCAACTGGTCGAGCGACGCGGCTACGTTCCGGCAGGAAATTTCCGATTATTGGGGCAATGGCGGAACGAACATTGAACTGTGCGTCACCGAACTGAACAGCGAAGTTAGCAACGGCGGCAAGCAATTGTGCAGCCTAGTCAATGGCCTTTACCTGGCTGACACCTTGAGCAAGCTCATGCAGACGGAATTCAATTCCGCGGTGTGGTTCGGCCTGCGCGATTATCAAAACAGCAGCGGCAGTGGCGATGTAGATTCCACGTTGTATGGCTGGCGCAACTATGGCGACTTCGCGATTATTTACAACCTTGGCGGCCTGTATCCCACTTATTACAGCATGAAGCTGCTGCAAAATTTCGTGCGGCCGGGCGACACTATTCTAAACCCCACCAGTGATTATCCGTTGCTTGCGACTTATGCTTCGCGGTGTTCGGACGGGGCGTTGAATGTGCTGGTGATCAACAAGGATGCAGTCACGAATTTCAACGGCCAGATCAACCTGGCCAATTTTGTGCCCGCGACCAACGCCGAGATTCATGCCTACGGCATCCCGCAGGACAACGCGGCCAAAAATAGTTTGAGCGCGTCGTTGCAGGACATTGCCGTGACCAATTTCAGCGGCGCGAGCAGCCAGTTCACTTACTCGTTTCCGCCGTATTCGCTGACCTTGTTCACGTTTTTGCCGACCAATTACATCACGCTTAATCTGGCGATGGGCGCGGGCGTGGACTGGAACACGGCTAATTACTGGAGCGACGGCAATCCCGCCTCGGTGTCCGCCGCCGCCAATCCTTCCGCCGTTTACGACGTGCTGGCGGGCGCATTGTTGCGGAGTCCGGTGACGGGCGGGGCGGCCTTTCCGGGCGGTCAATTAATTGTCAACGGCGATGGTAACTGGGTTTCGGGCGGCAGTTCCACCATCAGCGAATTCCGCCTGGTGGCCGGTCCGGTGACGGTGCCCTGGTTGCAGTTGAACGGCGGGCAGTTGGATTTGTCCGGACCAGGCAACAGCCAGACAGCGTTGAACGGCCAGCTGGACATGCTGGCCAACACGCCGATCTACAATGATCCGGTGAATGATCAGGGACTGACGGTGAACTCTTTTCTCACCGGCAGCGGCAACGTGGAATGGCGCGACTCCGGCTTTTCGCTGGCGAATGGCAACACGCTGGACATTGCCGGCAACACCAACACGTTCACCGGCACCTGGAACGTGATTCAGGGAACGCTGCTCGGCTCGGGCACCAACGCGCTGGGCACCAACAGCATTACGGTGGGGCCGTCGGGTTGTCTCGAAACGACCTACGACCTCGACAACCCCAACGCCAGCCTGACGTTGAACGGCAAACTGCTGTTGCACCAGAACGACACTTTCAGCCGCGTGAACGTCGGCGGCGTGCAGCTTTCGGCCGGGACGTATTCCTTTGCCAAGTTGAACGCGGCGTATCCGGCCTACTTTCCGGCGGCGTGGCCGTTGCAAAACGGTTCGAGTGCGGCCACCGGTTCGGGCAGCCTGACGGTGTTGAGCGTGAATCCGCCGGCGATCCTCAACGAGCCGGCGGCGGCGACCATCTTGTATTCCGGCATGACGATCCAGTTGGCCGTCACGGCCACGGGCGGCCAGCCACTGGCGTATCAATGGCAGGCGGGCGGCGGCATCTATACGAATCTGCTCAACGCCGGCAATGTTTCCGGCGTGACGAATGCGACGTTGACGCTGGCCGATGCGACGACCGCCAACTCGGGGAATTACGTCGTGGTGGTGACCAATTCAGGCGGCGCAGTGACCAGCAGCGTGGCCAACATGACCATCATCAATCCGAGCGGCGAACCGTCGCAGACCGCCGTGCTGGGAAACAATCCGGTCGCCTTCTATGAATTGAACGAAACCGCCAATCCGGCTTCGGGCAGCGCGGTAGCCTATGATTACGTCGGCGGCAACAACGGCACCTACGGCAGCGCCGTCCTGAACGGTTACAACAACATCGCCGGCCCGCGGCTGGTGCCCGATGGTCTGGCCGGCTTTGCCGGCGACAACTACGCAGCGCAATTCACGAACAACATCGCGAACGCGCTGATTACGCTGCCGCCTTTGAATTTGAACGCCAACACGGTGACGATTGCCGCCTGGATCAAGCCGTTGCCCGCGCAAAACAGTTACGCCGGCATCGTCTTCTGCCGGGCCGGAACCACGGTGGCCGGCCGCTGGGTTACAACTGGAACAACGATCAGAATGTCTGGTCGTGGAATTCGGGATTGGTGGCTCCGCCCAATCAATGGTCGCTTGTGGTGCTGGCCGTCGGCCCCAGCGCGGCCACCATTTACGTCATCAATACCAACGGGATGACGTCCGCGACGCACACTTACACGCACGTCGTGCAGAATTTCGACGGCGTGACCTTGATCGGTGATGACAGCGCCGACGGCGGCAACGGCGGGCGCAGTTTCAATGGAGTGATTGACGACGTGGCCTTCTTCAACCACACGCTAACGCTCGCGCAGGCGAATGCGCTCTTCAACTCGGCCACCGCGCCCTACGCCAGTTTCACCGTCAGCCAGACCAACGGGTTCGCGCCGGTGACGCTCACCTTCATGGATAATTCGAGCGGCAGCATCACCAACCGGCACTGGATTTTCGGCGACGGCACCACGCTGGACACCACGGTCACCAGCGTCCAGCACACCTACGCCACGGGTGGCAATGACACTCCGACCCTCATCGTGACCGGCCCGGATGGTGCGGGCACCAATTCGCTTGCAATCAATTTGACGCCTGTGCCGGCCAACGGCCATTGGACGGTGAATTTCTGCTGCGTCAACACGGTGGACAGCAATCCGGGCACGCCTTACGCCGGGCCGGGCATTGTCGGCAACGGGACGTATTGGAATCCGATGTCCGGGCTGCAATCCGCCAGTTCGGCGACCACCTACCGGGATGACGGCATGACGAGCAGTGGCAGCATCACGTTCACCGGCGCGAATCTGACCGGCAATTACTCCGGCGTCCAGCCCTACACCATCAAGCTGCTGGACACCTATTCCTACTTCACCAGCGCGCAGGGCGCGACGTTCACGTTTGCCAATGTGCCCGACGGCACCTACAACCTTGTCCTCTACGGCATCAACGGTCATTGGGACGATCATCAGGTGATGTTTACCGTCAACGGCGTGAGCCAGACGTTGGCCAGCGTGCAGGATAATTATTTCGCCCCCGACAACACCTGCATCTTCACCAACGTCGCGGTGACCAACAATCAACTGGTGGTTCACATGGTCGGCCAGGGCACCGTGGCCAATCCCAGCAACACGGAAGGCGATTTCGACGGCGCGCAGCTTCAACTGGTCAGCCTGGCCGCGCCGGTGGCCAGTTTCACTGGCACGCCCACGGGCGGGTTTGCGCCCTTGTCGGTGACCTTCACCGACACGTCCACCGGCAGCATCACCAACCGGCATTGGCTCTTCGGTGACGGAGCCACGCTTGACACTGCGACCACCAGCGTGACGCACAGCTATCATTCGCCGGGAACCTTCAGCGTGACGCTCATCGCCGCCGGGCCGGACGGCGCGGGCACCAACACGCTCGAAAATTTCGTCATGGTGAACCCGGTCGCGACCCCGGGGATCATGCAATTCACTTTGGCGGGAAACGACCTGGTGATTTTGGGCAGCGGCACGCCCTCGGCGGGTTATGCACTGATGGGGTGGACCAATCTGGCCCTCGTCTCCACCAACAGCATTTTGATTACCAGCGGTATTTTTGATCGGACAACTGGTTTAAGCACGAATTGGATTCCGATCCAAACCACCAAGGCGGCCCTGTTCTTCCGCCTCATGTCACCGTATCCGTGACCAACTTCAAATGGCTTGCAGATGAACAACGTAAATACTGAAACGATCGTTGCTATAGCTGAAAACCAATCAATTTAATTATGCCCAAGCAAAATTCCTCCCCAATAAAAGCGGCTCTGTCATTGACAGCCCTTGCCACGATTCTTTTTCTGAATGTCCGGGTTGGTGCGGCGGAGCAAAGCCTTTCCGATCTTGCCTACACCGGGAACCATCGGGACGCGGGCGCGGTGGTAATTGACACTTCCGGCGCGGCCAAATTGCGCATCTCGTTTCTCACGCCAACCATGGCGCGCGTTCAGATTTTTCCCAGCGGCGAATTCACCACCAATCCGTCGCCAGCGGTGGCGAACTTCATACCGCCGTTGAAGGACGTTACCGTGTTGAATGAGCCGGACACGCTGGTTATCAAGTCGGCGGGACTTTCGCTGCATCTCGACAAGGCGCATCTGCGCGTGGACGCCTTTGACGCGGATGATAAAAATCTGCTCACACTGGAAAATCCGGCTGACGGCACGAGTTGGGACACAATCACCGGAAGTTTTCGGCAGAGCCGTCTTAAGGATGACGCCGAGCATATTTACGGTCTGGGCCAGGACAACGCCAATCGCGGCACGCTGGATCGGCGCGGAACCATCCGCGACCTGTGGACCGGCCAGCAGATTCGGTCAGGCAATGTCACGGCGAATTATCCGGTGCCGTTTTATCTGTCCACCGGCACCGATGGCCGCGGCTACGGCGTGTTCGTGGACAACGTCTGGCATCTGCGGTTTGACATTGGCAAAACGCACCGGAACCAAGTCACCTGGACTTCGCCCGGCGGCCCGTTGGATTATTACATCATAAACGGCCCGTCGTTCAAATCCATCATCAACCAATACACGCAACTCACCGGCCGGCCCACGATGCTGCCGCTTTACGCGTTTGGCTACTGGCAGAGCCGTTGCTTTTTCAATAACTTCGCCGACATCCGGCACACGGTGGATCGGCTCAAGTCGGGCGGCCTGCCGCTGGACGTGCTGGTGATTGACTCGGACTGGTCCAATCATGAAATGGATTACACCTGGAACACGAATTTCCTGAGCGGCCGCACAGCGGCGGACTGGATTGCGTGGCTCCACGCTCGCGGAGCCCAGGTGATGCTTTCGACCAAAGGGCCGATGATTCGCAAAGATGCCGGGGTCTTTCCCGAAGCCTTGAGCCAAGGGCTGTTCGCAACCGATGGAAACGGCCACACGCTGACAACCGGTTATTACGGCGGCGACCTGATGGATTTCACGCAACCCGGCATGGAGCCCTGGCTCGCCACGCAGCTCAAACCGCTTTCCGCCGCGGGCATTGATTGCTGGTGGCTGGATTTGATCGAACCGGAAGGCGAACCGCCACAAGCCGTATATTACGCCGGCAAAAGCGCGGACATTCACAATACCTATCCGCTCCTGAATTTTCGCACCTATTTTGAATATCAGCGCAGCATTCAGCCGGATGGCCGCCCGGTGATTTTGGGGCGCGCTGCTTCCGCCGGCACGCAGCGTTACAGCGGCATCGTCTGGACGGGCGACATTAATTCCGACTGGCCGACGTTTCAGGCGCACCTGGCCGAGGCGCAAAACACCGGGCTTTCCGGCCTGCCGTATTGGGCGAATGACAGCGGCGGTTTCATCGGCGGCTTTTTGAACAATGACCGCTACGGCGCGCACGCCGAACTTTACGAACGCTGGTTTGAATTCACCTGTTTCGCGCCCATCACTCGCGCGCACAAAGCCGGTCCGGCTGAGCCTTACGAATTCGGCCCCGAAGTCGAGGCGGCGGCCAAGAAGTATTTACACCTGCGTTACCAATTGCTGCCTTACATTTACACCGTCGCGCACGAAGCCGCCTTCACCGGCCTGCCGATGCTGCGGCCGCTGATTCTGGAATTTCAAAACGATCCTGGCTCCGCCACAGCGAAAACCGAATTCATGTTCGGCAGCGATCTGCTGGTCGCGCCCGTAATCTGGCCGCACACCATCGCGCGGCTGGTTTATTTTCCGCCGGGCAACTGGATCAGCTATGATGAAGGTTTTGAAATCACCGGTGGCGTCACCAATGGCGTGGCCGCGCCGCGGGACCGCATTCCGTTGTTCGTGCGCGCCGGGACGATTCTGCCGACTGCGCCGGACATGATGTTCACGAGCGAAAAACCGTGGGATCCCATCACGCTAGACGTGTGGCCGGAAGGCGATTCCACCGGCTCGCTTTATCAGGATGATGATAACACGACCGCGTTCACCAAGGGTGAATTCACCACGACGAAGTTTCATTGTGTGGAGCAGCCTGGAAAAGACATTGCGTTTGATATCAAACCTTCCAACCAGAAATTCGGCCCCAAAGAATGGATCGCCAAGTTTCATCTAACCTCGGTTCCCACCGCTGTTACATTGGATGGCAAGACGATTTTGGCGGAGGCTGACGAGTCGGTCAGCACTGGCTGGAAATTTGATGCCGGCAATAATACACTTACGGTCAAATTGGCTGGTGAACATATCGCACATACGTTAGATATAACATTGGATGGTTCGGCTCATCCACGCCCGGCGGCACCGAAAGTGGATGCGCCGCCGCTTGGCGGCACAACGGAATTGGTGGCCGCCAAACAGATCGCGCAATTTCTCCCGCCACCGAAGCTGCCCATCCGCATCGAGGCCGCCAATTTTGACAAGGGCGGCGAAGGCCTAGCCTATCACATCGCCACGCCGGCGACCAATTCCATTTACCGTCAGGAAGGCGTGCCGATAATCAATTCCAATGACGAGGGCGGCGGCTATGCGATACCCGGTCTCAAGCAAGGAGATTGGCTGGCCTACACGCTGGACGCAAATGAGGGCGGCTGGTTTGCGGTTTCGGCGCGCGTGCTGCCCGCGACGGACGGCGCACTCGTGTTATCGCGCGAACGGGTCAAACCCCTGACCAGCGTGAACATTCAGGCGCTTGAATCAAACGCTTCAAAGTGGGTCAGCGTGCCGGGACAATCCTTGTTTTATATCCCGCCCGGTGAATTCATCTTGACGGCGCGCGTGACCAAGCCGGGATTTCAGCTTGGCAACTACACCTTCACCAAAGCGAGTGAAGCCGTCGTCACCGTGGAAGCCGAGGCCGGCACGATTGTCGGCGCGGGTGTCAACAACGATCACGAAGGTTACAAAGGCACGGGCTTTGTCGCCGGCATCGGCGGAAAAGCCTCCTCGGTTAAAATTCCGTTTAATGTGCCCGCCGACGGTAAATATTTGCTCGCGCTGCGTTATGCGAATGGCAATGGCGATGCCGTAGTCGCTGTCACACTGCCCAGCGGCCAAAGCATCACCGTCCTGCTGCCCTCCACGGACACGTGGGATAATTATTCCGAAGCCGGCGCGATGGTTGAACTCAAGGCCGGACAAAATGAAATTCAAGTAAGCGGCACCGATCATGGGGTCGTCAATGTTGACCAACTGAAACTAATAAATTTTTCGATTCCTTGAAAACATTGCATCTCTCCCTTTGTCTGGCGACGTGGGCCGCCATGCTTTGCTCTGCTAGTGGCCAGACTCTGACTGATATTGGCACTGTCGCTCCGGTGCCGGGAGCCAATGATGTTTTCCAGTTGAGCACCAGTGGCAACCAAACCAAACCGGATGGACTGAATTATTACACTGACAACCAGACGGCCAATGGCGCGGGCGAGCCGGGCCAGACTTTTGTAACCGGAACCAATGCGGCCGGATATATTCTATCGGCGGTATCCATTAAAACCGCCGGGCTGAATTCCTACAGCGGCATCGGCACGAGCCAGCCTTACTATCTGCACATTTATTCGGTGTCCGGCAGCGACGCCATTTTGTTGCAAACTTATACTTCAGCCAATATCACTTTCAATGACGGCGATTGGCTGCAATGGAGCGGACTTTCCGCCGCGCTGCTACCGAATGCGACTTATGCGTATTCGTTTGGCAAGGCAAGTTCGACCACCGGCTGGGAGGCACTCGCAGTTGCCAGCGGTAATCGTTATCTGGGCGGCGAAATCGGGCTGGTGCCCACCTCCGGCGGGGCGATTACTTTTGGCAACAGTCATAACTATGACGGAGTGTTTGATTTGGGTCTGGCACCGGCTTTGGCCCCGGCTTTGGCCCCGGTCGCCAGCCCGCCCATTGTGTCGCCGATGAACACGGTATTAGTCGGAATCCCGGTGACTTTTACGGCCAGCGCAGTGGGCGCACAGCCGCTTTATTTTCAGTGGCAGTTCAACAGTGGCGTCGGCTACACGAACATTTTTGGAGCGAACACGAACGTGCTGGCATTTAACGCAGCGCTGACAAACAGCGGTTCGTATCAATTGATTTTGACCAACAGCTATGGTGCCGTGACCACCGCGCCGGTGACGCTGACGGTGCTCAGTTCTCCGCCCAACGAGCCGAACAATGACAATATCATCATTTACAACGGGCAGGCGATCTTGAGTAGCGGCTGGCAGAACTGGTCTTACGGCGGTGCCGAGCTCAACTTCACCAATACATCTCCGGTGACCAACACCACGCCAAATTTACAGTTTCCCGGAATATATTCCCTAAGTGCCAACCTGCCCAACGGCGGCACCATCCAATTGGAAAATGGCAATTCAATCAACGGCACGCTTTACAGCGCCTTTACGTTCTGGGCGAATGGCGGGGCGACCGGTGGACAGTATTTGAAAGTGGCCGCCAGCAATAATGGCTCGCAAGGGACACAAGTTAGCATCGGTCCGCTTCCGGCAAATAGTTGGCAGCAATATACTATTACACTTTCTGCTCTGGGCATGGCCAGAGCGTCGAACCTGAACTTCTTCTCGATCATCAATTCGAGCGGCAGCACGCTGCCGGTTTTCTATCTGGAAGGCATTACCTTGGTCGCCAAGCCCGTGCCCGCTGCGGTTCATGTCGGCGTGAATGCCTACGAAGCCGTGCGCACGATAGATGCCAGGCTATTTGGCATCAACGCGGCGGACTGGGATAGTTACATTAACACACCAACAACGCTTTCCATTCTGACCAACATCAATAACCAGGTGTTGCGCTGGCCGGGCGGCAGCGGGGCGGATGTTTATTTCATGTCCAATCCGACTTCCATGGCGAACACCCGTAATTTTATTCAGGTTGCCACCAACACTCATGCGCAGGTTTTTTTCACCGTCAATTACGGCAGTGGCACACCGCAACAAGCCGCCGCCTGGGTGGCGTTTTGCAACATCACCAATCATTGCGGCTTCAAATACTGGGAGGTCGGCAACGAGTCCGGAGGCACTTGGGAGGAGGATCTGAACACCAATGCGCCATGGCAGCCGCATGATCCGTGGACTTATGCCATGCGTTTCCAGCAATACTACACCGCGATGAAGGCGGTGGATCCTACCATCAAAATCGGTTCGTCGGCGAATGTCACCGAGGATGGCACGGCCAACTATAATAATCACACGGTGGTAAATCCGGTCACCGGCGTGTCCCACAACGGCTGGACGCCGGTGATGCTTTACACGATGCGCACCAATGGCTGTATCTGCGATTTCCTGATTGACCATACCTACGGGCCAGGCAACAGCGACGTCGGCGGCCTGAGTTACTCGCCAGTTTGGGCTGTGAATGCAAATAATTTGCGGACGATGCTGACAGATTATTTGGGCGGCTTGGGCGCAAATGTGGAACTGAACGTCACGGAAAACGGTAGCGGCGGCAACGACCGGCAACTGGTCAGCGTGGTGAGCGGCCTATTTTGTTGCGACAGCCTAGGTCAGCTTTTGCAGACCGAATTCAACTCGCGATTATGGTGGGATCTGCGCAACGGCCAATCCGACTTTTCGCCTTCAGACAATTCACTCTATGGCTGGCGCAAGGATCCCTATACCGGGAGTTATTTTGGTGACCTCGGCATCGTGTCGGGACTGGGCAACACCGCCGTCAACTGCTACCCGGATTATTACTGCGGTAAGTTACTGAACCATTTCGCCGCCGGCGGTGACACGGTCATTGCCGCCACCAATGACTTTCAAATGCTCGGCACTTACGCCGTGCAACGGACTAATGGTTTGCTAACGCTGCTGGTAATCAATAAGAGCTGTTATACCAACCTCAATGCCAACATCAATCTTATCGGTTTCGCGCCTGCCACCAATGCGACGGCCTACTTCTATGGCCTACAGCAAGACATGGCCGCATCGCTCAACGGGCCTGCCGCTGCGATGGATGTCTCCACTTATAATCTTCTAGTCACCGGCACCAATTTCACCGCCAGCTTCCCGCCCTACACGGCCACGGTGATTCAACTCGCGCCCGCCGCGCTGCCGCCAATGGTCTCCAGCACGACCATTACGCCGAGCGCATCGGTTTATTCCGGCCAGAACGCGCTGTTGAGCGCCAGTGCGAGCGGTTCCGGGACATTGAGTTATCAGTGGCAGTTCGGAAGCGGTGTCAATTGGACGAATCTTACCGCAGCAACAAGCAATAGCGTGGTCGCCAATCCACAAGTAGTTGGGACAATTTATTACCAGTTAATTGTGACCAACTCATTCGGTGCCGTAACCAACGCGCCGGTATCAATTGTCTTTAACGCCCTTCCTACGACGCCCGCCAGCTTGTGGACGGCGAACTTCCAAATTACTAACAACCTGTTTCAAAACATCGTCAGCACTGGCATTGGCATTTATATTGGCCGAGGAATTCTGGGCAATGGCACTTATTGGAATAGCGTTCCTGACAATTATGCCTATTACAATGTGTCCGCCATCAATCTGACCAGTGCTTCAGACTGGCTGGACGATGGTGCCACCCATTCCGGCATCTCCGTGAGCGTGAATACGGCCTACGGGTTCAGCAGCCTTACCAGTCCGCTCACCGACCGCAGCGACATGGGCAATCTTGTGGATCAGTATGTGCAAATCTACACCGGCACCGGGGCGCTGAAATTCTCCGGCGTTCCTACTGGCACTTATAATCTGGCCTTGTATGGTGCCGATGGCTCTTATGCCAATCGTGGCACCACTTTTGTCATTCATGATTCACAAAATGGTAACCAGTCAAAATCCACACTTAACGCCGCGCCGCAAACAGCTCTAGCACAGGGAAACAATTTTGTGCTCTTCACCAATGTCCACGTTTCCGGCGGAAGCCTGATCGTGGACATCAATGCCAATCCGTCCGCGCATGGCGGCGGCAACACCGAAGCCGACTTCAATGCCGCGCAAATCCAGTTGGTCAGCTATGATCCACCCGTGGCGGGCTTTATCGGCTGGCCGACGAACATCTTTGTGACGCAAAGCGTGACCTTCACCAACACGTCAATCGGCATTATTACCAACTCGACGTGGAACTTCGGCGATGGCGCTTTTGCCACCAATTATTCCATTGCCGGCGCAAGCCATAACTATGCCGGCGCGGATGCCTACACGGTGCACTTGACGGCCAGTGGACCAGGCGGAATGAACACGGCCACGCAAACAAATTACGTCACGGTATCACCCATGCCGGTGATTGGCGGTGCGTATTTGACTCGTGCCGGCATCGTGTTTTGTGGCACCAATGCGCCGGCCGGCGTGTCCTATCGGATACTGGCTGCGACTAATGTAGCGCTGCCGCTGGCAAGCTGGACGCCGGTGGCTACCAATGTGGTTGCCCCTGATGGCAGTTATAGTTACACCAACTCGACCCTGACAAATGCAGAGAATTTCTTCCGATTGGTTTCACCTTGATTTTTAACAAGCAATGCTGACCTTCAAAAAATGCGACCATTGAAATCAATAAATCTGGCGATGATGCTCCTGGTTAGTGCCTCCATTTCTGGTTTCGCCAAAATAGA
>Ga0302275_10002900_pt1 | contig 17658 bp, 13 predicted proteins | sample III_Bog_N2_2_FD_200229 | JGI IMG/M metagenome (GOLD analysis project Ga0302275, IMG submission 200229) | Peat permafrost microbial communities from Stordalen Mire near Abisko, Sweden - III_Bog_N2_2 | ecosystem: Environmental > Terrestrial > Soil > Wetlands > Peat | place: Sweden: Abisko...
CATCTATTACCTCCGGCACGCCCCAGTTCAAAACTCCAAACCCATTGTCCTGCTCCATTGTCCCGTCTTCTGATCCATTCCAACTTTGATCGCACACACTTTTCCAACTTTGAATGCTACACGACAGAGTGGGACGTTCAGCTTGACAAGCAGCCGAGCGATTATTATTGTGTCACCTTTGATTGGCATCGTTTATTGCGCATAGCTGTTTTTCCGGCAGTTGCCATATTCATCGGTATGCTGGTAGTCGGTTACGGCTCACGATGGGTTTCACGAGGATTTAGAATATGACCATGCAGGCCGGTTTGGAGTTTTGCCAGAAGTTGTTGCGCGCTTACAGCGCTTGATCGCGATTATGACACAATACCCAGGGCGCTGCCCTGGGCTGTCATGTTTCGGCCTTTCAGGCCTTCTATATGCGTTGGCAATGGTTTTTGACCATTCGGGTTTGGTCATTCTTTCGGCATTCGTCATTCGGCATTTGGCATTTCCCCGTGGGTGGCGGGCGAGCCTTCCCAGCGCGTGCCGGCGGGCAGGCGTTCGCCCTTGGCCACCAGCGTTAGCGGGCCTAGCCGCACGTCGTCGCCCACCTGGGTGTCATAGAGAATGGTGCTGCGCACGCCCACCGTCACGCGGTCGCCAATCTCCACCCGGCCGATCTTCATGACGCGATCCTCGAACAGATGCGTTTGCGGCCCGCTCCAGGCGTTCAGTTCCGCCTCATGGCCGATGTGGACGCAGTCGAATTCGGTCAGGTCGGTGGTGTTCAGATACACGCCCCGGCCCAGGTGCGCGCCGAGCAGGCGCAAGGCCCACGGCAGCATCGGCGTGCCGCGCAGCAGGTCCAAAAAGTTCGGCACCGCCAGCGATTCATACAAATTGGTCACCGCCTCGCTGATCCAGACAAACGGCGTCCACATGGGGGCGGCGCGCGGACGATACCGGCCCACCAGCAGCCATTTCAGCGCCACCACAAACAGGAAGGAAGCCCCCCCATAGACGCATCCCGCCAGCGCCAGCGCCGCCGCCACGCGCAGCCCCCAGCCATTTTCCGCCGCCAGCGGCATCACCAGCACCACAATCAGATAGCCGGTGGCGATCACCAGAGCCAGCGGCAGCACAATGCGCAGGCCCTCCACCAGGCCGCGCCCCAGCCGGCGGGCGGGCGAGGGCCGGAACGTCAGCGCTTCCGGGAACCCCTCGAGCGTCTCGCGCGCCGGCAACCGCAGCGGGGGCGAACCCATCCACGTCTGCCCGGGGGCCATTTGCTCATTTTTGGGCGCGCGGGTTTGCACGCCGATCAAGACATCATCCGGCACCGTCGTGCCATCCGGCACATACGCGCCGTTGCCAATGAAGGAGCGGTTGCCAATGCGGGTCGGCCGTAGGACCATCCAGCCGCCGCGCAATTCCTCGTCCCCCAGCATCGCGCCATCGGCAATGAAGCTGTCGTCGCCGAGACTCAACAGGTCCGGCACCATCCCTTCCGCCGTGGAAACCTCGGCATGGCGGCCCACCTTCACCCCCAGGCAGCGCAGCCACAGCGGCGCAAACACCGAGGCGTACAGCCCGTGCAATTCGCGCAGGCTGCAATCCAGGATCATCGAAACCGCGCGCTTGTGCCAGTAGCTGAAGGAGTGGATGGAGGTCATGCCCGCCGTCTGCCGCGGCAGCAGCCAGCGCAAGCCCCCCGTCACCACCATCGTCACGCTCAGGAACAGCGCGCTGGCGGGGATGGCCAGCAGGAAGAAAAAGCCGAACGCCACCGGCGCGTTGATGCCCGAATCAAACACATTCAAGGTGTTCGCGTCCAGCCAGTCGATCAGCAGAAACGCCGGAAAGGTCGGCAGGAAAAACAACACCGAGACCGCGATGGCCGTGGCGGCAAACATCGCCGCCATCAGCCCGCGCCGGAGGGCGGAAGCCTCCGGGCGCGGCGGCAGCGGCTCGGCGGCTTGGGCCGCGCGCCGCGCCGGCGCGCCCTCCCAGGTCTCGCCGGCGGGAATCCGGCGTCCGGCCCCCAGGGCCGACTGGCCGCCCAAGTGCGCGTGCTCCCCCAGTTCCGTGTGGTCTTCCAGCACCGAATAGGAATCCACCACCGCTTCCCGGCCCAGGCGCACCGGGCCGATGATCAGTTCGCCCCCCGCCACCCGGGCGTTTTCAATATTCACAAACGCGCCGATGCTGGCGCCGTCCTCCACCGTGAGCAATTCCGGCGCGCCGAGCGAGAGGGTGTCGATTGTCACGTTCCGCCCGATGCGCGCGCCGAGCGCCCGCAGATACCACGGCATCCAGGGCGTGCCGGCCAGCAGGAAAACATCCGGCAGCTCGCTGAACTTGTTGGCCAGCCACCAGCGAAAATACACCCGGCCCCACAGCGGATAACGCCCCGCCGCGAGGCGGCCGCCCGTCAGCCACCGGCCGGCGATGGCGATGGCGAAGTTGGCAAACCGCGCCAGCACGAAGGTGAGCAGCGAATAGAGGGCCGCCCGCAGGATGCTGTCGCCCTCGTCGCCCGTGAAATATTGATAAACAAAAAAAGGCGCCAGCCAGTCGGTGATATGCAGCAGCACAAAACCCGGCAGCAGGATGGCCTGGGCCAGGCCGCACCACCAGCGGCGGGACCAGGACGCGGCCAGCCGGCGCGGGGCGGCAGCCGGGGTGTGCGTGCGCAACTGACCCATGGCCTGGGCGATGCCCGCCAGGCGGCGTTGCTGGTAGATCGCCTGCACCCCCAGCGTGGCATAGCGAGCGTCGCCGCGCAGCCGGGACACCAGCCGGGCCGCCAGCAGGGAGTGTCCGCCGAGATCCTCAAAAAAATCCGATTCGTGCCCCCAGTCGCGCCCCGGGAAAATCTGCTCCAGCGCGGCGAACAGCACCGCCTCCTCTTCGTTGCGCGGTGCGGCGCGGTGCGCGCCAGGGGTGGCCGTGACGGTCAACTGCCAGGTGCCCAGCGTCTTGTGATCAATCTTGCCGGACGCCAGCCGGGGCAGCGCCGGGAGGATTTCAAAGTGCGCCGGCACCATGTACGCCGGCAGGCGCGCCGCCAGTGCCTGACGCCATTGCGTGGGTCGTTGCGCCGGGTCGTCTAGGCCAGCCACCGCCTGCACCACGAAGCCGACCAACTGATCCAGATCCCCCAGCTTGCGCATCGTCACGGCCGCCGCAGCCACCCCGGGCTGCGCGCCCAAAACGGCCGTGATTTCATCCAGTTCCACCCGGAAACCGCGGATTTTCACCTGGCTGTCCGCGCGGCCGAGACAATGCACCGGCCCGCCGGGCTCGAGGCGGGCCAGATCACCCGTGAGATACATTTGCGCGTCGTCAGCCCTTTCCGGGCACGCACCGGCCAGCGGATTCGGCACGAATTTTTCCGCCGTCAAATCCGGCCGTTCCAAATAGCCGAGGGCCAGGCCCGGTCCGAAAATGCACAATTCGCCGACCTCGCCCGCCGGCAGCGGCCGGCGCTGCTCATCCACCACCAGCAGCCCGTAATTGGGCAGCGGCCAGCCGATGGTCACCGGCCCGGTGGCCGTCAATTCCGCGAGGCTCGCCGACACGGCGGTTTCCGTGGGGCCATAGGTGTTGAACACCTTGCGTCCGGGCCGCACCAGGCGCTCCGCCAGCGCGGCCGAGCAGGCTTCGCCGCCCAGATTGATGAGCCGCAGCGTGGCGGGCAACTCCCCCAGCAGATTCATCAGCGTCGGCACGCAATGCAGCACCGTGAGGCGTTCGCGCGCCAGGGTCTGGGCCAGCGCCTCCGGATCCCCCACCTGGGCCGCCGGCGCAATCCAAAGCGCGGCTCCCGCCAGATACGAAATCCAGATTTCCTCGAACGACATGTCGAAGGCCACGGAGAAGCCCTGGTACACCCGGTCGTCTGCGCGCACGCCTAGCAACTCGTTTTCCGCGCGCAAGAAATGGCAGATGCTGCGCTGGCTGATGACAATGCCCTTGGGCTGGCCGGTGGACCCCGAGGTGTAAATCACGTATGCCGGATCCGCGGGTTGGGGTCGGACGCGGACCGCCGCCAGCGTACCCGCGCTGTTAGGTGCGCTGCGCAGGCGGGACGCCTGTCCTAATATGGGTTCCGCCAGCAAATCCTCCACCGCCCAGACCGGGAGCGGCAGGGATTGCAGCCGCGGCAGCCACGCCCGACCGGTGACCAGCCCGCCCGCCTTGGCCGATTGCAGGCAGAGCGCAATGCGCTCCAGCGGGGTGCCGGCGTCGAACGGCAGCCAGGCGGCGCCGCTTTTGGTGATGCCCGCCTGCGCGACCAGCAAATCCGCGCCGCGCGGCAGAAATAATCCCACCACCCGGCCCGGGGCCGCGCCGCGTTGGGCCAGCGCGGCCCCGATCCCATCGCTGGCCGCGTTCAATTCGCCATAAGTCACCATCCGTTCGCCCCAGATCAGAGCCGGGGCTTGTGGCTGGCGGGCCGCCGTGGCCGCAAGGATTTCCCCCAGCGATTCCGGGCGCAGCAAGTCCGGGCGGCTCACGCCGCACAGCACCGTCGGCAGGCGACTTTCACCCGCCGGGCCGGGACGGCTTCGCGGGGTGGGTGGATGGCAGGATGTTGGTTGGTCCACGGCAGGCCTGAATGCTTATCACATTACCAGACGCATGCGGAGCAAAAATGTTTCAAGGATTTTCGCGCGGGTGCAGGACAAAAACCGGCAAAACCATGGCAAACCATTGTAGCGCAGGCTTCCCAGCCTGCCGTATCGCAGGTTTCCAAACCTGCGTGCCGTGTCGTTTCAACCGCGCATTCGAACGTGTTTGCGCCCTCTTGTCACAGGGTTTTTCGCGACTCTTTCCCCAATGGCTATGAAATATCCGGGCGAGTGCCGTGTCCGGTGCCCGGGCTTTCCTCCGCTGGCCATGAATCGTTGCCCTGCTTGCTTGCTTCGTTACTTTGTTGTTCAATCCTGCTCGCGGCGTTTCAGCCAGGCCTGGCCCAGTTCGCTCAGCGTCTTGGCCTTCAGCACCCGCTCGGCCAGCGGAAACACAATGCGCTCCTCCTTGTCAAAATGGTCCCGCGAAGTCGCAATGGCTCCCAGCAGAAACCGTTTCGCGTCCTTGGCGGTCTTGGCCTTCGCGGCATTGGCCAGCGCCGCCTCGATTTGGCGGTGCTCCTCATGGAACGTCTCATTCTGCCCAATTTGATCGAAGCAATGCTCCAGCGGTTCCATGAACAGGTCATCCTCGGTTTTGGCATGCGGTTCATGGAGCTTCGTCACCACCGCCGCCAGGGCCTTCACCTCGGCCAAAGTCTTGAGCTGGGGCACGGTCACCTCGATATAATCAAATAAATTATGGAACACCGCGTGTTCCGCGCGCAAAACATCCGTAATCTTCATGCCCCCTAACATAACGCATAAAGAATTCAACGCCAAGGGCGGAAGGCGGAGGATTGCAAGATTGAACCGCCACGGAACCAAGTCCTCTCCCGTCCAAAAGCGGGCGGTCAGGCCGGCCGATTCAATTTCATTTTTTTCATCCGTGAAAGCAGCGTGGTCGGTTTTATCCCCAGGAGTTCTGCCGCCCCCTCCGCCCCTTTTATTTTCCAGCCGGCTTGGTTCAGGGCCGCCAGGAGATTCTCGCGTTCCCGCTGCAGCATCTCTGATTCCGTGAAAAATTCCTGGCCGGGGCTGGCTTCCCCCCCCACCCGGCTCGGGAGCATGGTGGGCGTGGCGGGCGCGGTGCCGGCGGTGCCGGCCGGCAAATCAAATTCCAGCGCGCCGCCGCGGGCAAGGATCACCGCGCGCTCCAGCACATTCCGCAATTCGCGGATGTTGCCGGGCCAGTCGTAACCCTGGAGTTGAACCACCCCCGCCCGCGTCAACCGCGGCCTGGCACAACCCAGTTCCTTGGCCGAGAGCTTGATGAAATGTTGCGCCAATAGGGCGACGTCTTCCTTCCGCTCGCGCAGGGGCGTGATCTGGATGGGAAAAACATTGAGCCGGTAATAGAGGTCCTCCCGGAAGCGCCCGGCCGCGACTTCTTTTTTCAAGTCGCGATTGGTGGCGGCCACAATCCGCACGTCGGCAAAGCGCGTGCGATCCTCGCCCACGCGCTCATAACGTTTTTCCTGCAAGGCCCGCAGCAGCTTGCCCTGCAAATCGATCGGCACTTCGCCGATTTCATCCAGAAATAAAGTCCCGCCCTCGGCGGCCTCAAAACGTCCGGCCCGATCCTTGATGGCCCCCGTGAAAGCGCCCTTCGCGTGGCCGAAAAATTCACTCTCGTATAATTCCTTGGGGATGGACGCACAATTGACCCGGACCAGCGCCTTCTCTTTGCGCCGGCTGCGGCGGTGGATTTCGTGTGCGACCAGTTCCTTGCCCGTGCCGGTTTCACCCAGGATCAGCACGGACGCGTCGGTTGGCGCCACCAGATCAATCTGGCTGACGATTTGCCGGAGCGCCGCGCTCTGGCCGACCAGGTCGCCAAAGGCCTTGGCCTCCACCACCTCCTCCTGCAGATAGGCATTTTGTTGTTCAAGCTGCGACTTCAACTGCTGGATTTCCTTGAAGGCGCGGGCGTTGGCGATGGCACCGGCGATGTGGTCGGCGAAAACGCGCCCCCAAATTTCCGCGCCCTCCGGCACGTTCGCCCGGCTGAACACCGCGATGACCCCCAGCACCTCGCCCTTGTAAATGATCGGCACCCCATTATACCCGCGAATTTTCTCCGGTTTGAGCCAGGGGATGAAGGCCAGCTCCCCCGGTTCCTGGTCCAAATCGCGCAACACCATCTGCTTTCCCCGCACGGCGATTTTTCCGGCCGCTCCGAACCCGATCGGGATCCGGGCAAACGGATCGGCCAGCAGCACGTATTCTTCTTCCTCCCCCTCGCCGCTGATCCGATTCCCGCCACCCGCCACGGCATGCAGGCAGCGGGTCTGGTCGGGACAATCCGGCCGGCGGACACAGGTCGCACAAATATCGCCCTTTTCGATCAGCCAGATGCGGACCCGGGCGACGTCGGGACGCTCCAAAATCCGGTGAACCAGTCGTTTTAACAACTGCTCCAGTGACTGCTCCTGCGCAATTTCCAAAAGCAGCTTGCTCGCGAATTCAGAATCAAAGCGATTTTCGGTCTTGTCAGCCATCGCCAATGGCATAACCAAAGGCGAACGATATTTCAACCTTTTAGGGTCGTAATTTCGTACGTACGAAATTACGACCCCGATTCGATCTTCGCAGCAAGTCACCCAGTTGGCCTGACCCCAACGACTTGCGTCAGTTTGACCGGTTTGGCACGCAAACTGTGTTAGGTGCCTCAGAAAGTGCAATAACCAAAACCTTGAACGCCGTCAAAAATATGAATGCTGCCACACTGAACCAAGCTGCTGCCCCGGCTTTCCGGACCGCCGCCCCGGCCCGGTTGCCCGACCCCGGGCAGGTCCTTGAACCCGAATCAACGCCGCCGAACCCCGTCAATGGCCACTCCCCCGAACCCGGCTCGCCCAAAAAGAACCTTCATCGCCGCCACGTTGCCGCCGGCCTGGCAACGCTGGTGGTCAGTGTGGCGGCCGGGATTTATTATTCCGCATACGTCGCGCCCTACGAATCCACCGATGACGCCTTCATTGAAGCGCACGTCACGCCCATTGCCCCCCAGGTGGCCGGCCGGGTCGCGCAATTGTTGGTGCAGGACAATCAGCCGGTCAAAGCGGGCGATGTGCTGTTGCAAATCGATCCAATCGATTTTCAAACCCGGCTGGATCAGGAGCGCGCCAAGCTCGCCGCCAGCCAAAGCCGGCTCGCCCAGGCGCGCGCTCAATTCACGGTGGATCAGGCCCGGGTGGAACAGGAAAAGGCCAATGTCGTTGCCGCCCAAGCCTTGGCCGCGCAGGCCGGGGCGGACAACCAGCGTTACCAGGCCGTCGGCAGTTTTGCGATTTCCGCGAGTCAACTGGATCTCGCCGGCACGCAGGCCCGCTCGGCGGCTGCCCAGGTGGATGCGGCCCGCAACAAGGAACTCTCCGCCGAAGCGCAATCCGCCCTGGATCAGGCCGGCATTCAGACGGCCGCCGCTGAGGTTCAAAGCAGCGAGGCGGCCGTTCACCAGGCCGGGCTGAACTTGTCCTACACGCAGGTCAAGGCACCGGCCGCTGGCTATGTCACCCACCGCACCGTCGAGGCCGGCGCTTATGTCCAGACCGGACAAGCCCTGCTCGCGATTGTGCCGCCCGAGGTCTGGGTCGTCGCCAATTTCAAGGAAACCCAGTTGACCGGCATGCGCGTCGGCCAACCCGTGGAAGTCACCATCGACGCCTATCCGCAGATCAAATTCAAGGCGCATGTGGACAGCATCCAGTCCGGCACCGGTCCGCGCTTCAGCTTGCTGCCCCCGGAAAATGCCTCGGGCAATTACGTCAAAGTGGTGCAGCGCGTGCCCGTCAAAATCGTGCTCGATGACGCGGCGGCCGCCCATTACGTGCTCGGCCCCGGCATGTCCGTCGTCCCCGAAGTGCGGGTTAAATAATCCCACCCTCAAAAACTTCCCGCCATGAACGCCAACGATTTCCAGCCCAAAATCAATCCGTGGATGATCACGCTCGCGGTGATGCTGCCGACGTTCATGGAAGTGCTCGACACCACCATCGCCAATGTCTCCTTGAGCCACATCGCCGGCAACCTGTCCGTTTCGACGGATGAAGCCACCTGGGTGCTGACCAGTTATCTGATTTCCAACGCCATCATCATTCCCTGTTCCGCGTGGCTCGGACAGCGTTTCGGCCGGAAAAATTTCCTGATGTTCTGCGTCGTGGTTTTCACCGCCGCTTCCTTTTTGTGCGGTCTGGCCGCCAGCCTGCCGATGTTGCTGGCCATGCGCGTCATCCAGGGCGCCGGCGGAGGCGCCTTCCAGCCGATCGCGCAATCCATCATGCTCGAAAGTTTCCCGAAAGAAAAACAAGGCATGGCGATGGGCGTCTATGGCATCGGCGTGGTGATCGCGCCGATCATCGGCCCCGTGCTCGGCGGCTGGATCACGGACAATTATAGCTGGCGCTGGATTTTCTTCATCAAGGTTCCCGCCGGTTTCCTGGCGCTGTGGCTCATTCAGCGATTCATCCACGACCCGCACTGGATTCGCCGCCCCCGCGCTTCGCGGCTGGATGTCCTCGGCTTGAGCTTCATGTCGCTCTGGCTGGGCTGCCAGGAAGTGCTGCTCGACAAAGGCCAGGAAGACGACTGGTTCGGCTCGCGTTTTATCATCCTGATGGCGGTGCTCGCGGTGATCGGGCTGGCGGTGTTCATCGTGCGCGAACTCTCCGCCGGCCAGCCGTTCGTCGATCTGCGCGTCATGCGCAATTACAATTTCAGCCTTGGCGCGGGGCTCATGTTTTTCGCCGGCGTGATGCTCTACAGCCTCACTGCCATCGTGCCGTTGTTCCTGCAAACGCTGATGGGTTACACGGCGCTGCAAAGCGGTCTCGCCATGATCCCGCGCGGCCTTGGCGCGCTCATCGCCATGCCCCTCGCCGGCCGCCTGGTTGGCAAAATACAGGGGCGTTATCTCGTGGCCGGCGGTTTTCTTTCCTTTGGTGCCGCCACCTATGCGCTGGCGCAGCTCTCGCTCGACCTCACGCCGTGGATTCTATTCTGGCCGCTGTTTTTCACCGGCGTCTCCATCGCGTTTATGTTTGTGCCGCTGAACACCCTCGCGCTCGGCTCGCTCAAGCCGGAGCAGATGGGCAACGCCAGCGGCATCTTCAATTTGATGCGCAACGTCGGCGGCAGCGTGGGCATCGCGCTGGTCACGACCTTCGCCGCCCGCCGCACGCAGGTGCATCAAACCCAGCTCGTCGGCAATCTGACGCCGTACGACCCAACTTATCAAGCAAGCCTGCAAACGATGACCACCACCTTTGCCGCGCATGGCGACCCCGTGACCGCGCAGTCGCAGGCCATCGCTTCGATGGGCCACACGCTCCTGTCGCAGGCCGGCCTGCTCGCCTACCTTGACAACTTCCGCCTGTTCGCCGGGATCTGCCTGGTGTGTCTCGTCGCCGCGCTTTTGCTGAAACATGTCAAACCGGGCCGCCCGGTGGTGGCTCATTGAAAGAAAAAATCATTATGAAAAAGCATCATCTGCCCATTCTAGCCTGGCTGGCCTCGCTCGCCCTCGTGACCGGCGGCTGCACCGTCGGCCCGGACTATCAACGGCCCGCCGTCAGTGCGCCCGCCCAATGGAGCACCCCCTTGGCCGGCGGCGAAACGAATTCCGCCGTCGAACTCACCGCCTGGTGGGAAAATTTCCACGACGCCGAAATGGACTCGCTGATCCACCGCGCGGTGCAATCCAACCTCGACCTCCAAATCGCGCAGGCGCGCGTGCGCGAGGCGCGGGCGCAATACCGCATCGCCGCCGCCAGCTTCCTGCCCACGGTGGACGCCTCCGGTTCCTACGCGCGCACGGAAACCAGCCACCACCAGCCCGTGCTCGGTTCCATTCCAATCCCGGCGACGGTGCCGTTTGACAATGATGTCTATCAGGCGGGCTTTGACGCCGCGTGGGAAATTGACGTGTTCGGCGGCACGCGCCGCGCGGCGGAAGCCGCCCAGGCCGGCGTCGCCGCCGCCGGGTTTGGCCGGCGCGACACGTGGGTGACCTTGCTCGGCGAAGTCGCCCGCAATTACGTGGACGTGCGCGGTTATCAACGCCGGCTGGCCATTGCGACGGAAAACATTGCGGCCCAATCCAACGCCCTGGCCATCACGCAAGCCCGCTTTGCCCGGGGGTTGACCAGTAATCTCGATGTGCAGCAGGCCCGCACGCTGCTGGCCACCACCACGGCGGAAATGCCCACGCTGCAGACCTCCCTCCAGGCCGCGATCCACCGGTTGGGCGTTTTGCTCGGCCAGCCCCCCGGGGCCTTGGTGGCGGAATTGTCCGCGCCTGCCCCCATTCCGGCCGCGCTGCCGCAGGTTCCCGTGGGCCTGCCTTCCGGACTGCTATTGCGCCTCCCGGACGTCCAGCGTGCCGAGCGGCAGCTCGCGGCGGCGACCGCGAACATCGGCGTCGCCAAAGCCGGCTTGTTCCCCAAATTCTTCCTCACGGGTGCGGTCGGCCAGGAAAGCATCAGCCCCAGCGACTGGTTCACCAGCGGCGCAAAATTCTGGTCCGCCGGGCCGACCGTGCAATGGCGGATATTCGATGCCGGCCGCATCCGCGCCAACATCCGCGTCCAAAACGCGCGGCAAGCACAGGCGCTGGCCACCTACGAACAAACCGTGCTGACCGCGTTTGCCGAGGTGGAGAATGACCTGGTCGCCTACGCGAACGAACAAATCCGCCGCCGCTCGCTGGCCGAGGCGGTGGCTTCCAGTCAAAAATCCCTGGACCTGGCCAACCAGCTCTATGCGAACGGCCTGGTGGATTTTCTCCATGTCCTGGACGCCGAACGTTCCCTGTATCAGGCGCAGGATGCGCTCGTCCAAAGCGACCGGACCGTTTCGGTCTATCTCATCTCGCTTTACAAATCCCTTGGCGGCGGCTGGGAAACGCTTGCGGCGCAATCCGCCGTTGCCCTGGTCAAAAACCAGTAGGGGCCGGGTGTAAACCGCAGGTGCAAAATTCCCTGGGGTCGCCTCCCCGACCCTCATCCGGGTTTCGGAATTCGGCAGTGAAATCGAAAAGACATGTCGCGACCCCAGCGTGGTGGGGCGCGTCACTCCGTGCGCCCCGCGCCTGCAACCAGCGGATGCAAATTGTCCCCGAGGTCGCCTTCCCAACAATTCGGATTTCGGATTTCGGCCTTCTTTCGGCCTTCGGGGATTCGGATTTCGGAATGGGGGTTTATCCCCCAACCCCAAAAGCGCGGCCGCCTACAATCCCAGCGGGCTGGCCAGAATCCCGATCACGCTCAGCGGACCCTGATCCTCCAAGCCGTCCGCCGCCTGGTCCAGTTTTTGCAGCGACAGTTTGGCGTTCTTGTAAAATTCGTCGTCGTTGATCAGCTTGCCCACCGTGCCGTTCCCCTGGTTCACCTTGAACAAAATCTCGTTCAGGTTCGTCATCGAGCCAGTGGCCGCATGGTACAGGGCCTCATCCGTCAGCAATTTGCCAATCGTGCCCCGGCCGGCGCTGGCATTGGTCACAATCAGATGAATCGAGCCCATCAAGTCGTTGGCCGAATCCGACGCCGTTTGCAGATTGCTCACCGTCATCAGCGCGCTCGCGTACAATTGATCCTGATAAATCAGGCGGCCGACCGTGCCCTGGCCCGAAGCCACCTGGCCGGTGATGTTGGTGATGTTGGCGATCGTGGCCGCCAGCTCATCCCGGTGGCTCTTGAAAAAATCGCCCAGCGGGCCAAACAAATTATGAATGTCATCCCCCGAAAACGCCTTGGTCATGTTCTGGATGCCCCCCACCGCCCCATCCAGCTTCGCCATCAGCGCGCTCAAATCCGGCTGCTCCACCGACTCCAGCAAATCGCCATCCTTCACCTTCGGCGCGCCCGCCGAACCAAATTCCACCGCCACAAAATTTTGTCCCATCAGGCCGGTGTACTTGACCGTGGCCCGGCTGTCGGTTTTCACGATCGCCGTGTCCCGGAGCTTCAGGGTCACCTTCACCTTCGTGTCCGTCAGCTGGATGTCCTCCACCCGGCCGATCTCCACCCCGGCCATCTTCACCCGGTCCCCCGGCTTCAAGTCCTGCACCGTGTCAAACAGCGCGGACACCCGGTAACCGTGGTGGAACCAATCCGTCGTCCCCACCGTTTCCACGATGGCCCACGCCGCAATGACCGCCATAAACACGAAATAGCCCAGCTTCGTTTCAAGTGAATTCTTCATAAGAGTGGTAATCGATCAGCTTTCCCGCTTGAAATCCGCCCGCAGGAATTCCTGCACCAGCGGATGTTTGAAGTTTTTGACCTCCTCCGGCGTCCCGACAATCAGAATCTTCCCCTCGGCGATCACCGCAATGCGGTCCGCCACCCCAAACGCCAGGTCCCGGTCGTGCGACACCACCAGCGAGGTGACATGAATGCGTCGCTTCAAGTCCAGGATTTCGTTCCCAATGACCACCGACGAAAGCGGGTCCAGCTCGCTGGTGGGCTCATCATACAGAATCAATTGCGGTTCAATCACCAGCGCCCGCGCGATCGCCACCCGTTTCTTCATGCCGCCGGACAATTCCGACGGCATTTTATCCATCGCGTCCTTCAGCCCGACATCCTCCAGTTTTTCGGCCACGATCTGGCGGATTTCCGCCGGCGGCTTCAGCTCGTGCTCCGTCAGATAGAGCCCCACATTTTCGCCCACCGTCAGCGAACTCAGCAGCGCCCCCGACTGGAACACCAACGCCATGCGGTATTTCGAGGCGATTTCCGGCGTCTGAATGGACTGGCCATTGACCAGAATCTCGCCCGCGTCCGGCGTCTCCAACCCGATCAAGTGCTTGAGCAAAACACTCTTCCCGCTCCCGCTGGGCCCCATGATCACGAAAATCTCCCCCGGGCGCACCTCCAGATCAATGCCTTCCAGCACCTTCTGCGCGCCAAAACTCTTGTGCAGCCCGCGGACCACGAGGCTCACACCGGACGGCTGATGGTTCGGGCCATTCATTGCTGCATAAAACGGGTGAGAATATAATCAAAAACCACGATCAACACGATGGAATTCACCACCGCCTTCGTGACCGAGCGGCCGATCCCGCGCGGGCCGCCAATCGTGGTCAGCCCCTGATGGCACGACACCACCCCGACAATAATGGCAAAGCAAAAGCTCTTGAACACGCCCTTGCTCACATCCCGCAACGTGACCAGATCCCGCATGTCGGAAAAAAACGCCTTGAACGGAATCTCCATGTGGGAATTCATGTCCGCCACCACCGCGCCGCCAAACCAGCCCACCAGCACCGAGAAGGTCACCAGCAGCGGCAGCGCCAGCGCAATCGCCAGCACCCGCGGCAGCACCAGATAATAGATCGGGTTGATGTTCATCGTCCGCAAGGCGTCAATCTCCTGGTACACCCGCATCGAACCGATTTCCGCCGCCATCGCCGAGCCAATGCGCCCCGCAATCAGGATCGCCATCATCACCGGGGCCAGCTCCAGGGCAATCGCCAGGCCCACCACGCCCCCCACCGCATTCGTGAAGCTCCGCTCCACCAGCGGCGGCCCGAAATTCAGCGCAATGACGCCGCCAATGAAAAACGACAGCATGCAGACCATCAACAGACTGGCGTTGCCAATCTCGAAGAACTGCTCATACACCTTCTGCCGCTGCCGCCACGCCTGCGGCAGGGCCAGCAGCGTGCGCCAGAACAAAAGGACGATGTCGCCTATATTCTCAAACATATCACCCGATAACTTTTAAACATGCGCGTCCGCCAATCAATGCAATTTTGAGGAAATCGAACCGGATTTTGCCGGGGTTTCGGCCCGTGTTACCACGTTGATGGCGTGTGCCTGCTGTCACGGCGGTGTCCCGGAGGGACGCCGGAGATTAGCCGGTGGCAAGCGGAGCGCCGCCACCGGACAGCAACGACAATACCAACCAGCCCCGGAGGGGCGTCGGAACCCAAATACCACAGGTGCCGTCGCTGCCGTATCCATGCAGTAAAGGCATTATTTAACCACGGCTGAACCTGAAATCCGAAGCCCGAAGCCGAGGATTTGCGCGAGAAATCACCCGCACTTTTTCCAAGCGGTGGAAAACCCGTTTCGGATTTCGGATTTCGGGTTAAGAAATGTCGGAACGGCGTTCCCGCCCGGTTTTTCGCCGGTCACGAAACGGTGCGCTCGATGAGCCGCTTGAAAGTCCGGTTTTTTTATCTGTGTTCATCTGTGTCCATCTGTGGTTGAAATTCTTTTTTACGGAATGGTTGCGGCTTAGAGCGGCCCCGACTCCCCGCCGTCGCTTCCCGGCCATTTACCGCTTGCTTCCGCGTTCCAGTTGCGCGATGTTCGCCATCAGACTTATGCTTGAGGAACGCCTCAACTTCTGTTGCAACCAGGTCCCGGGTTTATCTGGCGGCACATGGCATCACCGCCGCGGAGCGCCAGGATGCCTGACCCATCGCCCAAGCCAACCGCCGTTGACGCTGGCAGTTCCGCCAACGTGGTTCACATTGCGAGTCGGCGCCCGTTCAGCTTTCTACCTTGATGGCAAAATTATGCGCCTGTTTTTATTCATCACCCTTTCGGTTATTGGATGCTTCACCGGCGTGCCACAGACCAACCTGCCACCAATGAAAAATCCCGCCGAAATGATGCGCGAGCTGCGCCTGAAGATGTTGACCGCGGCACCAAGTGATTTTGGCCAGCAGCCGTCGCCGGAGTTTCCACGCGTCTGCGGAGTTGTCATGGATTGGCCTATCGAAGTCGGCACTGTCACCCTCGTTTCATTCTCCACCGGCGATGCGAGCATTTATTCCACCGGCACGTTCGGCGTTCTCGGCGGTATTGGGCATGAGAGCGTCCGCACCGCTGCCAAGGGTTGCGTCAAGGCTGCACAAAGTTATTATGATGATGCGACGCCGACCAAGGTGTATCCTTATCCCGCAAACGGTCGTGTGCGTTTCTATCTCGTCGGCTTCGACGGCGTTCGGGTGATTGATGCAGATTTGGAGGCAGTCAAACGTGATGGAGCCAAGTATTCGGATTTGTTTTTGTCGGCGCAGCGCGTTATTTCGGAGTTGCGGATGATAACTCAGCAGCAGAAGAGACCGACGCCATGACCGCGTGTCCCGGCAAGATAGAACGCGTGTATTTGGCGGCACATGGCATCACCGCCGCGGAGCGCCAGGATGCCTGCCCCATCGGCGCTGTGTGCGAACGAGCCGCTTTCCCCGAGCCTGCCGACCAGGTAAACGGCAAAAAAACCACATTCCTGCGATAAACCCGAACTCCGAAGTGAGCAATGAAATCGAAAAGACCTGTCGCGTGCCCATCATGGTAGGGCGCGTCACTCCGTGCGCGCCGCGCCTGCAACCAGAATGGACAAGCTATTTCAGTCATCGTATTTCCAACTCGCTGCCGGTCAAGGTGTTTTTCAAGTTTCCTCGTTCCAACTCCGGTTTTTGGGATAAAGCGTGCCGTGGCCTTTCCAAAACGGAGGCGAACGTGTATGCCCCCCCGCTAGCCCGGGATGGCACGCAATGGCGCCCTATCGTTCCAGCTTCAGCAATTTTCTTCTCTGCGCCTCCGCGTTTCTGCGGTTAATTTTGGTCCACAACCCTTGGGCTTGAGGTTTTTACGCCTCACCGCCTTCCGTCATACCAGATCGTGCAGTCCTCGCGCCGCGTCAGCGTGCGCCGGTTCCAGGTCACCCGCACGAGCAGCTTGGCGTAATCCCACAAGGTGTACAACCGCAGCTTGCGCGCCGAGGTCACCAAGGGATGCCGGTGCAGCACCACCACCCGGCGGCCCGTCGCCCGCGCGTGCTTCTTTAACCGCTGGCTGAGTTCCAGCTCCTCCCCCGCAAACATCTCGTTGCTGAAACCGCCCAATTGGCGAAACCCCGCCGTCTCCACGAAAATAAACGACCCCGCCAGCCAGCGCCCCATCCGGCTGGCGTAATTCCAAAGCCACGCAATCAGTCCCGCCACCAGCAACTTTTCATCCAGCCGCATGGTTGCGCCCCCCGCGAGGCAGCGTCCCGACAAGATCTGTTCCGCCACGTCCGCAAACAACTCCGCGCTCGGATGCGAATCCGCATCCACAAACACCAGCCAGGCGCCCGTGGCCGCCGCCGCGCCGGTGTTGCGGGCGCGGGCAATCTGATTGAACGGCTCAAACACCACTTTCGCCCCGGCGGCGAGGGCGATTTCCCCGGTGCGATCCGTGGAATTGTTGTTGCAAACAATGAGCTCCGTCTCCCACCCGCGCTGCTGAAACGCCACCATTGCCGCTTGCATGCGCGCCAGCGAAGCCCCCAGCAACTTCTCCTCGTTGAAGGCCGGAACAATGATGGAAATCTTCATGCGTCAACTGGTCCGGCAAGGGATTGGCAAGCCAACGCTGGGGGCGTTGGGTACACGTTGGCTGCAGGCGCGGCGCGCATGGAGTGACGCGCCCCACCACGTTGGGCTCGCGATATCCTTTTTTGATTTCATTGCCGATTTCGAAGTTCGGGCTTATTTCACCGTATTCATCAGCGGTGCCAGCCCTTGAATCCGCACCTCCAGCTTGTCGCCGCTTTGAATCGGCCCCACCCCGCTGGGCGTGCCCGTCAAAATCACATCCCCCGGCAGCAGCGTCATGCCCGCGGAAACAAAGCTCACAATTTCCGCCGGCTTGAAAATGAGCTGGCTCGTGTTGGAATTCTGCCGGAGCTGGCCGTTTTGAAACTGCTGGATGGTCAAATCATTCGGGTCGAGCATCGTCTCCACGTATGGCCCCAGCGGCGTGAAGGTGTCGAACGACTTGCACCGCGCCCATTGCGCCTCCGCTTTCTGAATCGTGCGATCGCTGATATCCTGCGCGGCCGTGTAGCCAAAAATATAGCGCGCCGCCTGCGCGGGCGAGACGCCCTTGATCTTGCCGAAGAAAAGGGGTCAGACCTGAATGGCACTTAGTTAAGCCCTAAAACTTTCTTGCCCAAGCGTTTGCGACGGACTGGGCCGGGCACCGTTTCAAAGAGGATTTGCCTGGAGAGCCGCTGCATTTGCTGGATGATCTTCTCCAATTTG
>Ga0302275_10002908_pt1 | contig 17638 bp, 16 predicted proteins | sample III_Bog_N2_2_FD_200229 | JGI IMG/M metagenome (GOLD analysis project Ga0302275, IMG submission 200229) | Peat permafrost microbial communities from Stordalen Mire near Abisko, Sweden - III_Bog_N2_2 | ecosystem: Environmental > Terrestrial > Soil > Wetlands > Peat | place: Sweden: Abisko...
GAGTTAGCGAGTATCAGGCGGGTTAGCGCCGATTACGCTGGATTCTAACGGAGTTGGAAAAATGGTGTCCGTTTTGGTGTCCGTTGCGGACGCCCTACCTCTTAAACCGTTGCTGCACCCACAGTTCGGATTGGAGGCGAGGGTCGGAATCGGACGCGTCTCGCCTTCCACAAGCCACTCGAAATCAACTATCTAAATCATCACCGTTGCCTTGATAATAAAGGCTTTCCTGCATTATGTCAAGGATAACTCCAGCCGACTTTTTTTTACTCCATTTTACTCCTTACCAATGGGCTTTGCTGGCATTTCTGCTGGCACTTTATCAGCATAGTGGTCATTACGATAATACCGAAGTGGCGATGTCGGTAAGACAAAAAACGCCATGTTTTCAGCCCATCGTCAATTTCAGGGGTTGAACAAATAATGTCCTGCAAAACGCTGCGACCAACCGGACTGAAGAGACAGCACACGGGGTTTTATTTCTCCGATGCGTTTTCCCTGCATAACCTCGTTGGAAATGAAAGTCTCATTACCGCCGGCACTGATGATAAAATGGCGAGGTGGTTGCAATTGGCCGAGTTTTCTGCACCAAGCATAATGCGGATTCCGCTTCAACATATTATCCAAAGGTGTTGCAAGTTCATGTTCAACTTCACCCTCAACGTAGATTGTGTAGCAACAGCCCGATTGGTATCCATCAGGCGCAATTAAAACGAATTTCGGACGTGTGGACAAACCTGCCAAAAGCTCTTGGATGACCTGTGCAACAAATACTTCTGAAAGTTTCTCGCCGAAGTGATCGGAGACATTTCCTTTCCTTCCAAGAAATTCAAGCGTGGGCGTTTGGCCTGTGGTGCCAGTTACCTGAACTTCGTCGTTTAGGCGATACCGCCAAAGGCCGCCGCCGGTTGTTACGAGAACTTCATACATTTCGTTCTTTCGCAATTCTTGAGCGAGATGAATGCGCCCCTCGCTATCAATAAATTCAAAAAAATGAGAACACACGGCGAGCGGTCGAGTCTCGTAAAAGGGAATGGTTACAATCGCTTCCGTGGCAATCAATCCCTTGCGCTGAATAAGTGTGTTTGGGAATCTATCTTGGAGGGCTGCGGCGGCAAGTTCTGCATTTCCCTCTCCCCAGCAACTAATTATTTTGAGGAACGCCCACAAGGTTTCAGGTTTTGTCGGGTCGGATTGTTTTAACTGCCTTACACGTTTTGGCATGGGACGCAGGTTCAATCCGGCGAGAACCGTCTTTGGCAATCCATCCGCATATCGGCAAGTGCCCTGTTCAATGTCTTTCAACAAACTTTCCCAACAGTTCGGCAGCGCGTCCAGCAGCAGCGACAGAAAGGATGGGTGCCAGATTGAAATTAGGCGCAAGTCATGTTGTCGTAGCAGACAAAGCAAAGTCAGATAGCGAAATTGTTCCATGTCCGAAACCTGTCGCAGTTCGGACGGCACGGCCATAACAGAATTCACGAGACGTTTTTTTGCGCCGCCAAGATAAGACAAATCATCTTCAAAACCGATTGGCACGGCAGACGGTTCGGCATCTTGAATCTGAAGGGCCGGTGAGATTGACCAATATGCCGTGCCGAGTGCAACGGAGGGATGGCGACTGTATAGGCTCGCAATCCACGGACTGATGGCACGATTAAATTCACACTGCAACCCGGTAGTGAATGGAATGAGCTTCCGCGCGCCGGTCGAGCCGCTGGTCGGAATCAAATGAGTTACCGTATCACTTGTCAGCACGTCGCTTTCTCCACGGCGAATACGCTCAATCCACGGTTCGATGTCGCCGTAGTCCGTAAGCGGGACACGGCGGGCGAATTCATCGTAATTACGGATGCTGCCAAAGTCGTGAGTTTTGCCGTAAGCAGAATCTGCGTTTAGGGCAAGGTAATCGCGCAGCAATTGCAATTGCGTTTCGGCTGGACGATTCAGCGCACGGCGGAATTGAATCAGCGCCGGAACATTTGAGGCCGTCCATAACGAATTAGCAATGGCCGCAGAGAGATTCATGGTGGCGCGGTTCAATCATTCGTCTTCCGGCACGGGTCAGATTTGCGTCGCAAAGTTCAGTGAGACAGACCAACTCCTCGCCACAGACATGACCGGGATTGTTTGCGAGAAAAAATGCGATGTGCGGGTCATGCTCCCGCCCGGTTGGAATCTCTTGCAGACATGCGCGCAGCTTTTGCGGCGAATTGAATCTGACGACCCCTGCCGAGGAATCGAACTGCACACCGAACTGCTCCCGCGCCAGTTGTTGCAACAGCCGTTGCGTTTGGGGCGGAGTCGGCTTGTCAAAGCGTGGAAAGAATTCACGCCAGAACACCGGCAGAAACCGATAGGTGCGGAATCCCGACGTTAGCAGCAACCAGAAACACCGGCCCTCCGGCAATTGCTCCCGCCATTCGTTCACGGCAGCAATCCATGCGCGTGGCAATGTGGTCGTGCCCCATGCCTCCGGCGCAACGATGGTGTCGCCGGAGAAAATCACATTAAGCGTTTCACCCTCAAACGTGGCTGCATAAGCCAGCAAGGTTGAGAAGCCCACGAGCCGCTTATCGCGCAAAAGCAAAATGACGCGGTTCTTTTCCATCAAGTCGCGTGAGAACTCTTCTTGCGTTACGCCGTCGAAATGTTCGGCAAGCAACTGAAACATTTCCAAAACCTGCGCTGGCGTGAGATCACTGCGCGGAATGGTCTTGGAATAAATTGGCATCGGCGGATTCATAGCAAAGCAAGTTCCGGTTGCAACACGCGGTCATTAAGTTGATGTGCTGCACCACCCATGTTCGGCCAGCGCACAATATAAATCCGGCTGCGATATTCGCGACGTTTGAAGTGGGCGCGAATTATGGCAAGGCGCGGGTCGTTCGCGGCGAAACCCAGTGTGAGAAATTCGATTCCTCGTTCTGCCGCAAGCGCGCAGAGCTTTACAACCAATTCGTGCAACACATCCATTTTTTCCGGCACGACGGCGAAATGCGAAAGGAACGCGTGAGCCAGCGTTGAACCGACAGAAGGCAAACGCGGGGTGCCGATGATGCCTGCCGCGAAGTTCACCACCGGTCGTGCCGTCGCCAGCCAGGGCGCGTAGCTGCGAATCACCGTTTGTTTGAATGTGCGCTGATCCCAGAGTGCGGCACAGGCGAGGATGCGTCCGCCGTCTCGCACGATACGAAAGTTGTCAGCTTTTAAGTTGAGCGATTGAAGCGCGGACAACTCCTTCGCCGACCAACGCGCAGCGAATTGATAATCGCGGCCATGTTTATCCAAGCATTCAAGCAGTTCATTGAAGTCGAGATTATCCGTTTCCAGTCCGGCGCGAATGGAAGCATAGTTTTTTACCGGCAACACCGCTGTTACGAATTCGCCGATGAACTCGTATGCGGGCATACCGGGCAACCCCCGTTCCAAAAACTTTCGTGCCGGCGCGTTGTCAGCGGCGATGCTGGTGAAATAAAAATCGGCGGGATTATCAGTTTGAAGCTCCCGAAAGAATTCGTAACCGCGCCGCAAAATATCATAGCGTCCGGTTACTCGTGCATCAAGCCGAAGCCCACCGAGATAACCCACATGATACGGTTGGCCGTTGACGAACCGTTCACGGGTCGCACAACTTCCCACGCAAACCACGCGACCACCTTCATTGGCAACGATGGTTTGTTTCACCGTTCCCGGCAAACCTGCGTCCGCAAAATAATCCGGCTCGCGTTCGAGCGTGAGCGCGATCTGACCGGGCATCGGATTTTCGCGCAGCAGGCGGCGGATGTCCGCGTCGTCGGCCTGCGTGGCGAGCGCAAACGGGATACGACCGGTGCGAGCGGTCATCAATTTGCGGTCAAGAGTTGTCCCTTCCATGATTCATCTCCGAGTGGATAATGATCCCGCAGGCTTACGTCGTTTCGGTGAAGTGCGTTGATCAAATAAAAGTTCCGCCACATAAACCAATTGCTGCGGTTCACCCCGGCAAAGCCGCGTTGGGCAATGCTGGGCCATGAATAAAATTCGCGCCGTGCCGCGAGACAGTTTTGCTGAAGCAGTTCCGGCGTCATGCCTCGCGGCTGAAACGGAATTCGGTTGTAGCTGTAACGCTCGTCCAGCCACCAATTGTCGTAGAGCAGGCGGCCTTCATCCTGCAACCGCTTGTAAAGCGGAGTTCCAGGAAACGGCGTGAGATGATTGAATGCCGCGATGTAGAGCGAATGTTCTCTGGCGAAGGCAACTGTCTCGCCAAAACTCTCCGGGGTGTCACGGTCGTAACCGAAGATAAACGTGCCATAAACGCGAACATGATGTTTGCGCAGGTTCGCGAGTGCTTTTTCAAAGCCGCCACGCATTGTATTGAACGCCTTGTTCATGTCCTTGAGATTCGCCGGATTCAAACTCTCGAAACCAATGAGCACGCCTTGACATCCGCTGCGCACGAGCAATTCCAGAAATTCCTCATCGTGTGCCGCATTGATGCTGGCTTGGCTCACCCAACGAATCTTCAATGGAATCAGTGCGCGGAAAAATTCTTTCGCCTGCTCAATGTTCGAGGTGATGTTGTCGTCCACGAAGAAAAACAATTTACGTTCGCGCTTCAGCGGTTTGATTTCCTCAATGATGTCGTCAACGGGACGCCGCGTTTGAGTGGAGTTGAAAACAGTTTGAACGGCGCAGAAGTCGCATTTGAAATGGCAGCCGCGTCCGGCTTCAATCAAGCCGATGGGCAGATAACGCTTGCCGTGAAAGATCGAGCGGTCAGGCTTCAATCCGGTGAGTGAAGGGCGACCCGACTGGCGGTAAAACTTTTCCAGCCGGCCGTGTCGCGCGTCGTCAATCACGCGCGGCCAGAGTTGTTCCGCTTCACCGCACACGACGGCTTCGGCGTAACGAGCGACTTCGTCAGGGCAAAGTGTAGCGTGAAATCCTCCCATGACGACTGGCACACGACGTTTGCGATATTCGGAAGCAATTTGATAGGCACGTTTGGCCGTGTAGGTCTCGACACTGATAGCAACGAGGTCGGTTGCTTCGTCGAAGGGAATTTTCTCCATGCGGTCGTCGTAAAAGCGCACTTCGACATCCTTGGGCGTCAACCCGGCGAGTGTGGCGGCGGGCAATGATTCCATCTGCCAGGTGCGGATATATTTTTGTCCCGGCTTCCGGCCAATGCAGGGATGGATAATGGTGAGGCGCATGACTTTTCAAGCCGTCTCCACCGATGGTTGAACGGGTTGGAAATTCACACGATTTGATTTTGCACGGCCAATGATCCAATCGCAGTTGTAGAAACGGCTCAAGTTGTGCGCGTAAAAACGATAACCGAGATTTGTGCCGAGTTTAACGGGCCACGGCGCAGGCGAGTGGCGGATGCGTCTCACAATCGAGCGCAGGCTATATGTAAATTTCCACGCGGTTTCGATTCCGGTTTGTAATTCTTCGATGCTCATTTTCGCCGGTTGGAAAACAACGTGCTGGCCATCGTAAAGCTCCCAATTTTTTGTGAGAATCCGGCCTTCGGCTTCGAGACGCTTGTAAAGTCCGGTGTTGGGAAATGGCGTGACAACCGCATAGCGCGGCAGATCAATCTTTGCTGCGACCGCAAATTCAGCGGTTTTCATAAACACGTCGGGTTCGTCCTGATCCAGCCCAAATACAAAGCAACCTTGAAGCGCAATTCCCTGTTCATGCAGGCGTTCCACGACGCGAACAAATTTGTCCGGGGAGTTGAAGCCCTTGTGATTTTGCCGGAGATTTTGTTGCGAGATGGATTCCAAACCCATCAGCAAACCTTTACAACCGCTGCGCGCGGCAAGTTCGAGCAGTTCCAAATCATCGGCGAGCAGCACCGTGGCCAGCCCATACCACTGCACGCGCAAGGGAATCAGCGCGAGGAACAACTGGCGCGCGTATTCGGGATCGGCGATGATGTTCAGGTCAACGAAGATAAGTTTGCGAGCGCCATGCTGGCGAATGTCAGCCACTACATCGGCCACCGGTTTCAGATACGGCTTGCGACCCCAGGCGGTTGGCACAACACAAAAATCGCAGTTGTGAATGCAGCCGCGCGTGGCTTCAAAAACATTGTTTGTGAGATAACGATTGCCCGGCAGCAAATCACGCCGCGCGAAAGGACGACCTGCAAGGTCAAGTCCTGGCGCTTGGTCGTAGCGAGATTTTAGCTGCCCACTCGCAAAATCACGCAGTAATTGCGGCCATGAATCCTCAGCGTAACCGACGACAACGGCATCGGCGTGCGATTGTGCATCGTCGGGAATGAGCGTCACATGCGGCCCACCAAGCACGACTTTTATGCCTCGTAGCCGAAAATGGTCGGCCAGTTCGTAAGCGCGCATGGCCGTGCCGGTAATGACGGTCAATCCAACAAGGTCGGCATCTAAATCCAGCGGAACATCCGCAATGCCTTCATCCCACAACTGCAAATCAACCGGAATTTCCGGCGGAATCAGCGCCGCCAGCGTGGTCAAAGTCAACGGCTGATAGCGCAACGACTTTTTCCAGATGCCGCCACGGTGACGGTAAAGCGGCCCTTTTGGGGAAACTAAAACAATTTTAAGTTTTCTGCCTGACATGGATGTTGTGACTGCTCGTTCTATGCGAACAAGGTATAGTCTCCATTATTCGTGGCATCAAGGGGAATGGTGAAAAATGAGGGTTGATAATTTCGATGCGACAAATAGTATTTTCAATGCTGGCGGATGTGCTTTGACGTTGTTTGATTTCTTGAACGATTTATGATTGGCCAGCAATGCAGGCACAAGTTCCATTCGCACGAATACAGAAGGAACACGGGAAACTTTCCCGTCCATGGGATTTGTTCTTCACGATTGCGCCCCTGCGTTATCCGGCAGACTGGCGTTCCGCTTTCTTTTTGATGCTGTTGGGCACTCTGTTTATCGTCCAATGGACTGGCTGGTTACGCCACTGGTCGCTGTATGTGACCACCTGCATCCTTGCATTCATTGCTTGCGTCATCAAACACAATCACATTCATTGCCGGACATTTGCGAGCCGCCGCTGGAATCGAGCGTTCGAGTATTATTTGGGCTTTTGCACGGGGCAATCAACAGCGGCGATCATTCCGGTTCACAATGAGCGCCATCACGCACAAAACCATACCGAGCAAGATTTTGTTCGTAGCACCTTGGTAAAATCTCGCAGGAACTGGTTGAACTTGATTGTGTTTCCCTTCGCAGTTGTCCGGTTGGTGTATCGGACCAAATCGTCCGACATTTTGCGCTGGCGCAGGGAAAAACCTGAATTGTATAACCGGGTTCGACGTGAGCGTGTCGTAGTCTTGGGATTTATCACCGTGATGATGCTTTTGAATTGGCGGGCAACACTGGTCTATTTTGGCGTGCCGTGGTTGTTTGCTCAATGGGGAATTGTCACCATCAACCTCCTCCAGCATCAAGATTGCGATCACGACTCGGATTATGACCATTCGCGCAATATCACCGGACATTTCATAAACTGGCTGTTTCTAAACAACGGGTTTCACACCGCGCATCATTTGCGTCCAGCGATGCACTGGAGCCGGCTGCCAAAATTCCATTCCGAGCAGGTTGTGCCAAACATACGGTCCGAGCTAAATCACCGTTCTCTGGCAGTTTGCATCTGGAAACAATTTTTCAGCTTTTCCCGGAATCAAAAATCATGAGCGTTTCCCCGACAACCGAGACTGCCAAATCGCGCACCCCTTCCGAAACGATTGATTTTTCCCGCCGCTTCATGCCAGAGGAATTGACCACTTTCTATTTTACGCCCGCTTATGCGACTCTAAACGATGCTCAACGACTGCGATACAACCAACTGAATGCGCTGTATTTCAATGAGCAAACCATGTTCTTTGAAAAAACTTTGGCGCGAAATGTTTTGGGCCATTTCTTGGCGCGGCCGTTGCCCGGAGAATTGAAAGCCGGGCTGCAACGGTTTTTATCTGAAGAAGAACAGCACACCGCAATGTTTCAGGGGCTCAACCAGCAATGCGCGCCGGAAATCTACGGCCAACAGGATTTTTATTTCATTCAAGTGCCGCCAATCGCCGCCAGAATGCTTGATGGGCTTTCAAAACGTCCGCAGTGGTTTCCGTTTTTGCTCTGGCTTATGCACTTGCAAGAGGAACGGGCTTTATTTTTCGGTCGGGCATTTTTGAATTCAGCGGAATCACTCGAACCTCATTTTGTCGCGGTGCAGCGGAAACATCTGGCCGATGAAATCGGGCACGTCCGGTGGGACGAAGCGTTGCTGGATTGGGTTTGGCCGAAAACCCGCCCTCTGCTTCGACGGTTCAACGTCCAGATGTTTGCGTGGATGATTAACGAGTATTTCACCACGCCAAAACGCACGGCACTGCGCATCGTGGCGGATTTGGTCAAGGAATTTCCGGCGCTGCAACCTCAATACCCTGAATTTTGCCGTCAGCTTCGTGAATTGGGAAATGATCCGGCCTACCGACGGTCTTTGTATTGCCCGGAAAATGTGCCGATGACGTTCAAAAGATTTGATGCGTGGCCAGAATTCCATTTAATCGTCCATGCCATGCCGGGCTACGTCCCGCAAAGCGCATAAATGGCATGACAAACCGAATTGCATAAAGTTTTCGCAGATTTTACATGGAACCAGCGCACTCAACTGTTTTGAAACCCGGTGAAATCAGCCGGGCGCGGGATTTTGCATCCGCGCTCTCTCCACAGAAGCGGCTGTTGATGTTGCTCATCAATTATTGGCCGCTGTTGCATTTGGTCTCCATTGGAATCGTCGTCGCTCTGCCGTGGACATTCTGGCGATGGCGTATTCTGGCGGGACTGGCGTTGCTTTACCTGCTCCCGCCGTTGGTTGCCAGACTGGTGCGCTTCGTTTCACCAATCTGCGAGGGGCGGATTCCCGTTGGCAGCCGCGCATACTTCATCTGGTGGACGATGTTCAATCTTCAGGTCGTTTTCTGCCGGTTGCCGATGTTGGAGGAAATTTTGCGAATGGTGCCGGGCTTTTATAGTTTTTGGCTTCGACTGTGGGGCGCGCAAATTGGGCGGCTGACGTATTGGTCTGCCGGGCTTCGTATTCTCGACCGTTCTTTCTTGCGGATTGGAGATGATGTTGTTTTTGGAGCGGCGGTGCGTCTGAATCCGCACGTCTTAGCAAAAAATGAGCATGGCCAGTTGGAATTGATTCTTGCCACCGTCACTGTTGGTGATCGCGCCATCGTGGGGGGCTATTCGCTGTTGACGGCCGGAACCGAGATTGCGGCAGATGAATGCACGAAAGCATTATTCGTTTCTCCTCCCTTTGGCCGGTTCAAGGATGGCGTGCGCATCAAGAAACCGAACCCTGTGCCATGATTTACGATCTTCATGTCCACATCGGAGGGCTTGGTTCCGGCAATAGCGGCAATTACGTCGCTCCAACATTTCGTCGCAGTTACGCATTCCGCTTGTTCAGCAAGCGGCTGGGATTGCCGTTGGAAGCCGATACCCAACCGGGTGACGACACTGAATTCGCCCAGCGCGTCGTTAATTGGCTGGATTCGAGCGCGGTTGACCGTGCAGTGTTTCTGGCCTTTGACGCGGTGTATCGGGAAGATGGAAGCCGCGACGATCAACACACACTGTTTGTAACGGGCAATGATTTTGTGGCGGATTTGGCGGCGGCAAACAGCAAGGTTCTCTTTGGTGCCAGCATTCATCCCTATCGTCACGATGCCGTGCCCGAATTGGAACGGCTGATTCGCCGGGGCGCGTGTCTGGTCAAATGGCTGCCAGGCGCGCAGAACATCCAGCCGGACGATTCACGTTGCTTTCCATTCTACGAAGCAATGGCTCAACATCAGATTCCGCTCCTTTGTCACACCGGAAGCGAACACACGCTCAAAACTTTTCCTGATTCGCTGAACGATCCCCGGCGGCTCGTGCCTGCCTTGGAGCGGGGCGTCACGGTTATTGCGGCGCATTGCGGTGCCCGGCTTTTTCTTCATGAGAAATCATGTCTGCGGCAGTGGCGGGAGATGGCCTTGCGATATGAGCGGTTCTACGGCGACATCAGTGCATTCGGTGTCATCACCCGAATTTGGTCGTTGCGGCGTCTGCTGAAGTCGCCGGAGATCACCGCGAAACTGGTGTTTGGGTCTGATTTTCCTGTGTCTCCGATGCCATTAAGTTGTGTCGGCTGTATAAGCCTTGGCCGCGCGCTTGAATTGCGGCGGATGCCAAATCCGTTTGATGAGGCTGTTAAAATAATGAAAGCCGTCGGCGTTCCAGAGGCAGTGTTTGCCCGTGGCGGCCAACTTCTCCGAATCCCGCAAAGTCAAAGAGCCGTTGCAACAGTGGAAAAGGGAGGCTTGTGATGAACGCTTCGGCCATGCAATTGCCTTGGACGATGAAGAATGTTCCTCATGCCGTATTGGATATTCTGCGCGGGTGCAACGTCCGCTGCCGCGATTGCTATAATTTGCAGCCAGATTACATCAAGCCACTGGCTGAAATTGAAATGCAACTGGATGAACTGTTACGTCTGCGACAATTGCATTCAGTCTCCGTTGTCGGCGGGGAAATCACGCTGCATCCTGACTTGGCCGAGATTGTCCGCCGCATTCGACGGAGAGACTTATTTGTTGAACTATTCACCAACGGAGTGGCATTGAACGGGCAGTCGCTGACGGAATTGAAACAGGCGGGTGCGAATTTAATTTTCCTGCACATCGAGGCGGACCAGCGGCGCGCTGACCTGCCAATCAATTCCACCGCTGATGACTTGCGGAAACTACGCGAATCCAAAGTGGCACTTGTCGCCGCTCACGGCATCGAGGTCGGGCTGGCGGTGACAATTTATCCCGACAAGCTGGCCGAGCTTGAGGAGGCGGTTCGCTTTGCCTTGGAGTCCCCGAATGTCAGTTATTTGCTGGTGACACTGTGGCGCGATGTCGGACGGATGCCGCCGGTTTATGGCGATCTGGAAAAAGGGATGTTCACAGAATCGGACGCATTCAGGCGATTAAACATCAAGGATCAGTTTTCGCACCGGGATGTCAGCCAGTTGCTCAAATCAAAGTTTGCCTTGGCGCCATTTGGATATATCGGCTCCAATGTTAACGCGAACGAGCCGCGTTGGTTGTCATTCCTGACTGCCGCCGTGAACAAAGAGAATAAACTGATTTTTCAGCGAAGCCTAAAACCAACGTGGGTGGAGGGAGCGTTTCTTGATATTGCCCGGCGATTCACTGGGCGCTATCCATTTTATCAACCGCAACGCGCCGGACGATTTGCGTTGCACCTGCTGCTTAACGGGTTGGCCGGTGGTGGTTTTGTGAACAATCTAAAATTGCTGGCAAAATCCTGCCGTCCTGGAACCCGACTCGGTTTGAAACGGCTTTTGTTTCAATGGCCAGCCACGTTTGATGCCCAAGGCCGGGTGATTCATTGCCAATGTTGTCCAGATGCCGTGCTCAAGGATGGTTACTTGGTTCCGCTATGTATTTCTGACTTGATTGACAACTCCGTCAGTGCCGGGAAAAAGCCGCGAGAAATTCTGCGACAACTGTAATCTGCCAACAAAGCGAACAGGGCGGAAACACCCCCGATATTGTGCGCTGAATTATCACGCAGGATTTTTTCTACCACGTCGGCCCAATATCCAGCCGATAATGCCTCCCACAACAATTCCGGTCGGACAGGCAATGAAAACAACTTTTTTCCAAAATGCAGTAACCCCATTCAACACCGGATTATCTAGGAAATCGGTTCCAAAATGGGCTGTCGCAACTTTCCATTCGCCATTTTCCTTGACCACCGTTGCGCTCCACCGAACGTTCATTTCCACAACCTCGCCCGATTTCATGGTGTAGGTGTCTTTTGAAGTGCCATAACAAATGCCAACAGTGTCGCTCAAAAAACGAGTCGGGATGTCCGCTTTTGGCTCCGTCTTGAGGCTGGTTATCAGCGCTCCATTTCCATGAAACATGCGGTCGAAGAATTCTTCCATTTGCGTCTCATTGGTGAGGACATTTTGCGTGACCGTGGTAAAAGCAAAATCTTTTGCAAAGCAAGCGGCCAGAGCCTTCATATCCTGATTGTCCATCGCCGCAACCACCCTGTCTCGCAATGCCCTTAATGCCACATGATCCGCCTCGCGTTTGTCGTCCGCCGGTTGTGCAGTGGCCAACGTGGCGGTTTGAATCGCAAATGTGAGAAGCAGTAATCCAAATAAGTTTTTTTTCATATCATTTGTCCTTCCGCATGTGAACGCCGAACACATATTCACCAAAACAACCCGATCATCCAATGTAATTTTTCGCCCTCGAAACAGTGCCGCTACTTTGACGCTTCAGCCACTCCTTTTGGGCCTTTCAATTATTCGATACGCAATCGAAGGAACGGTCAACATTAACCCGATGCCGGCGACGGACAGCCAAAGCAGCGCCGTTGGCTTCGTGTCACCGTGAATGACGATGGTTTGGAATGCCAGGAGGCTGCTGGCCGAGTATGTCAGGCCGATCAAAAAAAAGCAAAGTGGGGCATAATGCGTCACGATTTCTTCCGGGCTGCGTCCCTGACTGGCCGGGCGATTGTAGATTTCCACCATGTCGTGACGCACGATGAGAATGTCATGCACCCAAAGCACGAAGCCGTGCAACGCTCCCGTGCATAACAGAATGCGTGTTGCAGTGGCTGCCGAAACCGGTTCTTGTGGGGTTCCGAGAAAGGCCACGAACAGCAACGGCGTCATGTTGGCGGAATACATGAAACCGTGATGTGCATAATAATTACCCACCAACCACGGCCCTTTAAATCGCCATTTCCGCAGCAAATTAGTGGCGATCCCCGGTGCCACATACCCGTAAACCAACGGCAGCACCATAACGTAGCAGGCAAAAATCCGGTTTCCTGACCATGCCGCCCACACAAAATACATCGCCAACGACATCGGCAGAGGCAGCACATAAACCCAAAATTGTGTGATGATCCGGCTCATAATGTTTTTGTTTCCGGTGGAAACACAAGACGTTTGACATAGCGTAAACCGACTGCGGTTTTGACGCGCAGCGGCAAATTTTGAAACATTTGCGGGCCAGCGCCCTTCACATAAGGCGGCGGCTGAGAATAATCCACATTCACTTCCACCAGGCACGGTTGGTCAGTCGAGATTGTTTCGCTCAACTTTCGTTCCATATCAATCTCATTGGCAATGCGGACGAATTTTACGCCAAAACTCTTTGCCAGAATTTGCAGATCAAAATTTGGCAGGTCGGTGTATGGCGTTCGGAGATGCAAACGTTTCTGTGCTTCTTTGATCAAACCCCAAGCTCCGTCCCGGAAAACAACGACGGTGACGTTGGCTTTCCAACGCAGCGCGTTTAGACATTCAAAGCCGCTCATCAGGAATCCGCCATCACCAACTAGGCTAACGACCTGTCGTTGCGGAAAAGCTAGTTTGGCTGCAATGGCCGCAGGAATTGAAAAACCCATTGCCTGATAATCCGCAGGCGCAAGGAATGAACGCGGCGAATAAACCGGGAAATCATTTAGCGCCCAAAATTGATGCGACCCCGAATCGGTGGTGACAATCGCATCACGTTCAAGTTGTCGCCTTAAAAGCCGCAGAAATTTCGATGGGCTGACCGCAGTGGTGGCAACTGCGGCGGTCAATGCAACGGATTCGGCGCGATTGCGAGATTCGAGAATGAAATCTTGAAGTCTCCGATTTGGCGGTCGGCGATTTTTGTTGAGACGAGTCAACAATCCAGCCAGCGCAATTTTTGCATCTGACACAATCGCAAGCGATGTGGGGAAATTGGCACCCAACGATGCCGGGTTGATGTCTATATGAATGTGTTTTGGCGGTGGCTTGATGCCATAACTGCCAGTGGCTGTTTCCCCGTATTTACAACCGATGGCCAGCAGTGTGTCAATTTTACGAAAGAGCCGCCACGCGGTTGCTGTGCCGCTGCGTCCAAAGCCATAGCCGACGCTGCACGGGTGGTCTTCGGCCAAGACACCGCGCCCGGAAATTGTGGTGGCAACCGGTGCTTGCAAAAGTTCCGCCAATTCGCGCAATTCGTCTGTCGCGTCCATTGCTCCTGCGCCAGCATAGATGCCAACAGAAGAAGACCGTCGCAGGCATTCCGCCGCATCATCCAGTTGGCATTCGATGTTGGGCGCGGCCACGAGTTCGCTGTCGGCGGAAATTGCAAAACGTCCCCGCTCCATAAGCAGGGCAGGAGATAATTCCACCACCGCCGGCCCAGGTTCGCCTTGTCGTGCAAGTTTCGCCGCCTGCAATATGATACCGACGACTTCTTCAGGCGTGTTCGGCTTGAAAAAACCTTTTACTACCGGGGCAGTCAAAATGTCCTGTGGCACCTGATGCAACTGAAATGATCTTTCTTTGGATTCACCACCACCGCCGACAAGAATCAACACCGGCGATGAGTCAAGTTTGGCTTCTGCAATCGCCGTCAGCGCATTGGTCAGACCCGGTCCCGCTGTCACAACTGCAACGCCGATTTTTCCGGTCACACGCGCGTGCGCATCCGCCATGAACACAACCGCACTTTCGTTGGTTGGAGTGAAGGTTGGAAAAATGGCATCCGCCAGCGCGTCAAATAATTCGATGTTCTGGACACCGGGCAATCCGAAAACCTGTTCCACTCCTAGCTGTTTCAGCATTTCCACCACAGCACCAGCCACATTTGTATTCACAGATCGTGTTTTCATGCCCGAACCTCCACCACGTTGATTTTCGGACGAGTAAGCAGCCAGCTTGTCGTGCCCAAAATGCCGCCCGCCACTAAATCCAAAAAGACATGCTGTTTGACCAGCAGGGTCGAAATTAAAACGGCACCCGTCCACAACCAAACCGCTCCGACCAAACATCGGCGAAAGGGCCAACCCCGAAAGACTTCGCAGGCATATCCAGCAATGAACACACCGAATCCCGCATGTAATGAGGGACAGGCATTACGAGGCAAATCATGGCTTGCAATCAAATCATAAAGAGGATGCTGGCCGAGAATCGTTTCCGGACGCGTTATGGAGGTTGGCCATATAAAAAACACGGCGAAACTCACGCCAATCAACAATGCCAGGCCGAAACAGCAGGACATGATTTGTCGGCGCGACACCATAAGCCACAAAACCAAAGGCATCGTGAAAAATTGGGAGAGATAAAAAAATGCCGCAGCAGGCTGAAAGGGGATCAAACGGTCAATGGCAGTTATCGGCATCTGAAAGACGGGGAAAGTATGCGTTTGCCCAATAAAAAAATAACCAAACCAAAACATGGCGGTGACGATGCCGCCACCTAACACCTTGATTTTCCACTCGGCAATCAAGCATTGCCAAACATCGGAGAAATTCATTTTTTGTCCTCCGATTTTGCCACCGGATCATGCTGGTCATGGGTGTTCCAAAATAATAATTCCCCATTGGGAAATTTTGGCAGGGCATCAAGAAGTGCTGCAAACGCCTTGCCGCTGAAAACAGGTTCAAGATGAAGCCCGTGTTGTCTGGCTGTCACCACCGCCGCTACCACCTTCGGCGGAACATCCCGATAACCGCTGCCGAGGTTTTGACGATCAATGAAATCAAGTTGGTTCATGCAACGATGGAAAAGTCCACCATCAGCCCCCAACACGGCGAGAGTTTTTTTAACAAGTCGTTCCAGACGTTTTTGGTTGGCGATGATGCCATCCACCGTTTGCACGGCAACCACGCGGGTTGCCATGCCGGCTAGTGTCAAGCCGATCAACAATCCAGCCACTGAACCGCCCGTCGCAAAAGGGAGATAAATGCTTCGCGGTTCCGGCAATAATCTCGCGCTAATTTGTTCCTGTAATTCCAGCGCAGCCTGGACGTAACCCACGGTTGCGAGTGGCGTGGAAGCCCCCAACGGCACAACATAACCGTGTTTGCGCCAGCCGATCCAGTGGGCCTGCAATACAACTCCCAACATTGTCCGCCGCAAATGCACTTGCACCGGTATTTCACGCAAGCGAGACAATTCAGGAACATTGACGGATTGATTTCGATGAGGAAACACCACCGCATGCACTTCAAGGCCCGCTCGGTTTCCCCAAATGCCACACGCTTGAACCGTGTGCGATTCTACATCGCCGTGGACGACCAGCACCTTCTTTCGGCATCGCCGAACTTCGGCCAGCAAATACTCAAGTTTGCGAACTTTGTTGCCGCCATAAACATCTGAACATCGCCCATCGTCCTTGATCCAAAATCGGTGTTCCTCGTGAGACGCGGCCAGTCGAATCGGTGACGGAAAATTTCCTATTGGCCATCTTGGAAACCGGTTTAGTAAGGCATGGGCCATCGAATGTTATCCGTGCGGCTAAATGGTTGGCTGAGATGTCATAACCAGCTTTTAAGCTGACGATCAATTCGCTGTCTTATTTGGGGCGTGCATTATCAAGTTCAGCTTCAATTTCCGCCACAGTCGGCAGGCTGCCTTTCAAATTCTTGGGCAGGGATTCGACCAGTTTGGTTTGCCATTGGGCGACACCGATGGGTTTTTTCAAATCGCGCAACGCATATTCAACGGTCAGATGGTCACGTTCCTTGCACAGCAGCAGGCCGATGGACGGCCTGTCATCGGCATGGCGCAACTGGTCGTCAACCGCTGAGAGATAAAAATTCATCTTGCCCGCGAATTCTGGCTCGAAGGCTTTCATTTTCAAATCAATCACGACGTAGCAGCGCAGCCGCAGGTGGTAAAACAGCAGGTCGAGGTAATAATCCTGGCCGCTTATTTCCATGTGATATTGCCGACCGACAAATGCGAAGCCGACGCCGAGTTCGAGCAGAAATTTCTGGATGTGATCCAGCAAACCTTGTTCGAGGTCGCGCTCATGTGCGTCACTGCGGAGCGTGAGGAAATCAAAATTGTATGGGTCTTTGAGCGTTTGTTCGGCGAGATCGGACTGCGGCGGCGGCAGGGTGCGTTGAAAGTTTGTGACGGCTTTGCCTTCGCGTTTGTGCAGTTGCGTTTCAATGTGGTGCGTGAGCACCGCGCGGGACCAGCCGTGTTCAATGGCCTTGTGCGCATACCAGAGCCGGATGGCGGAAGTGTCCAGCTTGGTCAAGAGCAGGCGATTATGTCCCCACGGCAATTCCGAAATCGGCGCTGGTGGAGCCGATGTGGCCGATTCTCTCACAGGCTGTGAGAGAATTGCGGCTTTGGATTCTCTCACAACTTGTGAGGGTTTTTCAGGCATCGCCGGCCAAGCCAGATAAAAGCTGCGCATAAACCAGACGTTTTGCGGCGAGAAACCCGCCGTTCCGGGAAATTCCTTTTGCAGGTCCTCCGCCAACCGTTCCACCACCTGCTTGCCGTAGCCCTTGGTCTTTTGCGCCTCGGCAATGATTTTCCCGATGTCCCAATAAAGCAGGATCAACTCGCGGTTGACCGAAATCACCGCGCGCAGTTGCGCCGCGCGGACCCGCACCTTGAGGTCGGCGAGAAGCGTGGTGTAACCAGCGGGAAGCGCGCCGGACAGTTTGCCAGCCTGTCCACTGGTTTTTGCCAACTCTGCGGCTGTTGTTTTTCGTTTCGTCATACAAAATGTTTGCCTGCCGTTCTGCCCACAACAATCCTCAATCGCTTTCGGAAA
>Ga0302275_10002914_pt1 | contig 17622 bp, 15 predicted proteins | sample III_Bog_N2_2_FD_200229 | JGI IMG/M metagenome (GOLD analysis project Ga0302275, IMG submission 200229) | Peat permafrost microbial communities from Stordalen Mire near Abisko, Sweden - III_Bog_N2_2 | ecosystem: Environmental > Terrestrial > Soil > Wetlands > Peat | place: Sweden: Abisko...
CTTTGGTTCGCGAATTGCTTGGATAGGTGCGTATCCTTCAAGGAGCGCACCAATGAATTCGCCCTCGATCCTCTGTACCATTTCCGTTGCCTTCGCCGTGACCGTCCTTGCCGCAGCCCCCAGATCTTTCGCTGGCCCTCTTACCCCGGTTGACATTGGCTTCAGTTGCGGGGCCGGCGCGTACCTCAATGGCAATGACACCTCCACACCCAAAAATTGCAAGGGCGGCCCTACGAAGATAACATCGAACTGGATCGAGCAGGGGTTTGTCGTCACACCGGATACTGCCGCTGCAGCGGGAAGCGAGTGGGATTGGGCTCCGCTCGAAGACGGAGAGCCAATTCCCGATATAAAGACCGGGACCAGCTTTGGCTTTCCGAATACCGACGCGATCTCTGTCCAGGAGATTGGTGGAGGCGATTTCCAGTTCGACAGTGTTGCAATTGAATTCCCGGGAACCGCCAAGGGCGTAACCGAGGGCTATACGATCCAGGGCTACCTGGGCACTACGCTTTTGTTTACTGAAACCGGCAGTTGCGTCGGCACGGCTGGTAAACCTTGCTCAAAGACCTATAACACCATCGACAGCACCTCATCGGTATTGATAAACGATTTGGTGATTACCCTGTCGGACACTGACACAACAGGTACGGAACGCCTCGATAACATCGACGTTTCGGCGTCGCCCGAGCCGGGCACACTTCTACTGCTCGGAACTGGCCTGTCTGCCCTTGCCTTCTCGATTCGCCGCAGGCTGGCCTCCTAGTTGCTTGACAACGTAGCTTGAAATTCAGGTTTCCACCCGCCCTGCTTCCGCTAACCTGCGGGGGTAGGGCGGTTTTGTATGTCGAATTACATGGGTTGGAAGATCGGGCACATCGCTCTGTGGGTAGCTCAGTTCTTTCGTTAGATTGGCGCGTCCATGCAACCTGTGATTGAATCAAATATGTGAGCGTCCAGGCTGGGAAGTTTCAAGAGCGGCCCGCTCGACACACAGGAGATATCGATGGCAAATTCCCTGCTTCCCCCCGAAGAGCGCAACCTTACCCCTGACCAGGTGGAGGCGCTGGACAAGCGGCGCGACCTGGGGCACACATTGCTGGTGATTGCCGGCCAGTTTACGGTGATCGCCTCCATCCTGCTCCTGTGGGTTGGCCAAGACCTCAGCTACTCGCCTGGCTGGGCGCATCCCATCGCCTATTACTTCGGCCTGGCGCTGGCCATTATCGCTGTCTGCGGCGTGACGGGCGTTGTACTGCGCAAGGGGACGCCACGGCTGGACTGAGCCCGCTCTCCGGCGTGGGTTGCGAGGGGTTTGACTCCCGCCCAGGTTTCAATCGATCTGACTCACCTGCTCTCCAGCCGCTGTCGAGGGGCTTTGCCTTGAGAAGGCTGGCCACCTGCGGCGAGATCCGCACCTGCCACTGCTCGCAAGTGGACCATGGCCTTTATGAGCGTCTGCGCGCCGCTGCAAGCGAGGCGGAACTGTGCGCCCATATTCTTCGTACCATTGAGGGGAAGGAAGTCCGGCAACATAATTGGCGAGCCTGGTTATCTGGAGCCCTCGCGATCCAAGGCGGCAATTGGCGGGTGACCGGAAGCCTTGCTCCGCGCCAAGACGCCTGAATGCGGTGAATCGCTCCTTTTGATTGTGCCGCGCCACTATTGCCATGTGAGCAGGGTGTGACAGAATGCTTTTGAGACTTTCAACATGGGCCCACTAACTATGAATACCACGGAAAATCGCATCTCGCTCAAAGACCTGCTTGTGTTCCATCAGTTGACGCGATCACTTACGTCGAGCTTCGACCTGGATTCCATCCTGCGCACCATCATCGATCATATGGAGCGCATCATGGAGGCGGAGCTGTGGACGCTGCTGATCCTCGACGACGAGACTCAAGAGCTCTACCATGCGATCGGCGCTGGCGGAGAACAAGAGGCGCTGCGTGGACTCCGTGTGAAGGTGGGCGAGGGAGTGGCAGGCTGGGTAGCGCAGCATGGTGAGACGCTCATTGTTCCCGAGTCTGAAAATGATCCGCGCCTGACTACTGGTCACGTCGCAAGGAAGCAGAAGCTGCGGTCGGTGATTGCCATGCCTCTGCGGGGCCGCAGGGGAACCCACGGCGTGATCGAAATATTCAATCCGCGCGCCGACCAAATGACCGACCATACAATCGCCATTCTTCATATTCTGGCTGACCACGCGGCCATCGCGATCGAGAACGCGCGGGATGTGGCGCGCATCCAGCAGTTGAGCATTGTCGACGACTGCACCGGCCTCTACAATGCGCGCCATCTCTATAACGTTCTGGCCAGGGAACTGGACCGATGCGCAGGCCTGGGGCTCCCCGTAAGCCTTGCTTTTCTCGATCTGGATCAGTTCAAGCTGGTCAACGACGTGCATGGTCATCTGGTGGGCAGCGAGTTGCTTGCCTGCGTCGGCCAGCGGCTTCGGGAGTTGAGCCGCAACCAAGATCTTTGCTTCCGATACGGCGGAGATGAGTTCGTAATCCTGATGCCGGAGACCAGCGCCGAGGCCGCGCTTGCCCAAGCCAACAACATGCTTCAAGCGTTGATGGCTAACAGCATTCCCCTGAAAGGAGGCCTGAGCCTGAGTGTCAGCGCCAGCGTGGGCCTAGCCACCAGGCCGGGCGACGGCGTCACGGTTCACGCCATTATCGGCGCCGCCGATACGCGTATGTACTCAGTCAAGACCAGTGGCCGCGGCCATGTGCGCGGAGTATAGGTTTCATAGACCTTCGCACCCCTCACGTTCATTGCCAAACACGCCAGAAAACTCAAATATTATGCAGATTGTCACTCTCCGTTCAAGATTGGCCGGTAGACTCGCGGTGTTGTATCACCATGAATCTCCAGGAGCGTACTTCCATGGCAACCCCGGCCACCTCAACGAATCAGTTCTCCATCCGGCAGATGACATTTGGCGACATTTCAGCGGTCATCCAACTGCAACTGCACGCATTTCCAGGCCAGGCGCCATGGAAGCCCGAGCAGTTGGAGCGTCATCTTGAGGTCTTTCCCGAGGGGCAGTTGGTGGCAGTAGACTCGACCGGACGCATTTTGGGTTCAGCCAGTTCGCTGCTCATCGACTGGGACGACTATGCCGAGTCAGCCAACTGGTCGTCGATCACTGGCGAGGGCAACTTCGATACTCACAATCCTCTGGGCAAGACTCTCTATGGCGCTGATATGGGGGTGGACCCCAACGCGCGCCAACAGGGCATCGGTACGCTCCTCTACGAGGCGCGCAAGGACCTGATTCGCGATCGCGGCATCAAGCGCCTGCTCACCGGCGGCCGCATTCCCGGGTATGCGGCTGTCGCGGAACAAATGACTGCCAAGGAATATGTGGCGGATGTGGTTGACGGCAAGCGGCGCGATCCCGCGCTGAGCTTCCAGCTTGAGAACGGCCTCGTCGTGCTGGATGTGGTTCCCGGCTACATGCACGATACCGATTCCCACGGCTTCGCTACGGTGCTGGAATGGCTCAACCCGGAGTATTCCTCATCGGTAAGCCTCCAGGCCAGTCTTCAGCATGCAGCCCTGGAACAGGCCAGCGCCGAGGCTCTGCGCGGCACTCCCAGGCCGCGCCGCGTGCGCATCGCCGCCGTCCAGTATCTGCTGCGCCCCATCGCCTGTTTCGAGGACTTCGCCCACCAGGTCGAGTTCTTCGTCCACAGCGCCAAGGACTACAAGGCGCACTTCATTCTCTTCCCCGAGTTCTTCACCATGCAGTTGCTCAGCTACATCAACGAGCCAGCCCCGGCCCTGGCAGTTCGCCGCCTGGCACGGCTGGCGCCTGCTTACGAAGCGCTGTTCATGCGGCTGGCCATGGAAACAGGCATCTACATCATCGGTGGAACTCATCCGGTCTTCCAGAGGGGCAAGGTCTTCAACGCCGCCCATCTCTTCACCCCCAACGGGCAGGTCTTCCGTCAGAAGAAAGTTCACCTCACGCCCACCGAGAGCGGCCCATACCAGCTCAGCCGCGGACACGGGCTCTACCTCTACCACACCGACTTCGGCAACATTGCAATTCTCATCTGCTACGACATCGAATTTCCCGAGGTCGCCAGAGTCATGGCCGAGGCCGGCGCCGAGATCCTCTTTGTCCCCTCCTGCACCGACGGCCGCGAAGGCTTCTGCCGCGTCCGCTACTGCGCCCAGGCCCGCGCCATCGAGAACCAGGTATACGTGGCCGTCACAGGCACCGTTGGCAATCTGCCCCTGGTGCCTTACATGGCCGCAAACTATGGCCAGGCCGCCATCCTCACGCCTTCGGATTATTTCTTTGCCCGCGACGGCATCGCCGCTGAAGGCACAATCAATCAGGAGCAGATGATCTTTGCCGACGTCGATCTCGACCTGCTGGACGAGCAGCGCGTCAACGGCAGCGTCATCCCCTTGCAAGACCTCATAAAGGATGCCTACGACAACGTCGTCCACTTCTCCGACTACAAAGGCCAGAAGCCCGTTGAGGCGGAGATGCGGAATGAGGCTGTGCCGGCGTAAGAAGCGATGTGGGTGCTCCTGCATAGCAGCGTGCTTTATCCAACAGATCGCGACTTTTTAGCGATTTGCCGCACTGTGGAGGATAAATCCGTTGTTTGCTGCCAAATACCGGAATGAATCTCTTGGTGAACGGAGACCTCGAAATCAGACCCGCAGCTCAACGGGGACTTCCGCGGTCCACTCTCCCGGTTTCACAAACCTCCGTTAAAATCGGAGCGCGCTCTATTCTCAGCCAGCCAAATGCGATAGACTCATGCGGGAACGTTTCATTCAAATCTCGATTTTTCACACTCACGGAGGTCACATAGGAATTGGGAAAAAGCATGGTCCCCAAGCAACTTTTCTTTACCAAGGGCGTAGGCAAACACAAGGAGCGTTTAACCTCTTTTGAGCTGGCCCTTCGGGACGCGGGGATCGCCTCGCAAAATCTGGTGCGCGTGTCATCGATCTTTCCGCCGCGCTGCAAGATGATCTCGCGCAAGGATGGCCTCACCTATCTGAGCCCCGGCGAGGTGGTCTTTGCGGTGATCGCAGAGAACTCGACCCGCGAGCCGCATCGGTTGCTGGTTTCTAGCATCGGCGTGGCTATTCCGGCCGACCGCAACACCTACGGCTACCTGAGCGAACACCATAGTTTCGGCGAGAGCGAAGAGCAGGCGGGCGAGTACGCCGAAGAGCTGGCCGCCGAGATGCTGGCCACAACCCTCGATGTGGAATTCGATCCGGACAAGAGCTGGGATGAGAAAAAGGAGATTTACCGGATCTCCAACAAGATCGTGCGCACCAGCAATGTGACGCAGTCTGCCGTGGGCGACAAACGCGGGCTGTGGACTACAACCATTGCGGCTGCCGTGCTGATTTTGGACGAATAGGCATTGCATGCAGCAGACAAGGGAGGCCAATCCTGCCAGCCAGGGTTGGCCTTGCCGCTTGTGTCATGATGGCCGCTTCTGAGGATTGCCGGACAGACTAATGACAGATAGACGCAAATACGTTGTCGGACTGGTGCAGATGCGCATGGGCGCCGACCCTGAGGCCAACTTCGCGTCGGCGGTCGAGCATGTCCATCAAGCTGCGCGGTTGGGCGCGAATATCGTCTGCCTGCCTGAGTTGTTTCGTACGCAGTATTTTTGCCAGCGCGAGGATGTTCGCCTCTTTGACCTGGCCGAGCCGATTCCGGGACCATCGACGGCCAAACTGGCCGAGGTGGCCCGCAAGGCTCGCGTCGCCATTGTCGCCTCGCTCTTCGAGCGCCGCGCTCCGGGGCTTTATCACAACACGGCGGTCACGCTGAATGCCGATGGCGCCATCGCGGGCGTCTACCGCAAGATGCATATTCCGGACGATCCGCTCTACTACGAGAAGTATTACTTTGCCCCCGGCGATCTGGGCTTTCAGGCAACTGACACGGCCTTTGGGCGAGTGGGCACGCTGGTCTGCTGGGATCAGTGGTATCCCGAAGCAGCACGGCTCACGGCATTGCAGGGCGCAGAGGTGCTGTTTTATCCGACTGCCATCGGCTGGCACCCGGCCGAGAAGGATGAGTTCGGCGCAGCACAATACGACGCATGGCAGACCATCCAGCGCTCCCACGCCATCGCCAACGGAGTTTATGTGGCTGGAGTGAACCGCGTAGGCGCCGAACATGGAGACGTGCTGGGCAATCGCGCGGTGGGGCAGGGAATCGAGTTCTGGGGCGGCAGCTTCCTGGCCGATCCCTTTGGCCGCGTGATCGCCAAGGCCTCGCACGATGCCGAGGAGATTCTGCTGGGCGAGATCGACCTGGGCCTGATCGAAGAGACGCGCCGCCATTGGCCGCATCGACGCCTACGCGCCCATCTCCAAGCGGTTTCTCGATCCCGTGAATACGTGGACACAAGACGGAGATCCAAAGTAGCTTCAGGAAATTGAAATCCATGCCTGTGCGAAGAAGAATGCGAGCATTGCAATCTTGTTGAACAGCCTGCGCATTTCCGCGGCAAGTATGCAGGCCGCTTAAACCGATCGGTACGCTCGGGGACGAGCAAGTGGAAGAGTGGCCTGTTTAGCCCCTAACGGGATGTAGGACGAACGGCAGGCATTTGCGAAGTGCTTCCCAATGGCAAGCTGGACCGGACTGCAATCGGCGGAGGCCCTGTGCGATGAACCATGGGGTGGGTCCAGGTCTCCAATCCCACCAGAATCAGCGTCAGGATGGATAGTGCCACCTGGAGTCTCTCTGCGCGCAGCTCCTTCCTGTTGATCTTGCGCTTGCGCCAGCGCGCTGAAGGCTGCGCCCGCAAGCGCCAGATCCAGGCCAGCACAAGAAGATTCAAAATGGCGCCCGAGGCGGCAAACCAGAGCATCGGGATGCGGATTGCGTCCTGGTGAAATCCTCGCGCCGGGGCGTAGATGCCGCTGGCCGCAGCCAGCGCCGACAGACCGATAGCCACGCGGACGCCGCTGATGGTCAGCACCGCCGTACACAGGCTCTGTAGCAGTGCCATGAGCAGGCTGGCGCCGGTCAAGACGCGCATTCCCCTTGGGTTTTGCAATCTGTCTCCCGATTCCCGGACTCTTGGCTTGCTATGCGGAATCAGAATCAGGTTAGCGTATGCAGGGAACGATTGCCAATTTGGCCTAGGAGTGTTTCGGAAATAGGCTTTCTAACAGATGTACCTCATTAATAATGAATAACGTACGTGAAAGTGTAGTATCTGCAAGTCGTTGATTGTAGGGGGCTGCAAATCCATTTCCAACAGACTCCCGGAGCATTTCTCTTGGTGGTTTAGAGTGGGGCTTGGATCCGCCCTAGCCACATGAACAAGACCGCGGCGAGGGTCGTTTACTTGCCGGCTGCATTCTCTTCGCCTTCGGCATTGCTTCCCAGCTCACTGCACTGGTTCTCTTCATCAACATGACCGTGGCTTATTTGAGCGTCCCTGACGAACGCACGAACTTCTTCCACATTCTCTCGAATCCTAGCGACATGTACGGCGCGAGCCCTTGCACCTATGGGACGGAAGGTCTCTTGTTCAACGCCGACCTTGCCCTGGGTTATTCTCGCTTTTCCTCCCGAGAGAATGGACGCCGGTTGTTTCATCCCCCGTGGGTCGGCGAAGCCGGTGAAGGACTGACACAAGACGCCCTTCTCAGGTTTTGCAAACGGAACTGACCGCGGTCGCGTCTTGTAGATACAATTGCCGCAGAATTCAATCTCAGGTCGAACGAAATGATCTCTCGTAAACTATTCTGGGTTTCCTCAATCGCACTGCTGTTTGCAGTTCCGGTGCTCGGGCAGACTCATCACCCGCGTCATTCCCACTTTCCCAACGCGCCCTCTAACGACCCGCAGTTGCAGATCCCCAACGACCAGGCGCAGTCCTGCTTCACGCCGGAGAGCAGCCTGAGAGGCTACGACCAGTTTGAGCAGTTCGACACCTACCCGCAGCCGGCAAGCAAGGGATATCTGTGCATCAGCATTCCGCCAGGCAGGACGTTTGTGATCGACCATCTGTTTGCCGAGGCTGACTACGACCGGGAGCTGCCGGCGCCCGCCGAGTGGTATCTGGACATGACAGTCGGTGGGTACGAGCAGATGACCGGCTTTGCGGCTGGCAGGGTGGGCGGCGAGACGGCCAATCCCCATTACCTGCTCTCGCAGCCAGTGCACCTGGCGGTGACGGGCGGCACGCGCGTAACGCTGGTCATGCATAACTACTACATCGGCGCCAACGATTCGATCACCGAGACGCCGGGAACCGCCAGCCTGTCGCTGATCGGTCACTGGGAATAGAATTCTGGGGCGCTCAGGAGCCCAAGATGCTCATCGAGGGCAGGGAAGCGCGGCCTTCCTGAAGCAGAATGCCGCGCAACCCGTATTCCTTGGATTATGCCGCGGCCTTGTGATCTACGAGCACCTTCTCCTGAACGAGTTCATCGAAGATGGCGCGGTACTGGACCATTGCGGTCCGCAGTTCTTCCGTTGTCGCTTGCACAGGGCCGTTCCGCACCGCCACGGCGTGCGCTGAACGGTAAGGCTCCATCAGCACGGGGTGGTCTACCGATACGTCCGCTGCGCGCTGGTCGAAGGCGGTGACGGGGTAGCCCCGCGCTAGCAAGAGGGTACTCACCAGCTCGTCGGCTTCAGTGACCGCGCCCTTGGGATGATCGACAAAACGGGATTGCACAGCCTGCCACTCGGCCAGGAAGCGTGCGCGTTCGGTGATGGTCAGGTCGCGGATATTCAGCTTTTCCACGCGGGTTTCGCGATCCGCCAGCTTGGCTTCGGCCTTTTGTTCCGACCCATGCACGCTGACGGCGCGGTCATACTCCGTCCCAAAACGATTGCGTAGCGCCTGGCTCTTCTTCTTCCGCCTCTCGATGAATACGCCGAGAATAGTGCCGAAGATCAGAACAACGACAAGCACGCCGAAGATGAATCTTGGATCTGTAAAGTTGAATTGCATGGAACCCTCCTGTTGCTTGAATGTCCGCGCAGATAGAGGTAGGGTTTGGGGTGCTTCCTCGGCTGGGGCGGAACGTGAATCTCAATCCATCAAGAGTATTGAGCCGGCACGATTCCGTTGGCTGGCCTGATTTGCTCACCGGATCGGTCACGCCATTGCAGGGATTCGATGCGAGGTTAGCCAGGGGAAACCTGCTTCGCGGGTTGCGGCTTTGAATCAAGAACGCACTTGGAGGATTTGCTGGAATAGCCTTACCCCACGAAAGCCGTGAGAATAGTGGTACGGTCGAGGTGGGGCAAATTGTTGTACACGATCAATGAGTGCGCACGGAACTTATCCGTGACTTGTGCATTTGAGTAGCGCCGCTCTCCAGAGCGGCTTTGCGGGCGGCATCCTTGGCGCCCGCATCCCTTCGCGGGCCAGGGGGCTCGCGTGCTGCCTATTTACGGTTAAGTTCTTAATTCGCCAGGACCGCCCTATAGCGCACCTTGTTTTTCTTCACCTTTTCGATGGCTTCGTTGGCCTTGGCCATGGGGAAGCGCTCGGTTTGGGCTTTGACGCCGTGGCGAGCAGCTACTTCCAGCATTTCTTTTATCCGATAGGGGCTGCCGGTGGGGTTGCCGGTGATGGAGCGGAGGCCGGAGATGAGCGGGAAGGCGTGTACGGAAACTGGTGACGGCGGAACGCCCACAAAGCACAGCGTGCCGGTGGGGCGCAGAGCCTGAACAAAGGTACCCCAGTCCTGGTCGGCATTGACCGTGCTCAGCACAAAGTCCAGAGTCCCAGCAACTTCCTTCAGCGCTTTCGATTCGCGGCTGTTGACAAATCGGTGGGCGCCCAAAGCGCGCGCTTCTTCTTCCTTGGCGGCCGAGGTGGAAAAGGCGGTCACCTCCGCGCCGAAGACCCTCGCAAACTGAATGGCCATGTGGCCCAGTCCGCCAATACCTACAATTCCCACGCGCGAAGAGGGATTCACGCCATGGGTGCGCAGGGGGTTATACACGGTGATGCCCCCGCAAAGCAGCGGTGCGGCGTGTTCGCTATCCAGAGCCGCGGGAATTGGAATCACAAAGCGGGCGTTGGCCCGGACGCGCTCGGCATAGCCGCCGTGACGATGAACGCAGGTGCCCTCAGCCGCAGGGCAAAGATTCTCCATCCCCCGTGTGCACCACTCACATTCGCCACAAGAGTTCGATTGCCAGCCAAGGCCAACGCGCTGGCCCTCCTGGAGTGATCGAACCTCGCTACCCACCGCCGCAACTGATCCCACAATTTCATGGCCCGGAATGAACGGATAGTGGCTGATGCCCCAGTCGTTCGAGATCAAGTGGATATCGCTGTGACAGATGCCGCAGTGTGTGATCGCTATCTCCACCTCTTGCGGTCCCAGCTTGCCGGGGTCGTAGCGATACGGCAAAAGTTCTGCTCCCGCCGCGTGTACTGCAAGTCCTTGAATGAAGGCCATGATCGTTCTAATTCCTCGCTGGGGGCTGGTAAACAGGCTGGCGGACTTCCCCAAAGCCGCAGGCCCGAAAGTTGGAGTGAGTTATTCTCTACGCTAGAGCTAGTTTAAACCGCTGCCAGTCTCAATGCGCAGATTAAGAATCTGAAAACCGTTCAAAACTCCTCCGGCAGACGCATCCCCAACCGCCTCAGCCGACTCTCCATTCAGGTTCACGTCCTGCGCGGTGCGCTGCGGCTCCAGCACATTGGCCACTGAAAGCGGCAGACTTGCAAGCGTTTGCCCAGAGATGCCAGCCTGGGTTTCAGGCACTAGCAGGCTCACATAAATGCGGTCTGCCGAGTGCTGCTGCCGGGCTTGAGCGAGCACCGTATCCAAGTCCACCGGGCGGCCTGAAAACCGGGGCTGATCCAAAGTCCGGTCCAGCGTACCGGAATCCGAGATCAAGAGCCGAAGATTACCGGGGCCCAGCCGTGACGGAAGCTTGATCGGAATGCGCACATTGCGCGCGGGTTGCTGCCAAGGACGCAGGGTCGCCTCAACCACTACGGTATCGCCGGCGTGAACAATATCGTTTGAAATCAGGCGCGCCGTCTCCAGTTCCACATGAATGCGCCTCGGAATGGCCTCGATGCGTAGATCGATCCCGCGCAAATCGCCCTGCCGCGCGCCGTTTGAATAGAGCCGGGAGAAGCGCTCGCCGGCCAGCATTGATATCTCCAAGGGGGCAGCCATTTGATCGCCGGCCGAGACCCACAGGTCGAGCGGCGAAGCTGGGTAGCCCTGGAGATCGATCGCACCGGTCAGGTGGTAGCTTGTCTCCGCTGTACTTTCGTTGGTGGCAAGCAGCGACTCGTACAACGCCACCAGCACGGCCTGGGGAGTTATCGACGGAAGATCGATCACCTCAATGTTGAGCTTTCGCTCGCCTGTCCCTGAGTGAACGGCAATATGAACGGGGATCATCCGCGCCTTCTGGCCAAGCACGCCGCGAATGGCGGAGTCGCGGTCCTCTGAAAAAGCGCCAATGAGGTCGCCGGTGTTGACGATCTTGAAGGCGTTCATTGGCGAAGCCAGCGTGGCCACAACCTCGGCAGTGGTCATCGGCAGCGAAACCGGCCCAGCCTGCAAAATGGGGTGGCCGCAAGCGAGAAGCTGCTTCGAGTCGATGTAAGTGACTGTGCAGGTGGCCGCGATCTCCAGGTCGCCGCGCACCAACTGGGCGCTAACCGCCGAGCCGGGCACCACGCTGGCTATTGCGGCGGCCGATGGTTCGGCAAAAGGCTCCTCGGGATACTTGGATGAGCCGCCCATGCCCCCAGCCGCAACCGTTTCCAGGCCCGTACCGGCCATTTGCTGCTGCCACAGGCGAATGGCCCCTGGTTCAAAACCGCTCATCACCAACGGCGTTTCCATGGCCTGGAAACCATCCGGTGCCGACGATTGGAGGAACTGATCCCGATTCTCTGATCCCTGTCCCCTGTTCCCTGTTCCCTGTTCCCTGATCCCAGTTCCCTCGGCGACAATGGGCAGATCGCGCACTTCCAGCATCTGCTCAATGGGAGTGATTCCGGCAATGGGATCCTTGCTGAACTGGCCTATACGGTACGAGAGGGAACCCAGCAGCCGGTTGCCAATATACACTGGGCTTCCGCTCATGCCCGCAACCACGCCCGTGTATTCCGGCTTGGCGCCGTGGAGCAGGGCCAGAATCATGTCATGGCCGGGGCCGCGCGCCCCGCGCAACACACCCAGAATCTCTACGTCCATAGCCTCTGGCTTGGTGCCCGTGAAAACCGTCCAGGCGGTTGCCGTCATGCCGCGGCGCACCTCGCTGAGCGGAAAAAACCCGCCGCTGGAGGGTGGCGGTCCGGCCGGAGCAGGCAGGGTTTGCGCCTGCAATCGGCCGGAGCAAACCAGCAGGAGCTGTGCAAGGATTAGCAGGACGATCTCAGTTGCCAGAAGAATCTGGGTTTGCTTCACGCGGGTTTCCACGTCTATAAGAGTACAGCCTTGGCTGTAGCCTCCCTGTGTCGGCCTATCTGCAGGCCGCCAGTCAAGATCGGAATCGGAATTCAGCCTTGGGAGCGCGGAGCGGAGGCGGGAGGCTATTAGCTGGTGGCTGTCTTCCCGTATGCTGTTGAACACAGAGGTCGTCATGTTCCCAAAGCGCTCATTCCGTTTCGCCGTTCGCCGTCTCGGGTTTTTCGCCTGGTTCGTCGCTCTACACGCCTTGGCAGTCCTGCCACTTGCCCGCGCCCAGGCCACACGGCAATTCCAGCAAGCCCAGCAGACGCAGCAGCCTCTGCAGCAGCCCGACCAGGCCGCGCCCGATGCGGGCGGTCCCGGAGCCGACTCGGGCGTCATCGCCCTGCCCAAGAAGAAGGACGTGCCGGAAGATGTGCCGCCGCCTGCCCCAGCCGAGCGTAAGATCAACAATCCGGCAGGGATGCCTAACTACTCCTTGCGCATTGAAGTCCCCGAGGTCACGGTGGATGTGGGTGTGCTTCTGGAGAAGACCCATCAGTTCGTTCCCGGCCTCAAGCCTGAGAACTTCCGTGTGTATGAGGACGGAGTGGAACAGAAGGTCAGCGGGTTCAAGCGCGTCGAGGCGCCCATCACGGCTCTGCTAATTTGCGAGTTTGCCGCCAACAGCTACAGCTTTATCTATGACATGCGCAATGCCGCCTTCACCTTTGCAAACCAGTTGCGGCCGCAAGACTACGTCGCCATGATGACCTTCGACATGCACACCCAGATTGTGACCGACTTCACCCAGGACAAGCGTCAGCTCAACGATGCCATCAACTCGCTGCGCATTCCCGGATTCAACGAAACAAACGTATTCGATGCCCTATACGAGGGCATCGATAGGCTCGACCGCATCGAGGGCCGCAAGTACATCGTTCTCATCGCATCCGGCCGCGACACATTTTCGAAGATAACTCTTGACAAGATGTTGAAGAAGGTCAAGGCCACCCAGGACGTGACCATCTTCACCGTCTCCACCGGCGGGGCCGCGCGGGTCATGTCGGAAGGACGCGGGGGGTTTGGTGGCCAGATGCGCGAGATGGACTACCTGCAGGCCGATAACGAGATGAAAACATTCTCGAGCCTCACCGGCGGCGCCAGCTACTTTCCCCGGTTCGTTGGCGAGATGCCAGACATTTTCCAGCAAATCAACCAGAACATTCGGTCAAAATACCAACTCGTCTACAGGCCCACCAACGTCAAGCAGGACGGCACATTTCGCAAGCTGCGCGTGGAACTTGTAGACGCAGAAGGCCATCCGCTGCGCATGCAGGATGAAAAGCAGAAGCAGTTGAAATACGACATCATTGCCCGCGATGGCTATAAAGCCAAGCAGGAAGTGGAGTAGCGCCAACTTTCCGACGCGCGCCATACACCACAGGACATCTGACGGCCTCCCGTGGGTAGCCGCCAGATGCTGAGGCGTGGCTGCTTCAATGCACGACCGGAACTTCGATCTACCGGAATTGGTTGACAATGTCCAGGATGTAATACGCGATCACGAACACTGTCGCCGCTCCAGTTAGCCACAAGACTACCCGTTCCAAAGGCTCGACCTTCGCGACCTTGGCCACGATGGCAGCCTGTTCATTCCTAACGTGATCAAACGATTCGTCGAGGATGATCTGGTCATCCTCATCCTGGGTTAGCTTGCCCAAATACAACTTGAGGACGATCACCATCAGAACCAGAACGCCCCAAACCGACCACATTGCAGGAACAAGTTTCGTCATACTCCACCTCCGGAAGACTTTGGGTCCCAGATGCCAGCGGGTCCGTGACGGAAACGCGGTCTCGTGAGTAGAGGGGCCGTACGGTTACTTATCTTATCCCCAAACCAAAACCGTCGTCGTGACAAGAATCACAAACATTTTCCGGGTGGGCCAACTCGATCAACCCCTCCCGCCACTGGATTTACGCCACTGGCCCTGCCCGGGCCAGAAACAAGACTACATAGGGGATACCATCCTTGAAGTTGTTCTGGCATCCCGCAAAAGGAGAACCCGAATCTGCGACTTTCCGGTCACCGGTTGCATCCAACGAGAAGAAGCCGTGACTGGGGCTTGTATCTGAGCTGCAGGGGCAGTAGAGTTAGGAATAACGGCAAGCATTTCATCTATTGGAGACACCATGGCCACAGCGACAGTTTCACCCGCACAGGAAACGGAAAAGAAAGCGCCCCTCATACTGACCCCTCAGGCCATTGCCAAGGTGCGCGAGATCATGGCCACCCAGGATCCACTTCCCGCAGGGCTGCGCGTCGGCGTGGTGGGCGGCGGTTGCTCGGGGTTTCAGTACTCGATGGCCTTTGAAAACCAGAGCGGCATGATGGACAAGGTCTTCAAGTTCGAGGACTTGCAGGTTTTCGTTGACGCCACATCGCTGATGTATCTGAACGGCTGCACCGTCGACTACGTTGAGACGCTGGAAGCAGCGGGATTCAAGTTCGACAACCCCCAGGTGAAGAGCACTTGCGGCTGCGGTTCTTCGTTCAGCGTGTAAGCGCCTAGCGCTTTGTGTTGGTTTTGTCTGCGAGAACGGCCCATTTGCCTGCATGGAGATGGGCCGTTTTGCGTTTTGGGTGGGTTTGCTGGATAGACCGGGGGGCCAGGAGCGCGGCTTTTTGACCTTCTGGCTCGTCCATTTGCCTGGGTCGCGTTGATGGAGTACCTTTGCGCTGCCAGGAAATGAATATTCGAGGTACCCCATCGATGAACCATCAGCGCCAGGTTTGGCATACGATTCTGCTGTCCGCCGCCGTGCTTGGCGCGCCCGTCTTTGCCCAGGATGTTGCTCCGGCTACCACCGCGAAGCCATTGCCGGCGCCACCTGAGCCGGGGCTGCTGTTTTACCTCTCAGGCGACCACGGATTCAACGCCGACTACGCTGCCGGAGGCAAGTCGGAGCCGAATTACCTTTCCGACGTGAAGATTCTTCCCGGCGGCGCGAAGGGTTCTTACCTGCAGTGCGGCAACAATCAACTGCTTTCCTATTGGGCGCCCGGTAACATTTATGCGCAGCGGGGAACGCTGTCATTTTATTGGCGGTCGCGCGATGCAGTGGATGAGACCGCGTTTCCCATCTTCCGGGTGGGTTACGCGGACCATTCCAGTTGGGATCAGGTTTGGCTGCGCATCGATTACAACGGCCATGGCTTCGACGCCTTTGTCACCGACGTAAACTTGGGACGCACGCGCGTCTCTTATGACATGCCCGGGTTTCCCAAGCCGGACCAATGGGCGCTGCTGACGCTGACCTGGGATGAAACCACCGGTATTCGCTTTTATGTGAATGGCAAGATGGTGGCCGAGAAGGCTGCCACGGGAATCTTCGATGCGGGATTGGACCAGTTTGGGCCGCACTCGCGAATCATTGGGCCCACAGGCGTTGAAAGCACATATAGCTACGATCGCGGCGGAGACCTTGACGAGTTGCGCATTTACGACCGCGCGCTGTCTGACGAAAACGTGGCTTCGCTGGCCAGGGGCGAGACGCCGCAAAACATTCCTGATGCCACGCGCAGCCTGGCCAGCACAGACACGCAGAAGGAGTGGTGGTTCCACTATGGCTGGAACCGTTCCGGCGACATTCCCGCGCCGTTGCCCGCAACCAATACCACCGTGCGCAAGGTGCAGATCAATGACGCTTACGATATTGGCCGGTGGTGGTGGAGGGGGACCGACGGCATTCGTGAAACCACCTGGCCGGGCGTCTACAACCGCTCACGCCTGACGGGCCGCTTCGATTACTTTCAACTGCCGGATTGGGATTGCTACGCGATTTCCGGCAAGACCATTACATTCATCATGCCGGAGGAGCCTTGGAATCATCTGGAATTCAACGGCGGCGCGTTCGGCAACATGTCCCTGCTGACGCCGGATGTGTCAGAGGATGCTGTTCGCCGCAGCGGGCTGGATGGAACGGTGCTGCCGGGACAGACGCTCTTCGAGCGGCCAAGCGGACAGGAGACGACCTTTCACGATTTCCCGGAGCCGGTGACAGGTGGCAAACTGCGCTTCACCAATGTGGAGCAGGAGACTCCCATCGGCGAGTTTTCCGCCTACTACGTTCATCCCGGGGGACCGCCGGAGGGAATCGTTCAGCTCAGGTACCGGTTGTCCAGATTCGCCTCGCCGGAGGACAATCCAACCCTGACGCCGCTGGTCAGCTTCATTTACGACCGCTATCCGGCGGACGAGCGATCGGTTCTGGTCGGGATGCCGGGCGCATTCGGCGTTGGCGGCAGGTTCGCGTCTGCACGGGTCAGAGCGCTCCGGAGCAATGAAAACGCGTCTGCCATGCCCATTGTGCACATACTTATCCCCGCCGATTTGCGAGGGTTGCCGGCCAACACGACCCACATTCCCTCATACTCCTGGGACGACATGTACGCGGGCCTCGATGGGATTGCCATCGACCTGCCCGCGCTGCATGTGAAGCCAACGCACGGCGAGTATGTGCCGATGAACATCGAGGTGAGAGACCCGCTGTGGCCGATGCGCGACATGTTCAACTTCACCTTTTCAGTGAAGCCGGGCGAGGCTCACACCCTGTGGCTGGATACGCGCGACCGCATTTTGCCGAACGACAAAAGCATTCTCATTACCATTGCCTCTGCCAGCGCGGAGTTCAATGCAAGCTCTCTGGAAGGCGCCGAGGTGCAGCTGATCTTCAAGCCTTACAAGGATGCCGCCAAGGAGCACATCGCTGATCGCCTGACGCAGGTGCGCGACAACTTTTCAAACATGACGGAAGAGCATGTGAACAGTCGCCGGCTCAATACCTACAACCGCTTCTATGCCGACATTACCGATCTGCTGCGCGTTGACCCGTCGAACGATCTGGGCCGCAAGTACTGGCACGAATGGAACCCGGAAACGGCGGCTCCGGACTACACTGCTCCGACTGTGCCTGAGGGCGTGCCGCAGTGGGCTTTTCTTCAGGCGTTGGATGTGGACTACTTCAAGCGCATCGCCGATTTCTACATCGACAAGCGCCAGGCCTGGGACGGGGAATTTGGCGGCGGCCTCGGCGACGACAGCGACTTTACCAATCTGTTTCCTTCGCTCGCCTTGATGGGCACAGAGCCGGAGAAGTTGAAGACGTCTCTCTCCAGGGAATTGGAGGCGATGTACGAGAACAAGA
>Ga0302275_10002918_pt1 | contig 17607 bp, 16 predicted proteins | sample III_Bog_N2_2_FD_200229 | JGI IMG/M metagenome (GOLD analysis project Ga0302275, IMG submission 200229) | Peat permafrost microbial communities from Stordalen Mire near Abisko, Sweden - III_Bog_N2_2 | ecosystem: Environmental > Terrestrial > Soil > Wetlands > Peat | place: Sweden: Abisko...
ACCGGCGGCGTGATCGATGCGGGATATCGAGGGGAGATTCTGGTCCTCATGACCAACCTTGGCGACGCAGCTTTCGAGATTAAAGCCGGGGAAAAAATCGCCCAGATGATTCCTGTGCCGGTGTTGACTGGGGCTGTTGAGACCGTCGAAAGCCTTGAGGACTCGGCACGCGCGGAAAAGGGATTCGGCAGCTCGGGAAGCTAATGCCTCGACCCGCTAGATTTGTGCATTCCCGGGTCTCAAATGCGAGACCCGGGCACCCGGCAGCTGAATCAGGCCGGGAAAAAGACGCATCCGGAACCGTCGCGGGCATGTTTGCGTATCAGATGCAGGGAAAAACAGCCCTGGTGGACCCGACTTCGCGATTAATGACGCGGCCAGAATTGCTTTTGCTCCGTCAGTAGAAATACCGGAGCATGGTTAAACCTCATGTGACCTTCCGCGCCGGCGGGGTGGCCAATGGCCTTTCCCTCGGCGGCAAACTCCTCAACGCCGAGGGCCCCGGCTTTTTCGGCGGGAGAATACACAACCGGCGAATGCCGGTACGGGAACAACTTGCCCGGGGGAATAGATTTGTCGTAATCCTCAACCAGAGGTTGCGTACACTTAGAGGGCAGGGTGCCGAGTGCCTGGGGCCGAGCGCGCTGCCAAGGGAAGATTGAGCCTGGCGCCGTAGGCCCAAGTGCACGGCAGTCGGCTCTGCCAACGAAAGTAGGACCATGCACTACATTGAGGCCTTTAAACTCGCGCTGCAATCGCTTTGGGGCAACAAACTCCGCTCCGTCCTCACGCTTATTGGTGTGGTGATGGGTGTGGCTTCGGTCATCATGGTCATCACGCTGGTGAACGGCGCAAATACTTACGTCTCGACCAAGCTGTCGGGCTATGGCGCAGACGTGTTCACCGTCAGCCGCATGTCCGCCGTCATATTCTCCGCAGAAGATTATTTCCGATTCCAGAAGCGGAAGATCATCCGCATAGAGGACTATCGGGCTGTCCGCGACGAATGTACGGCGTGCAGCGATGTGGGCACGCTGCTCTCGAAATCCACCAATGTCGTCTACAGCGGTCACTCGAGCAATAACACTGAGGTGCGGGGCTATACGTGGAACATGCTCGGCCTCAATAACATCGATATTGCCCTGGGCCGCGGGTTTACCCCTGCCGATGAGGACAAGGGCACCCACGACGCCATTATCGGCTACGACATCGTTGACAACCTCATGCCGGACGGGGACCCGATCGGCAAGGAGATTCGCGTAGACGGCATCCCCTACACGGTCGTCGGCGTCGGCGAGCGCCAGGGAAAGACGCTCGGGCAGTCGCAGGACAACTGGGTTGTGGTCCCCATTTCTACTTACCAGCAGACTTATGGCTATAACGACTCGCTGACCATCTACGCGCGTGCCAACGGCAACGCTGAAGTGATGGAGCGGGCTGAGGACGAAGTTCGTGTGCTGATGCGTTCCCGCCGCCACGACGCCGTTGGTTCGCCGGACGACTTCGAAATCTCGACAAACGATACCTTTCTCGACATTTGGAAACAAATCAGCTCGCTCTTTACGTGGGTCGTACTCGGGATCGCTTCCATTTCGCTTGTGGTGGGTGGAATTGTGATCATGAACATCATGCTTGTTTCGGTTACCGAGCGGACCCGCGAAATTGGAGTTCGGAAGGCGCTGGGCGCCAAGCAGCGCGATGTGCTGCTGCAGTTTCTTATTGAAAGCGCAACGATGGCGCTTGCTGGAGGGGCTATCGGCGTCCTGATCGGAGTGATCGTCGCGAAGCTAATCACCCTGATCGTCGGCTTCCCCACCAACGTTTCATTCTGGAGCGTATTTCTGGGCCTTTTTGTTGCCACTGCGACGGGTATCTTCTTCGGCGTATACCCTGCCAGCAAAGCCGCCAAGCTGGACCCGGTGGTGGCGCTGAGGGCGGAAATGTAGAAGGGCAGTGATTAGTGATTAGGGGTTAGTGATTAGTTGTGAGCGGTAAGAGATTTGGAGCTGCGCGATGGTTCAGTCGTTTCGAGATTTACAGGTGTGGCAGAGATCTATTCAGTTATCGGTTTCAATCTACCGCATGACCAAGGGTTTTCCACGCGAAGAGATCTTCGGAATGACCAGCCAAATGAGGCGCTCCGCTGTCTCGGTCGCAAGCAACATTGCTGAGGGAAATGGACGGCTGAGTACCGGCGAATATAGGCAGTTTTTGGGCGTTGCACGCGGTTCCAACTGCAAACCCAGCTTGAAATTGCCCGGGCATTAGGATTCAGCGATACTAAGGCGATCGAGGAAGCAGAGGGCTTATCGTTCGAAGTTGGAAAGATGATTTCAGGGGTACTCAACGCACTTAAGGAAAGGGTACTGGTCAAACGGCCCTAATCACTAACCCCTAATCACTAATCACTGCACTCTCGGAGTACCCAATGGCTCAAGGACAAACACGCGAATCTGTAAAAATGGCGCTTGATACATTGCGCGCCAACAAGCTGCGCTCCGGCCTTACCATCCTGGGCATTGTCATCGGTGTCACTACCGTGATTACCATCTCCTCGGTCATCAACGGTCTCAATAACCGCGTGTCCGACTGGGTGAGTTCGCTTGGTTCCAATGTTTTCTGGGTATTTCATATGCCCGTCATCGGCGTGCGTCCCACAACGGAGATGTTGGCGCGCAAAAAGCTCAATATCGGCGACGTACTAGCTCTGCGCGATCTGCCGCACGTGGTGGCGGCAGACGGCGGCCACCAGCACGTCAAGGCGCAATTTCGCGTCGGAGACGTCGCTGTGAAATACAACGGCAAGAAGGTTGCCGGAACCATCCTTCAAGGGTCGACGGCCGAAGTTTCAGAAGTCTCGGATTTTACGCTGCTTCAAGGCCGCATGTTCACCGACGAAGAAGATCAGCGCGCCGCGCATGTGGTTGTGCTTGGCCATGACACCTGGGAGGAATTATTCGGCGCGGATTCCGCTATCGGCAAGGAAGTCACCGTCGAAAGCAGCAACTATACCGTGATCGGCGTACTCGACAAGCGCAAGCAGCCCTTTGGCGGCGGCAAAAATCCGCAGGATAATGCGGCCTTCTTCCCGCTTGGCACGTTTCATAATCTACATCCAGAAGACCTGGATATGTGGGTCAGCGTTAAATACGACGATCCCAAAAACAAGGCGCTGGTTGAGGAGGAGATTCGCGAACTGCTCCGGATTCGACGCAAGGTGAAGGTGCAGGCTGACGACGATTTCGAGATCTTCGGCCCTGACTCGCTCTCCAAACTTTGGGGCCAACTCACTGGTGGTCTGGTTGCCTTCATGATCGCAGTATCCAGCGTTGGACTCATGGTTGGCGGCGTGGGAGTCATGAACATCATGCTGGTTTCCGTAACAGAACGCACACGCGAGATCGGCGTGCGAAAAGCCATCGGCGCCACCAGGAATACTATCCTTACCCAGTTCACAATGGAGGCAGTAACCTTGTGCGCCATTGGGGGTCTTCTTGGTGTAGCGGTAGGCGCAGTGATCACTTGGATCGTCTACTTCCTTCCCATCGGCCTGCCGGCGACATTGTCGACCCTGTGGGTTTGCATCGGTTTCGGCGTGTCGTGCGCGATTGGCCTTCTCTTCGGCATCTATCCTGCATGGAAAGCTGCCAACCTCGACCCGATCGAGGCTCTTCGCTACGAGTAGGGCGAGTGGAAGTTGAATCACCGATGATTTAGCGGGGCGTGAACTCAGGAGGATGCATGCGGGCATCTGGCGCGGAAAGCTCCCTCTGCTTACGCCCCACCTTGACATTTTAGAGATGGACACCTGATAACTGATTACTAATAGCTAATAACTGGTTACCAGGCCCTTTATGGCAAGAGGACAGACCCGCGAATCCGTAAAAATGGCTCTCGATACGTTGAGGGCCAATAAACTTCGATCCGGCTTGACTGTCCTCGGTATTGTCATCGGAGTCACTACGGTAATTACTATCTCTTCGATTATTAACGGAGTGAATAATAAAGTTGCTGAATGGGTCAGCTCGCTGGGCTCGAATGTCCTCTGGGTTACGCGCATGCCCTTCATCAACGTCAACCCCACATCGGAGATGCTCACCCGCAAATACCTCACCGTTGACGACGTTATTGCCCTGCGCCAGCTTCCGCATGTTGTAGCCACAGACGGCGAGGTTGACTACTTCAGAGCCTTTGAAATTGGCAAGGTCAGTGCCAAATACAACGGCAAAAAAGTTGCCGGTACCCTGCTCGAAGGCAATACATCCGAGATGGAAGACGTGGTCGACAACCCACTGCTCGAGGGCCGCGTTTTTAATGAGGATGAAGACGAGCGCGCCGCCCATGTCTGCATTCTCGGCCACGACACATGGGACACGCTCTTCGACGGGCAGCCGGCCGTCGGCAAGGAGATTACCGTGGAGAGCGGTCTCTACACCGTTATCGGCGTCGCCAACAAAGAAAAGCAGCCCTTTGGCAGTGGCAAGAACCCCGATGACAACTCGATCCACTTCCCCATGAACACCTTTCGCCACCTGCATCCCGAAGTCAGAGATCTGCAGATGAGCATCAAGTATGACGACCCCAAGAATAAGAACCTTGTAGAAGAAGAAGTTCGGGAACTCATGCGCATCCGCCGCCACGTCAAGGTCCAGGCCGACGACAATTTCGATATCGCCAGCCCCGACTCGCTCTCCAAGCTTTGGGGCCAGCTCACCGGCGGCCTGGTTGCGTTTATGATCGCCGTGTCGTCGGTTGGATTGATGGTGGGCGGCGTCGGCGTCATGAACATCATGCTCGTCTGCGTCACCGAGCGGACTCGTGAGATAGGCGTCCGCAAGGCCTTGGGAGCCACCAAGCGCACAGTCCTGACCCAGTTCACCATGGAGGCGGTCACCCTCTGCGCCGTCGGCGGCGTCATCGGAGTCGCGGTCGGTGCCATCATCACATGGATCGTCTACTTCCTCCCCATCGGCCTGCCCGCCTCGCTGTCTGTACTATGGGTCTGCATAGGTTTTGGAGTCTCATGCGCCATAGGCCTGCTCTTCGGCATCTATCCCGCCTGGAAAGCTTCTAATCTGGATCCGATTGAGGCGCTGCGGTACGAGTGAAGATGGTTGTCAGTGATCAGTTGTCAGTGTTCGGTCCACGCTGTTGAACAGGATGCGAAGTCCGGAACTGCCTGAATTGCGAAGCGGGATCGACCCTCGAATGGCTCCAGGGCTGTAGATCACCCCGTTGGCAGTGCTTAAGCCATTTGGCCGTGCTGGAACTTCATCGGAACAGGCGGTGTCTATAGGGGGGCGCGGTAAATGAAGTTGGAGGGGTGTTCGTGAGCAAAGATCGTGCCGTACGAGGTTACTGGGGCATTTTGTTTGCAGTCGGTCTGAACCTGACGCTAGTGTATGGGCAAGACTCGCCAAATTCTTCTATGGCCACTCCTGAAGATCACCTCAAGCGAGAATCGCTAGTCCGACCATGCACGCCAAAAGAGTTCGCAACCGGGTCGTCCGCTGAGGCGAGTCGGCTATTCGAGGCCGACCGGCCAACGTTCAGCTGGTGTGAGGCCGTTGACGTCCCCTGGCTTCCAAATTCAACTATTCTGCGCTTCCACACGCCGATAGATGTCGACTATTCGCTTACCTTCTCGATAGTCCGCGCCGCAAGCGATTCTCCGCTGCGGTTGATAGCGGCTGGTGGCGAAGGGATGGTTCAAACTCCGTCCCCAAGCCGCCCCGAGAGTCTCAGCGCAATGAATGAACTGTTGCGGGCAGCACAACCCAAAGTCAATGATTCTCAACTCGGATCAGCAAGTATTCTCTACCTCTTATTGGTTGGCCTAGAGAATCGCAGTAGCTTTTTCCGCAAGCCGGAGAACCGGCATTCAGTTGGCGAGGCCGATTACCAGTTGCGGTATCAGAAAGAGCCGAAGAGTCGTATTGTTGCGCTAACGACACGGACGGGAGGATGGAAACTGATATTCTCTTGCCAAGGGGACAGTCTGCGTCTGGACTCCGTCGCTGCGAACCAGGATTGAAGAGATTGGTCATATTTTCGACAAAAGTGATTCTGCCACAGATCAACATGGACGACCGAAACGCTACGCGCGATCGGTTGTGCCTGTATCGCAATCTATCCCGGACCCACATGAGCTAAATCAAGTCTTAGAACGATTCCTGACATCTGTTCAGCGTTCCGTCTGCCGCTGCGACACGCGATAATCAGTACCTATGCCGATACGCATTTTGTTTATTGCAATTGTGTTGTTTGGGGCGAGGGTAGCTGCCTGTGCGCAGGATGCGGGCAACGGTTTGACGGCTGCCCAAGTCATGCAGCGCGTGATCGCGGCGACCGGGGCTACTCCGCATGCCGATACCGTGGATACTCTCAAGGCCGGTGATCCCAATACGGTGGTTGCCGGCATCGCGACCACGTTCATGGACACCTATGCCGTGCTTGAGCAAGCAGTGGCGAGCGGGGACAATCTGATTATCACCCACGAGCCGACGTTTTATAGCCATCCCGACGACCAGGCTCCGTTGGCCACTGACCCGGTGCTGCTTCAGAAGCTGAACTACATCCGTGATCATCATCTCGTGGTCTGGCGGTTTCACGATACGTGGCACATGCGGCAGCCGGATGGGATTCTTGCCGGCATGGTGGCGCAATTCGGCTGGGGCAGTTATGAAAGCGCATCGGATCCCCACGTATTCACCCTGCCTGCTACGACCGTCGGCGCAACCGCTACGGACCTGCAAAAGCGGACGGGGGCGCGCATGATCCGCATCGTAGGGAACCAGAAGCTGCGCGTGACCGGAGTGGCGCTTTATCCGGGGGCATCGGGGGAAGAAAAGCAGATCAAGGCACTGCAACAAGACAACGTGCAGCTGTTGGTGGCCGGAGAGGCTCGGGAATGGGAGACCGTGCCGTATGTGCAGGATGCGGCTGCGGAAGGTCGCCCGAAGGCGCTTATCCTTCTCGGGCATGAGGTTTCAGAGGAGGCGGGCATGCAGGAGTGCGCACACTGGCTTCGAACCCTGTTTCCCGGGATGCCTGTTGCTTTCATTCCAGCAGGAGAGCCGTTTCATTCGCCCCGGCAAGGGCATTGATCTGGAGTCAGTCTCCTTCTGTAGACTGCGCTTTGGCGGATTTCTTGGCCTCCGCTGGGGGCCTGACCGCGTCATCGATGAAGACTTGATCTTCGCTTAGCCACTCGCTCGTTCCGTCTGCAAACAGCACACTATAGAACGCTTTACCTGCCTTACTGCTGCCTTTCTTGACGATCTCGCCAAGTTCGCCTGGATGTGCCGGACTTGTGGTCAACACCAGGCCGCGAATATCAAAGTACGGGCCGCGCAGAGGCAACAGGGCACTCGGCTCAGCCTGTTGGGGCGGTCCATTGACCAGCCCGTCCTCGTCGTAAAGCTGCACCACGTAACGTCCGTTCTCTTGCTGATCCAGTATCTGTACCTTGACCTCTTGACCGTTTTTTGCAATGGCGTTCGCGAAATCGCCCTTCTTGAACTGATACGTTGCCATCCATTTTCTCCTTTGTTTCCGGGTCGGCTTTCCCAGGCATGGCATGTGCCCAATTTCGTTTGATTCCAAAATTGACGATGGAGACGTCCCGGCGTATTTCACAAAGATCGAAACGGGGAGCGGTCTGTTCGACTGCCAAACCGTTCATCCAAGCGAACATTCGTTTCCGGCTCCCGTCGTCTATTAAACTGACAACAACCGTGCTCCATCTCATCGCACAATCCGTGGAGATTCTCACCACGGTGCTCACCATCGCTGGGATGGGCTATTTCATCGCCGCTCTTATCGCGGCGCGCGTGTTTTTTTCTGTGCGCCGCGTTCAGCTCCCGCCATTCGCTCCGGGCGTCAGTATCCTCAAATCCCTCAAAGGGATCGATCCCGCGATGATCGACGCGTTCCGAAGCCACTGCCGTCAGACCTACGCCGGTGAATACGAGATTCTCTTCGGCGTCGCCTCGCTGGACGACCCGGCAGCAGCGGCGGTTCTGCAGCTGCGGCAGGAATTCCCAACTCACTCCATCCAGCTCGTTGAGTGCCCCGCCAGCCTCGGGACGAATGGCAAGGTCAGCACCCTGATTCAGTTGGCCGCCCATGCGCAGCACCCTTATCTGCTTATCAACGACTCCGACATTACTGTCTCGCCTCGTTATCTGCAGCGAGTCATGGCCCATTTCGCACCGCGGACCAACACAGGCGAGGACCGGGCCGAGGTTGGCCTTGTCACGGCACTCTATCGAGGCCGCGCTTATGCGACACTTCCTTCGCGACTTGAAGGTTTGGGCATCGCCACGGACTTCCAGGCTGGCGTGCTGCTTTCGCGCATGATTGAGGGAGGTCTTCATTACGGCCTAGGCTCCACGCTGGCCGTCAGCCGGGAAGCCCTCCAAAGGATTGGCGGTCTTGAAACGCTTGTCGACCACCTGGCCGACGATTATGAGCTCGGCGCCCGCATCGACAAGGCCGGCTTTCGGATAGCGTTGAGCGCAGAAGTCGTTGAAACCGCGATTCCCGCTTACAAATGGCGCGGATTCATCGACCACCAGCTTCGATGGGCTCGGACCGTTCGCGACGCACGGCCGTGGGGTTATGCCGGACTCATCTTCACGCACGGACTGGCCTGGGCTCTTATCAATGTTGTCGCAAGCGGGCTCAGCCCTCTCAGCGTTTGGCTACTGGCAATGAGCTTCTTTCTGCGGCTATCGCTCGCGATGACGGTTGGCGCGCAGGTGCTTGCCGACCATCAAGTGCTTCCCTACCTGTGGCTGCTGCCTCTCCGTGACGTCATCGCCATCTTCATCTGGGCATTCGGCTTCGGCGGCAATACGATTGTTTGGCGCGGCCAGCGGTTCACACTTAAGGGAGGGAAACTCTCAGCGGCGGAATGATTAAACAGACAATCCATTCCTTCAATTCCAGCGCGTAGCCGCTGCTAACGAAATTTGTCGGAAATTCACGCCAGTCTGGTAAATTGCATTCACGCGGCTTGTGCCGTCGAACAGGAGATTTCATGCGTACATCCGCTCGTCTCGCGACCACCGTTCTCGCAGGCTGTTTTCTTACAGCTTGTTGTACTCCCACCTTTGCCCAGGCTGCCGCGCCAGCCAAGCCGCCTGTTGGCTCAGTCATTCCGCCAACCCAGATCTACGGGAAAATCCTTACTTCGCTTGAAACCAATTTTGTTGCCGCAGCCGAAGCGATGCCGGACGACAAGTTCGACTTTGCGCCAGCGGAGACGGCTGGCGAATTCAAAGGGGTTCGCACCTTTGGCGGAGAGGTCAAGCATGTAGCACAGGCCAATGCCTTTTTCTTCCACGATCCCAACGCGCCGCTGGTTGACACGCGTGCCGACTACGACAAGCTCAAAACCAAGACGGAGATCGTCAAAGCTCTGAAGGATTCGTTTGCCGTTGCACACACGTTCGTAGATGCCATCACACCAGAGAACGCTTTCGTGATGACCGCAAACGGTACCCGCGCCGGCTTGGCCACGCAGGGCCTGGAACACCTGATGGACCACTACGGCCAGATGGTGGTTTACCTGCGGATGAACGGCATTATCCCGCCGGCAAGCCGCCCCAAATGAGCGGCGGTCCAACGGCATTGGGTGGCGTGGCTCATTCGCAACCTGTGGAATCAGAGAGCGGCGTTAGCGTTCGCAACGTCCACGGTGCTATCGTGATTGCCAAATGCCCTTCGTAACGACTACCGAGACGGGCGCATCCATTCAGGGCCCAACTGCCACCCTCCTCTACGACGACTGGTACCCGGCTCTCCGGACAGACAAGCTCCGCCGCGGAAAGCTCGCTACTGCGATGCTGCTCGATATCCCGCTAGTTCTGGGCCGCCGCAACGATGGCCGCGTCTTCGCCATGCGCGATAGCTGCCCTCATCGTGGCATCCCACTAAGCTACGGCTGGTTTGACGGCGACCACGTCACTTGCCGCTATCACGGATGGGAGTTCGAGCCCTGCGGAGGACAGTGCGCGCTGATTCCTTCGCTTTCGACAAACGACCGCCTGGACGCAACCCGCATCTACGCCACCGCCTATCCCTGCGAAGAGCGCGACGGCCACGCGTGGGTCTACATCCCCGCAGCGGGAACCGGCCGCAAAGCTGAAACAACCTCGCGTCGTCCTGTTCCTGAGCTAGCCAAATTCGGTCCGCGATACCGCACCGCTCACCTTGCCGCGGATCTGCCTTGCAACGTCGATCACGGCATCATAGGTCTCATGGACCCGGCTCACGGACCGTTTGTTCACCAGGCCTGGTGGTGGCGTTCGCGCGCCAGCATTCGCCAGAAGACGAAACGCTTCGAGCCTATCCCGGAGGGCTTCCGCATGAGCGCGCACGCACCCAGCGGCAACTCCGCGCCCTACAAGCTGCTCGGCGTCTATGGGGAGCCGATCGAGACAACCATCGACTTCACGCTGCCCAATCGCCGAACTGAAGTCATTCGTGCGGGCGACAAGTGGTTCTCATCGCTGACGACCGTCACGCCCGTTACCGCTTCAACTTGCCGCATCGATGTCATTGCCGCGTGGAATGTTTTTTACCACGTTCCATTTGTCACGCCCATTGCGAAATTCTTTGGCGCAAAGTTTGTACGTCAGGATCAAGTGACCATGATTCAGCAGGCGGAAGGCCTTCGCCACAACCCGAGCCTGATGTTGATCGACGATGCCGATAAGCCAGCGAAGTGGTACTTTGCGCTGAAGCAGTCGCGCCTCGACTCCGCTGCAACAGGCGCGGCCCCCAAGCATCCCATGGATGGCCCCGTGGATCTCCACTGGCGGAGCTAGTTGCGTGGCAAAAGTGTGGTCAGTCTGAGGTCCGTTGTAAATCTCACGAAAGGCAGGAGCAGATTCTTCGACTGACCAGCCCAGAACCGAAAAATGTCCTCATCTTCGACGTGCGATGCACTTGCTCGACGAGCGACAAAGGCGGGAAAATCTGCTGAAGCAGCGTTATTCTCGCAGCCACGATATCGACAAGCGTCATGCAGGCACCGTCCTTAGCAAAGTTAGCACCGTGATGTCATCCTCCTGGCCGAAGGCCTGCGCGGCGGCAGCGATGTCGTGTGCGGATTGGCCACTGATTGCTTGCACGCGCTCGAAGCCGTAGAGCTGATGTTTGGGATTCATCGCTTCCACAACTCCGTCAGAAAGCAGGGTGAGCATATCCCCTGGTTGAAGCTGAATCATCGTCTCGCGATATTCTGCGTCGGTCGTTAATCCCAGCGGCAGGCCGGAATCGAGCTCGATCTCTTCTCCTCGCCTGTAGGGCGAGAGGTGGCCTGCGTTGGCCATGATCACGGCACCTTGCGGCGACAAGCTGACGCAGAGACAGGTGATAAAGCCGCTCTCCTGTGCGGTGAGCATTTGCCGGTTCAGGCGCGAGAGCAAGACGGCGGGGCTGAGATTTTCGGCGGCCAGGGTACGCAGTGCGCCGATTGCCAATGCGCCGGTCATCGCGGCTTTCAAGCCTTTGCCGCTGACGTCGCCAACAAAAATCAGCGCAAAGCCATCCGGCTGCTGAAGCACCTGGTAGAAATCTCCACCGACCTCCTGCGCGGGAAGATATGCAGCCTCAAGGTGAAATCCTGCAAGTTCGGGCAACGAAGCCGGCACCAGCCTTTGTTGAATCTCGCGAGCTGCGCTGAGTTCCGCCGCCGAACGGGCCTGCTCGCGGCTTACGCGGGTGAACCGGAAGAACATGATCACGGCAATTGCCACAAGATAGAGAAGGCAGCCCAGATCGCTCGCCTCCACTTCAGTGACGCCGATTGGGATGGAATTGTCGAGGAAATCGAGGCGATGCCAACCAAGGAAAAGTGAGATTGACCCCAGATCCCCGAGCGCAATATTGGCAGCGGGCAACAGGCTTGCCAGGATCAACCATCCCGCTTCACGATTTCCCCGTCTGAACCAAAGGAAAAGCAGAATGGGAAGCAGCAGCGCCGCCGGCAATATAATGGAAGCCTCGATCAGAAGATAAGTGGTGCCGGCGAAACGGCCCTGCCACGTGAGCCAAATGAGGATAAGCGGCGCCAGCAGCACAGCCTCATAGACACGCCAAGGCACGCTCACCCGCCGGCCGCCGAATCTATAGGTGAATTCGATCTGGGCAATGGTGAAGGCGTAGACCAGCGGGTCGGCAATAAGAAAATTGAACGAGAGCGGTAAGATTCCATTCCGCTGGCAGCCCCACAGCAGGTCTCCGAGGCCCAGCAGGAAGAGGTACAAACCCAGCCACAGATATTCGGAGTGATTGGGCTGGCTTCGCTGGAGCGCAAAAGCCGCAATGCCGCCAACAATCAGCAGAAGATTAATTGCGATCGCCGGAATCGCTGCATAGAGCCTGGCGCTTTGCATAGCCTGCCGCTCGCTCTCGATTGCATCCGGCGTGCCAAGCGATGCGGTCAAAAACTGCGGCAAGTGCCAATTCGAGTAGCTGGGCAGCGTGTGTGTGCGCAGGGCCAACACCAGGTCGGTGCCCGGCACGTCGAGCGGAATCGTGCGCTCCGTGGGCCGACTCACACCGAAGCTCGATCGCAGCTCAGGTCCTGCGACGGCAACACCATTTACATAGAGCGCATAGGTTCCGTCTCCGCCCATGATCAACAGCGCGAGGTCGGGATGATTCTCATGCAGCTTTACGTGAAACCGATACCAGCGCCAGCCTGGCTTCGAAGGGCCCAGGTCGTCAAGCCTCACCGTTTCCCATGCGGAGTCATCGAAGCTCGGGCTGGCCCATGCCGGGTCGTCTCCATCGTGAACAGCCCATCCTCTGCTTATGTCGCTGAACCAATCTTGTGCGTGGGCGCGATCGATGATGCGGACATCGGAATCGTCCCCTGGCTGCGTAGCAGTTTGCCCGCAGAGCAGCCCGCTCACACCGGCAAGAAACACAAGAAGCAGGAGGATCTTTTTCAATGGGACCGCCGCATCCATCGTAATGGTCGAACGGTCATCTTTGGCCAGAAAAAAGCCGACTCTCTTGATTACTAACAGGAGAGCCGGCTTGAGCAATTGGTTGCAGGATTGGAGAGTCCGCCAGGCCGCGATCTAAACAGCAGAAGATTGAGGCTTGGCAGTAGCAATGGCCATCACCAGGCACGCCGCAATAACTAGCTCGACAATGACCGGTGCAAGGAAGAAATATATAAGCGAGTTCACCGCCATCGCGCAATAGGCTATCGCAAAAGTAGCCATGACCGGTCGCAGTCGCAGCGCGTTCGTCTTCGCGAGTGAGCCCAGTTGCCAGAAAACAATTGCCTCAAAAGTTAGAAAGATCGAGACCGCCAGCCCCATCCCATGATAGAAATCCCAGAAGGTTCGCATATTTCCCATTGCGATGAACTGATTCGCCTTCATTGCTTCGGCGGCGACAGCGGCAGGGCCCGTCCCGACCTTGCCGAAGACTCCGCCAACTGTGTGCAGCACCGAGTGAATCAATGTCAGGACTGACGCTATGCGGAGGAAAAGGACAGGCTTGTTCATGCTTTTTCTCCCTCGGCTGCTTTGGCGTAGAGCGCCAGAATCCCAGCCCATGCTCCTGGTCCGTCAAAGATTGCGCGCAACTGCTCGTAGCCTTCACCATGGCGCTCGAGTTTGCTGTGCTCAAGCTCAACCAAGGTCGTTCCCGCTCCCTCAGCCGTAAAACGAATTTCTACCTCGCTGGCTTTGGCGGGGTCGGGATCGCACACCCAGTCCGGGGAATCGTGTCCGGGTCCCACATGCCACGAGAGCGTGACCCGGTGAGGTGGATCCCACGCCAGGACCTTGCCCCAGTCGACCAGCTTGCCTTCCACATCCTTCTCGTACCAGCGTCCGCCTACACGCGGCTCTACAAAGATTGCTTCGAAAGGAGTTTTGCCAATGTGATGGGTCGCCGGCCACCACGTCTCCATCTGTTCCACGAAAACTGAGAAGGCGCGTTCAATTCCGGCATGAACGCGAACACTCTTACGTACGACGGCCTCTTCCACGGGGTTTGCCATGTTTCTCTCCAATCGGTGGTTTTTCTGCAGCATCCTTGAAGGCGCCCATCGCCTTGGTCCACATCTGGTCGAAGTGTGCGCGGAGGCGTGCCACTCCTTCGGGATTCAACTGGTAAAGGCGCCGTGTTCCCGCCTTGCTGTCCATGACGAGCCCGGCATCCTTGAGTACACGCAGGTGCTGCGAAACAGCTGGGCGGCTCACCGGCATCATCTGCGCCAGTTCGTTCACGGCAATGGGTCCGCCGGCGAGCTTTTGAAAGATCGCCATGCGTGTCGCGTCGCCGAGTGCGTCAAGCCCGGCTTGTAGGTAAGTATCCACTAACGGTAAGTTATCACGCACATATGCGGATTTGTCAACAGGAAAAGCAATTGGATTTAGAAGACTCGGGACAAGGTGCGTCGGCGGAATGCGCGACAAACGGCAGGAATTCCCTCAGGGGCTAAAGCCCATCACGGTGAGGTGGCCAGGTGGCACGACTGAAGTCGTGCTCTTTCAAAAAGGCAAACCTCCGACCTAATCAAAGGTTTCCTGGTCTCCTGCAACTAATCACTGTTTTTCAGTCTCCCGGCGCAGCGACCGCAACGTCCTCCGCAGTAATGCTGGCGCAGTCGATTCTCAGGCAGGTTCCGAGTCCCCCGAAGTGGTCTTCCCACTTGGTCCGTTCGTTTTCTCCCAGCGACGTGAGCGCATAGGTTGAGGTGCCGAGGATCTCGTACCAGATGTTCTGCGCTTGCCACAGGTTCAGTTCGAATGGCAGTTCAGCCAGGTTGAGTGCGAGCGTCAACGCGCGGTCAAGCGTCTCCAACGACCCCGCAGACATCTGCAGCTCTACCATAGCCCGCTTCATCCGCTGGTCTGCGATGTAGCTGAGTGTGGCTGTCTCCAGCGGTACCTGGTCGGCCTTGGCCAGCGACAGGAACGACCGCATCTGCGCGATGTCGATCGGATCGGTTTCAAGTGCGCGCCTCAGCCCCGCATTGATCGCGAACCCCGCTGCGAGAGTAAGCGCGGGAGGCTTCGGCAGCCCCGCCTGCGACAGATAATGCAACAGGCTGGCGTGATCCTCGTAAATCGTGGTCAGCGAGTTCTCAATGTCCCACAGCGTTGAGTTCAAAATCAACTCCACGATGCGCCGCTGCTCATCTCTGAACAGCGAAGTCAGCGAGTAATCCACGCGCCCATATTCGGCGTCCATGAGGCGAATTACTTCAGGGAATTTCGCGCGCTGCACGTGCTCTTCAGCCTTGGCGACGAAAGCTTCAAACTCTGCTGAGTCGGCGTCGGTATACGGCTTCACGGCTGCTGTTATGTTCTGGTCTCCGAAATGCAAAACCGCAAAAGAGAAACTCTGCTGATCGCCGGTGATCGCGCTTGCGATGTGTGCCCGCCCGAGCGCCAGCCGTCCCCTGCCCGATGTATGAATGTCATAGGAGATGCGGCGCACGCGATAGCAGAAAAGATCTGTCTCGTCCCCAAACGACGAGAACACCGAGCTGATTGCGTAGTGTGCCGCGACCTTTTCCAGGCCCAGTTCCATCGTGCTCGCGCACGCTTTGTAGATTTGAGCGCCATCTCCGGCGCTTGCCTCATTCGATTTTGCTTCCGCCATCCGCAAAAGAAATGCAGCTTCGATGTCCTCTGCCGGCTTGCCGAAAATCTCTTTCGCCAATTGCAGCACGCGCGCGGCATAAGCGATGATCTGCACCGTCTCAATCCCGCCTATGTCATCGAAGAACCATCCGCAGCTGGTGTACATCAGTTGTGTGTGCCGTTGCATCTCCATCAGCTCCAGCGCTCGCACACGCTCCGCCTCGGTCAGTTCATGACTCTGATGTGCGAGAAAAAAACGGACCGCAAGATCGGTACTCCGGTCCAGCACAACATCGATGTACCCATCCCGAGCCGCCCATACATCTTTGAATAGTTTGCCGCCCTCCAGCTCTGTCAGCGTGGCAATCGAGTCGCGTAGCGCATCCAAGGCCTGCCGCAGCGGCGCCCGCCAGAGCTGGTTGTAGGGCTTGCCGCCGTTGCAGCCGCAGTTTGATCGCCAGCGCTCCACGCCATGAACGCAGCTCCATGAACTGTTGTCCACAATCTCGCATTCGTGCTCTGGCGGAAACTGCTCCAGAAACTTCCCATAGTTTGTCAGCTTGACGGTCTTGTCGCGCTCAAGAAGGCGCAGCGCGTAGGCCAACGCCATTTCGCCGTGTTTGTGATGGTGTCCGTAAGACTCGCCATCTGTGGCTACATGCACCAATTGCGCCTGTGGGACGTCTCTGAAGCCGTTCTTCAAACGTGCTGCAAACGTTTCGCCGGAATTCAGCAGCCCCTCAAACGCAATTGCCCGCGAGGCCGGCCCGTTATAAAAGAACACCGCGATCGACGCCCCGGAAGTGAATCGCATCAGGAAAGGCCGAGTCGTATCCACCAACGCGCCAGGGGTGTCAACCCAGCCTTCGCCATCCCTTAGCGCGCGAACACGCGCGCACTGGTGCGGCGCCAGCACCGTGAACTTTATCCCATGCTCTGCCAACAGCTCGAGCGATTCGGTATCCGCGGCCGTTTCCGCAAGCCACATACCTTCGGGCGGCGTGCCGTAGTGGAGCATGTAGTCAGCAATCCCCCAGCGGATTTGCGTCACGCGATCGCGTCGGTTCGCAAGTGGAAGAATGATGTGGTTGTACACCTGGGCCATTGCCGAACCGTGGCCGCCATAGTTTTTCCGGCTGCGTCGTTCACCGTCGAGAATCATGCGGTAGGTACGGGGCGCGTTCTCCTTCAGCCAGCTGAGCAGCGTTGGCCCGAAGTTAAAGCTGATGCGCGCATAGTTATTCACGATCCGCGTAATCTGGTTTTTCGCGTTCTGGATGCGTGCTGCCCCGTTTGGCGCGTAACACTCCGCGCAGATACGCTCATTCCAGTCGTGATACGGCGCCGCAGAATCTTGCGTCTCCACCGTTTCCAGCCACGGATTCTCGCGCGGCGGCTGGTAAAAATGTCCATGAATGCAAATAAAACGTTTGCTCGGAGCCATCGATTTTCCTATTGTGACCGGCGCTGCTGCTGGATTCCTGCAATCTCTCTATTTGTTGGATGCCGTCTGAACTTTTCACAGCGCAACCTTGCAATGATAAACCGTTTTAGCATGCGCTGGACACCCGCACTGATCCTTGCGATTTTACGCTGATCGACCGGTGGGTCCCGTCGCTTTGGCGAGGTCGCATGCCCGCCACAAATACCAACTGGCCACGCTCCGAAACGGTGCCCACTTCTTTCCGCGTTTCAGCAGGACATCTGCTTTTGGCAAATCCGCTGCGGCCAGCGCACGCGTCTTCGGCAACCGTTGAAACGTCAATGCGAAACCCTTGCGGACGCCGTAGTCCGTTACCGGCAGCACGTCTGGACGTCCCAGGCGGAAGATTAGCAGCATCTCCACCGTCCATGTCCCAATGCCACGGACCGCCGTCAGCCGCTCGATAATTTCCGCGTCGGAGAGCTTTTTAATTGCCGCATGCGAAGGCACAGTCCCATCCAGCGTCTTCGCGGCAAGGTCTCTGAATGCCTTGATCTT
>Ga0302275_10002922_pt1 | contig 17600 bp, 15 predicted proteins | sample III_Bog_N2_2_FD_200229 | JGI IMG/M metagenome (GOLD analysis project Ga0302275, IMG submission 200229) | Peat permafrost microbial communities from Stordalen Mire near Abisko, Sweden - III_Bog_N2_2 | ecosystem: Environmental > Terrestrial > Soil > Wetlands > Peat | place: Sweden: Abisko...
ATCTGGGAAGAAATGGAACGCGATCCCACCGTTTTCTGTCTCGGCGAGGACATCGGCGTCTACGGCGGCGCCTTCAAAGTCACGGACGGCCTCATCGGCCGCTTTGGACCCGAGCGCGTGATTGACACTCCGATTGCGGAATCAGCCATCGTGGGCGCGGCCTTTGGCGCTGCGCTGACGGGATTGCGTCCGGTGGCCGAATTCCAGTTCATGGACTTCATCGGATGCGCCTTTAACCAGATCGTCAACATGGCGGCGAAATCGCACTACCGCTGGGGAGCGCCTGCTCCACTGGTGATTCGCGGACCAAGCGGCGGCAATGTCCATGGCGGTCCCTTTCACTCCCAAAATCCAGAAATGTGGTTTGTGCATGCTCCCGGCCTGAAAGTCGTCTGTCCCGCCACGGCATACGACGCTAAGGGACTAATCAAGGCGTCGATTCGCGACCACAACCCGGTGATTTTTTTCGAGCATAAGTATCTTTACCGACGGATCAAAGGAGAAGTTCCCGGATCCGATTCTCCCGACGCCGACTACATCGTTCCTCTCGGCAAAGCCCGTATTGCTCGCGAGGGACGTCATCTGAGCGTGATCACTTACGCCGCCATGCTCTATACCGCGCTCGAAGCTGCCGAGATTTTGAGCAAGGAAGGCGTCGAAATCGAAATCCTGGACTTGCGCACCGTGTCGCCGCTCGATCGCGAAGCAATCGCCGCCACGGTAAAGAAGACCAACAAAGTCATCATCCTTCACGAACACGCGCGCACTGGAGGGCTCGCAGGAGAAATTTCCGCCATCATCAATGAAGAGGCCTTCGATGATCTCGATGGCCCGATCGTTCGTCTAACCGCACTCGATACTCCGGTGCCATTTTCTCCGCCGCAGGAGGAATTTTTCCTCCCCAAAGTTTCCGGCGTAGTCCGTGAAGCGCGCCGCCTTCACGCCTACTGAGAAATCCGGTATCCTTGGTCCGCAAGTTACCAGCTGTGACTTACAAGGAGTATGGGAATGAGCGTCTGCCGCAAGCCTTCCCGCTATGTGTTCCTCGCCGCGCTCGTCTATTGCGTTTTTCTCGTCGCCGTTTCCACGAATGCCCTTCCCAATAATAAAGACAAAGAAAAAGACAACGGCGAAGTCAAGTTCACCGCTCGCGCCGAACTCGTGCTCATCCCCACTTTGGTGACCGACAAATCCGGTAATCACGTGACCGGACTCAAGCGCGAAGACTTCACTGTGCTCGAAAACGGTGCCGAACAGAAAATCGCCTCCTTCGAGGAGATCACCAGCGACGCACACCGTTTGTCGCGCCCGCAGAATCCCAGCGAATTCAGCAACTCGCTCGCCGGTGGACCTTCCAACCGTCGCGTTACGCTACTCGTGCTCGACCTCCTTAACACGCGCTTCGCCGATCAAGCCTACGCGCGCCAGGACTTGCTGAAATACCTTACGCAATCCGTGGATCAGCGCGAGCCGACCGCCCTCTACACGCTTACCCGCACCGGTATTCAAGTGATCCATGACTTCACCACTGACCCCCGCATCCTGCTTGCCGCCCTGCACAAGGTCAAGGGAGATGCCTTCGAAATGGTCGATAGCGAGGAAGAGGTGGAAGCCGTTACTGGAACCGCCAGCCCCGACGGCAGCGACAGTACCTCCTCCAGCGCCGCACCCAGCGGCGGAAAAGCCGTGAGCGTCAGCGCGAGTATCGCGAGCGAAGCGCAAAAGCTTCAAAGCATGATGGAAGACGCAGAGCTGAATTTCCAATCCTTCCAGCAGCGCCTGGCCATCACCTACACCCTCGAAGCCATGCAACAAGTCGCACAGACTCTGGCAGGCTTCCCTGGACGCAAGTCGCTGATCTGGGCCAGCGGCGGATTCCCCTTCAGCGTGAGCGACACCACCATGCAACTCGCGCCCGCTGGCCGCGATTCACTCGCCGATGTGTTGCCCCTCTACGAACATACTTGGCAACTGCTGAATGATGCGCAGATCGCCCTCTATCCGGTGGACGTTAAGGGCCTCCAAGTCGTGTCTATGCCCAGCGCTTCCGTACGTAATCCAGGGAAGAACTATGGACGAAACATGAACTGGCGAAATCTGGACACCCAGGCGACCCTCCAAACTTTCGCGTCCATGACGGGAGGTCGTGCATACTACAACTCCAATGATCTGGTGAAGGGATTTCACGACGCGGTCAACGATTCCGCCCAATACTACATGCTCGGCTACTATCTCGATCAGTCAAAGCCCAAGTCGGGTTGGCGCAAGTTGGCAGTGAAGGTAAAGCGCGATCATACCGAAGTGCGTGCGCGCAGTGGCTTTTTTGTGACCAACGCCACGGTCGATCCTGAGAACAGCCGCAATAGCGATATTTCCTCAGCCTTGCAGTCGCCTCTCGATTACACATCGCTCGCGCTGGTAGCCCGCTGGAGTAAGGCCGAATCCGGCAAAGAGCCGGGTAAGAAGCATGTAAATTACGAGATACACCTCGCGCCCGGCGCGGCGCTGATCGACGACGCCGACAATAACCACGTCGTGGTGGACTTCGTGGCCACGGCGAAAACCCCCGAAGGCAAAATGGTGGATCATCCCATGGGCCAGAAAGTCGATGTTCATCTCGCTGCGGAAAGATTGCCCGCGATTCGCCAGCAAGGTATCGCCTATGCCGGTGCACTCGATCTAGCGCCCGGAGAGTACACGGTTCGTTTCGTGGTCCGCGACGATCTAAGCGGACGCGTTGGCTCGGTCGCCGCTCCTTTAAAGGTAGAATAAAACTGATTCAGTAAATGGCCGCGGTTGGCCGCAGTCTGCTCAAAGGGTCCGAAATGCGCAACTTTATCTTGGGGATCGTCGTCACCATCCTTGTTTTACTGATCGGCGGTGCGGGCTTGGCTCTGCTCGGGTTTTTGCCAACGCGCGCCAATAAAACTCCGCCTGAAGCGGAGGTTCACTTCGCCATGAGCGCACTCGACAATTCCGTCGAACGCCACGCTCCCCGAGTGGACAATCCTGTTCCGCTCACCGACGACAACCTGATCGCGGGCTTGAAACTCTACACCATGAATTGCGCGCTTTGTCACGGAGGAATCGACCGCCAGCCTTCAACCCTCGCCAAGAGTTTCTATCCGCCGGTTCCCAACTTGGTTCTTCACCCTCCCGACGACGCCGAGTGGCACGTTTTCTACGTGATACGGAATGGCGTTCGTTACACGGGCATGCCTGCGTGGGACAAGACTCTTTCCGATACCGATATTTGGAAGCTCACCGCTTTCCTCACCCGTATCGAAAAATTGCCTCCGGCGGTGCAGGATTATTGGAAGAACTCCAGCGGCGTCGCCCCGCCCACGCCAGAACCTGAAGGACACGGCGACCACGATCACAAGTAAATCGCGGCACTCTGTCGTTATCCTGGCGGATAGCTGAAGTTGATGGTCAGTACGGTCTGCATTGAGGCAGCATGGCCATTAAGCGTGTTGGGCTGAAATCGCCACTGTTTGACAGCGGCAATCGCTGCGCGCCCCAGAATGAAGTATCCCCGAACGATCTTCAGATCCTCGACGCTTCCATCGCGCCCCACCAAAGCCTGCAGAACGACGGCTCCGTGCAGTTTTTGAGCCACACCTTCCGGCGGATAGACCGGATCCACGCTGTGCACCAAGAGCGCGCGTGCCGCGGCCTCGCTCACAGCGACGGGCTCGTTTTCTTGCTGACTCTGAATTTGCGGCTGCGGCGCAGAGATTGGCATCATCTGCGCCGGGTTCACGGTCACGACAACCGGGCGTTCGATGGATGGCGAATTCCGCATGCTCTCAGGAATCGCTGCTCGCGCCACGTGAATCGGCGGAGGTTCCTGATGCTCGAATACCGGTTGTGGCAGCGGGAAATCGTAAGCCTTTGGCAGCGGAGCGCGCATTTCAGGCAGTGTGGACTCGGTAGCTGCCAGTTCAAGGGTAGGATTTTGCGCCTGTGAATTGCCCACGTTGCGGCTGAAGTACGCATCTTGCTGCGCGTCGCTTCCGACCGATCCGACCGGCAAAGCTCCGCTTTGATTCATGTAAAAAAGAGCCGCTACCGACTCCTTCAGCACCCGAACTTTGCCCTCAGGAGTGTGCGCCAGATATTCGATTGCATCACGGGATTTCCATAGACAGAAAACAGCTGTCGCAACCAGCGCGATGGCAATAATTTCGCGAAGTCCGACTGCGTGGCTTCGGACTTGATGTGGTTCGTCGCCAGCGTGGATTTCTTCGGTACTATTTTCACCGTTGTGTCCCGCTGTGGATTCCGTCGCGTGCGACTCCGAAGACCCACTGGCTTGCTGTTGACTGGACTCGCTATCGCTTGATGGAGGGCCCGCGTTCTGACCTCCGGAGGCCGCTTGCAGTGATGCTTCTGGCCGATCCGCACCCGACGCCGGTTGCATCTGTTCGCAAGCTTTCGCCAGCACTTCATCCGCTTCCAACGCCGAAATTGGACGATAGATCAGGAAGCCAAGCCGGTTATCCTGCATGTCCGCCTTAGACGGTTCGTGATCGATGATCGCAATGGCAACGGTTTCCTGGTTCGGGGCAGATTCCCGCGCGCGCTTTAACAGAAAACTTGCTTCCGGCTGATCTGCCCAATCCACAATCACGCACGAAAAAGAGCGGGTCTTCGCCTGTTCGATGGCGGTAAAAATGTCAGAGCAAACTTCGGCGCGGATGCCTGCGCTTCCGCAGGCCGTGGTCATGGCCGTGTTCGTTTCAGGGCTCTTGGAGAAAAGTAGGGCGCGGAAAGCCATCGCGGCAACAGATTATCGGGATTCTGGTTACTGCGACAGGTAACCAGCGTGTAGTTGGGGGATGGAATCTGGACACCCCTATCGGTCGGGCGTTTCGCCACTGGGCGGATGACTTTCGTAACTTAGCTCTCTCGAGAAAATCAGATGTCAGCCCACTGGCCGCTCAACTCCTGGCCTAGCTCTTGTTGCCGTTCCTGCAACTCTTCCTTTTGCTCCTCGAGTTCACGCCGGCGGTCTTTCATTTCCTCTTCTCGATCTTTGGTTCGATCTTGCCATTCCTCTTGAATTTCACGCGCGCGTTCTCGTATTTCCGCCTGCCGTTCCTCTTGTTGTTCGCGCCACTCTTCCTGCCGTTCCTGGAAACTCTCTTGTAGTTCTTTCCAGCGCTCGGCTTGCTCCTCCGTGTCTTTCATGAGAGCAGGATCGAGTTGCGCCAGCTCATTGGCCTGGCTCATTACTTGCCCGGTGTCGGCGGTGAAATTGTGAATGTCGAAACTGTTTTCAAGCAGGCTTCCAGTATCTTTTTTCTCGGGAAGCGGCAAGGTCAGATTTTGCTCGCGCTTTTCCCGCAATATGGTCACCGACGCGGTCCCGGCCGTCACGGACTTCAAAGCGTGCGTGAAATCGGACGTGTCGCGCACCGCCTGATCGTTGACCTTGACGACGACATCTCCGGCGCGAAATCCCGCCTTTTCTCCACGACTTCCTTTTTCAACCGAACGGATGAGTACCCCCTTGCCGTCTTTTGCACCAAAAAAATCTCCCAGCTGAGAAGTGAGGTTTTCCACCATCAGGCCACTGCGCATCGACTGATGGACAATCACCACCGAAACCGGCAAGTCGAAATCTGGCATCGATGGGATTTCTGGCATCGATGGGACATTGACGTGAACCTGCGGCTCCCACGACATCGATTTGTGTCGGTCCGCTAACTGTACTTTGATCGTCAGCGGCTGGCCATCGCGGCTGATACCGAGACTCACCGTCCGGCCCGGCGGTGTTTCTTTGATGATCCGCCGCAACTGCGCCGAACCTTCAACCGCTGTGCCGTTCACACTGAGGATGACGTCGTGCTCATGCAAGCCCGCTTTCCCCGCCGGGGCATCCTGGTCAACCATCGTAATCTCGGCGCCGCGTTCTTCCTTAAGCTTCAAGTCTGCGAGGCGATCGCCCGAGACATCCGTAATGTCGACTCCCATGTATGAGGATCCACCGCCGCCTTCGTCCGAACTCGAACTCCAGCTCCAACTGTCATCGGATCGATCGTAGTTTTCCGCCGGTTGCGCCATCGTGGCGACAGATCCGAGCAGCGAGAACAAAGACGCGCAAACCAGAAAACGATGAATCATAGCCCTCTCCCAAGAAAACTTCCCGTTCGTCCTGCGTCGTTGGCCGCTCGCCATATCGAGCCCTTCGGATGCGATCGCAACCAACAAACGGCTTACCACCATACCGCTTCTAGAGACCGTTTCTACTGACTAACGCGGCGGAAATTGACGTTGCCAGAGTTTGTACGGACCTTCAATACCGGTCCCCCGCCGTTCAGTTGCCCCTCCGCCGTCACCGTCTTCGGCCCCCAGTCACCTTGGGTCGAGACATGTATATCCGGGAAGTCGCTGCGAATCGTATGCCCGTTCGCGATTTCGATCTCCGCCCGTATGGAAATCGCAAGATCGCTCGCGAGATAAACCGTGATATCCCCGGCCGACGTTTCCAAACTCGAGTCGGTCCGGTGATCCGCGCCGCTCAGCAACTTCACAATAATGCCGCCGGCTGGAGTTTCAGCATGGACAGAAGTTGCGCCATCCAACTGGATCGTGCCTCCCCCCGTCTGCGCACGCACTGACCCTTTGGAAGAAGCCATCCGAATACTGCCCGCGCCAGTCTCAATCTGGGCCGGTCCTCCGATATCGCCGAGGTCGACGCTACCGCCGCCCGTCGTGGCCTTCACCGTTCCACTGCATTTTTCCACGCGGATGCTCCCCGCTCCCGTTTCCAGCACCGCCCCCTGCAATCCTGAAAGGACAACTAAACTTCCGCCGCCACTTTCGGCCTTGATCGAGCCCTTCGCGGATTTAATCTTGATACTTCCACCGCCGGTCCGAAGGCTAACGTCGCCGCCTGCGCTCCCAACTTCAATGGACCCGCCGCCCGTCTCCGCCGCGATCTCGCCGCCGATATCATCCAACTGCAAACTGCCCCCCCCACTCTCGAACTCGACCCTTCCCGCAATGCCGGTGGCACTGATGCTTCCGCCCCCAGTCTCGATTTTGGCGTTCTCAAGATTTCGCGGCACGTTGACTACGAGGTCGTCCGAGCATCTGCGGTCGCCGCCGCCCGTCTCTGCCACGATCCAGGCCGTGTCTCCTTTAACTAAAGCGCTGACCCGATAGGACTCAAATTGGCGTCGCGCCTGCTCCTCCGTGGATGTATAAGCCCTTCGATGCATAACGTACGTGATCCCGGATTGCGATCCTCCCTGGACCTTGACCGACCCCGCCGCCAGTTTGACTCGAAGATTCTTGCCGGAAGCCAGGCTCCCACTCATTTCCTGAACCCAGTTGCTGCCTTCGCGATAGACCCGAGTTTCCTGGCCGACAGCCAGGGATGCCAGCGCAGTGACCGCAATCGCAATGCTGGCGAGTTTAATTGCTTGCTTCAATGAATGCTCTCCTTTTAAGTAATCCGTCGTTCGTCGCTAGTCGTTCGCCAATCGTCGTTCGCGAATCCCCATCGCCGCCGCGCGAATAGCGAGCGGCGAACGGACGTTCCTCAATCCATCTCTGGCATCTGTGCCAACATCGAGCGCGCCTGCGAACGAATCGACGGATTCTGATCTGTCTGCGCCAAACGTGTCAGCACCGAGCGCACGTTGCTGTCCGTCTTCATCGGTTCGACCAGACGCAGAGCCTGCATGCGGACCCCCGAATTCTCGTCGCTGATCAGAGCCCGCAATACCCCGTCTCTCACCGTCGTGTCCTGCCGCACAAAACCACTGAGTCCGTCCAACGCTTTCAGGCGTACACCAGGATTCGTGTCGTTCTGCAACGCATACAGCAAAGCCTCCCGCACCCGCGAATCGTCCGGCGCCTGCGTCAGCAAGTCCACTGAATCCATGCGCACTCCCGAGTTGTAATTGTTGTGCGCCGCAAATAACAGCAGTTGCTGGATGCGCTGGTCATTCAGCGATCCCTGCGCCTCTTGCGTCGAAACCGTGTCGTACTTAATGCTCACCTGATTGGAGCCCGGTTCTTGCGTTACCGAACGAATACCCGTAATCGTAGAGGATTCCAGCGGCTGATTGTTCGAGACGTTGCCGCCAGGACCCAGCGAACCTGTGACTGCCCCGCCGCCGTCGCGTCCGGCCCCCAAAAAGTTGTAGGTCGCGCCGATCCCTCCGCCAAATCCAACGATGAAAATCACCGCTGCCAGCGCGGGAGACAGGCGAATCTGCCGCAACCAACTTGCCGGCTCCAGAATTAGACGATGCCACAGTCCACCCTGCCGCGTCGTTTCGAGCGCTTCCTGCAAACGCATGCGTGAGGATGCCAGCAGATTCGGACTTGGCTCCTCGATATTATCCGAGAGCGTCGCGTGAAACTTGCGAGTCGCCTTCAGTTCGGTCGCGCACTCCGGACAGCGTGCCAGGTGCTGTTCAACCTCGTACCGGGCGTCGTCTTCCAATTCGTTGTAGACGTAAAACAGAATATTTTGCCGTACCCAATCACATTTCATGTTCGTAGCCCTTCACCGGAACGAATGCATCGCTCATAAGGATTCTCTGAATGTGCCGCTCGGCGCTGTTTTGGGAAGGGCACGAGTTTCAATCGTGCCGTAACTCGCCGAAAGTACGTGGCGCTTCCAGCGTCTAAGGTCGCTCTTAGCCTTGTCACGACTTTTCCCAAAACCTCCGAAAGGAACTCTCATCGCATCTCCGCCAGCGCCGCGCGTAATTTCTGCGTCGCGCGAAACAAAGTGTTCTTCGCCGTCTCTTCCGTCGTATTCAACATCTCGCCCACCGTCCGCAGCTTGAGCCCGTGATAATGCTTCAGCTCAAACACCATGCGCTCGCGCGGCGTAAGTTGCGTCAGTGCCGATCCAATCTTCCGGCCCAACTCCCGCCGCATCAAATCGCGCTCCGGATTCGCCCCGGACCGCGCATCGGCGAACTGTTCGATCCGGCTGTACTCTTCGCCCGACGAATCCACCGCGACCGGAGCGTCTTCTTTCCGCACATTCCGTTTTCGCAGATGATCTAGACAGAGATTTGTCACGATCCGGTAGATCCACGTATAGAAAGAACATTCAAACCGGAAACTCCCGAGATTCTTGTAGGCCTTGAGGAAGGCTTCCTGATAGACGTCCTGCGCGTCCGACTCCGATCCCGTAAGGTGCAGCGCGAGCCGCAGCACGGACTGATCGTAATGGCGCACCAAGACCTCGAAGGCCGCACGGTTGCCCTGCTGCGCCTCCCGGATCAGACCCGTATCATCAATGCGGTTGCCCTGTGCTGCCAAACAGCCCCTCAAATTCCCGTTCGACGTGGGGTTCCGGTCACCGCTACCCTGTTGCGCCCGTCTCCGACGGTAATGGTCGCCAACCGGAATTGCTACTGCGAATGAATCGGCCGGCATGCTCTGTCTCTGTCCCCTACAAGCGTTTCATCCCTCTACTTGCCTTGCGAGGAAATAGACGAGCCAGCCCCCTAAACGTTAGCAAATTATAAGGAGTTGGCCCTTCATTTGCTCAACAGTGGGAAACAACGGCTGTGCACGGGTCATGTGGTGACGGGGCTCTGCCCCGTGCGAAGAATCATCGGCTCAAAACTTCAGTCGCATTTCATTGGTCGGCTCAAATCCCAACTTCTCATACAGTCCGCGACCTTCCGCGCTGGCGTGCAAATTGACGCCTCGCAGGCCCTGCGCCTTGATCCATTCCAGAATCGTCAGCATGACTTGTCGAGCAATGCCGCGCTTGCGAAATTCGATTTCTGTATAGACGTTCAAGATCACTGCCCGCTGCGTGCAAGCATCGTGCGGATTCGCCGGCCATGGACACAACAGCACTCCGCCACCACCGGCAACACGGCCCGATTCATCGACGGCCAGCCAATGGTGGTACGAACCGTCGGCCATCGCACGCGCCAGCCACGGTGCTGCGACTTCGACCATGCGATCGAGCTCCTCGATCGTCCCTTCTCCCATATCGCGAAACATCGACCGCCGATGATGGAGAATAATCGCCGCCTCGCTGGCCAAGGCCTCTCGAATCGTGATCCCAGCTTGCATACCACTCATCACTTGCACCCACTTATGAATTGTCATCCCAAGCGGAGCGAGGGATCTGCAGTGCCCAGACCAGTTAGCCCAAGACGACCGTGCTGTGTCCGCCGCGCTCTCAAAATGTACAATAACCCAAGACCGAGGCCATCCGATTTCATGTACGAAGTAACCGTAGAAGACACATTCGCCGCCGGACACTACCTCCGCAACTACAAAGGCAAGTGCGAGAATCCGCACGGCCACAACTACAAGATCCGCGTGACCCTGGCGGGAGCGGAGCTCGACAAAGCCGGCTTGCTGCTCGATTTCAAAGACCTGAAAGATGTGATGAAGCACGCCATCGAACGTCTCGATCACCAGATGATCAACGAAATCGAGCCCTTCACGGTAATTAATCCGTCCGCGGAAAATCTGGCGAAGTATTTCTACGACGAAACCAACCAGCATCTGGCCGCCGTAACCAATGGCAGGGTGAAAGTAAAAGATGCCACTGTCTTCGAAACCGATATCACGACAGCTCGCTACAGCGAGCCTTAACATCGAATCACTCAATGATTTAATACACTTTTCTGTGCAGATCTCTGAGATCTACAAATCGCTGCAAGGCGAGTCGACGCACGCTGGGCTGGCCTGCGTCTTCATACGCCTGACCGGATGCAATCTGCGCTGCTCCTGGTGCGACAGCGAATTTAGTTTTCACGGTGGCCGCAAGATGACGCTTCAGCAGGTTTTGAGCGAAGTGGCGCGGCTCAGTCCAATGGGCGGATTGGTCGAAATCACCGGCGGCGAGCCCATGTTGCAGGAGCGCGAAGTCATCCCCTTGATGGAGCAACTTCTGGAAGCCGACTACCCAGTGTTGTTGGAAACTAGCGGCGAACGCATCCTGTCCCACGTCCCAAAACAGGTGATCAAGATCGTCGACGTGAAATGCCCACACTCTGGCGAGGCGGAGACCTTCGCCATCGAGAATCTGAAGGCGCTACATCCTCACGATGAACTGAAGTTCGTGCTCTCCGATCGTGTCGATTATGAATTCGCCAGAGACTTTGTCGCAAAGCACGAATTAGCCGAACGCGTACACGCGATCTTATTTTCACCAGCCTTCGAGAAGACGGCGACCGGTTCACGTGACACAACTCATTGCCTGTTAGATCCGCAAGAACTTGCTCAGTGGATACTAGAAGATGAAGTCCCCGCCAGGCTTAGCCTGCAAATCCACAAATTAATTTGGGACCCCGCCGCCAAAGGCGTGTGAACCAACCTCGCATTTGTCAACCCAGCGATCTGTCAACCCAGCGATTTGTCAACCCAGCGATCTGTCAACCCAGCGATCTGTCAACCCAGGGGAAATTTGTCATCCCGAGTAGTTTGTCATCCCGAGCGCAGCGAGGGACCCCTACTCCCAGCACACATTTTCGGGCGAATGCCACTTTTGATGACTAACACACTCCGCTGTCACATTGACCCTACGCCGTTTTGGCTGCGATCCGGTTCTCCGCCCGCAGATGCGCCACGACCAACCGTATGTCCTCGAAACTTACGTACGCTGGAAGCGTGTCCTTAATATCGCGCAGCCGTTCAACTCCCAGCTTCAGACAAGCGGCCTCGATCAGCGGCTGTGCGTCGGGAGAAATCCACTTCGGATCCAGTTTCACCTGCGCGGTTTCCACCAGGCTCGCCACCGTGCAGACCACGGTCGAAACTTGCCGTGCCCGAATGCGCGCGATCTCTTCGAAGTTGCGACCTTCGTTCAGCAGCCGTAGCGTCTGCTCCCCAGGAGCGGGCTCTTTTGCTGCAACCGGAGCGGCCCGCGCTCCGGAGTCAAAGTTCCGTAGCGCCTGCAAAATCTCGCCGCCGTAAATTTCTGCCTTCTTCTCGCCGATCCCCGCAACCTGCCTCAGTTGTCCCAGGTTCATCGGCTTTCTGCGGCACAACTCTTCCAGCGTGCTGTCATGCAAAATTATGTAGGCGGGAACTTTGTTTTCCCGCGCCAGGTTGCGCCGCCATTCCCGCAGATACTCCGCCAGCAGCGGATCGGCCTCTTCGACGGCCTCGCGACCACGCCGCCGCGACGACGCACCCGATGCGGGCGAATCGAAAATGTCTGAATCCGATTGCGGCACATACCGTTTCCGAGCAGCGACCTCAGGCCGGCGCCCACTGACAATTTCTCTGCTCAGCCACTCTGGCTTGCTCGCGCAGTTGTCGCAACTACCGCAACTCTCCCATTTGGGTGTCTCGCCAAAATGCATACAGATCTGCCGGTGCCTGCAACCATGCGAATCCACAAAGCGGCTGATCACGCGTTTGCGCTGCACGGAGCGCTCACGCTCGGCGTCATCTGTAATCTGCCCAATGAAATAATCGAGCAGAATGTGATCGCGCTTCTGCCAGAGCAAGACGCAATCGGCGGGAAGTCCATCTCTCCCAGCGCGACCCGCCTCCTGGTAATACTGCTCAATGGACTTCGGCAAAGATAGATGAATCACCGCCCGCACTGCCGGCTTATTGATCCCGAGCCCGAATGCGATTGTCCCGACCAGCGCGCGGACTTCGTCCGACATCCAGCGTTCCTGGTTCTGCTGGCGTATCGACGACTCCATCTTTGCGTGATAAGGAACGGCCGCGATTCCGCTCTCTTCAAGATATTCAACCGTTTCTTCGACGCGCTTAATGGTAGGCGAGTACACGATCACGCTCGCGCCGGAGTACTGTCGCAAAGCGCGCACTAATAGCTCCAGTTGCGTACGCGCCTCGCATTCATGCACCACGTAATTCAAATTCTTGCGATGGAAGCTCGCAATATAAAGATCCGGTTCTCGCATCTGTAGTTGCTTCAAGATGTCATGCCGCACCTGGCGCGTCGCGCTCGCCGTAAACGCAGCAATCGGAAGCCCTGGGAAGCTGGAGCGCAAACGGCTCAGTTGCCTGTACTCCGGTCGAAACTCATGGCCCCACTCCGAAATACAGTGGGCCTCGTCGACCGCAAAGAAGCCCACCGGAACGCGGTTCAACCATTCGAAAGTGTTTCCCACGGCCAGGCGTTCGGGAGAAAGATAGAGCAGCCTGTATTCGCCTCGAGCCGCCTTGTCCATTACGATTCGTCGTTCCGCCGAAGTCTGCGAACTGTTGATCACGGCCGCCGGAATTCCCATCTGCGCTAATTGCGCCGCCTGGTCTTGCATCAACGCAATCAACGGAGAGACCACCACCGCCGTCTTCCCCGAAATCACCGCCGGAAGCTGGTAGCACAGCGACTTCCCGCCACCAGTCGGCATGACGACGCACGTGTCGTGGGCCGCCAGCACGCTGCGGATCACATTCTCCTGCTTGGGACGAAACTCGTGGTAACCCCAATAGCGCCGCAACGCCTCCGACAAATCTGAAGTGACTTCCAGCATTGTCTTCGTCCCTCGTGGGCAGTATAGCGGTAGACCCATTGTCAAAGTCAGTGAGCACCCACCAGCCAAGCTGTGATGAATCGCAACCCACACGTAGCGGCGGACGCATTCGTCCGCCCGGAAGCCGGGAATTCCTCCGTGGGAATCTTGTCTCGCGGTTTTGCCGTGGACGTATGATCAAAACATGGAGCAACGCGTCATCGGTGTAATCTCCGACACCCACGGCCTGCTCCGTCCGGAAGCCATCGAAGCACTTCGTGGATCGGATCTCATTCTCCATGCCGGCGACGTCGGCGATCCGGGGATTCTAGAAGCGTTAGCAGAGATCGCGCCCGTAACCGCCATTCGCGGAAACATCGATACCGACCCGTGGGCGCGCACTTTACCCGAGACCGAGGTTGTCGAAGCCGGAAGTATTTCGATCTACATGTTGCACAATCTCGGCCAGCTCGATTTGAAGCCAGAGGCCGCCGGCTTCGGCGCTGTCATGCACGGACACAGCCATAAGCCAAGTATCGAAAAGAAGAACGGTGTCCTGTATTTCAATCCCGGCAGCGCCGGACCGCGGCGCTTTCACTTGCCAGTGAGCGTCGGACGGCTGGTTATCGCATCCGGAGAAGTACGAGCCGAATTGATACAGTTGATGCCGTAGTTTGAATCAGACAATCTCATCTGCAAACCGAGGCACGTCGTGCTCAAAAAAATCAAACTTCTGCCCGAGAGAGTCGAGGATTGGAAGAGTTATCCATTCTCGGTACCCGCCATAGGAAGTCTTGACGAACTCACGCTGCAGTCGCGAGTCTGCTTTTTCGCCGGTGAGAATGGAACCGGAAAATCGACGCTGATCGAGGCCATCGCGGTCCACTATGGCTTCGGACGGGAAGGCGGCACGCGGAACTTCCAAAACGACAGCACCGAAAGCAATCACTCGGTCGATCCGCTCGTCCGAGCACTGCGTTTGTCTTTCGACAAGCGCAGTGGAGCAGGATTCTTCCTGCGCGCGGAAAGCTTCTTCAATACCGCTTCCTACATGGACCAACTCGACAAAGAGGACGCCCCTCATTCCGCAGCAATCAACACCTATTACGGTGGTCGCAGCCTTCACACTCGCTCCCACGGTGAGACCTTTTTCAAGCTCCTTGAGCTCAAGTTCCAGCGCGATGGTCTGTTTCTGCTCGATGAGCCAGAGGCTGCCCTCTCGCCGCAGCGTCAGCTCGCCTTCCTAGTATTGCTCCACGATGTGTTGAAGAAATACAAAGACGCCCAGTTCATCGTCTCGACCCACTCACCGGTGCTGCTCGGATATCCGAACGCTCAGATCGTCTCGTTCGACAGCGATTCTCTGCAGGAAATCGACTATGAAGAAACAGCGCCTTTGCAGATCGTGCGGCATTTCGTAAATCAGCGAGAGACCTTTCTTGAAGAGCTATTTGACGATCCGCCTTCGCTCTTCAACAATGAATCAAAATAAAAAAGGCCGACTCGAAAGCCGGCCTTTTCTCATCGCTAACTTCTCGCGGACCAAAGCGTCCGCGCACATCCGAACTATGCTTTCTTGGGCGCGATTGCATCCTTCGCAGCCTTCGCCACGCGGAACTTTACAACCGTCTTCGCCTTGATCTGAATCGGTTCGCCGGTCTGCGGATTGCGTCCCATGCGGGCCTTGCGATGGGCCTTCACCAGGCGTCCGAGCCCCGGCACTACGAACACGCCGTTCTTCTTCGTCTCTTTAATTGCCGTTTCGGCCAGGTGCTCCAAAAAAGCTGCGGCCGTCTTGTTGTTGAGTTCAAGCTCCTCGGCCAGGTGCCGAGTCAGTTGCGTTTTGGTCATACCAGAAGCCATGAATTCCTCCTTCAGGAACCTACTATTTTGCTTGTATCGAGCGAATACTAACGCACTGCGCTGTGGAAAAGAAGCATTTTGTGTAGATTTTATGCGGTTCTCAGTAAGGTACCCCCCACTAAATCGGCATAAAACAAGCCTTTCCCCGCTCGGGGACGCAAAAATCGCCCAAAATGAACCGAAAATTGTGATCCTGGTTACAATTTCGCCGTGGCACCTGGGCGGAGCCCAAGTCGAAATGCGAATTTCGGATTGCACCGAGAACCGAGAACCGAGAACTGAGAACCGATCACCGACTACCGAGAACTAGACCGTGCTTTGTCTTCCGGTCACCTACTAGAAAAAAGCAAGGTTGGCACTGGCCTCGCGCGCTGTTCGTTGGGTACACTGATCACCATTTCCGAAGCGACCAAGAAAGATTCTGAGGAGGATTTCTTCAATGCCAGACGCCGCTCTCACCGGTTCCGAATTCAAAAAGCAATTGCGCGCAGGGGCGCCGAAGATGGGCTTATTCCTGAACTCGCACAGCCCGACCGTCGCCGAGCAACTCGCGCATAGCGGATACGACTGGCTACTCGTCGACTCCCAGCACGGGCCCATGAACTACGAAAAACTCTCGGCCATGTTAAGCGGCATATCCAATGGGGGCGCCAAATCGCTGGTTCGCGTTGGCGGATACGATGACCGTCCGGGAATTCAGCAAGCTCTAGACTTGGGAGCCGATGGAGTTCTCGTGCCTTACATCAACACCGCCGAAGAGGCCCGCGAGGCGATCAGTTGCATGAAATATCCAACCGTCGGCACCCGTTCCGTTTACTTCCCGCAGCGCAGCATGAATAAAGGCGGGCTGCTCGGCTACGCCGGAAGTTGGAACAACGAGGGCATCGTAGCGCTTCAGGTTGAAACCGCGTCGTGCATCGAACACATTGAAGAAATCGCCGCCGTACCCGGCGTCGATATTCTTTTTCTTGGACAGAACGATCTCTGCATGTCGATGGGCCTTTATAACAAGTATGAGTTCCCGCACATGTACACTTCGCCCGAACTCAACGCCGCAACGCAAAAACTAGTCGACCACGCTCGCAAGAACAACGTGATTCTCGGCATTTTCCTGTTCGGCACAGCGCGAGTCGGAGAATTCCTCGACAAAGGTTTCACCTTCGTCAGCGTGGGCAATGATCTGCACCACATCCTCACGCAGACCGGTGCGTACGTGAACGACATCGAAAATGTTTCAAAGGAAAAAGGCAAGAGCTGGAAGAGAAGACCGACTGCTTTGTTCTAGGAAAGGCTCTGCCCCTGTGGGGACGGGCGTCTCGCCCGTCCACCTCGAGCCAAGCTCGGCTCCGATGCCACAACAAACCAGTGAAAAGTCAGCGTGGCTGCAGCCTGCAGGAGCGCGAGAACCAATATCGATTCCGCGCAAACCATCGATACCCGCGATGAATCAACCAGTTGAACCCCGGTAAACTGAATACCGCATAAATCGGCCAAGCCCACCAGATCCGCCGGGCTACGTACAAATAAACGTCCGCGCCAGAAATCAAGCTTCCCTCAGCCGTCAACAGCCGTATATTGGGGACCAGCTCTTCATACGGCATCTCTAGTTTTTGTACAACCCATGGCTCCTCGAGCGAGCCAATCTCGAATCCATGCTGCCTGAGGGTAGCCAACCAATAATTCACCCACCGGGAGCAGAACCCGCACTGCCCGTCATAAAGAATGACGCCGCGAGTCGCGCCGTGATCAAGTCCTCCACTCACAATCTGCGCCCTCGCATCACCGACACGGCCGATCCTTCCGCAAGAAACGCGGAGGCGGGCTGCCCCTGCACCACCGCTGCAAGTTCTTTTCCGTAGAGCTGTTCGGTAGCACCCTTAAACACCGCATTCCGCACCTGCCAGACCTTCCATGACGGATGCGCCACACGATATTCAACACAACCGCCGTTGGGCTGAGCCGCGTATCCCCAGTAGTGCTCGGTAATAAATTGCTCCGCCGAACCCTCACTCGGCAATGTACAGTCGCCGTTCGTTTCAACTCGGATCCCGCTCCAGTCCTGGCCGCATCGCCAGCGGTATTCCACCTGCAAGCGATTGTCTTCGCTTGCGCGGATCTCGTGCGCCATCGGCATGCAAACATAATTTTCGTTGTAAAACGTGCGCGCCACAAAGGCAATTGCCAGTCGCGGAACAATCTCACGAATGAAAACCACTCCTCGACGAACTTCGTTTCCCTCATTGCGGCGAACATAAAAACGCAGATTTACCTCGTCGAAATTCGAGTGCATTGGAA